>Ga0214473_10000148_pt1 | contig 101122 bp, 81 predicted proteins | sample RVTome_7_FD_203509 | JGI IMG/M metagenome (GOLD analysis project Ga0214473, IMG submission 203509) | Soil microbial communities from uranium-contaminated site in the Upper Colorado River Basin, Wyoming, United States - RVT98D197 | ecosystem: Environmental > Terrestrial > Soil > Contaminated >... | reverse complement strand
ATCTACGGCACCAGGGGCGCCGTCGAGTGGTTCCAGGAGACGCCCAACACGGCCCGAGTCTCGTTCCTCGACCGCCCGTCGGGGACGATCTCGCGCGGACGGGACCCGATGTGGCCGCGGGGCCAATCGCTCTCGCGCCTCCCGTCGGGCCACCCCGAAGGATATTTCGAGAGCTTCGCCAATGTCTATTCGACCTTCATCACCGCCCTCGGCAAGAAGCTCCGCGGCGAGCCCCTCGCCGGCGACGACCTCGATTTCCCGGGCGTCGACGACGGCGTCCGCGGCGTCCGCTACATCGAGAAATGCGTCGAGAGCTCGGCCAAGGGCGCGATCTGGCTGAGACTGGACTAATATCGGGATCTGAGGCATGAAGACCGATCGAGGTAAGCTGGCGAGTACGCTCCTGGCTTATGCTTATTGGCCCATCGCTTATTTCGGGGCTTATTTAGCCCTGCTCGTTCCGAACCTTGATCGATGGAAGTATGTCCCCTTCTGGATCGTGATCGTCATCGGCCTGGGCTTCGCTGTCGTTGTGGTCAACATGGGAAGGCGAAATTCCACAAAAGCAAACCTCCTTCATGCGCTCGGCATTCAAGTAACCCTGCTGCTCTTCTTGTTCCTGATGGCCAAGCTTGTTATGCCCGGGTTCAAGAAAAGTGAACCCGGGGAATTCGGCTGGGGATTTCCGGAGGATATGATCGTCTTCTTCCTGCCCCCATTGATCATATTCGCATTGGCCGAAGGCGGCCGCGTTCTTATATCCAGGAAGGTCCATAGGTAATCAAAGGAGAACGTTATGGCACGACCAGTAACGCTATTCACCGGCCAGTGGGCCGACCTGCCGTTCGAAGAAGTCTGCAAGAAGGCCAAGGCCTGGGGCTATGACGGCCTCGAGATCGCCTGCTGGGGCGACCACATGGACGTCCGCAAGGCCGCGGCCAACCCCGCCTACGTCCGCGAGAAGAAGCGCGTTCTCGGGAAGTACGGCCTCAAGTGTTGGGCCCTCGGGGCCCACCTCGCCGGCCAATGCGTCGGCGACGAGTACGACCCGCGCCTCGACGGCTTCGCCCCCGATGCCGTCAAAGGCAAGCCGGAGGCCCTGCGCAAGTGGGCGGTCGACGAGATGAAGGCCACCGCACGCGCCGCCCGCGCTATGGGCTGCTATATCGTCAACGGCTTCATGGGCTCGCCCATCTGGAAGGCCTGGTATTCCTTCCCGCCGACGACCGAGGACATGGTCGAGGCCGGCTTCCAGAAGGTCCTGGCGCTCTGGACGCCCATCTTTAACGCCTTCGACGAGCAAAACGTCAAGTTCGCCCTCGAGGTCCACCCGACCGAGATCGCCTTCGACGTCTATACCACCCGGCGTCTGCTCGATGCCTTCAAGTGCCGCCTGACCCTCGGTCTCAATTTCGACCCGAGCCACCTCGTCTGGCAGGGCGTCGAGCCGCACCTCTTCATCCGCGAGTTCCCCGACCGCATCTACCACGTCCATATGAAGGACGTAGCCGTGACCCTCGACGGCAAGGCCGGGATCCTCGGCTCGTTCCTGCCCTTCGGCGACGTCCGCCGCGGCTGGAACTTCCGCTCGCTCGGCCACGGCGACGTCGATTTCGACGCCGTCATCCGCGAGCTCAATGCCGTCGGCTACGAAGGCCCGCTCTCGGTCGAATGGGAGGACAACGCCATGGACCGCGAGTTCGGCGCGAAAGAAGCGCTCGAGTTCGTCCGCCAGATGAACTTCGCCCCGTCCAAGGTCGCGTTCGACAAGGACTTCGGGAAAGAGAAGTAGGACCGCGCCGGGCGTTCGCGGGCGCGCCGGCCGCTCCTCATCTCGCCCGGAAGCGGGCCGTCTCGCGTACCCGCGTCCGCAGCCCGTCGAGGACCGTCGGGATGGGATCGTGGGGGACGCCCTCGAGGACGAAGACGATGAGGGCCGCTTCGCGCGGCGCGTCGGCGCTCGAGGAGATGCCGACGGCCTGGACGCCGCGCCTGTTCATGAGCTCGGCGGCCCGGGAGCGGTGGACGGACCGGGCCCGCGCCTCCTCCGACTCGGATATCGGAGAGGCGATCCTCGGTCCGACGCCCGACCGCTCGGCGAGCTCGCTTTCCGCCGCCGTCAGCAGGCCTCTCGATCCCAGGCTGTCCACCTCGACGATCCGCGTGGGGACCCCGTCGATCGAGGCCGGCAAGTCCCCCCGCGACGCTCCCCGGCCGGCGAAGACAAGAACGGCCGCGCGTCCGGGGTGGTCGTAGCTCCGTCCCACGCCGAGCGCCAAGACGCCGGCCCGCCCCAACAGGTCCCGGGCGTTGGCGTTCCGGGCCTCGGCGGCCGCCTGACGGTCCGCAGACGAGAGGACGACTCCCTCCAGGCCGAAGGCTTGGGCCGGGAGAGGGAAGGCGATCGAGCAGGCGGCCACGGGGTGCGGGCCGACCGCGCTGTCGCCAGCGAAGACGAACTGCTCACTCGTGTCCTTGTCGGCGAGCTGCAGCCTGACGACGGCCACGGGGCTGGCGACGGTGTCCGTCGCCGCTCCCGCAAACAGCAGCCCCACCGGATCGGCCGTGTCCTGGGTGACGATCAGAGAGCCGGAGTCGCCCTGGGCGCTGAACCCCGTGGCCGTGACCACGATCTGGTCCGTGAAATCGCAGACGAACGTCGATCCCGTATTGCAGCCCTTTTGGTACTCGACGTTGATCGCGGTATGGATGGACAGGATGGTGCCGCAGGTCAGGCCGGTTGAGCGGCCGCTTTTCGCGACCGCCCGGCCGACGCTCGGGGGGACACCGGGCCCGGGATTGGGCGTGCCGTCGGTCGGTTGGCCCCCGATGGTCGTCCCGCCGAGCTGGACAATGGCGCCCAGGGGGTCGACGGTGCCGGGGACGATCTCGGCCAGAGCCGCGTCGACGTTCGGCCGGGGATCGTTCTCGAGGTGGAAGAACTGGGACAGATTGGCGGCCATGACGGTGCCGACCTCGCGGCAGTTGTTGTCGATGAGTCCCGGCTGAATGATGGCCTCCCCGACGGCCGCCAGGTCGCTTCGGGCCAATACGTGGGTGTTGCTCAGGATATAGAACCTCCCGCCCCGGCTGACCAGCGAGCCGATCGTGCCGGAGCAGCAGTAGGTGTTGTTACCCACGGTCGAGAAGTCCTCGGCGTTGCCGCCGGAGGTGCCAAGCGGGACGGGAGCGGGAAAATGCGACGCCTGGATCGGCGTGGGGACGACGATGACGGAATCCGAGGCCGTCGTGTCGGCCTGGGCAACCGCGGTCACGAGGACCTCCGTGGTCCGGTCGTAGTTGTTAACCGCCGTCGAGACCGGCACTGAGTGCGGAGCACGATAGAGACCGGCCGGCGAGATCATGCCCGTCTCGGCGGAGCCGCCGGTCGTCCCGTTGACCTGCCAAGTGACCGCCGTGTTCGCGGTCCCGGTGACGGTGGCCGTGAACTGGCGGGAGCCGAACGTCGGGACGGCCGCCCGCGAACCGCTCCCCGCGATGACGACGGCGACCGAGGAACCGGTCTGAACGGTCACTGTGGCCGTGCCGGACTTGGTCGCGTCCGCGAGCGCCGTCGCCGTGATCGTCATGGTCGCGGGATTGGGCACGGTCGTGGGGGCGATATACACGCCGTCGAGCGAGATGAGGCCGCGGACGGAGTCGCCGCCCCGGACGCCGTTGACGCTCCACGCGACCGTCTGATCGTCCGAGCCGGAGACCGCGGCCGTGAAGGCCCGGGTCGCGCCTCGCGAGACCGTCGCCGTCCCGGGCGCGATCGTGACGTCCGGGGTCGGGGGCGGGGGCGGGGGCGGAGGCGTCCCGCCGCTATCGGACGTGCCGCAGGCCGAAGCCAGCAGGAGCAGACAGAACAACGCCGCGACTCGCCAAGAGGCCCTTTGCATGATGACCCTCTCTTCGTCCGTCCATGATACTCCCCGGGCCGGAAGAACCGAAATCCCGGCTTGGGGCGCTCGCTCCGCGAGATCAACGCCGTCGGCTCCTCCAGAGAGGAGAAGCGCCCCCAGCTGGCGGCGCGAGAGGGTTCAGCGGTCGCCGCGACGCGGCGGGCTGACGACTTGGAAGTCCCGCACCAGCCGCCGGCCCTCGTCGTCCGTCAGCACGAGCCGGTGCGGACCGGGCTCGGGCGCCACCCCGATCTCGTGGAAGACCCGCGTCGACGCCACGTAGGTCTCGTCGAGGTGCCAGTGGATGGTCGCCTTGCTCTCTCTGTGCACCGCCTCGAAGACGACCTGACCCACTTTCCCGTCGAGCCCGACGGGGACGTAAACGGACATGTCCGGCTCCGGATAGATGAGGCTCATCACCCGCGTCCCCCGCTCGCCCGCCGGCCCTCCCACGCAATCGGCCCGGAAAGGCGGCAACGGCCGGTACTCGGCATGGTCGGCCCGGTAGTAATACTCCTGGATGGGCGGCAAGACGAACCACGATTCGTGGCGCATCGTGTCGACCGGCTCGCAGCGGCTGTCGACCCTGAAGCGCCCCGACGCGTCAAGGTGGACGGCCTGGTGGAAGGCGCACATCCGGTCGAAACCGCTCTCCTCCGGCACCGTGATCTCCTCGGCCGGGCAGAGGTCGGTCGCGAGATAGCCGGAATCGCGGCAGACCTTGACGGCCTTGAAACCCGACGGCGGCCGGACGATCTCGCCTCCGCCGTCGACGGCGCCGAGGAGGTCGAAAAGGACGGGGGCCGCGGCCCCCAGCCCGGTCAGCCCTGGCTTTCCTTCGCCGTCGGCGTTCCCGGCCCAGACGCCGATCGTGTAGTTGGGCGTGACGCCGACCGCCCAGGCGTCCCGCAGCCCGAAGCTCGTGCCCGTCTTCCAGGCCACCCACTTCGAGGAGCTGAAATTCCGCCAGAAGCCCTCGTCGTCCGGCCGGTTGACCGCGGTCAGGGCCTGGAGGGTGAGGTAGGCTGAAGCGGCCCCCAGCTCGCGCATCTTCGACGGCGCCTCCGGCTCGTCCCGCAGCAGCCTCACTTCGCGCCCGCCCCCCGGCAGGCGCGACGCGAGCTGGGCCAACTTGGCGTAGAGCCCGGCGACGTCGAGGAGCTTGCCCTCCGCCCCTCCGAGCACAAGGGTCAGGCCGTAATCATCCGGCGGCCGGTCGAGCGTCGTCATCCCCCATCGTCGGAGCAGGTTCTCGAAACGGGGGATGCCGTATTCGCGGAGCTCGCGCACGGCCGGGACGTTGAGCGACCAGGCCAGCGCGGCCCGGGCCGGCACCGCGCCGCGGAAGCGGCGGTCGAAGTTTTCCGGCCTGAAGCCCTCGAACCGCACCGGCGTATCGGGCACGAGGGTCACCGGCGTCAATCCGCCCTCCTTGAGCAGCGCGGCGTAGAGGAACGGCTTGAGGATGCTGCCCGTGCTGCGCCGGCTTTGCAGGATATCGACGTTCTGGCCGTTGTCCTCGCGCCGCTCGAGCCCGGTATTGCCGATGTAGGCCACGACCGCGGCCGTGCGGTTGTCGATGACGACGGCGGCGAGATTGCGGATGCCGCGATCGGCGAGCCGCGCCCCATGCTGCTCCACGATCCGGCTCGCCGTTCTTTGCAGGTCCGCCTCGAGGAAGGACCGGAAGGGCGGCGCGGCGCCGGGACGGGCGGCCAGCGTGTCGAGGAGGTGCGGCGCGTCGCGCGGCACGGCGCGCGCGCGGTCGGGCATGGGCTCGGCCATGGCCAGGCGGCACTCGAGATCCGGCATCGCCTCGTGCGCCTTCAGCTTCTCGAGAAGCCCGTTCCGCTTCCGAAGGAGACGCTCCCGCCCGGCCGGCGTGGCCGGGAGACCCGGGTCGTTGGGCAGGACGGCCAGAAAAGCGGCTTCGGCCCAGCTCAGCTGTTCGGGGCCCCGGCCGAAGTAGAGCCACGAAGCGGCGTCGATGCCGACGACGTTGCCGCCGAAGGGCGCGTGGGCGGCGAAGAGAGATAGGATCTCCTTCTTCGAGCGGCTCGTCTCGAGACGCAAAGCCAGGACGGCTTCCTTGAGCTTCTCGAAATATGTCCGCGGCCGGTTCTTGCGGGCCAGCCGGACGACCTGCATGGTGATCGTGCTGGCCCCGCTCCGGACCTTCCCCGTTCGGAGATTCTGCCGCAGGGCCCGGGCCACGGCCAGGGGATCGATCCCGGGGTGGATAAAGAAGCGCTTGTCTTCGAAGCGGACGAGGACGCCCGTGAAGCGCGCCGGAACGCGAGCGCCCGGCGGGAAGCGCCACTGGCCGTCGGCGGCGGTCCGGGCTCCGAGGAGCTGGCCCTCCGCGCTGAAGAGGACCGGGGAAACGGGGTCCTTGAAGCGGACGACCGGGATCGCCAGCCAGAGAAGCGCCATAAGAAGAAGGGCGCCTCCGGCCATGAGGAGCCTGCGGCGCTTCAAGAGGGCGAAGCTCATTGCACGATCTCGACCCATTGTCCTTTCGTGTTGGCGTGGAGCCCGGCGTCATACATGGCCTCGACGGCGACACCCGGCTGATAATACCGGCCGCGGTAGGAGGCGTTGAGAACGACGAGGAAGACTTTTTCCTGGCCGGCCTCGAGCCCGAAGTAGGTAAAGACGCGGTCGTCACGGATGTCCTGGTAGTCGACGGCCACGGCCGGCCCCGCTTCCCCGCCGAACCTCGGGTTCTTGATCTGGAAGCCCGAGGCCACAAGATGCGTCAGGACAAGGTTCTGAAGCCGGTTCGAGGTCAGGTTCTTGACCCGGACCTCGGCGACGAGGTCGAGCCCCTGGGTGATCTTGTCGATGGCGAGACCGTTCATCTTCATATCGCGCATGCGGACGTCGATCGAGAGACCTTCGGACGAAGGCGTCTCGACGCCGGCCGCGGGCACGCCGCGCCGGTACACGTTGACGTAGAGCGGCCCGGTCTCGGTGTTGGTCACGACGAGGGTTCGGCCCTTGATCGGGAAGCCGGCGTATTCGCGCCGGTCGAAGGGCGTCGTCGAGGCGACGTCCGTCGCCTTGTCCGCGTCCCAGCCGAAACGGTAACGGAAGGGCTTGACCTCCGCCGTTCCGTAATAGGAGGCCAGGGCCATCAGGCCGAACGACGTCTCCTGGGTCGAAAGCCACAGGTCCGACGCGAGCGTCTTGGACATGTCGTCGAGAAGCGGCCGGGCTTTATCGGACCGGCCGATCTGGACAAAAGCCCGGACGGCCAGGCCCATGTCGCGGAAATCGGAGCCGAACGTCTCGCTGTCGTCGCGATAGGGCTTGAAATCGAGCCTGGCCTTGTTCGCCAGGTCGGCCGCCGCGTCGGCCTGCCCGGTCATGTGAAAGGCCGCGGCCAGCATGAGCCCGGCCAATCCCGGGAGGCCCGCGCTCTCCCGGAGGCGATTCATGGCCCCAAGGTCGGGGTCCCGGGCCAGGGCCAGGGTGAAGAGACGGAAGGACTGGATGAGCTGGGCCGCGCCGCCGCCCGTGACGAAGGCGTTGGACAGCATCTTCTGGTTCGCCCGCCACGCGTCGAGCATAGACTGCGGAACGTGATAGCCGAGGCGGGCCGCTTCGAGCAAGAAGTAGCCGGCGTAAGCCGTCGTCCACTCGTGCCCCTCCCGGCTTCCCGGCCAGTAGGAGAAAGCGCCGTTGGTCATCTGGAATCCGGTCAGCTTCTGGATGGCGGCCTTGACGTGCTCTTCGACCTCGCGCGTCCGCCGCTCGTCGAGCTGGACCAGGCTCTTGAGGTAGAGCTGGGGCAGGGCCGCCGAGAGCGTCTGCTCGAGGCAGCCGTGAGGATACCGGATGAGGAAATCAAGGCGCTTCTCGAGGTTGAGCGGCGGCAGGGGCGACACCTCCAGGATGACCGTGTTCGTGTTCTCCAGGCCGAACGGAACGACGTCCTGCCGGGCGGTCTCGCCCGGCTTGACCTGGAGCCGCGTCGTCTGGGTGATGGCGGTGTTGCTGGCCAGGACCGGGATGGCGATCGCGTCCTCGACGCGTTCGCCGCCGCCGGCCGCCCGGAACCGCACCTCGCCCTGTCCGATCCCTCCCGTCGCCTTGAGCGCGAACGGGACGATGTCGTCGCCGGGCTTGGCGAAGGCGACGGTTTTCGCGCGCTCGCCGACGACCTCGAAGAGGCCGTTGGTTTCGACGCTGACCGTGACCTCCTTGATCTCCGGCTTGGTGACGAAGACCGTGACGGGCATGACGATGTCCTCGCCCGGCCGGACGACCCGCGGCAGGGTGGCCAGGGTCATGAGGTCGCGGCGGACGGGGACGGACTTCTCGGCCAGGCCGAACGCGCCTTCGCGGCCGGCCACGACCATGACCCGGACGGCCCCGAAGTACTGCGGCATCGTCAATTCGTGGACGCCGCTCCCGCCGGGCTTGAGGTCGAACGGGCCTTCGAACAGGACGACCGGCGGGAAGCGCCGCGGCTGCTTGGCCTTGTCTTTCGACTCCCCGCCTTCGTCGCCCCCGAGGGCCAGGATACGGGCCATCTCGGCGCCGTAGGCCTCGGCGACGATATCGAAAAGGTCCCACGTCGTGACCCCCAGGGCCTCGCGGGCGTAGAACCCCTTGCGCAGGTCCGGCGTCGCGAACCGGGTCAGGCCGAGGAGCCCTTCGTCGACGACGGCCAGCGTATAGGTCATGGGCCGGCCTCCGTTTTCACGGACCTCGACCCGGAACTTCTCCTTGGGCCGGAACTCGTCGGCCGTCTTGATCGCCGGCTCGAGGCGCGTTCCCGGGTCCTCGACGAGGATGGGGATGACGCCGTAGAGCCGGATGGGCGTGTCGCTCGCCTTGTCGCGGTGCGGCTGGATGAGGGTGACATGGACGTAGATGTTGGGCGCCATGGCCGCCGTGAGCGGGACCTCGAATCGGTTCTCGCCCTTGACCGTCGACACCCAGAACTTGTCGATGACCGAGGTGCCGCTTTCGATCGACACCAAGGCCCGGCCCTGGACGGCTTCGGGCAGGAAGATGACGGCCTTCTCCCCGACCTTGTAGGCAGGCTTGTCGGCGGTGAAGCTGAGCGCCGTCGCTCCGGCCCCGCCCTCCTCACGGGCCCGGCCGGCCCAGCCCGGCCAGTCGATATAGACGATCTGGCCCGAGGCGTGGCCGCTCACCGGGTCTTCGACGCGGATGAGGAACCGGCCCCACGCGGGATAGCGGATCCGGAACGTCCAGCTGCCGGCGCCGTCCCGGGTCGCGACCTCGGCCTTGCTGATGGGCAGGGTCTGGACGCTCGAGACATATTGAGCGAGAGATTCCCCGCTCCTGTCCCACCACCACTTCCACTCGATCTGGTAGAGCGAAACGAGGATCTTATCCCGGGACACGGGGCGTCCCGCGGCGTCGACGGTGGCGATCGAGACCTCATGGTCCTTGTCGGTCAGGAGCATGCCCCGGGCCTGATCCCCCTTGGGCAGGCGGACGCCGACATAAGCGTCATAGGGATGGAACGGGAGAGAGAACGTGTCGACGCTGAAATCGCCGCTTTCCTCGAAGACGCGGCTGGTGAACGCGGCGTCGAGCATCCCCGGACTGGGCTGCTGCGGGTCGATGTCGATGCGCGCCTTGCCGCGGCCCTCGGCGTCGAGATCGCCCTTGGCCACCTCGACCGTCGCGCCTTCGAAGTCGCGGGCCGGGTCGTCGAAGCTGAAATCCGGGTATTTGTCGAAGCGCGTCGGCCGCCGGGCTAGCCGGACGGAGACGTCGAACTTCAGGTTCGAGGCCGGCGCGCCGTGGAGCCATTGCGCCGTGACGGCCGCGCTGAAGGGCATGTCCTTGCGGAAAAGGACCTCGCGCCCCGCGTCAAGGGCGATCTTGAGCCGGTTTGGCACGACCGTCTCGATCTTGAGGGTCTTGCTGAAGGTCAGGCCGCCGACGAGGACCCTGGCCTGCCAATTTCCCGTCGGCGCCGTCTCATCGGTCTCGACATGAAAAGCGTAGAACGGGGCCACAGCCTTGTCCGGCTTGACCGTCATGACGAGCTGCCCCTGGGGATTGGAGATCTCCATGAGCACGGGATGGCCGGCCGGCAGGACCTTCTGGCGGTCGAAGAGGGCGAAGGTCAGATGGAGGGTGTCGCCCGGCCGCCAGACGCCGCGCTCGCCGTAGAGGATGCCCTTGACGCCCTTTTCGGCGACCTCGCCGCCGATGTCGAAATGGCTCAGGGGCAGGGCGCCCTCGCCCGCGATGCGGAGATAACCGATGTCACCGCCGCCTTCCGCGGAAACGTAGAAGGCCCGGTCCTTGAGGGCGAAGACGGCGAAGCCGTTGGCGTCGCTCGTCGTTTCGCCGAGGAGCTGGTTCTGATAGTTGTAGGCCCGGACCCGCAGGCCTGAAAGCGGCCTGGCTGTGCCGATATCGGTCGTTACGACGTGGAGGCTCCCGTTCGCCTCGAGCTTGGCCACGAGCCCGATGTCCGAGGAAAAGAAATTGCGGCCGGCGACGGCGTCGTGATTGTAGCGGGGGATGTAATAAGCGTCGGCGCAAGGGTCGTTCCGGCGGGTCCAGTCGCCGGAGTTGTAGGCGTAGCCCTCGTCGTAGTAGTCCCAATTCGAATAGCGGCTGTATCCGGCGTCGTCCATGTTCTTGAGCGGCGGCTCGATGACGACGGGAGCCTCGCTCGCGGCGCAGGGATAAGACGAGTTGCCGCGGTTGAACGACAGGACGAGGCGGAAGAGGCTGCCCGGGTTCTCCTTGAACAGGGGCGTCACGTCGAGGTCGAAGCGCGTCATGCCGCCGGTCACGGCCGGATCATCCGAGAGCGGGATGGTCCTTCGCCAGAGGTAGCGTCCGACCCGGGCCAGCTCCTCCGACCCCTCGAGGCTGTTGACCTGGAAGAACTGGGCCATGTTGCCCGGGTAGATCTGGAAGGCCGCGACCTGGACGCTCCTCAGATTGACGGCCTCGATGGGCACCGTCAGCCGGTCTTTGCGGGGCAGGATGAGCCCCTGACCGACGAAGCGGACTTGGGGCCGGATCGATTCGAAGGTGACGGTCCGGTCGAGCCGGTCCTTCAATCGGCGGTTGAGATAGTTGCGGACGCCGGGTTGGACGGCGACGGCGACGTTGCCGAGGAATTCCTGGGTCGAATACACCCGGACGACGTTGCCCTCGATCTCGAAGGTCAGCGGGCGGGCGCCGATGTCGATGAGCCCCTGGAGCTTCTGGTCTTTGGCCAGGACATCGGAGAAGCGAACGAGGACGTGCCGCGTCTCGCCCAGGACCGGCTCGATGGCAACAACGACGAAGTCCCCCGTGGCCGGGACCTCGACGTCGCGGCGGCCCCGGTTGTCGATGCGGATCGGGGCGCCGTCCCACGACAGGTTGACCGCCGACGCTTCCTCCTTGCGGACGACCTCCTTGACGATGAAGTAATGGGTCAGCCCTTCCTGGGCGTGGCTCCACTCGACCGGCAGGGCCTTGCCGTCCTGCTCGGCCTCGATGACCTTTTCGACCAGCGTCTTCTCCTCCATGTCGGCCGTGACGACGCGGCCGCGCAGGACCTGGGCCTGCGGCCGTTCAGGGTCCTCGGCGAAGAGGCCCTCGATCACGACCTCCATCTCCGGCCGGACGACCCCGAAGCGGAACTCGAACCGGGCGTAGGCTTTGGGCAGGTCGAGGATCTTGCCCACGCGGAGGACGCCCTCGTACTCCTGGCCCGGCTTCAGCTCGCCCTTGGGCGTGAAGACGAGCTCGCGCGGGCTTTTCCACTCCGCCGTCCCGTCGATCGGCGGCGAGAACTCGAAGAGCCCGGCCGCGGCCGGGCCGGGGGTCCCGGCGTTGTCGACGAAGAGGACCCGCACGGGCGACCGGCGGAACATCGTCCCCGAAGTGAAGGCGCTGATGTAGCGGTACCATTCCTTTTCCGCCTCGGGCGCGGACGGCTTTTTCGACTTGCAGCCGGCGAGCCCGAGGGCGCAGACGGCGACGAGGATCGAGCACAAGGTCTTCTTGGTCATGGAGGTCCCTCCCCTGGGAATCGGATGGTCGGTCATGCCTGGATTCCCAGACACCCTTCGGGGGGAGGGTAGTCCGGGCGCCCGGTAAAGTCAATCCCAAAACCCGTCAACGACGCGCCAGTTCCTCTTCTTCGAAAGACCCCGATTTTATAGTATGATGGGCCGGCCTCGACCGAGGCAGGAGTGACACCATGGGCAGTGCAGTCAAAACGCCGGCGGTCCGCGGCATCAGCCGCCGGGATTTCCTCAGATCCTCGGCCACGGCCGGGCTCGGCGCGGCGTTGGCCGGATCGGCCTTCGCGCAAGACCCGCCGCAGGCCCCCCCGGTCCCCGCGGCGGCCGCCGCGAAGAGCGCCGACGAGCTCCGGGTGGCCGTCATCGGCTGCGGGGCCCAGGGCCGGGTGCTCGTCGAGTCGATGCTGCGCATTCCCTCGGTCCGCATCGCGGCCATCTGCGACATCTGGTCCTACAGCCGCCAGTACACCGGGAACTACCTCAAGAAATACGGCCACGTCGCCAACGTTTACGAGGACTATCGCGACCTCCTGGCCTCCGAAAAAGGCCTTCACGCGGCCATCGTCGCGACGCCCGACTGGGTCCACGCCGAGCAGACCAACGCCTTCCTCCGGGCCGGGCTTCCGGTCTATTGCGAAAAGGAGATGGCCAACACGCTCGACAAGGCCCGGTCCATGGTCGTCGCCGCGCGCGAGACGGGCAAGCTTCTCCAGATCGGCCACCAGCGCCGCTCCAATCCCCGCTATATCCACGCCATCGACCGGCTCATCCGCGAGAGGCGGCTCCTCGGGCGGGTGACCGTCGCTTACGCCCAGTGGAACAGGGCCAAGGCCGAACTCCTGGGCTGGCCGGAGAAGTACGTCATCGACCAGGCCACGCTCGACAAGTACGGGTACGGCTCCATGACCGAGTTCCGCAACTGGCGCCTGTACAAGAAGTACGGCGGGGGCCCGATGGTCGACCTCGGCTCCCACCAGATCGACCTCTTCAGCTGGGTCCACGGCGGGCCGCCCAAGTCGGTCGTGGCCAGCGGCGGCCTCGACTACTACAAGAACTGGGAATGGTACGACAACGTCATGGCCATCTACGAGTTCGAGACGAAGGAGGGCGCGACCCGCGCTTTCTACCAGGTCCAGACCACGACCCAGCACGGCGGTTTCTACGAAACCTTCATGGGCGAGAACGGCTCGCTCGTCCTGTCCGAGATCCCCCAGCGCGGCAACTGGGCCATGCGCGAGCCCCACGCCCCCGAGTGGGATTCCCTGGCCAAGGCCGGCCTCCTCCAGTCCGAGGCCGTGCCCATCCAGAAATCATCGACGAAGAACATCTACGTCGATGTTCGGGTAACGGCCGAAGCGGGGCGCTGGCCGCTCCCGGTCGAGCTGGCCAAGCCGGCCCATCAGCCGCACCTCGAGAATTTCTTCGACGCCGTGCGGAACGGCACGCCGCTCAACTGCCCCGCCGAGCTGGCCTACGAATCCTGCGTCGCCGTGCTCAAGGCCAACGAAGCGGTCAAGGCCCGCCGCGTCATGGAGTTCCGGCCGGAGCAGTTCAAAGCATGAGCCGCGCCGGGCGGAACGCTCTCTGGGGCCTCGGCGGCGCTATGGCCGCCGTCCTCGTCCTCGCCGCGGGGGCTCAAGGGCAGAGCCAGGTTCAGAAGCACGTCACCTGGGACGGCAACCGGACGCTTCCGGCCCACCTCATTCCCCTGCGCGACGAGAACGACGAGCCCATCATCCCCACCGAGACCAACCCCCTGCCGTACTCGGCCCGCTTCACCTGCGGGCCTTGTCATGATTACACCAAGATCCGGGGCGGCTGGCACTTCGGCGCCATGACGGCGGCCGAAAGCGGCCGGCCGGGCGAACCCTGGCTCCAGGTCGATCCCAAGACGGGGACGATCCTGCCCCTGTCCTACAGGAAGTGGCCGGGGAGCTTCTCTCCCGAGGCCGTGGGCCTGACCGCCTGGGATTTTACCGTCCTTTTCGGCCGGAGCATGCCCGGCGGCGGCCCGGCCGAGCCCTCCGACGAGGAGATCGCGGCCCATCCGGAGGCGCGCTGGAGCGTCTCGGGCAAGGCCGAGGCGAACTGTCTCGCCTGTCACAACCGCTCGGGTCGCCAGGACCACAGCGAATGGGCCAAGCAGATCCTCCGCGAGAACCTGCGCTGGGCGGCCACCGCGGCCTCCGGCGTCGGCGAGGTCGGCGGCATGGCCTCCCGTCTCAAGGAAACATGGGACGTCTACGACGGGCCCAACCTCGACGATCACGAATGGGCCGTCGTGCCGTCGGTCAGGTACCGAGCGGCCGATTTCGACTCCAAGCACCGCTACTTTTTCGACCTGAACTATCAGCCCTCCGACGCGCGCTGCCTCACGTGCCATTCGGTCTCGCCGACAGACGCGGCCATGTGGAGCGCCGACCCGGATGTCCACGCGACGGCCGGCCTGAAGTGCACGGACTGCCACAGGAACGACCTCAACCACGCCATCCTCCGCGGGTACGAAGGGGAGGCGGCCGAAACGGGCAACCGGACCGCGGAGTCCTTCACTTGCCGGGGCTGCCATCTCGGCGAGAACGCCAAGGGAGAGATATCGGTCGTGCCCGGCCGCCTCGGCGCGCCCAGCCCCAAGCATACGGGCATACCGCTCGTCCACTTCAAGAGACTCGCCTGCACGGTCTGCCACTCGGGCCCGAAGCCCCAGGAAGGATTCACGCGCGTCCGGACGTCACGGGCGAACCGCCTCGGCATCTATGGCGTCGCGACCTGGTCGACGGACACGCCGGCGATCATCGAGCCCGTCTATAAGAAGGACGAGCGGCACAAGATCACGCCGCAGCGGCTCGTCTGGCCGGCTTTCTGGGCCCGGCGGATCGACAAGAGCCTCGTCCCGCTGAAGCCGGCCGAAGTCGAGGCCGCGGCGGGCGATCTCCTCGAGCCGGAAGAGCGCATCGCCCAGGTCCTCATCGGCCTGAGCCAGGTCATGGCCGATGACGAAACGCCCGTTCTCGTCTCCGGCGCTTTCGTGTTCGCCCCGAACGTCGACGGCGGCATCGACGCCGCGGAACGGACCGGGGCCGTGACGGGCGGACCGGCTTTCTGGGGGATGAGAAAAGGCGCCGAAGTCCAGCCCCTCGTGCCGGATTTCGATCCTGCGGCGGAGGACAAGGACCCGGCCGTCGAGACGCGGCTCCAGGAATTCCTGCAGGCGCTCGGGACGGTCGTGGACAAGCCGGGTGATCCCGTCATCGCCGTCAGGAAGACGGTTTACCGGATCGTCGACGGCTATCTCGATATCGCCCTGACTCCGGCCGAGCTCGAAGGGGCCGCCGGCCCCGGCTGGCTCATCGACGGGAAGTTCTCTCCCCTGGCCGCGGACTTCGACGTCCGGACCGTGACCGCCAAAGCGGGGACGGAGCAGACGCTGACCGAGGAGCAGGTCGCCCTTGTCCTCGGGGCGATGGCGAAGACAGAGGCGGACGGCCAGTTCGTCTACATCTCAGGCGGCCGGATCTTCCGGATCGACAAGGGCGGCAACCTGATATCCCGCAAGGACAAGGCCGCCGGGCCCGTGTCCTGGCCCTTGGCCCACAACGTCCGGCCGGCCCAGCAATCGCTCGGCTGGAACGGCTGCACAGACTGCCACAGCGGCGGCTCGGACTTCTTTTTCGCCAAGATCAAGGGCACGGGCCCTCTCCTCACGAAGAACGTGGAGAAGCTCTCGGCGGCGACCTTCATGGGACTCGGCGGGATCTTCCAGCGCGTCTTCGGCCTGTCGTTCATCGTCCGGCCGGCCCTCAAGATCGTCCTGGCTCTCTGCGCGCTCGTCGCCGGGGCCCTCCTTTTCGTGGCCGGCCTCATCGCGCTCGGCCGCGTCGCCGGGTTCATGGAGAAGAGGTAAGGCCATGCTGTTCACGATCGTTACCATCCTCGCCTTCGCGGGGACGTTCCTCGGGATCGCCTTCCACCGCTTCTGGACGACCCGCGAAGAAGCCAAGTCGACTATTCTCTACGCCGAGGTCTTCAAGAAGTTCACGGCCTGGCTCGCGCTCCGAACGGTCCAAATGTCGCGCCGGGCGTCGCCGAAGGCCTGGTGGGCCTATGTCAAGGGGCTGCCGCTATGCCGCCAGCCGGTCCTCGAAAAGTGGCTTTATGCCTGCTTCTACGGGAGCTTCCTCTACCTCGCCGCGAGCGGGTTCTTCTTCGGCATCTTCATCCCGCGCGGGCTCTTCGGCTATCCCCTGGTCGGCCACGTCATGGCCGGCGGCCTCTTCGCGGTCTGCCTCACGATCATCGTCCTTTTCAAAGGCCGCGATTTCATCACCGTGCCGAAGCCGGCCAGCCTGAGCCTGTCGCTCTTCAACCCGCGGAAGATGGGCATCACCCCGGCCCGGGTCAAGCTTTGGGCCTTCTGGATCTTCGCCGCGGCCGGGGTCCTGCTGACGCTGTCCGCGTTGCTCCCGATGCTGCCGCTCCTGCGAACCCCGGGTCAGAGGTTCATGTTCGAGTTCCACCGCTACGGCGCGCTCGTCTCGGCGGTCGCCGCGATGGTCTTCGCCGGCCTCGAGCTCTTCGCTCGGACACCCGTCCCGGGGAGGGGCGAAGCCGCGGCTCCCGGGACCGATCGGTAGCCGGTCTATTTGGTCCGCGGCGAAGGATCGCGCTCGCCGTTGTCGTAGAGGCCGAGGAGCTCGACCGATTTTCCGTCCTTGACCACGAACTCGATCCGGAAGCTGTCCAGCCCATCGAGGGCGAAGAGCGTCGCGGTCATGGGAATGAGCCGGTAATTGGGGCCGGTGCGCTGATAGAAGAGGGCCCCGTTCTCGAAGGTCACCTTGCGCTCGCCGTATTCGCCGGCGTACGTCTTCAGGGTCTTGGCATCGACGCGAGGCGGGTTCCGCTTGGCCTTCTCCCCGGCGAGAATCCATTCATACTCGGCTTTCCGTTCCGGGTCGGTCGCCTTGCCGGCTAACTTCTCGACGGCCATGGCGTAGGCGCGGTCGAAGGCCTCCGCGGCCGGGACGGCGACATCGGGCTTGACGCCTGTCCCCTCCCAGTTCGTCTTCGAGATGGGGTTGATGGCCCGGGCGAAGGGCACACGCAGAATGAAGTCGTTCTGGACGATCTTCGATGTTGTCGGATGCGCTCCGCCCCCGGTCGTCTCCCCGATGATAGTCCCTCGTTTGAGGTTCTGCATATTGTATGAGAATTCCTCCGCTCCCGAGAAGGTCCGGGCGCTCGTCAGGATGTAGAGATCGGCCCGGGAGGGCTTCGGCCCGGGGACGTAAGGAAGGGTCCAGTAGTTCTCGGTGGCGTCGGTGGACCGGATATAGATATCGTTGAGATGGGAGGGCTCATCGAAGAAATAGGAGCAGATGAGCTGGATCCCGGTGGTGTCGCCGCCGCCGTTCTGGCGAAGATCGACGATGACGGCGTCGCAGTAGGCCAGGAAGTTCAAGGCCGCGATGGCCGTCGGGGCGGCGTCGGCGGCCGATTCAAAGACACGGAAGTCGAGATAGCCGATGTTCCCCTGGAGACGCTCGACCTTGCGGAAGCCGAAGTTGTCCCGCTTTGACTCGAGGAGCTGCTGCTCGCGGGCCCTCTTGACCTCGTCCTCGCTGCGGCTCGAGAACCGCCTGAGATTGCCCGCCATTCCGGGATTGTAGGCAAAGCCGATGTGCCTGTCCTTGCTCACTTCGAGCAGGTCCTTGGACAGGGCCTGGGCGAAGGCCGGCGCGCGATCGAAGGCGTCGTAGCCGCCGCTCGTGAGGCGGGCCCGGAGCGTCTCCTCCATCTTCTTGGCCGTCTCGGGGAATATATAGTTGGCGTCGAGGAGCGTCGCGATCTCGTCGACGACGGCCTGCTTTTTGGCCCGGTCGACCGCCGGCGCGTTCGCTTCCTGGGCGAGTAGAGCCGAGACCAGCAGCACGAGGGCCACGGTGACGACAAGTATCAAACGGAGCGTCTTGGACATTTCAAACCTCCAACAGTGACATGATGGCTATGGCCGATTCATCGCGTCCAGGCTGCCGGGCGCGACAGGCTCGGGAGAAGCCCTTTGATAAGGAGGTCGGCGATGCGGCCGACCTGGCCCTCCAGCTCTTCCCTGCGGCCGAGCTCGCGGGCCGACAGGTTGAACGGGAGAAGGGAATTCGTGCTTTGGATGAGGACAAGCGCGGTCGTCCGAGGGTCGGGGCAATCGAGGGATCCGGTCCTGGCCCCTTCCCGGAGGACGCCCTCGAACACCCCGGCCTCTTTCTCGAAATAGGCCTGGCGCCGGACGAGAAGTGGCGCCCGAACCGACGAAAGGAGGTCGCCGAGGCTCTGAGAGTAATGGGCGACGCTGTCAAACCGATGCAAGACCCGCAGGACGAGCATGCGGCGGAGCCGCCTGTCGACGGAGTCGGATGAGCCGGCCTGCTCCTCGAGCTTCCGGATGACGGTCTCCGCGATGCGATCGATATGGGAAAGGACCAGCTCCTCTTTGGATGGGAAATGGAGGTAGATCGTACCCTTCCCGATGCCGACCTGCTTGGCCACATCCTCCACGGTCATCTTGCCGTACCCGTACTTAGAAAGCAGGACGTCGACCGCCTCGAGGATCAGGTCCCGAATATCAGATCGCCTGGCTATATGTCTCATTATGACTTATGACCAATATTATATTCTAGTCACTGCAAGTTGTCAAATCAATGTTTTTCTCGAGGACGAAAAGCCCCTGGGCCCTATATCCCCTGGAGCTGAGGGGGCCGCTTGAGGTGGAAGTTTGTCTTGCTCTGGAAAGCGTGGGCCAAAAGAAGGATATCGGCGTCGGCGAACAGCTTACCTGTCAAACGGAGGACCGCCGGCTGGCCCTTGGAATCGAAGCCCTGCGGGAAGGCGATCTCCGGATGGCCGGTGAGGTTCGTCGGTCCCAAGGCGCTGCCGATGAGGACGTCGATCGTTTTGAAGAACTCGTGGTAGACCTCCATCAGCCGGTAGCGGGCCCGGTTGGCCTGGATGTATTGAACGGCGGGGACGAATTCGTGGAGGCGGAACGAGCCGACCCAGCTGCTCCTCTCCGGCTCGGCCGACATCAGGTCGAGCTTGCCGCCTCGCACCAGGTCGTCGAACGCGGCCGCGCCCTCCGCCGTGAGCAGGAAGTCCATCGGCCCGGAGCCCATCTTGGGCAGCTCGACGGAGACCGGGTTGACGCCGAGCCCGCGCAGGATCTCGAGCGAGGCCTTGTTGAAAGCCTGCCCCTCTTTCATTCTGCGGACCCTGTCGGGGTTCTTCGGATCGTCGGGGATCTCCCGTTCGATATCGCCCGCAAGATAAGCCACTTTGAGCTTGCGGACATCGCGGCCCGCATCCCAGGCGAAGGGAACGTCGAGGACCGTGTTGTCGCGTCCGTCCGGACCGGCGATGGCATGGAGGACGACGGCGCAGTCCTCGGCCGCGCGGCAGAGCGGGCCGATCTTGTCCATGGAGAAGCTCAGGGCCATCGCTCCATAGCGGCTGACCCGGCCGAAGGACGGCCGCAGACCGGTAACGCCGCACCGGCTCGAAGGCGAAATGATCGATCCGCGGGTCTCGGTGCCGATGGCGAACGGCACGAGTCCCGCCGCCACGGCCGCGGCCGGGCCGGCCGAGGAGCCGCTCGAGCCCTGGGCGGCATTCGTCGGGTCCCAGGGGCTTTTCGTCTGGCCGCCGAACCAGCGGTCGCCCATGGCCAGGGCGCCCAAGGTCAGCTTGGCGACGAGCACGGCCCCGGCTTCCGTCAGCCGCTCGAAGACGGCCGCGTTCCGGTCGATCGTCTGGTCCTTGTAGGGCGAGGCGCCGAATGTCGTTTTGTATCCCTTGACCGCGAGCAGGTCCTTGGCGCCCCAGGGTACGCCGTGAAGAAGTCCGCGGTATCGACCCGCCGCGATCTCCTTGTCGGCGCGGACCGCCTGCTCCATGGCCAGGTCCTCCGTCAGCGTGACGACGCAATGGAGAACGGGGTCATATCTTTTCAGCCGCTCGAGGCAGAGCCGGGTCAGGTCGACGGACTTGATCTCGCGCTTCTTGAGGAGGGCGGCGAGATGGGTCACCGGCAGGAAGGCCAGGTCCTCATCCGTCCGGGGTTTCGCGACCCGAATCCTCGTCGTCTTCAGGAGCGATCTCCCGGCCGGGAGCGGCGTCCCCGGGAGGACCGGGTTGAAGACAAGGGCCGAAGGGGTGTCGTTGCCGAGGCCCATGTCCCGCAGGGCCTGGAAATCCTGGAGCAGATTGCCGCGCCGGTTCAGGCCCTCCGCGATGGCCTTCCCGGCCTCGGGCGTCAGCGGCACGCCGGCGATCTTCGCCGCCGCCGCGACCATCTCGGGCTTGATCTCCGGCGCATCCTGGGCCACGGCCAGGAGCGCTCCGGGCAGGAGGGTCCCGGCAAGGCCCACCGCCCCGAAATACCCCAGGAATCGCCGTCGGTCGACCGTCGGTCGAATGTCATTCTCGAGCCCGTTCTCTTCGCGCATAAGGCCTCCTTATGGTCCGAGGCCTCATCCTATCCCCAAGCCGCCTCCCTTTCAATCCCCCGGATCCCCCCCGTATCCCCTCTGTTGGGCCCGCCCCGCGGCCCCTTGCTATTTCCGCCGCCTTGGGCTATGATTTTCTGTCGCGGCAACGCGATAATGATGCATCTCCGCATGCACTCATCACTTCATAATCAATAGGAGCGTATCAATGGCCGTAAAAGGGTTCAACGCCTTCGAGATGGCTCAGAAGCAGTTCGACGCTGTCGCGGACCTTCTCGAACTTGACCAACCAACCCGGGACCTCCTGCGTCAGCCGATGCGGGAATACCATTTCTCGATCCCCGTCCGCATGGACGACGGAAGCGTCCGCGTCTTCCACGGCTTCCGGTGCCAGCACAACGACGCCCGCGGCCCCTGCAAGGGGGGCATCCGGTTCCACCCCCAGGAGACGATCGACACGGTCCGCGCCCTGTCGATGTGGATGACCTGGAAGTGTTCGGTCGTCGACATCCCGCTCGGCGGCGGCAAGGGCGGCGTCATCTGCGATCCGCACGACCTCAGCCAGCGCGAGCAGGAAAGGCTCTGCCGCGGCTGGATCCGAACGATCGCCCAGGACATCGGACCCCTCCGCGACGTCCCCGCCCCCGACGTCATGACCAGCCCGCAGCACATGCTCTGGATGCTCGACGAGTTCGAGGCCATTCACGGCGCGAAATACCCCGGCTTCATCACCGGCAAGCCCGTGGGCATGGGCGGCTCCCTCGGCCGGACGGAAGCGACCGGCTACGGCGTCGTCTACACGCTCCGCGAGGCCCTCAAGGAGATGGGCATCAAGCCCGAGACGACGACGGCGGCCGTCCAGGGCTTCGGCAACGTCGCCCAGTACGCCATCGAGCTTTACTGCAAGCTGGGGGGCAAGGTCGTCGCGGTCTCCTGCTGGGACCAGAACGACCAGGCCTCTTACACCTACCGCAAGAAGAGCGGCGTCAAACTGGAAGAGCTCCTGGCCATCACCGACCGCTTCGGCGGCATCGACAAGGCCAAGGCCGAGTCGCTCGACTACGAGCGCCTGCCCGGCGACGCCTGGATCGAGCAGGACGTCGACATCCTGTTCCCCTGCGCCCTCGAGAACCAGATCAACGCCGAGACGGTCAAGAAGCTCGGGCCGAAGGTCAAGGTCATCGCCGAGGGCGCCAACGGCCCAACGACCCCCGACGCCGACGCCGTCATCAAGAGCCGTGGCATCTTCGTCATCCCCGACTTCCTGGCCAACGCCGGCGGGGTCACCTGCAGCTATTTCGAGCAGGTCCAGTGCAACATGAACTTCTTCTGGACCAAAGAAGAGGTCCTGAGCAAGCTCGACGACAAGATGACCTCCGCTTTCAGGGCCGTCAGCGAGCTGGCCCGGACGCGCAAGCTCTATATGCGGGACGCCGCCTACGTTATTTCGGTCAGCCGCGTCGCCAACGCCTGCAGGGACCGCGGCTGGGTCTGATTTTAGCGCCGCCAACGTACCCGTCCTTCCCCCCCGGCCCGCCCGGGGGGGAAGGACGTTCATCATCCCCGGCCTCCGGCCGGACGAGAAAGGGCCGCTTGGCCGGCTCCGCGCCATAGCGGGAGGCGGCGGCCGAGGAGGGACGCGGCGACATGTCCAACCAGCGCACCCCGACAGCCGTCAGCACCCTGTTCTCCACCCTCAACGAACGGGCCAAAGAGCTGAGCTGTCTCTACCGCATCGAGGAGATCCTCAGCATCTACGACGTCCCCCTGGAGGAGGTCTTCCGCCAGATCATCGAGGCCATCCCGCCGGGCTGGCAGCACCCCGATTGCTGCCAGGCTCAGATCAGCTACGGCTCGGACATCTTCGAATCCCCCGAATTCGAAGAGACGCCTTACAGCCACTGCGCCGATATCCGGGTCCAGGAAGCCTCGGTCGGCCGCGTCTGCGTGTCCTACAGGAAACAGACCCCGGAGAGCGATTGCGGTCCGTTCATGAAGGGGGAGGTCAAGCTCATCCACTCGATCGCCGAGCGCCTCGGCCATTTCATCCTCCACCAGCGCCTGCGGAACATGTACGAGCAGATCAGCGACCAGCGGCGCGAGGCGGCCGGCGGGTTGCAGGGCTGGCGGATCGCCCTGGACCTCCTCCGCAACACCAACCCGAGCCTCCTCATCAAGGTCTCCCGCAAGATGATGAACTATCTCGGCTGGCGCGGCGTCGCCGAGGCCCGCGACCTCCTGCAGCGTTTCAGCGGCGGCGGGGTGGGCGACGGCCTGTTCGGCGAATCCAACCTGCCCCAGTCCCGGGAATCCATGGACCGCTTCTTCGAGCTCACCGAGGAGACCTTCCGCATCGCCTCGGCCAACCTGACCGACGAAGAGGTCCTCGACCGCATCCACAGGTGGATCAACGAGGACCGCTCCAGCGCGTCGGTCAAGAACCTGGAGAACGTCTACGCCGACCTGGCCGAGGTCCTCGACAGCATGCGCCGGATCAAGATCCTGGCCCCCGAAGGCATCCAGCTGCCGCGGTCCCTGGCCAACAGCGTCCGCGTCGCCCTCATCCGCCGCTTCTTCACCGAACAGCTCGAGTTCATCAACGTCGCCAAGAAGTATGTCGACATCGAGGATTTCTTCGAGGTCATGGAGAGGATCGTCTTTCCGCCCGGCAGCCACGGCAAGCTCGGCGGCAAGAGCGCCGGCCTGTTCCTGGGCCACCGGGTCCTCACGCAGGCGGCCCGGCGCACCAAGATCATCGGCCAGGTCAAGAGGCCCAAGACCTGGTATGTCACCTCGGACGGCCTGATCTCCTTCACCACATACAACAACCTTGACGACGTCCACGAGCAGAAATACAAGGACATCGACGTCGTCCGCCAAGAATACCCCCATCTCGTCCAGGTCTTCAAGAACTCGACCTTCCCGCCCGAGATCCTCAAGGGCCTGTCCGTGGCCCTCGACGACTTCGGCGAGGTGCCCCTCATCGTCCGCAGCTCGAGCCTGCTCGAGGACCGGCTGGGCACCGCCTTCGCCGGGAAGTACAAGAGCCTGTTCCTGGCCAACCAAGGCGACAAGCAGCAGCGTCTCGAGGCCCTGCTCGACGCCGTGGCCGAGGTCTATGCCTCGATCTTCAGCCCCGACCCGATCCAGTACCGGGCCGAGCGCGGCCTCCTCGACTTCTATGAGGAGATGGCGATCATGATCCAGGAGGTCGTCGGGACGCGCGTCGGCAAGTATTTCTTCCCGGCCTATGCCGGCGTCGCCTTCAGCCGGAACGAGTTCCGCTGGTCGCCGCGCATCCGCCGCGAGGACGGGTTGCTCCGGCTCGTGCCCGGCCTGGGCACACGGGCGGTCGACCGGGTCAGCGACGACTATCCCGTCCTGGCCTCCCCGAGCCAGCCAAACCTGCGGGTCAACGTCTCGGTCGACGAGGTCGTCCGCTATTCGCCCAAGAAGATGGACGTCATCGACCTCGAGGAGAACACTTTTCTGACCAAGGACATCCAGGACGTCCTCCGGGAGGTCGGTCATGAGTTCCCCGCCCTGACCAAGGTCTTCTCGATCTATAGGGACGGCCTCCTCCAGAGGCCCATGGGCCTGGCCACGGACATCGCCAAGGCCGACGCCGTCGTCACCTTCGAAGGGCTCTTCTCCGGGACGCCCTTTATGCTCCAGCTCGAGGCCATCCTCAAGACCCTGTCGAGCGCGATGGGCGTCCCCGTCGATATCGAATTCGCCTCGACCGGCACGGATTTCTATCTCCTGCAGTGCCGGCCGCAGAGCCAGACCACCGAAGACGTGGCCATGGAGATCCCGGCCAACCTCAAGGATGAATCCGTCCTGTTCACGGCCCGCAAGCACATCTCGAATGGGCGGGTCGCCGACATCACCCACGTCGTCTACATCGATCCGGACCGCTACGGCGATCTGGCCGAGTTCAGCGACCTCTTCACCGTCGGGCAGGCCGTCGGCAAGCTCAACAAGCTCCTGCCGCGGCGCCAGTTCATCCTTATGGGCCCGGGGCGGTGGGGCAGCCGCGGCGACATCAAGCTCGGGGTCCGCGTCACCTATTCGGAGATCAACAATTCGGCCATGCTCATCGAGGTGGCCCGCAAGAAAGGCAACTACGTCCCCGATGTGTCCTTCGGGACCCACTTCTTCCAGGACCTCGTCGAGTCGGGCATCCGCTACTTGCCCCTCTATCCCGACGACGAGGGGGTCAAGTTCAACGAGAAGTTCCTGCTCGAGGCGCCGAACATGCTGGCCCAGCACTGTCCCGAGTGCGCCTCGCTCGCCGACACCCTGCGCGTCATCGACATCCCCGAGGCGACCGGCGGCAAGGTCCTGCGCGTGCTCATGAACGCCGACCGGGAGCTCGCCGTCGGCTACTTCGCCGCTCCCGATGCCACGGTCCGGGCCGCCTGCGCGTCCGAAGGGCCGGGGCTCCGCGAGGACGAGGACCCCTCACGCTGGCGCCTGCGCATGGCCGAGCGGATCGCCTTCCACTGCGGCGATCCGAGATGGGGCGTCCGGGGCGTCTACTTCATCGACGCGAGCGATGGCCGAGAGATCGAGCCGGCCAGCCCCATCCAGCTCATCATCCATTTCCTGGGAGGGGGACGGCAGCGCAAGGAGCTCGAGACCTGGCTTCAGGGCTGGAGCCTGTCGCTCGCCGAGATGAACTACTTCCGGACAGGCTTCCATTCCGACGGGCTGCTCGACATCCACTACCTGACCGACGAGAAGATCCGGGGGGAGAAGGACGTCGCCGTGCGAATCAAGGTCGGCTCGGATGTCGTCCGCGAGCTGCCCCTCGGGCCGAAGACCTCCGAATAGGGCACGTCGCCAATGCCGGCTAAGAAGTCCGCCGTCAACAGCTTCGCCCATGAGGCGATGGCGACGAAGTTCGAGATCTTCATCGCCGGGAAGGACGAGCCCTACGCCGGGCAGGCGGCCCATGCGGCTTTCGATGAGATCGACCGCCTCGAGCGGCTCTTCAGCCGCTTCGATCCGTCGAGCGAAACGAGCCGGATCGGGCGGCTCGAACCGGGCGGGTCGCTTCGCGTCGGCGTCGAGACGGCCGAAGTCCTCGGGCTCTCGGCCTTCGTCCAATCCGAGACGGGCGGCGCGTTCGACATCGCCTATCTCGGGCTTGATCGGCAACCCGCCGGACGGAGGCGTCCCCGGCCGCGGCCGCTGACGGCGCTCCTCCGGATCGACACGGACGGCCGGGGCTTCGAGGTGACGCGGCTTCGTCCCAAGGGCCGGTCGTCCCTCCCCGCCCTCGCCCTCGACCTCGGAGCCGTCGGCAAGGGTTACGCCCTGGACGCGGCCCTGACCGTTCTCCGGGATTGGGACGTCCGGAACGTCCTCCTGCATTCGGGAACGAGCACGGCCCTTGCCGCCGGGACCGGCCCTGGCGGAAGCGGCCAAGAATCCGGCTGGCCCGTCGGCTCGGGCTCGACGGCGGGGGCCACCTCGGGGCCGGGCCGGTTCATCCTCCTCAATCGCTCCCTGAGCGGCTCGGGGACCGAGGTCAAAGGCGCCCACATCGTCGATCCTCGCACGGACCGGCCGGCCGGCGGGCACGCAGCGGCCTGGGCCTCGCACCCCTCAGCGGCGGCCGCGGACGCTCTCTCGACCGCCTTCATGGTCATGGCGACAGACGAGGTGGCCGGCTTCTGCGCCCGGCATCCCGCCGTCTGGGCCCTCGTGAAAATTGGGCCAAAAACGTGTAGAATATTCAACGCGGGTTCGATCGAAGAAAAGCGGCCCGTGCAGGCAAGGAGACGAAGACGATGAAGAAGGGACTCAGCGGCATAGCGATACTCGGCCTCGTCCTGGCCGTCCTGGCCCCGGCCGCCCTCACCCAGGACACGGGGAAGGAGGTCCTGAAGATCCAGCTCCCCAAGCCGATGTTCGTCGGCACGCCCAGGAACATCCGCACCCCCAACCTCGAGACGGTCACCGGGAGGCCCCGCGGGCCGTTCATGGTCCCCGTCGGCACCACCCTCCTTTCGGCGGGCAAGCCCGTCACGGCGAGCGATAAGGAGCCCGTCATCGGTGAGGTTTCCTATGTCACCGACGGCAAGAAGTCCGGCGAGGACGGCTACTATGTCGAGCTCGGGCCGATGCTCCAGTGGGTGCAGATCGATCTCGGCAAATCCCAGGAGCTCACGGCCGTCGTCGCCTGGCACTACCACAGCCAGGCCCGGGTCTACCGCGACGTCATCGTCCAGGTCTCCGACGACAAGGACTTCATCGGCGGCGTGACGACGATCTTCAACAACGACCATGACAACTCGTCCGGCCTCGGCGCGGGCAAGGACAAGGAATACATCGAAACGTTCGACGGCCGGCTCTTCGATCCCAAGGGCGTCAAGGCCCGCTACGTCCGGCTCTATAGCGGGGGGAACACGTCGAACGACATGAACCACTACGTGGAGGTCGAGGTCTACGGTCTCCCGGCCAAATGACGAAAAAGGCCTTCCTGGGGCTCTTTCTCTGCGCCCTTCTCGGCGCCATCGCCTTCCGGACAATCCGCCTGGACCTCCGGCCCATGCACGCCGACGAGGCCAACCAGGCCGTCAAGTTCGGCGATCTCCTCGAGCGCGGCGACTACCGCTTCGACCCGAAGGACCACCACGGCCCGACGCTCTACTACCTGACCCTGCCCGCGGCCTGGGCGGCCGGCGAGACGACCTTGGCGGGGCTCGATGAGCGGGTCCTCCGGCTCGTTCCGGCCGTTTGCGGCGCGGCCCTTCTGCTCTTCTTCCTTCTTTTCTCAGGCGGGCTTTCCAGGGAGGCGACGCTCGCGGCGGCCGCGCTGGCCGCCGTCTCGCCCGCGCTGACCTACTACAGCCGCTTCTACATCCAAGAGGCCCTGCTCGTCTTTTTCCTCGCTGCTCTCATCGGCGCGGGCTGGCGCTACGCGAAAAAGCGCTCCGGCTGGTGGGCCATCGTCGCCGGGGCGGCGGCCGGCCTGATGTTCGCCACCAAGGAAACGAGCCTCGTCCTCTTCGCCGGGCTCGCGGCGGCGCTCATGATCCTGTCTCTCGTCGAGGGCCTCGGGTCCGCTCATCGCGGGGCGGTCACGGCCGGGGGCGGCTGGGTCTGGCGGGATCGCCGGACGAAGCTCCCGAGCGCTTTCCACGCGGCGCTCTTCCTCGCCGCCGGGGCCGCGGTCGCCGCGCTCCTCTACACCTCGTTCTTCCAGAATCCCCAGGGGCTGGCCGATTCGATCAAGGCCGTCGGCGCGTCGTTCGCCCGCGCCGGCCACCCCGGCGTCCACGCCCATCCCTGGTACTATTATTTCCAGACGCTGGCCTTTTCGAGGCCGGCGGGCGGCCCGGTCTGGAGCGAAGCCTTCCTTCTCTTCCTCGCCGCGGCCGGCGGCATCGCCGCGCTGGGCCACGACGCGGGCCGGGACGGCAGTCCGCGCTTCCTCCGCTTCATCCTCTTCTTCACCGTCGTCACCGCGGCCGCCTACAGCCTCATCCCCTACAAGACCCCCTGGAACATGCTCCCCTTCTATCTCGGTCTCGTCATCCTGGCCGGCAACGGCGTCGCGCTCCTGCTGAGGGTCAGCCGCTTCAAGCTGGTCAAGGTCCTCATCCTGGCGATCCTCGTGCCGGGCTTCGTCGATCTGGCCCGACAGGACTACCGGGCGAATTTCAAGCAGCCGGCCGATCCCGCGAACCCCTACGTCTACGCCCATACGAGCCCGGACTTCCTGAAGCTTGTCGCGGAAGTGGAGAAGGCCGCCGCCGCCGTGCCGGAAAAACAGGACGTGCTGGTCGAGGTCGTCGCCCCGCCCGAGGAGACCTGGCCGCTGCCCTGGTATCTCCGGAGATTTGGACGAGTCGGCTACTGGACGAGTCCGGAGGCGGCGCAGCGCGACGTCAAGCCCGGCCAAGCGGCCATCGTCATCTCCGCCGCGGGTTTCGCCGAGGAGATCGCCGCAGGGCTCGGGGAAGCGTATTTGCAGACGTTCTACGGCCTCCGCCCGGAGGTCGTCCTGTCCCTCTTCGTTCGCCGCGAACCTTAGGCCGGCGCTTATTTCTTTTTCAGCAGCGGCGCGTAGATGTCCATCTTGGCCGGGTCGTCGCCCATGACCCGCGCCGCCCAGAGGAGCCCGCGGTTGACGATCTCCCGGGCCTCGGGGACCCCGAAGTCGGCCGCGACGTGGCCGAGCGAGGTGTAGAACACCCGGCCTTTGCCGTACATCTTCTTCCAGACGACGGGCATGACCTCGCCCGCGATCCATGAAACATGCTCGCCCGTGAAGGTCGTCGTGGCCAGGACGTCGTTGCCGGGATCGACGTGCATGAAATACTGCTCGGACTTCATATGGAAGCGCGGCTTGAGGCCCTTGGTGATCGGATCGTCCGGGTCGGTGATGTCGACGTCGTAGTCGATGACCCCGCCCGGATGGGCGACCCACTGTCCGCCGACCATGAACTGGTACTCGACGGCCGAGCGGTGGGCGTCGCCGAGGCCGCCGTGCCAGCCGGCCAGCCCGACACCGCTCTTCACCGCTTCCTCGAGGTTTCTCTCCTGCTCGGGCTTGATGTCGGACATGGTGAAAATGTGGACGATGAGGTCGAGCTTCTTCAGCTTCTCGAGGTCGAGGTAGGCGTCGAGGGTGTGGGAGATCTCGACCTTGAAGCCCTGGCTCTCGAGCCACGGGGCGAAGATGTCGACGCATTGCTTGGGCTCGTGGCCCTCCCAGCCGCCCCAGACGACGAGGGCGGATTTTTGCGTCTTGGGCGCCTGGCCCGTGCCCGAGCAGACGAGAAGGCCGGCCACTCCGAGCAGAACCGCCGCCAGGACGATCGTTCTCTTCATGATGGACCCTTTCACTCGAGCTCCCGCAGCCAGATGTTCCGGAAGCGCACGGGGTGGCTGTGATCCTGGAGGGAGATGGGGAGCTTAGCGGCGTGCGCCTTATAGGGCGGCCGGGCCTTGTGGGCGGTCGGTCCCGTCAGGACGGCGCAGTCGTGGACGAGGAGCCCGTTGTGGAAGACCGTCATCCGGGCCGGGGCCAGGACCTTGCCGCCGTCGTCGAAGCGCGGCCGGTGGAAGACGATGTCGTAGGTCTGCCACTCGCCCGGAGGCCGACAGGCGTTGACGAGAGGCGGATGCTGACCGTAGAGGGACGCGGTCTGGCCATCGGCATAGGTTTTGCTCTCATAGCAGTCGAGGATCTGGACCTCATAGATGTCCATGAGGAAGACGCCGCTGTTGCCGCGGTCCTGGTCCGTCCCCTTGGCCGGGGACGGGGCCATCCACTCGACATGGAGCTGGCAGTCGCCGAAGCCCTTGACCGTGCGGATGCCGCCCGTCTTGGGCACGACCTCCATATGGCCGTTCTCGACTTTCCACTTCGCCGGCTGGCCCTTGGCGTCCGTCCACTGGCCGAGGTCCTGGCCGTCAAAAAGAACGATGGCGTCGGCCGGCGGAGGCACGGGCGGCCCGGCCGGGCCGGGCGCGACGACCTTGGCCATGGGCCGATTGGGATCGTGGACGGGCCACGGGTCCTGGGCGGCAGCAGCAGCAGCGAAAAGGAAAATGACGGTGGCTAAAAGGGCTTGCCCCGGCAAGCGGGACTGTCCCTCGGCGTCTTTTCGGATCGTGCGGCGCATGGACACCCTTACAGGCTCCAGCCGGGCCGGTACGGGAAGTGCAGGAGCTCGTTGGCCTCGGGGAGGTTGGTGAATTCCATCTTCTCGCCGTCCCAGAGGAGCTTCATGTTCTTGTCCGCCAGGCGGACGGCGACGTTGGCCAGGAGCATGGTCTCGGTCAGGGGCCCCGAATAGGCGAAATCGGTCGTCGATTTCGTTCCCTTCTTGATGGCCTCGATCCATTCCAGGCGGATGCCCTTGGAGCGGGGGATCGTCTTCTCCGGCCGCTGGTAGTCCTGCATGCGGGTCTCGGGCACGAGCCGCGGATTCTCCCCGTAGGTGCCGCACATGAGCAGGCCCTTGTCGCCGCGGAAGAAGCAGCCGCCGCCGTCATCGCCCACCATCCGGCCCGGCTCGAGCTCGGGCGGGCGGGGCGGCATGAGGCCGCCGTCCCACCAGGTCATGGTCAGCGGGCCCATCCCTTCGCGGGCGGCGAACTCGTAGGTCACGACCTCGGCCCGGGGGGCGTAATCCTTCGTGAAGACGGTCGAAGAGGCCTGGACGCTTATCGGGGATTTGAGCTTGAGAGCCCAGAAGGGCTGGTCCATGATGTGGGCGCCCATGTCGCCGAGGGCCCCGGTGCCGAAGTCCCAGAGCCCGCGCCACTTGAAGGGATGATAGGCGGGATGGTAGGGCCGGAAGGGGGCCGGGCCGAGCCAGACGTCCCAATCGAGCGTCGAGGGCACCGAGGGGATCTCGGCGGGAGCGTCGACGCCCTGGGGCCAGATGGGGCGGTTGGTCCAGCAGTGGACCTCGAAGACGTTGCCGATGGCGCCGTTCCAGATCCACTCGCAGACGAGACGGGCGCCCTCGCCGGCGTGGCCCTGGTTGCCCATCTGGGTCACGACGTTGGCTTCCTTGGCGGCCTGGGCCAGCATCCGGGCTTCCTTGATGGTGTGGGTCAGGGGTTTCTGGACGTAGACGTGCTTGCCCAGCTTGATCGCGGCCATGGCGATGACGGCGTGGTTGTGGTCAGGCGTCGTGACGGTCAGGGCGTCAATGCCCTTTTCCTTCTCGAGCATGCGCCGGAAGTCCCGGTACTTGGCCGCCTTCTCGTACATGGCCCGTTCGGCCGGCTCGAGGTCCTCGCTGCGGAGGAGACGGGCGATCATCTCGTCGTCGACGTCGCAGAGGGCGACGACGTTCTCCGAGCGGACGCCGCGGGTGTCCGAGAAGCCCATGCCGCCGACGCCGACGCAGGCGATGTTGAGCGTGTCGCTCGGCGCCTTCTTCTTCTGCGTGGCGCCGACGACGTGGCGGGGGACGATCATGATCCCAGCCGCGGCGGTCGAGGCCGCGCCCAGGAACTTCCGCCGGCTCCAGGAGCATTCGGCGGGCGAGGGTGTCTTTTTCGTTTCGTCCATGTTCATACCTTCCTTATCGGAGAGTTTTTGACGGCTGGCGCGGGGGTGATGGGTGTCTTCATGGGACCGGACGTCCGATGCCAAAACGGCTTATATCACAAAGGCGCGGATAGGGTCAATTTGGCAGCCCTCTCTTCGGCTTACGAAGAGTCCGCCAGCCGCGGAGGGGCTTCGGGGATCATCTCCGTTCGCTGCGGTGATTTGAAACGCCTTCCCGGTCCGGAGCCGAGTCAAAGACTCCGCGTCTCCGTCCCGTGAAGTCTAAATCACCGCTTTATGCTCACTCCGACGATTCCCCTCAACCCCTTTTTCCGCGGCCTTCACTCTTCGCCGGCTCGAGAGGGATGTTGAGGAAAAAAAAGAGGAGGGCGCGGGCCCTCCTCTCTGAGAATCTTGTCTATCTCGCCTTAGAAATCGTAGCTCAGCGAGATCATCGGAACGAGGATCTTCATCTGGTAGAGCCCGGGCAGGTTGTCTCCGGAGGGGGCGACCGTCCGGTCCTTGCCCATGAGGTACTCCAAAGCCAGGTTGACGTGCAGGCCGCCGCTCTTGAAGCCGCAGCCGGCCTGAACGCTGTGGAAAGTGAAGCTCGGCGTTAGGATGTTCAGCGTCGCATCCGGAGCGGGGGCGGGGTCGTAGTAGTAGCCGCCGCGGACCGCGAACATGCCCCAGTCGTATTCGAGGCCGGTCCGGAGCTGTATCTTGTTGGCCCAATCGAGGAGAAGCGTGCCGCTATCGCCCATGCCGGCGGCCCAAGCGGGATCCTCGAACACGACCGCGATCTGGTCGAGCTTCGACCAGTTGGTCCAATGGGCGTCGACCGTCCAGGTCAATCCCTCGATGGGCTTGAGGGCGACGCCGCCGGCGAGCCACATCGGGCTGGGGACATTCATACTGGTTCCCGAACTATTGGCGAGGCCCAGCAGGTTAACGTTCTCCAACTCGGTCGTCCCGGAGAGCTTCATCTTGCTCTCAGTCCGGAAGGTCGCACCGAGGCTGATCCACTCGCTCGGCTTGACGAGGACGCCGACGGTCGCTCCGAAGCCCCAGCCCTTGACGTCCAGGGTCTGCTGGCCAAGGTTGATGAGCGTGGGAGGATCGCCGGGGATCATGACGTACTGCCCCCACTGCTCCAGCTTGAAAAAGCCGTAATTGACGTTGAAGCTGGCGCCGAGGAAGAACTGATCGGTGATCTTGACCGCGATCGTCGGCGCGATGGTCACGGAGCCGATGAAGCTCTCCCAGATCGAGGGGGTGAGCGTCGGCGTGAACGCCGCGGGCGGGAAGGGGGAGACAAGGGCCTGTTCAAGGAACGGCGTGCCGGTGTTGTCCCAAGCCGCGCCGAGCCCGGACAGGGTGTAGGCGCCGATGCCGAAGACGATGTTCTCGCCGATCGGCTGGGCGTAGCCGACGAGGCCGGCCGGGTAGAGCTTCTTCTGGGTTTTCATTTCAAAGGAGCCCAGGGTGTAATTGGCGGTCGGGATAAGGAAGTCCCCGCTGAGGCCGAAGGACGCCTTCGTCAGCTGGGCCAGACCGGCCGGGTTCCAGAAGATGGCGCTGTAATCGTTGGCCAGGCCGACGAACGCGCCGCCCATGCCCGCGGCGCGGGCGCCGAACCCGTTCATGTTGAGGCCGTTGGCGAAAAGGCCCGTCGTCAGGCCCACGGCCAAAGCCACGATAAGGAACATCCGAGACATTGCTTTCATGATAACCTCCTGTTTGTCGAAGGATTTTAACGCATCTTGTCCAGAAAATCTACAAAAAACATCGCGGCCTAAGCAACCCATTTATTTTCATATTCTTATGGGCTTGAGCGGACGCTTCCGCAAGGAGCCTCTTTACGGGGGCCGCCTGCGGGGATATCATCTCCGCGACGCATCGACAGGACGAAAGGCGGACTCATGGATCCCAGCGCCCATCCCGAAACCGGCCGGATAGGTCGACTCCTGCTCAAGCATCCCCGGGAAGCTTGGCTGGATCGCTCTCACATTCGGGGGCAATGGAAGGCCCTGGGGTATACGCAAGAACCGGATCTCGATAGGGCCTGCGTCGAGTACGACGCGTTCGTCGCGACCTTGAGGCGGTTCGCGGCCGATATCCGTTTCCTTCCCGCGGACGCGCGAACGGGCCTCGACTCGATCTATGTCCGGGACGCCGCATGCGCCACGCCGGGAGGCATCGTCCTTTGCCGGATGGGGAAAGAGCTCCGGCGGGCGGAACCGGCGGCGGTCGGAAAGATCTGTCACGGCGAAGGCTGGCTTATCGCGGGCGAGATCCGTGGGCCCGGAACGCTCGAGGGCGGCGACGTCGTCTGGCTCGACGGCCGCACGGTCGCCGTCGGTCACGGCTACAGGACCAACGCCGAGGGCATCCGGCAATTCGCGGCCATCGTCGCCCGGGACGGCATCGAGGTCATCGAGGCGCCGCTCCCCCATTGGGACGGGCCGGGGGACGTCCTCCACTTGATGTCCATGCTCAGCCCGGTCGACGAGAGGGCCCTTCTCGTCTATTCCCGGCTCCTCCCCGTGCCTTTCCGCAAGCGTCTCCTCGATGCGGGTTACCGGCTCATCGAGGTGCCGGACGCCGAATACGCGACCATGGCCACCAACGTCCTGGGCCTCGCTCCGGGAAAATGCCTGGCCCTGGCCGGGAATCCGCGAACGGCCGGGCTCCTCGAAAAGGCCGGCATCGAGGTCCTGACCTACGAAGGCCGGGAGATCTCGATCAAGGGCGCCGGCGGCCCGACCTGTCTGACCCGCCCGATCACGCGCTCGACCTCCCCGCCGGAAATTGACTAATTCGGCGGGGAATCCTATACTGAGGGCCGGAAATCCTCCCAAAGGACGTGGAAATGGACCTTTTTGAAAAGTGCATCGGCTTCTACTCCGACCCCGCGGTCGCCCGGAAATACGGCTATCCCATCAATCCCCGGACCGCCCAGGCCATGGGCATGTTCCCTTACTTCATCCCCATCGAGCACGCCGAGGGGACCGAGGTCTTCATCCACGGCAAGAAGTACATCATGATCGGCTCGAACAATTACGTCGGGCTGACCAACCACCCCAAGGTCAAAGAAGCGGCCATCGAGGCCGTCAGGAAATACGGTACGAGCTGCACCGGCTCGAGATTCCTGAACGGCACGCTCGACCTCCACATCGAGCTCGAGGAGCGACTGGCCAAATACGTCGGCATGGAGGCGGCCCTCGTCTTCAGCACGGGCTTCCAGGTCAACCTGGGCACCATCCCGGCCATCATGGACAGGGACGACATCATCGTCACCGATAGGGAGGTCCACGCCAGCATCATCGACGGCGCCCGCATGGCCAAAGCCCTCAAGTCCGTCCAGATCCGCACCTATAAGCACAACGACATGGCCGACCTCGAGGCCGTCCTCAAGGCCCTGCCGGCCGAGCCGGCCAAGCTGGTCATCGTCGACGGCGTTTTCAGCATGGGCGGCGACATCGCCAAGCTGCCCGAGATCATCCCCCTTTGCCGAAAGTACGGCGCCCGGTTCATGTCGGACGACGCCCACGCGATCGGCGTCCTCGGCGGCGGCCGGGGCACGGGCTGGCATTTCGGCCTGCAGAAGGATGTCGATCTCGTCATGGGCACGTTCAGCAAATCCCTGGCCTCGGTCGGCGGCTTCATCGCCGGCCCCAAGGAAGCCGTCCACTTCATCCAAATGTTCGCCCGGCCGTTCATGTTCAGCGCCAGCCTGCCGCCGTCCAACGTGGCCACGGTCCTGGCCTGCCTCGACATCCTCGAGGCGGAGCCGGAACGCGTCGAACGGGTCAACACGATCGCCGCGCGGGTCAGAGGCGAGCTCCGGGCCATGGGCTACAATATCGGCGAGACCGAGACGCCCATCATCCCCATCGTGATCGGCGACATGATGAAAGCCATCGAGGCGTGGAAGATCTTCATCGCGGAAGGCATCTACACCAACGTCGCCCTGCCGCCCTCCGTCACCCCCGAGTTCTCGTGCCTGCGGACGAGCTATATGGCGACTCATACGGACGCCCAGGTCGACCGCGTGCTCGAGGTCTTCAAGAAGGTCAAAGACCGCGTCCACATCGGCGGCTGAGTCCGGGAAAAGCGCGATGCCCGACAAGCATTTCTGGAACATCCGGGCCCGCAACTACGACAGGCTCTACTGGACCAAGGACGCCGGCTACATCAGGAAGATCATCGACGTCGCTCAGTTCTCGCGCAACGACCTGGTCCTCGACATCGGCACGGGGACGGGGGCCATGGCCCGGTCGATCCATCCCCACGTCCGCCACGTCGTCGGCATGGACTTCTCCGACTCCATGCTCAAGCGGGGCAAGTGGGACGGCATCTCCATGGTCAAGTGGGACATCACCGACAGCCTGTTCCTCAACCACCTGTTCGACAAGATCGTCGGCCGCATGGTCTTCCACCACATCCTCGACAACCTCGACAGGGCGTTCCTCCGCTGCTACGACCTCCTCAAGACCAAGGGCAAGTTGATCATCGCCGAGGGCGTTCCGCCGGGCGAGGACCCGGAGATCGTCGATTGGTACACGGAGATGTTCAAGCTCAAGGAGACGCGGCGAACTTTCACCAAGAGCCTCCTTGTCCACCACTTCATCAAGAACGGCTTCCAGGAAGTCCGCGTGTATAAGTACAAGATGCGGCGCTTCAATATCAACAACTGGCTGGTCAATTCCGGGCTCCACAAGGCCAAGCAGACGCTCATCCTGAACAGGCACCGCGACGCTCCCGACAAGGTCAAGGCGGCCTACGGCATGACCTTCGAGAACGGCACCTGTTTCGTCGACACCGACAACCTGATCATCGTCGGGCAAAAAGACTGATCCACGCTCCCCAAGCCTCCGGACTTAACATTCTCGCCCGGACCCGGGTAGAACCATGCGGATGAACGAGACGGAGAAGGAGCTCATCGACATGGTTCTCTCCGGCCGCACCGAGGCCTTCGAGCCGCTGGTCACCCCCCACAGGGACCGGCTGCTCGCCCTCGCGACCCGGCTGACGCGCAACCGCGAAGAAGCCCTGGAGGTCGCCCAGGAAGCCCTGCTCCGGGCCTTCCGCTCGCTCGGCCGCTTCGATGTCTCCCGCTCATTCCGGAACTGGCTTTTCCAGATCGCCGCCAACGAAGCCCGGGACCGCTACAGGAAAAGGGCGCGGGAGCGAGCGGCCTTCAATGAGCTGGTCGATCGGTCGCCGTCCGCGACAACCGGGTTGTCCGCGAGGACCGGGTCCTCCGCGACGACCGGGTCGGCGGCCGCGGGTCCTGAAGCCGGGCACGACCGTCGGGAGCTTCGGGCCGGCATCATGCGCTCGCTGGCCGCGCTCGGTCCGCGGGAGAGGGAGGTTTTCGTGCTCCGGGACCTCGAGGAGCTTGATATCCGGGAGACGTCCCGGGTGCTGGGCTGTTCGGAGATCTCGGTCCGGGTCAACCTGTCCTCGGCTCGGCGCAAGCTGCGCGAGGCCATCCGGCGGGACCTTCCCCATTTGGAGGAGAAACGATGACGTGCCGAAAGGTCCGCAAGCTCATTCCGCTCATCGCCGGCGACGATCTGAGGCCCGGGCTCGCTCGCGCCGTCCGCGCCCATATCGATGGCTGCCCGGACTGCCGGGCGGAGCTCGAGGGGCTCCGGGCGGCCCTGGCCGAGGTCAAGTCCGCCGCAAGAGCGGAGGGCGTTCCCGGCTGGGGCGAGGGCGAGTGGAAGGCCCTGATGGCCCGCGTCGCCGAGGAGGCGAAGGAAACAGGCCGTGCGCCGGCCCGGGCCGGCGCGCACGCTTTCGTGCCCCGGTGGGCGGCGGCCTCGGCCCTCGGCGCCGTCATCGGACTGGCCATCCTCTCCGTCCTCTTCAGGGGCCCGTCACCACGGCCGGAGGGGACGCCAGGCGAAGGCGGCCTGGTTATCGCGTCGGAAAATCACAGGCAGGACAGGGTCTCCGTCACCCTGGTTTCGCCGGAATCAGGGCTCCAGATCGTCTGGTTCCTCGACAAAAATTTCGATTACAAAGGAGAACAGGAATGAAAATGAGAACACGTAAAGCAATGCTCACACTTCTGGCGCTGGCCTTCACGCTGGCCATCGTCATGCCCGCGTTGGCCAAAGATCCGGCCCAGGAGGCCCCGGCCAAGCCCGCAGGCACGATCAAGACGGAGCTCCTCCACCTGAAATATTTTTCGGGTGGGAGCATGATGCCCCTCATCAGAACCTATCTCAGCCGCGAGGGAAACGTCATGCCCGGTCCGAACGAGAAGATCCTCGTCGTCCGGGACTACTCGGAGAATATCGCCAGACTCCGTCAGGCCGTCGCCGAAGTCGACGTCAAGCCCGCCGACCTATTCTTTACGGTCCAACTCGTCCTCGGCTCGGAGGAAGAAGAGAAGGGCACCGAACCCATGGCCGCCAGCGACGCCATCATCAAGGAGCTTCGAAACCTGCTTAAGTATGATCATTATTCCCTCCTCGACACCTCCGTCGTGCGGGCCCTTGACCAGCAGGATTCGGAGGTCCGTCTCGGCGATCGGGGCGATTTCGAGCTATGGTTAAAGCCCAAGGTCGTCAAGGACGAGAAGAGCTCCCTCATCCAGACAGAGGTCAGGCTGCGTCAAATCCGTCAAGCCATCATGCCGGCGGGCGCGACCTCGGCCAAGCCCGAATACATCACCACCAATCTCATCGGCACGACGCTCAATATCAAGTCCGGCGACAAAACCGTCGTAGGCGTCTCCAAGCTCGACGGGACCGGCAAGGGGTTGATCCTCATCCTCTCCGCCAAGATCGTCGACTAGCGTCATATCGGGGGACACGTACCCAGTACGTGTCCCCTCTTTTTTCCCCTCTTTTTTCGGGCTGCATTCCCTCGAGGGGCCAAGCCAGACTCGTTTTCGGCCCCGAAAACGCCGGTTCTAAGCGTTTTGGAGGCCGGCTTTTACGCGTAACTTTCAGATAACGCTGGATCTGCTGAGGTCCGACCCCATTGGACCACCCGGGGTACATGTCCCCTTTTTTTAGTCCGAGGCTTCCGTTACAATAGGCGTGAATCCAAGCAGCGGCACAGAGGAGGTCCCCGTGAGACGATCCGCATTGCCCATCGTGCTCATCTTCGCCGTCATCTTCTTCCTCGGCCTCGCCGCGGCCCAGGCGCCCAAGGCCGGGGACGCCGCGCTCAAGACGCGCAAGTACTCCGACTACCAAACGCCCCAATTCTGCGGCACCTCCTGCCACACCGACATATACAGGCAGTGGCAGCAGGCCATGATGTCGCAGGCCTACACCCATCACTGGGACGAGATCGAGTATTTCAAGCTGGCCGTGCCCCAGGCCGAAAAGGACGCCAACGTGGCCGGGGTCAAGGCCGGCTGCAACGGCTGCCACGCGCCGATCGCCTTCCTGGCCGGGGATGTCCCGCCGCCTCATCCCTCGAAGAACAGCCGGGCCAACGAGTCGGTCTCGTGCGAGGTCTGCCACACGGTGACGGGCTTCGAAGGCGACACTCCCCACAACTATAATTGGATCTCGGAGCCCGGCAAGACGAAGTACGGCCCCCGCGTGGGCAAGAACTCGCCGGAGCACAACCTGGTCAAGTCCGATTTCCTCGGCACGGCCGAGTTCTGCGGCACCTGCCACAACGAGATGAGCCCCTACGGCGTCTGGGTCAAATCGACCCACCTCGAGTGGAAGGACGGCCCCTACGCCAAGGAGGGGGTCAAGTGCCACGACTGCCACATGACCTACGCCCCGGGCAAGTCCGCGGCCATGGGCAACGCCTATCCCGACGTCCGCCAGCACCTCTTCCACGGCGCCCACGACCCGGGCAAGGTCCGCGGCACGGTCGAGCTCCGCATCCACCCGGACATCCTCGAAGCCGAGCCCGGCGACCCGGTGCGGTTCACGATCGCCCTCTTCAACCAGAAGACGGGCCACAAGTTCCCGACAGGTTCCGTCGAGGATCGCATCGTCTGGATGCACGTCGAGGCGGTCGACTCCAAGGGCACCGTCTACCATCTGCCCGTCGATAAGAAAGGATTCGAAGGCGAGGAATTCACCATCGGCGCGGACACGCTCGCCTACCAGGACATGGGCATCGCCCTCGACGATCCGTCGTTCAAGGGCGTGCAGAGGGACGGCATTCCCGTCGGCGACCGCATCTTCCGCATGGCCTACTTCGACCCTCAGGGCCGGATGACCCTCCAGCAGTGGAACACGAAGTCGCTCGGCACGGACTACCGGATCGGGCCGCGGGAGACCAAGCTCGAGACCTGCACCTTCCGCCTGCCGGACGGCGTCGCCCTCGGCGACCTCAAGGTCACGGCGATCCTCAATTATCAGAAGCTCGCCAGGCCGGCCGCGGATTTCCTGGGCGTCCCGGCCGACGAAGCGGAGATCATTGAGGTCAACCGGCACTCGACGACGGTCAAGATCGTCGACTGAGACAACGAAGAAAAGGAGCCCCGCCCATGAAGAAAGTCCTCCGCGCGGCCTGCGCCGCTCTCCTTCTCGCCGCGGTCACGATGGGCAGCCTCGTGGCCATGCCCGCGTTCGCCCGCAAGTACAGCATGAGCTGCAAGACCTGCCACGCGCCCTTCCCGAAGCTGCTGCCATACGGCGAGGAGTTCGCCGGGAACGGCTTCGTCATCAAGGACAAGGAGACGCCCCGGTACTTCGTCGACACGGGGGACTCGACCCTGTCGCTCCTCCGGGACGTGCCTATGGCCCTCCGCCTCGAGGGCTACATGAACTGGAACAACGCCGACAACCGTCGCGTCGACTTTACGGCGCCCTACATCCTGAAGTTCCTGTCGGGGGGCGCGATCACCAAGGACATCGCCTATTACTTCTACTTCTTTCTCAGCGAGCGGGGAGAGATCGCCGGCCTCGAGGACGCGTTCGTCATGTTCAACGATGTTTTCGGCTCGGGGCTCGACATCTTCGCCGGCCAGTTTCAGATCTCCGACCCGCTCTTCAAGCGGGAGGTCCGCCTGCCCGCCGAGGACTACCAGATCTACCGGGCGACGCCCGGCGACTCCCGGATCAACCTGACCTACGACCGCGGCCTCATGCTGACCTACGGCTTCCCCACCGGCACGGACGTCACTTTCGAGGTCCTCAACGGCACCGGCATCCACGAAGCCAACATCTTCCGCGAGTTCGACGACGACCCCTACAAGAACGTCCTGCTCCGCGTCTCCCAGGAGATCGTCCCGGCCTTCCGGCTGGGCGCATTCGGCTTCCTCGGCAAGGAGAGGCCGGAAGCGATCGTGAACTCCGTCTGGATGGCCGGCGGCGACGCGACGCTCTCCGTCAAGCCGTTCGAGCTCAACATCCAGTATGTCGAGCGCCGCGACACGAACCCGTTCTTCGCCGTCATCCTGCCCATCGAGGAGGTCATGACCCGGGGAGCGTTCGCCGAGCTCATCTTTATGCCGCGGGGGATCGACAGCCGCTGGTACTGCGCCGGGCTCTTCAACTGGGTGGATTCCGACCAGCTCGACCTCCGCTACACGGCGGCGACGGCCCACGCCGGCTATCTCCTGCGGCGGAACATGAGGCTCGTGGCGGAAGCGACTTACGCCTTTCGCGGGCCCTACCCCCGGCACATCAGGGTGGGAACCGGTCTCGTCCTGGGATTCTAGCGCCAGCCCGGAGGATCAGGCGGCGGCTTTTTCGAGGGTCTCGAGGCGCGCGGCCACGTTCCGGAATCCCGGGTTCCAGTCCCGGATCTCCCGGAAGAACCCGGCGGCCTTCTCGCGGTCGTCGGCGGCTTCCATGATCTCCGCGAGCTCGTAAACGAGGGCATAATACTGGTCGGTGCCGGCCTTGGCTTCGGCCATGGCCCTCTTCATCCACTTCGCGGCCTCGTCGAAATCCCTCTTCTGCCGGTAGCACTGGCTGATGAGGCTGTAGCTGTCGACGGCCATCTTCTTGTCCTTGGCCGCCTCGGTCAGCTCGTCGACGGCCTCCGGGATGAGGCCCTGGCCCATGAACGCCAGGCCGAGCTCGTAGCGGGTCCCGGCGTCCTCCGCCACGGCGGTCTTGCGCAGGTCCCTGCGGAAATCGGAGACGATCCCCGTCAGGGCCCTCTCGAGCGGGGTGGCGTTCCCCTGGAGCTGGCGGGCCCGGATCGCGGCGATCCAGCGGAGCTCCACGGCGGCGGCCTCCCGGAGATCGTAGTACGCCCGTTCGCCGGTCTCGGCGTTGATAAAGGGGATGATGTCGGTCTCAGCGAAGAGGTCGGCCGTGCTGACCTTCTCGCCTTCGAGGACCTCCGCTTTGAATGAACCGGCCGGCTTCCGTTTCGCCTCGACCTTCCGGACCTCGGTCTTCGCGGCCTCGGAGGCATTTTCCTCGACCTTCTCTTCGGCCTTTCTTTCCCCGGCTCTCTTCTCCTCGGCCTTCTTGCCGGCCGCTTTTTCCTTGTATTGGGCCTCGAGAAGAGTCGTTTTCTCTACCCGCCGGCGGATCTCGTCCTCGTCGATGTGGGTCCGAACCTCGTCGAGGACGGCGATCTTCCGGATGATCTGGGGGTCCTCGGGGTAGCGGAAGCGGAGGTTTTCGAGCAGCCGGCGGGCGATCCGCACGAGCCCCTGCTGGAGGTAGAGGTCGGCCTGGCCCATGACCTCGCGGATCGCTTCACGGTCCTTTTCCGAAAGGTCGGGCGATTCCTCCTTCACATCGTCGACCGGCAGCCCCAGCTCCAGGCGGAGGGACCGGACTTCCCGGGCCAGGTCGGCGTCGTCGGGGCGCAGCCCGAGGAGCTCGGAAAAGACGCCGACCATCCGCTCCTTTTCGCCGAGCCGCCGAAGCTCGTCGAGGATGGCCCGGTCGACGACCTCGAGCTTCTTGACCTCCTTGTTGGCCCGATAGATCAGGGCCAGCCGCTCGAGCGCCGGGAGATGCGGCTTCTGGCTCTCCAGGATGAGACCCAGGAGCCCGATGGCCTTTTCATCGCGGTGCTTCTTGACGAGATTGTTGATGAGGGGCTCGAACAGCTCATAGGCCTGGTCGAGCTTGTCTTTGAGGATCTGGATCCGTCCCAGCTTGATCCGGGCGTTGACGTTGAGGGGGTGGCCGGTGACGATACGGGTGAAGATCTCCTCGGCCTTTTTGGTGTCGCCCGCTTCGAAGTGGATATTGCCGAGGATATTGAGGAGCTGGACGCTGTCGGGCGCCGCGAGGAGCTCCTTCTCGAGCAGAACGACGGCCTGGCCGGGCTGCTCCTGCCGCTTGAGGACGTCGACCAGGCTGACGATGCTGCGGACGTCTCCCGGCCGCAGGGCCAGGGCCTCGTTGAGAACGGCCGCCGCATCGTCGAGCTGGCCTTTCTCGATGCGGACGTCGGCGCTCTCGTTGAGCTGGGCCAGGGCGGCATCGAGGTTCCCGGACTCCCTATAGAGCCGCGAGAGGGCCTTCCGCGCGTCGTGGTCCTCGCGGTCGAGCTTGACGATCTTCTCGAAGATGGCGATGGCCTCGGCGGTCTTGCCCGCATCGGCCAGCCGGCCCGCGACCGAGGCGTAGACGGTCTTGGCTTCGGAGGCGAAACCCTGCTGGACGTAGAGGTCTCCGAGCTTGAGGGCGTGGTCCGTGCTGTCGGGGGTGAGCTTGTGGATCTTCTTGCAGATGGCCAGCGCCTGGGAGAACAGGCCCCGCCGCTCGTACTCCTCGGCGACCCGCTGGAAGGAACGGATGGCCCTGTCGTCCTGGCCGAGGCGGATATAGAGGTCGCCGATGATGTTCAGGGTCCCGACATCCTGGGGGTCGCCGAGTGAGAGCTTCTCGTACTCGGCGATGGCTTCCTTGACCCGGCCGGCCCTGACGAACTTCTCGGCCTGTTCGACGATCCTGACCCGATCGGCTCGCGCGCTCATGGCGTCCCGTCCTCAGCCGAGCTTGAAAGAGGTCCGATGAAGGCCCGTCGGCCCTTTCTCCCTCAGCGCCCGGAGGTGTTCCTCCGTCCCGTACCCCTTGTTCCGGGCCAGACCATAGCCTTCGTAGAGCGAATCGAATGTCTGCATGAGCCCGTCCCGGAAAACCTTCGCCACGATGGACGCCGCGGCGATCGACCGGCTCATCCGGTCCCCCCGCGGAATGCCCATCTGGCGGTACTTTACCCCTTTTATCGGGAATCCGTCAACCAGGAGGACGTCGGGGATGTCGGGCAGGCTGTCGATGGCCCGGACCATGGCCAGCTGGGCGGCGTTGTAGATGTTCAGGGCGTCGATCTCAGTGGCGGAGGCCAATCCTACCCCCACCCCCAAGGCCTCGCGGATGAGGGCGGCGGCGAGCTCGGCGCGCCGGGGCGGGGCGACGAGCTTGGAATCGTCGATGTCGCCGGCCCAAGCGGGCGGGCGGCGGGTGAGCCAGGCGGCCGGCAGGATGACCGCGGCCGCCACGACGGGCCCGAAGAGGGAGCCCCGGCCCACTTCGTCGACTCCGGCGACAAGCCGGGCGCCGTCCCGGGCGAGCTCCTTCTCGAGCCTGAGGCTGGCCACGGCCTTCGCGGTTAGCCCTGGTCCTCTTTGAGCCGGGCGGCCTTGCCCTTGAGGTCGCGCAGATAGTAGAGCTTGGCCCGCCGGACGCTGGCCTTGCGGACGACCTCGATCGTCTTGATCATCTTCGAGTGCAGGGGAAAGACGCGCTCGACGCCGACGCCGAAAGAGACCTTGCGGACGGTGAATGTGGCCTTGATGCTGCCGCCGCGCTTGGCGATGACGTCGCCGCGGAAGATCTGGATGCGTTCCTTGTCGCCCTCCCGGATGATGACGTGGACCTTGACCGTGTCCCCGACATTGAAGGGCGTGAGGTCCTTCTTGAGATGTTTATCCTCGACCGCGCCGATGATGTTCATTCGTTCTTCCTTTCCTTCGGGATTTCCTCCAGAAGATCCCGGTCTTCCGGGGACAGGTCTTTATGCCGGACCAGGTCCGGCCGCAGCCGGACCGTTTTTTCCAGGGCTCTCTTCCGCCTCCAGCGCTCGATCTTCCCGTGGTCGCCCGAGAAGAGGACCGCTGGCACCTTGAGGCCGCGGAACTCGCGCGGCCGGGTGTACTGGGGATAGTCGAGGATGCCTCCGGAGAAGGAGTCGTTCCGCACGGACCCCTCCTTGCCGACGACGCCGGGAACGAAGCGCGCGGCCGCGTCGACGACGACGGCGGCGGCCAGCTCCCCGCCCGACAGGACGTAGTCGCCGATCGAGATTTCGCCGTCGACGAGATGTTCGGCGACGCGCTCGTCCACGCCCTCATAGCGCCCGCAGATGAGAATGACCTGACGCTCCGAGGCCAGCTCCCGCGCCAGGCCGGCGTCCAGGGTCCGGCCCTGGGGGGAGAGCAGGTAGACCTTGCTCCCCCCGTCCTCGCGGACGGCCTCGACGGCGCGAAAGACCGGCTCGGGCTTCAAGACCATTCCTTCCAGGCCCCCGAAGGGCCTGTCGTCGACCTGGCGGTGCTTGTCAGTGGTGAAATCCCGCAGGTCATGCACCGCGATCCGGACGACTTCCCGGTCCAGGGCCCTTTTGACGACCCCTCCCGAGAAGACGCCGGCGAACATCTCCGGGAAAATCGTGATTATATCAAATCTCATTCAAGTCCAAAAGACCCTCGGGGGGGTCGATGACGATCTCTTTTGCCTTCGGGTCCACCTTCAGGCAGATGGCCGCGGTGAAGGGGACGTAGACATCCCCGCTCCCCCGCCGCACGACCAGCAGGACCGGCCCGTCCGCGACAACCGGGTTGCCGGCGGCCATGATCGCGGCGACCTCCCCGACCTCGGCGCCGTCACGCGTTACGACCCGGCTGCCGACGAGCTCGAAGTCGTAATAGCAGCCTTCCTCGAGGCCCGTGAAATCCGATCCGGCGGCGAAGACATCGCGGCCGGCCAGGGCGTCGGCCGCGGCCAGCGTATCAACGCCCTTGAGCTTCAGGAAGTAGGCGTTGCGGTCGAGGGTCAGGGATTCGACCTCGAAGGACTCGAAGCCGTCCCCGCTCGGGAGATAGACCGTCGCGCCGACGAACCCTGTGGGCCCCTTTTCGTTGAGCCTGAGCTTGATCTTGCCGTCGCGCCCCTGGCTCCGGACGACCTTGCCGAGTGCGACGAGGTCAGGGCTTTTCAATGATCTCGAGATTGAAGCGCCTCTTGAGCTTCATCCCCGCGGCGCCGAGGATGATGCGGATGGCCCGCGCCGTCCTTCCCTGTTTTCCGATCACCTTGCCGAGGTCCTCCGGGGCGACTTTGAGCTCGAGGATGGTGGTCTGCTCTCCCTCGAGCTGGGAAACCTGCACCCGATCCGGCTGGTCCACCAACGCCTTGGCAATGAGCTCAACGAGTTCTTTCACGGTGACCTCCTTTATGCTTTCGCGTCCTGGGCGGGCTTCGCGGATTTCGCGGATTTCGCGGCTTTCGCGGATTTGGACTTGGAGACCCTCTCCAAGAGGGATTGGACCGTGGCCGACGGGCGGCAGCCCTTGGCGATCCATTCGTTCGCTTTTTTAAGGTCGAGCTTGACGCCGGCGGGGTCGTCGAGGGGGGTGTAGGTGCCGAGCGTGTCCAGGGCCTGGCTCTGACGGGCTCTCTTCGAGTCCATCACCACGATCCGGAAGGTCGGTTTCTTCTTGGTGCCGAATCTCATCAAGCGCATGGTCATCATTGTGGTTTCACTTCCGTGGTAGAGGTAATTGCTCGAGAATCATAGCGGAATTCTAGGGGCAAGTCAACTGGAAATCCGGCCCTGTCCCCCGGAGAGGACACCCTATTCGGAGCCCCTTCCTCTCCCCGGCGTTCAATGTTATCCTAGGCCCGAGGAAGGAGACAAAGGACATGGCCAAGATCTACTATGTCGGCGATTGGGCGGTCCTGACGGGCCCAGTTTTCGCGGAAACGCCGTTCTATCACTCGCCCAAGGGACTCGACATCTTCAACTACGGCAAATGGCTGAAGGACGCCCTGGAATCGACCGGGAAGCACCAGGTCGAATCCGTCCCGTCATGGGATTTCTACAACCGGCTCGGACCGGGGGACTACGAGCGCGTCCTCGCCGAATACGACGTTTTCATCTTCTCCGACGTCGACGCCAAGCTTTTCCAGCTGGCCCCGAACTTCTTCGACCGCGAGAAGTTCGGCAAGGCCGTCCTGACCTATCCGGACCGGATCCGGCTGACCGTCGAAGCCATCAAGGAGGGCAAGGCGGCCATGTTCCTGGGCGGCTGGTACTCTTTCACCGGCGAGCTGGGCAAGGGCGGCTGGGGCCGCACCCGCCTGCGGGAGGTCCTGCCGGTCCGCTGCCTCGAGCACGAGGACCTCGTGGAGAGCACCGAGGGCTTCGACGCCGAGCTTACGGCCGCCGGCGAGCGCTTCTTCAAGTCGATCAACCTCCGGACGATGCCGCCGATCCTGGGCTACAACAAGACCATGGCCATCCCCGAGGGCCGTGTCCTCCTCGAAGTCCGGGATACGGGCGACCCCCTCCTGGCCGTCCGCAGCTGCGGCCGAGGCCGCGTCCTCGCCTACATGTCCGACCCCGCCCCGCACTGGGGCCTGAACTTCGTCTTCTGGGAGGACTATGCCGCCTTTTGGCTCGAGTGCGTGGAGCAGGTCCTCGAGGGTCGCTGAGATCGGGGCTTAATCCCTCTCGAGTCGGCCTTCTATTTCAAGCCGTCGAAGAGCTTCTGGACCGAGGCGCTCTTCATCATCTTCCGCATTTCCAGGAACTGCTTGACCAGCTGATTGATCTCGTGGACCGGCCGGCCGCTGCCGCGGGAGATGCGGGCCCTGCGGCTGCCGTTGAGGACCCTCGGGTCGGCCCGCTCGTCGGGGGTCATGGAATCGATGATGACCGCGAAATGGGCGATCTTCCCCTCATCGACCTGGGCCTTGCCCAGGGCCTTGAGGGGGCCCACCTGGGGGAGGTGGCCCAGGAGGTCGGTGAGCGATCCCATCTTCCTCATCTGGACGATCTGCTTCTTGAAATCCTCGAGGGTGAACTCCTGCTTGCGGAGCTTGCGGGCCATGTCCTCGGCCTCGGTGATATCCGCCTGGTCCTGGGCCTTCTCGATGAGCGACAGGATGTCGCCCATGCCCAGGATGCGCGAGGCCATGCGCTCCGGATGGAAGACCTCGAGCTTGTCGGGCCTTTCCCCGACGCCGATGAATTTGATGGGCCGGCCGGTCGCGGAGACGATGGACAGGGCCGCGCCGCCCCGGGCATCGCCGTCGAGCTTCGTCAGGATGACGGCGGTGAGACCGATCTTCTCTTCGAAGGCTTGGGCGCTGCGCACGGCGTCCTGTCCCGTCATGGCATCGCCGACGTAGATGACTTCGATGGGATCGAGGATGTCCTTGACCAGCCGCAGCTCGTCCATGAGCTCGTCGTCGATATGGAGGCGACCGGCCGTGTCGACGATGAGGGGATCGAAGCCGCGGTTGGACGTGTATTCGAGGAGCTCCTTCAGGGCCTCTTTCGGGGTCGTCATCCGGGCCGCGGTCATCTCATAGAAGGGAAACCCGAGGCTCACGGCGATCGTTCTGAGCTGGTCTTGGGCAGCGGGCCGCTTCAGGTCGAAAGAGACGAGCAGGGGGCTCTTTCCGATCCCGTGGACCCATCGGGCCAGCTTGCCGCAGGTCGTCGTCTTTCCGCTGCCTTGGAGGCCAACGAGTATGAAGATGGACGGGGGCCGGCCCGAGAACTGGAGGGGCTTGCGGGCCCCGCCGAGGATCCCGGTGAGCTCGTCGTGGACGATCTTGATGACCTGCTGGGCGGGGTTGAGCCCGTTCAGGACCTCCTCGCCCAGGGCCTTATCCTTGATCCGGGCCTCGAAATCCCTGACCACATTGTAGTTGACGTCGGCTTCGAGGAAGGCCAGGCGCATCATCTTCAGGGCCTCGGCCATGTTCCTGTCCGTGACCTTGACCTCGCCCCGGAGGAATTTCACCATCTTTCCGAGGCCGCCGGCGAGCTGGTCGAACATCGTCTCTTGTCCCTCGGGCCATCTTAAGGTAAGCCCCCCCATCCGTCAAATTTGACTGCGGGCGCGAGCGATAAGGACAGTGGCGCAGGGGCGATGCCCGGAGGAGGGCGTGGGAGGGCCGAAGCGGGCATGGTTGTCCTAAAGGGACCCGCCGCCGAAGGAGGTTGTCCCTTTAGGGCAGAGCGAGGCCCGGATCCGAGCGGGTTTGGCTCGCCGGGCCAAACCCGCGACCCGACGGAGCGGCGCGCCCCGAGCCGAGAAGTCCTTATGAGCGAGAGCCCTTGAGGCCTAACTTGACAAACAAGGGGCTAGCCGATAAGGTAAAGTCACTTCGGAGAGGTGCATATGGGCATGAGCGACAAGAATAAGAAGCCTGACGGACTCGAGGAAATCGCCATGAGCGGCAAGATCGACTACGATGAGATCCGCAAGCTCGTCGGCCTGCTCGAGGAGAAGAACCTCTCGGTCTTCGAGCTCGAGGTCGAAGGCCTGAAGGTCAAGATCTCCCGAAACTCGCCCCCCGCGGCCCCGACCGCGGCCCCCGCTCCGGCCGCCGCCCCCGCGGCCATGACGCCGGAAGCGGCCGCGGCGGCCGAAGCCCGCATCCAGGCGGCCGAAGCCGCCATGGGCCATCATATGATCACCTCCCCTATGGTCGGGACGTTCTACCGGGCGCCCGACCCGACCTCGGCCCCGTTCGTCGACATCGGCGATCAGGTCAAGAAGGGCCAGACGCTCTGCATCATCGAGGCCATGAAGCTCATGAACGAGATCGAGGCGGATGCCGAGGGGACGATCGTCGAGATCTACGTGGACAACGCCAGGCCCGTGGAGTTCGGGCAAAAGCTCTTCGCCATCCTGCCGGAGAGCTGAGTCTCGATGATCTCCAAGATCCTGGTCGCCAACCGCGGAGAGATCGCCCTCCGCATCGTCCGTTCCTGCCGCGAGCTCGGCATCAAGAGCGTCGCGGTCTATTCGGAGGCCGACCGCCAGGCCCTTCACGTCCTGCTGGCAGACGAGAAGGTCTGCATCGGGCCGGCCAGGGCCTCCGAGAGCTACCTCAACGTCGCCAACATCCTCAGCGCCGTCGATATCACCGGCGCCGACGCCATCCACCCCGGCTACGGGTTCCTGGCCGAGAACGCCAAGTTCGCGGACATCTGCAAGACCCACGGCCTCGTTTTCATCGGCCCGCCGCCGTCGATCATCCGGCTCATGGGCGACAAAGACAAGGCCCGCCAGACCATGAAGAAGGCCGGCCTGCCCATCCTTCCCGGCTCCGACACGGTCATCGACGACCTCGCCCTGGCCAAGAAGACCGCCGCCAAGATCGGCTACCCGGTCATCATCAAGGCCGCGGCCGGCGGCGGGGGCAAGGGCATGCGCATCTGCCGCTCGGCCTCCCAGCTCGAGGATCAGTTCCCCATCGCCCAGGGCGAGGCCAAGGCGGCCTTCAGCGACTCGTCGCTCTACATCGAGAAGTTCATCAGCGGGGCGCGTCACATCGAGATCCAGGTCATCGGCGACCGGCAGGGCAAGGTCACGGCGTTCGGCGAGCGGGAATGCTCCGTCCAGCGGCGCTACCAGAAGCTCATCGAGGAGACGCCGTCGCCCTTCATCGACTGGAAGACGCGCCGGCGGATGGTCAAGGAGGTCGAGGACGCGGCCTCCGAAGTGGGCTATCAGAGCCTGGGCACGTTCGAGTTCCTCGTCGATGACGACCACAAATTCTATTTCATGGAGGCCAACGCCCGGGTCCAGGTCGAGCATCCGATCACGGAGATGGTCTACGGCATCAACCTCATCAAGGCCCAGATCCGGATCGCCGCCGGGGAGAAGTACGCCCCGCCCTACGCCCTCGAGATGCGGGGCCACGCGATCGAATGCCGCATCAACGCCGAGGACCCGGTGACCTTCGCGCCTTCGCCCGGCAAGATCGACTTCCTCGTCCTGCCGGGAGGCGAAGGGATCCGCGTCGATACCGCCGCCTACTGCGGCTGGGTCGTGCCTCCGGACTATGATTCCCTCGTGGCCAAGATCATCGCCTACGCGCCGAGCCGGGACCTGGCCATCCGCAAGATGCGGGCGGCCCTGGAGACGACGACGATCGTCGGCATCAAGACGAACATCCCTCTCCACCTTGACATCCTGTCCAATTCGGATTTCCTGGCCGGCCGGTACACGACCCAGTTCATGGACGAGTACCTGGCTTCGAAAGCGGCCGAGGAAGCGGTCTGAAGGCGCGGCCCGTCAGAGCGGGCGCCGGACGACGACGACCGAGAACTGCCCCCCGTTGTCCCTGAGGACATTCTCGTTGACCCCCAGATAAAGCCGTCCCTTGATGGGGACGGTCACGGCGTTCTCCTGACCGACGAGGAACAGGACGAAGATCTCGTCGCGGACCTCCATCCCCGAATCCTCATCGACGCGGCGGGCGACGAGCTGGACGACCTTGCCGATGAGCGCCCCCAGGTTGGCGTTAGGGACGGGCTGCTCGCCCGTGATGAGGTCGATCCCCGCGGCGCCGCAAACGGCTTCGGGGTTCCCTTTCTGCAAGTCGATCTCCCCGGACGCGGAGAAGCGGAGCTCCTCGCCGGGAGCGACATCGATCCCCGTATCCACCCAGCCGGAGTCGGCGGGAACGGCGATCGTCTTTTCGAGCGGCGCGGCGATCTGGAGCAGGTCTTGGGGCGGATCTTGGGGCGGACCCCAGCCCAGGGCCAGCGCGGCGAGAGCCAGAACGGCGAGAAACGGCCAGGCGCGCGCCCTAGCGGCCATCGGTCTCCCCTTTCGGCCCGGCCAGGTTCAGGACCTCGACGATGTCCGGGTGGATGAGCCCGTTCGTCGCGACGAGCCCCGGCGCCCCGAGCTCGAACTCCCGGCCCTCGAAGTCCGTGACCCGGCCGCCCGCCTCCATGACCATCAGGGCCCCGGCGGCCACGTCCCAAGGCTTGAGCTTGAGCTCCCAAAAACCGTCGAAACGGCCGCAAGCGACGTAGCACAGGTCGAGGGCCGCCGAACCGCAGCGACGGATCGCCTGGGCGCGGACGATGAACCGCCCCCAATGGTCGAGGTTGTTCATCGGGCTGACGCGGACATCGTAGGGAAAGCCCGTCGCGAGGAGGCTGCGGCCCAGCTCGGAGACGCCGGAAACGCGGATCGGGGCGCCGTTCAGGAAGGCCCCCCGGCCCGCCTCGGCCCGGAACATCTCCTCCCGCATCGGGTCGTAGACGAAGCCGAGGACCCGCCGGCCGGCGCGTTCGAGGGCGGCCGAAACGCAGAAGACGGGGAAAGCATGGGCGAAATTCGTGGTTCCGTCGAGGGGGTCGATGATCCAGCGGCAGTCGGAGGTCCCGGCCCGGGCCAGCCCCTCTTCGGCCAGGAAGCCGTGGGTGGGGAAGGCCGCGGCGAGGCGGCCGACGACGATCTCCTGGGCCCCGACGTCGAACGGCGTCACCAGGTCGACAGCCCCCTTGAAGGACGCCTCCACGTGACGGCCGAGATTGGCCCGCAGATAGCGGCCGGCTTCGAGGACCACGGCCTCGCCGACCCTGACGAACTCCCGAAGATCGTCCATGGGCCTATCTTATGGGGAAATCAAGAGGGGGTCAAACCTATACGTTTTTAGTTTCGCGGCTCGAATGGGCCAAAACTAAAAACGTATAGGTTTGACCCCGTCTTAACGGCTGAACCCGGACGGCCGGTTTCCGTAGTATAATAGACGGAAGACTTTGGAACCCGACCGGAAAGGTTAGAACCCATGAGTGAAAAGGTGAGTTTCTTCAAGCGGCGCAAAAAGCTGCTGATCGTCCTGGCCGTTCTGGCCGTGCTCGGCGCCATCGTCATCGGCAACCTCAAGTCCCGCCGCGAGAAGACCGTGAAAGTGACCATCGACAAGGTCAAGAAACAGGACCTGACGTCCATCATCTCGGCCTCCGGCGAGGTCAAGCCGAAGAAGAACATCAACATCAGCGCCCAGGTCCCCGGCCGGATCATCAAGATCGGCGTCGTCGAGGGACAGGAGGTCAAGGCCGGCGACTTCCTGCTCAAGCTCGATTCGGCCCAATACGAGGCCATCGCCGACCGCGACCAGAACTTCATCCGGGCCGCCAACGCCGACCTCATCCAGGCGGAGGCCCGCCTGAAGAGGGACAAGAACTCCTTCGACCGCTTGCAGCAGCTGTTCGACGACAACCTCATCTCCAAGGAACAGCTCGAAGGCGCGAAGGCCCAGTACGACGTCTCCGTGGCCCAGACGAACGCCATCGAGTTCCAGATCAAGCAGGCCGAGGCGTCCCTCAAGAGCACGATGGACAACCTGACCAAGACGACGTACAACTCGCCGATCGACGGGGTCATCACCAGCCTCCAGGTCGAAGAGGGCGAGGTGGCCATCATCGGGACGATGAACAACCCGGGCACGGTCATGCTGACCATCGCCGACCTGTCCGTCATGGAGGTCGAGGTCGAGGTCGACGAGACTGACGTCATCGGCGTCTCCCTCGGCCAGCCGGCCAAGGTCCGCGTCGACGCCCTGCCGGACACGGTCTTCGAGGGCAAGGTCACCGAGATCGGCAGCTCCGCCCTCCAGAAGAGCGCGGGCGGCCTGTCGACCCAGGAATCCAAGGACTTCAAGGTCGTCGTCACCCTCGACAATCCGGCCCGGAAGCTCAAGCCCGGGCTGTCCGCCTCGGCCGACGTCATCGTGGCCGAGAAAGCGCAGGCCCTGGCCGTGCCCATCTCCTCGCTCGTCCTGCGGGAGAAGGAAGGCGCCGCCAAGGACGCCCCCGCCGCGGCCCGCGAAGAGGAAGGGGTGTTCACCGTCGAGACCGGGCGGGTCAAGTTCGTGCCGGTCGGCAAGGGCATCACCGGCGGCATGATGATCGAGATCACCTCAGGCCTCAAGGAGGGACAGGAGATCGTCACCGGCCCTTACGCCTCCCTGCGCGAGCTCAAGGACGGCGTCCTGGTCAAGGCCGAAGTGACAAAGGAAACTAAAACCTCATGAGCGAGCCGGATCCCCTCGTCATCTTCGCCGAGGACCTCTGGAAGGTCTACAAGCTCGACGAGCAGGAGGTCGAGGCCCTGCGCGGCGTGTCCCTGACGGTCGAGCGGGGCGAGTTCGTGGCCATCATGGGCCCGTCCGGCTCGGGCAAATCGACCCTGATGAACCTCATCGGATGCCTCGACACGCCGACCTCCGGCGTCTACCGCCTCAACGGCAAGCTCGTCAGCGCCATGTCCGAGGACGAGCTGGCCTTCACCCGGAACAAGGAGATCGGCTTCGTCTTCCAGGTCTTCAACCTCCTGCCGCGGGCTTCGGCCTTCCACAACGTCGAGCTGCCGCTCGTCTATGCCGGGACGAAGAAGGCGGAGCGCCAGGAGAAGACCCGGCGGGCCCTCGAGCGGGTCGAGATGAAAGCCCGCATGAACCACAAGCCCGCCGAGCTTTCGGGCGGCGAGCGCCAGCGCGTGGCCGTCGCCCGGGCGCTGGTCAACGAGCCGTCGCTCCTTCTCGCCGACGAGCCGACCGGGAACCTCGACTCGCGGACGGGCCGCGAGATCCTCAATCTCTTCCACCGCATCCACGAGCAGGGGAACACGATCATCATGGTCACACACGACCGCGAGGTCGCCGATCAGGCCCAGCGCATCATCAGCATCCGCGACGGCCAGATCGAAAAGGACGAACGGAAAGGAGCCTAGCCCATGAGCCTCTTCAAGCGTATCGAAGGCGTGTTCTTCAGCCCGCGGCCGACCTTCGAAGGCCTGGCCGCCAAGCCCGTCTGGATCGACACGCTCGTCGTCGTCCTCATCGCCCTCATCGCCTTCAACTTCATCATCCTCCCCTATATGCAGAAGGACCAGCTCTCCCTGATGAAGGACAACGCCGCTCTCAAGGAGAGGCTGGGCGAAGACAGCTACGCCAAGATGATCGCACGGACCGAGAACCCCTCGAGCTCCGGACGGATCGTCCAGACCTTCGTCATGACGCCCCTTTTCACGATCGCGGCGCTCCTCCTCCAAAGCCTTCTTCTGCTCATTTTCGGCCGCCTTCTCTCGACCCAGGGGACCTACGTCCAGGTCCTGTCGGCGCTCATCCACGCCGGCCTCGTCGACAAGCTGCTCGGGAACGCCGTCCGCCTCGTTCTGGCCCTGACGCGCCAATCCGTCATGCAGACGTCGACCAGCCTGGCCCTGCTTTTCCCCCGGATGGAGGTCACGTCGACGCCGTACATCATCCTGACCCAGATCGACTTCTTCCAGCTCTGGATGTTCGGCATCCTGGCCCTCGGCCTGGCCGCCATCTTCAAGATCAAACCCGGGAAGGCCCTGGCCTTGTCCTACGGCATCTGGTTCCTCAAGGCCCTGGCCAACATCGGCATCGGCCTCGTCGGCATGAGCTTCCTCCGCTAATTTCCCGGGCGATTGACTTCGCGCCGTCCGGCCTATACATTAACTTCATGGACGACTGGTTCGCCTCCGAGGAATTCGCCCGCGCTCCCGTCGCCCGCGTCATGGCCGAGATCTGGAGGCAGGGGCTGAGCGGCTCGCTCTACGTCCAGGCTGGCGGCGGCCCCAAGTGCCTGTCCTTCGAGCGCGGCGCCCTCGTCCTCGATTCCGTGTCTTTCGAAGAGAAGGATTTCCTGCGCTTCCTGCTGACCACGGGCGAAACGGACCTCATCGCCCTGACCCGGGTCGAGGAGCACGCCCAGAGGACGGAAGGCTCCATGCTCCGATCCTTCATCGAGACCTCCGTCTTCTTGCCGGAGCGCCTGTGGACGCTCCTCCAGACCTACGCCCGGGAGGAGGCCCTGGCCCTTTGCGAGAACGCCGGAGCCGGCCGCGAGTTCCACACCCGGAGCGGGCCGCCGGTCCGCGTCTACGTCGACGCGATCGACGTCCCCGGCCTGTTGCTCGACGCCGCCCGGCGGATCGAGGACGGCGCGTCGCTCGACAAGGCCCTCCCGCCGCGCGGAGAGGTCCTCCGGCGGCTGCCGGCCTCTTCGGCGGACGCCTTCCGCCTCTCCCTCACCGAGAGATACGTCCTCGGCCTCCTCGACCCCCCGAAAACCCTCGAGGAGATCTGCGCCGGGAGCGACGTCGGCGCGGACGAGACCCGCCAGGCCCTCTTCGCCCTGATCCTCATCGGCCTGGCCGGCACGGCCGGCCCGAGGCCGAAGACGGGGAAGCTCGCCGGCGACATGTCGCTCGCCGGCATGGACAGGATCATGGGGCTGTTCAACGCGAAGAGCGCGTTCATCTTCAAATACATCTCGAAAGAGATCGGGCCGGTCGCCTTCCACATCGTCGGCAAGTCGCTCGACGAGGTCCGGGGCCGCCTCGACCCGGCCTTCCAGGCCGCGGAGCTCATGCCGGACGGACGCCTCGAGCTCAAATCCCCGATCCGGGTGAGCGCGAACATCATCGGCGACGACGGCCGGCGGTCGATGCTGCGGAGCATGGACGAGATCCTGGCCGCCGAGGTCCTGGTCGTCAAGCGCACGCTCGGCCCCGAGCACGAGTCCGCCCTCGTCCGGGGCCTGGAAAGGCTCGGAGAGACCCCGTGAAGCGGCGCCAGCTCCTCGCCCTTCTTCTCCTCGTCTCCCTGCTAGCTCTATGGATCCTCATCGAAATTGGAACCTGAAGCCCCCGTCCTCGTCATCGTCCTCGGACCGACCGCCGTCGGCAAGAGCCGCGTCGCCGTCGACCTGGCCCTGCGCTTCGCCGGCGAGATCATCAGCGGCGACTCCATCCAGGTCTACCGGGGCTTCGACGTCGGCACGGCCAAGCCGGGCCCAGAAGACCGCCGCGGCGTTCCACATCACCTCATCGACATCGTCGGGCCGGAGGTCCAGTACACGGCCGCCGATTTCGTCCGGGACGCGCTTGAGGCCGCCCGGGGGATCGCCGCCCGGGGACGGCTGCCCATCGTCGCCGGCGGCACCGGCCTCTATCTCAAGGCCCTCGCCGACGGCCTCTTCCCCGGTCCCGGCCGCGACCCGGCGGTACGGGCGGCGCTCGAGGCCGAAGCGCGGGAGAAGGGGCTCGAGGCCTTGTTCCGCCGGCTCGAGGCGATCGATCCGGAATACGCCCGCAAGATCCGCAGCCAGGACCGCGTCCGCATCGTCCGCGCCCTCGAGGTCCACGCGGCGACCGGGCGGCCCATCTCCGAGCACTTCATCGAGACCCGCTCGCCTGTCGCCGGCCGGATTGTTGTCCGTCTCGGCCTCAGGCTCGAGCGCGAGGCGCTCTGCCGGCGCATCGAGGACCGCGTCGACCGGATGTTCGCCCGCGGCCTCGTCGACGAGGTCCGGGGTCTCCTCGAGCGGGGCGTCCCGGAATCGGCCCCGCCCTTCCGGGCCCTCGGATACAGCCACGTCCTCAGGCTCCTCCGCGGCGAGATCGGGAGCGACGAGGCCGTCGCGCTGACCAAGATCGAGACGCGGCAGTACGCCAAGCGGCAGATGACCTGGTTCCGGAAGATGGCCGGGATCGTCTGGTTCTCCCCTGAGGACGGCGCCGCTCTTGAGCAATACGTCCAAAACCAATTACAATAGGGGCTCGGGATCCCATGGAACGCGCAATACTCGTCAACGTGGCCACGACCAGGGCCGAAAAGGAAGAGGCCGAGGAATCCATGGCCGAGCTGGCCGGCCTCGCCGCGGCGGCCGGGGCCCAGGTCGCCGGAAAGGTCTTTCAGGTCCGGCCGCGACTCAACCCCCGCTGGCTCGTCGGCGAGGGCAAGGTCGCCGACATCGCCCACGAGACGCGCGAGGCCCCGGCGGACCTCGTCGTCTTCGACCACACCCTCAACGCGGCCCAGCAGAAGAACCTCGAGGACGAGATCAAGGTCAAGGTCATCGACCGGACACAGCTCATCCTCGACATCTTCGCCCAACGGGCCCGGACGAATGAAGGCAAGCTCCAGGTGGAGCTGGCCCAGCTGAGCTACAGCCTGCCGCGCTTGCGCGGCAAGGGGCTCAGCCTGACGCAGCAGGGCGCCGGGATCGGCACCCGGGGCCCGGGCGAGAAGAAGCTCGAGGTGGACCGCCGGCGGATCACCGACCGCATCAGCAGGATCAAGCGGGACATCGAGGCCCTCAAGAAGAGGCGCTCGAGCCAGCGCGAAAGCCGGCGGGAGAGCCCCGTGCCCACGGTCTCCCTCGTCGGCTACACGAGCGCCGGGAAGTCGACCCTGTTCAACCTGCTGACGAAAGAACAGCGTTACACGTCCTCGAATCTCTTTTCAACGCTGGACCCGCTCCTGCGGCGCGTCTCCTTCCCCGACGGCGCGTTCTTCTTCCTGACGGACACGGTCGGCTTCATCAAGCGGCTCCCCGTGGAGCTGGTCACGTCCTTCCGGGCGACGCTCGAGGAGGTCGGCGAGGCCGACTGCATCTGCCACATCGTCGACGTCGCCTCGGCGTCCTGCGAGCGCCAGCTCGGCGCCGTGGAGGCCATCCTGTCCGACATCGGCGTCGCCGGCGTCCCCGTGGTCAAGGTCCTCAACAAGATCGATCTCCTTGCCGGCGATGAGCGCGAGCTCCTTCTCCGGCGCAACGGCGACGCCCACGCCCAGACGATCGCCCTGTCGGCGAGGACGGGCGACGGCGTCCCGGACTTCCTGCGCCGGCTCCGCGAGGTCCTCTTCGCCGGCTATAGGGTCTATTACATCCGGGTCCCCAAGGAGACCCGCGGGATCACCGATTCGCTCGCCCACCGTTCTCTCGTCCTGAAAAAGCGCGAGAGCGAGCGCTTCGTCGAATTCAAAGTCATGGCCGAGCCGGCGGGGATCGTCAACTTCCTGCCGTACCTCGATCAAGGAGCTGAGCCATGGTGAAGCGGATCGCCGTCATCGGGCTGGCCCTCCTGGGGGCCTGGTCCTGTGCGACACTGCCCTCCCCGGCGCCGCCCGCGTTCTTCGTCGAGGACCTGCCGGCGGAGGCCACGACGCGGCTGCGGCTGGACGATCGCATCGCGGCCGAAGACGCCTGGGACGCCCTCAAGGCCGGGCGGCCCGAGCTGGCCAGGAGGTACTTGATGAAGCTCGGCACGGCCAGCCCCATCCGCGAAGCGGGCCTGGCCTACGCGGACCTCCTCTCGGACGACCTGGCGGCCGCCGAAGCGCGGTTCAAGTCCTCCATCGCGGGGACGCCGAACATGATCCCGTCGCGCGTCGGCCTGGCCCAGATCTACGAATCCCGGCGCGAGCGGGACAAGGTCTTCGCCGAGTACAAGGGCATCCTCGAGCTCGATCCTGACAACCGTTGGGCCGAGCCGCGTTACAAAGCCCTCCGGGACGACCTCGTCAAGGGCGCCTCGGCCTCGGCCCGCACCGCCCTGGCCGCGGGCAACCGCGAGACCGCCAAGCGGGAATTCCTCCGCGTCCTGTCCTTCGACCCCGATTCGACGGACGCCCACCTCGAGCTGGCCCGCATCTTCCGGCAGGAGAGGAACACGACCGAGGCCCTCGTCCAGTTCCAAGCGGCCATGGCGGCGGGCACGGCGGACAAGGCCGTCCTGCGGGAGTACGCGGAATTCCTGGCCGAGTCGGGCGAGCTCGGGCAGAGCCTCGACGTCCTCCAGAAGCTGGCCGACGCCGAGCCGAAGGACGCGGCCGTCGGGAAGCGGGTCGAGGAGCTTCGGGCCAGGCTGGGCGTCTACGAGATCCCCAGCCAGTACGACGGGATCCCGGCCCTCGAGGCCATCACCCGCGAGGACCTGGCCGCCCTGATCGGCGTCAAGTTCGGGGACGATCTCGGGGCGCCCGGGGCGCGGACCGAGATCCTCGTCGACATCGCCGCCTCCTGGGCCCAGCGCTACATCGTCACCGTCGCCTCGCTCGAGATCATCAGGGCCTCCGTGAACCACACCTTCCAGCCGCGGCGGATCATCAACCGGGCCGAGCTGGCCGACGCCGCGGTCCGGCTCATCGGCGTCCTTCAGGAGCGGGGGGCGCAGTTCGTGCCCCTGGTCGAGACGAGGCGGATCCAGGTGGCCGACGTGGCTCCGGACAACATCTACTATCCCTCGATCACCAAGGCCCTCGCCTATCAGGTCATGACCCTCAACCCGGAGCGGGGATTCGACCCCGAAGGGATCGTCTCCGGCGAGGAGGCGATCCGGGTCATCGACATCATCCAGAGACTGGCTAAGTAAGGGTGAGCGCCATGCCCGAGATCCTCCTTCTTCCCAACCTCCTGTCCGTCCTGCGGATCCTGCTGACGCCGGTCTTCGTCTTGCTGCTTGTCCAGGACAATCTCTGGGCGGCTTTCGTCGTCTTTCTGGCCGCCGGAGCGACCGACGCCCTCGATGGTTTCGCCGCCCGGACGTTCAAGCTCAAATCCAACCTGGGGTTATGGCTCGACCCGATCGGCGACAAGGTCCTGCTCACCGCGGCGTTCGTCGTCCTGACCCTCCCGGCCCTGGGCCTGCCGAACACGCTGCCCGTGTGGCTGACGGCCCTCTGCATCGGCCGCGACGCCGCGATCGCGCTGGGCTCCCTGATCATCCTCGCCCTTCGGGGCAAGCGGACTTTCCGGCCCGTGCTCACCGGGAAGGCCAGCACGGTCTGCCAGGTCTTCCTCATGTATTTCGTGCTCTATCTGAACGCCACGGGCAAGTCCCCCCAGTCCCTGGGCTGGCTCTACGTCCTGACGGCCTTGCTCACGGCCGTCTCCTTCGTCCAATACGCGTTCATCGGCGTCCGCATGTTCCGGGAGGACAAGCTCCCCCCGGCCGGCGGGTGAACGCGCGGCTTTTTTTTCCCGGGCCGGCATGATAAAATGCCGCCGTTATGCCCGCACCGAGGAGCCCCCGCATGAACCCCGACGTGACTTACGAAAAGCTGGCCCGCCGAATCGAAAAGTACCGCGACGAGATGGTCGACCTCCAGACGCGCCTGTGCGCCATTCCGGCGATCGCCCCCTCGAGCGGCGGGGAGGGCGAGGCCAAGAAGGCCGATTTTCTCGTCGATTGGCTCCAGGCCAACGGGTTCGTCGACATCACCGTCGTCAAGGCCCCGGACCTCGACGCCCCCTCCGGGTACCGCCCCAATATCCTCGCCTATTACCGGGGCGGGAGCCAGGCCCGGACGGTCTGGGTCATGACCCATATGGACATCGTCCCGCCGGGCGAGATGTCCCTCTGGCACGGCGATCCGTTCAAGGCCTGGGTTAAGAGCGGGCGCGTCTACGGCCGCGGCGTGGAGGACAACCAGCAGGATATGGTCGCCTCGCTCTTCGCCGTGAAGGCCCTCCGGGCCGAGGGCATCGCCCCTGCTTCGGACATCGGCATCGCCCTGGTCGCCGACGAGGAGACCGGGAGCCGGAAGGGCATCGATTACGTCCTCCAGGGCCACAAGGTCTTCCGCCGGCAGGACCTCATCATCGTCCCCGATGCCGGCAACGAGACCGGGACCATGATCGAGGTCGCCGAAAAGAGCCTCCTCTGGCTCAAGTTCAAGACGATCGGAAAGCAGGCCCACGGCTCGACGCCCGAGAAAGGCGTCAACAGCTTCAAGGCCGCGAGCTTCCTCATCGCCGCCCTGAACGACCTCTACAAGCTCTACCCGGGCCGGGACAGGCTCTTCGATCCGCCCATCTCGACCTTCGAGCCGACCAAGAAAGAGGCCAACGTCCCCAACGTCAACACCATCCCCGGCGAGGACGTCTTCTACATGGACATGCGGATCCTGCCCAAGGTCAAGGTCCAGGATGTCCAGAACACGATCCGCAAGGTCGCCGCGGGGATCGAGAAGAAGTTCAAGGTCAAGATCCACACCGAGATCCAGCAGAAGGCCCCGGCCGCCCCTCCGACCCCGGCCCAGGCCCCCGTGGTCATGGCCCTCAAGAAGGCTATCCAGGCGGTCTACAAGCAGGACGCCCGCGCCATGGGCATCGGCGGCGGCACGGTGGCCGCCGTGTTCCGCCGGGCCGGGTTCCCCGCGGCCTGCTGGTCGAAGCTCGACGAGACGGCCCACCAGCCGAACGAGTACTGCATCATCGACAATATGGTCTGCAACGCCAAGGTCTTCGGCCACATCTTCATGCAAGAGTAGGGCCGGGATTCAGACGGAACGCCGCATGGCCGGGGCGGCCGTCGGCGGCTCCGGATAGATCCTCTGAACGCGCTGGGCGATGCGGACCGTGTTGAGGTGGATGTCCACGGTATCCTTGATCTCCAACGCGTAGCCCCCGGCCAGGACGACGGCGACGGGGATCCCCAGGCGCCGGGCGTTCTCGATGACGAGCTGGTCCCTTTCCTTCAACCCGGTCTTGGTCAGCGCCAGGCCGCCCAGCTGGTCTTTTTCATAAGGATCGGCGCCGGCCAGATAGATGATGAGGTCCGGCCGGAATTCCTTATATATCTTGGGGATATGAGCGCCGAGCTCGGTCAGGTACTTGATGTCGCCATCTCCGGCCCAGACGCCCACGTCGAGGGTGCTCATGGGCTTTTCCGTGGGGTAGATGTCCATCTGGTGAATGGAGAAGGTGAAGATCTCCGGCCGGCCGGCGAGGGCGGCGGCCGTGCCGTTGCCCTGGTGGAGGTCGCAGTCGACGATCATGACCCGGCCGGCGAGCTTGTCGACGATGATCTTGCGGGCGGCCACGGCGACGTCGTTGAGAAGGCAAAAGCCCTCGCCGTGGTCGGGGAAGGCGTGATGGAAGCCACCGCCGATGTGGACGGCCAGGCCCGATTCGACGGCTTTGCGCGCGGCCAGCGCCGTTCCGCCGACCGAGAGGAGGGCGAAGCGGACGAACTCGGGGGAATAGCGGACCTCTAGGGCCTTGAGCTCCGCCACGCTCAGCCCGCCCGTCTTGACGCGCTTGAAGTAGCGCGGGGTGTGAACGAGCAGGATGTCCTCGTCCGTGGCCGGCCGGGGCCTGAGGAAATTCTCCTTCTTCGCCCCCATGGCCAGGAGGTTCTCGTAAACGAGCCGGTACTTCTGAAGCGGGAAGACGTGCTTGCCGGTCTCGACCATCCAATACTCATTGCTGAAGATGAGCTGGAACGGGAAGCGCTTCCCGACGAGCACCTTGAAGAGGTTGAGCAGGTCTCCCATGGAGCCCTCACGATATCAAAAAAGGGGGCTGGAAGGAAGGCGTCGTCCAAGTCCCCCGGGGAAGGTCCGTCGTCGGCTCTGCTCAGGATATCGCCCCTCGCTTCCCCGCGCCCCGGCGGCGGGTAGCGGACTCTTGGGAGCGGACCGGCAGAAGGACGGCGGAGATACACGGAGCCGGACTTCTGCGAAATATCCGAGAAGAGCTCTTTCCTTATTCTCTCCCAGCACCGACCCTCCGTGTCGCTCCGGGGCGGCGCTGATGGTCGCTCCTAAGACTCCGCTCCCTGCCGGTCCCCCCTCCACGGACGGGGATCTTCGAGGCAACATCCCTCGCCGCCTCGAGTGGGGGTCCCGGAGACGGGAGAAGAACCTGAAAAAAGAGCTCCCCGATCGGATCAGCGCTTACGGACCGGCTTCTTCCCCTTGGGCGCCGCCTTCTTCGCGGGCTTGGCCGCCTCGGGCTTCGGCGCGTTCAGGATGGCCGCCCGGGCCGCCGCCAGGCGGGCGATGGGCACCCGGAACGGCGAGCAGCTGACGTAGTTCAGCCCGATGAGGTGGCAGAACTCGACCGAAGAAGGGTCGCCCCCATGCTCACCGCAGATGCCCAGCTTGATCCCCGGCCGCGTCTTGCGGCCCCTCTCGACGGCCATGCGCATGAGCTGGCCGACGCCGTCGCGGTCGATGACCTCGAACGGGTCCTTGGCGTAGATCTCCCTCTCGACGTAGGGGATGAGGAAGCGGGCCGCGTCGTCGCGGCTGACGCCGAGCGTCATCTGGGTCAGGTCGTTCGTGCCGAAGCTGAAGAACTCGGCCACCGCCGCGATCTCGTCGGCGGTGACGGCGCCGCGGGGGATCTCGATCATCGTCCCGACCAGGTAGTTGAACTTGACGCCCTGCTCCTTCATGACGGCCTCGGCCGTCGCCCGGACGATCTTCTCCTGGTCGGCCAGCTCCTTCACGTGGCCGACGAGCGGGATCATGACCTCCGGCAGCACCGGGATCTTCTTTTTTTTCGTGGCCGCGGCGGCCTCGAAGATGGCCCGGGCCTGCATCTCCGTGATCTCGGGGTAGATGATGCCCAGGCGGCAGCCGCGGAAGCCGAGCATGGGATTGAACTCATGGAGCGAGTCGACGCGCTCCCGGACCTTCTCGTACGGAATGCCCATCTGGGCCGCGACCTCGCGCTGCTCCTTCTCCTCGTGGGGCAGGAACTCGTGGAGGGGCGGGTCGATCGTCCGGATGGTCACCGGCAGGCCGGCCATGACCTCGAAGATGCCGGCGAAATCCTTCCTCTGGAGGGGCAGGAGCTTGGCCAGGGCGGCCCGCCTCTGCTCGAGCGTATCGGCCAGGATCATCTCGCGCATGGGCCCGATCTTGCCCTCGCCGAAGAACATGTGCTCGGTCCGGCAGAGGCCGATGCCCTCGGCCCCGAAGGCCACGGCGTTCTTGGACTGGTCGGGCTGGTCGGCGTTGGTCCGGATCTTGAGCGTCCGGAACTTGTCGGCCCAGGCCATGACCTTGGCGAAGGTCTGATAGACGGGGGCCTTGCCCGCGGCTAACGTCTTTTCGATCAGGACCTGGAGGACCTCGGAGGGCTTGGTGTTGACCTTGCCCTCGATGACCTGGCCCGTCGTGCCGTCGATCGAGATCCAGTCGCCTTCCTTGAGCGTCCGGCTCTTGACGGTCATCGTGTGGGCGGCGTAGTCGATGAGGAGCTCGCCGCACCCGGCGACGCAGACCCGGCCCATCTGCCGGGCGACGAGGGCGGCGTGCGAAGTCATGCCGCCCCGGGCGGTCAGGATGCCCTCGGCCGCGCTCATGCCCTTGATGTCCTCGGGCGAAGTCTCGATGCGGGTCAGGATGACCTTCTCGCCGCGCTTGCCCCAGGCCTCGGCGTCGACGGAGTTGAAGACGACGCGTCCCGTTGCCGCCCCCGGCCCGGCGTTGAGCCCCTTCGCGAGAAGGCGCCCGCCCTTGATCGCGGCCTCCTTCTGGGCCTGGTCGAAGATGGGCCGGAGGAGCTGGTTGAGCTGGTCCGGCTCGACCCTGGTCAGGGCTTCCTTCTCGCTGATGAGCTTCTCGCCGACCATGTCGACGGCGATCTTGATGGCGGCGAAAGCGGTCCGCTTGCCCACCCGGCACTGGAGCATGTAGAGCTTGCCCTGCTGGATTGTGAACTCGATGTCCATCATGTCCGTGTAGTGCTTCTCGAGCGTGTGCCGGATCTTTTCGAGCTGGACGCAGGCCTTGGCGTCGTCCTTCCGGAGCTCCGAGATCGGCTTGGGCGTCCGCGTGCCGGCCACGACGTCCTCGCCCTGGGCGTTCATGAGGTACTCGCCGTAGAAGACGTTCTCGCCGGTGGCCGCGTCGCGGGTGAAAGCGACGCCGGTACCCGAGTCGCCGCCCATGTTGCCAAAGACCATGAGCTGGACGTTGACGGCCGTGCCCCAGGCTTCGGGGATGTCGTACAGCTTGCGGTAGGCGATGGCCCGGTCGTTCATCCACGATCCGAAGACGGCGCCGATCGCGCCCCAGAGCTGCTTCTTGGGATCGTCGGGGAACTCGCCGCCGGTCTTGGCCCTGATGGCCGCCTTGAAGCGGGCGACGAGGTCCTTGAGGTCGGCCGCCGAGAGGTCGGTGTCGATCGTGATGCCGAGCTCGTGCTTCTTCCGCTCGATGATGGCTTCGAAGGGGTCGATGTCGTCCTTGTGGACGGGCTTGAGGCCGAGGACGACGTCGCCGTACATCTGGACGAACCGGCGGTAGCTGTCGTAGACGAAGCGCTCGTTGCCGGTCTTGACGACCAGGGCGGCGGCGGTCCGATCGTTGAGGCCGAGGTTGAGGATGGTGTCCATCATCCCCGGCATGGAGGCTCTGGCGCCGGAGCGGACGGAGACGAGGAGGGGGCTCTTGGGGTCGCCGAACGCCTGACCGACGGTCTTCTCGAGCCTTTTCAGGTTCTTCTCGACCTCGAGGCGGACGGACTCGGGAATCCTCTCGCGGTTTTTATAGTAAAGGGCGCAGACCTCGGTCGAGATCGTGAATCCCGGGGGCACGGGCAGGCCGATCCCGGCCATCTCGGCCAGGTTGGCGCCCTTGCCGCCGAGGACGTCCTTCATCCTCATATTGCCTTCGGCGGCGCCGGCCCCGAAGAAATACACATACTTCTTAGCCATCTGTCATCTCCTGATACTCAAGATATTTGTGAAAATATACACGCATTCCGTCGGGATTTCAATTCCGGGGATATGTTCCCCTATCATGGCCTCGGCTATGCGATATGGGCTTTGATGAATTTCTTGATGGATTCGAGGACGGCGTCCCGCTCCGATGGCGGACTGGCCGAAACGCGAACCGCAAAATCATAAAATTCGTTCAGATTGACGTTCATCCACTTCCCATTAAGCCGGAGAAATACCAGCAAGCTCGTAATGGCCAGCCGCTTGTTCCCGTTCTGGAAGGGGTGGTTGGTTAACTCATGTTAACCTTATTTTATATCTATATTAATGATTAATATAAAATAAGAGCAATATTTGTCAACATGATAATGAGCCGATGTCACTATGGGGAAGTACGCCTTTTTTGAAAAAGCAAGCACATTCCGAGATAGAGCATCGCCAGGTCCTCGAGGATGACGCTCAAACCGGCTTTGCGGCTGAGGGCGCCGAAGCAGCCGCAATCGACATCGAGGCCGCGGATCATGGTCACGACCGTCAAAGCGATGAAAAAGACGAGGAGGCCCGAGATGACGAGCGCCGCGCCGCTTTTCCAGAGGCCGGCGATGAGAAAGAGTCCGGACAGGATCTCGAGCCAGGGCAGGATGAGCGCGGCGATGAAGGACAGCGACTGCCCCACGAGGTCGTAATTTCGGATGTTCTGGGCGAAATCGAGGGGGTCGACGACCTTAACGGCGCCGGCATACACGAACAGGCCCCCGAGGACGAGTCGAAAAGCGACGAGGACGGTCTTATTCCTGACCATCGCCCTTCTCCTCCGGGAGGCCGGCCTTGGTCCATTCCTCCCAGCCGCCGCTGAAGACCCGGATGTCCTTGAACCCCTCATCGTGGAGCCGCTTGGCCAGGGTCAGGCTCGACTGGCAGTCGCCGCCCTCGCAATAGACGACGATGGTCATATCTTTGGGCCTATCGAGGATCTCGCGGGGAAGCGCATCCCCCGATTCCGCCGCGGGGATATTGCGGGCCCGCGGCACATGGCCCTGCGAGAAGAAGCCGCCGGCCCTGGCGTCCAGGATGATGGCCTCGCCCGCCGCCCAGAGGTCTTCCGCCTCCGCGAGCGTGATCATGCGGACCCCCAGGTACTCGGCGGCCTGGAAGAACGATTCCCGGAATTCGCCCCGGGCGAACCTCTTGATGAGCGGAAAATGGACGGCCGCGGCGACGATCAGGCCAAGCGCCCCGATGGCCAGGGCTTGCCGCAGGGCCCGCCGCGCTTCGTTCAAAGGGCCATCCGCCATCAACCGTGGAGGGCCCGGTATTTCTCGAGGCCGGCCTTGAAGACGCGGATAGCCTCGCGCAGATCCTGCTCGTTGATGACGTAGGCGATGCGGGCCTCGTCGGTGCCCAGGCTCGGGGTCGAATAGAAGCCGGGGGCCGGCGCGATCATGACCGTCTTGCCGTCGAGGGAGAATTCCGACAGGAGCCACACCGCGAAGTGCTCGACGTCCTTGACCGGCAGCCGGATGATGACGTAGAAAGCGCCTTGCGGCTTGCGGATGACGACGCCGGGGATGTCCTTGAGGCCGTCATAAAGGACGTTGCGGCGCCTGTCGTACTCGTCCCTGACGCCCTGGAAGTAGCTCATGGGCATATTATAGGCGGCCAGGGCGGCCATCTGCTCGACGGACGGCGGGCAGAGCCGGGCTTGGGCGAACTTGAGGGCCGCCGCATAGACATCCTTGTTGCGGGTGATGATCATGCCGATGCGGGCGCCGCAGCAGCTGTAGCGCTTGGAGATGCTGTCGACGACGATGACCCGCTCCTTGATGTCCTGGTATTCGAGGATGCTCTTGTGCTTCAGGCCGTCATAGATGAATTCCTTGTAGACCTCGTCGCCGACGAGGAAGAGGTCGTGCTTCTTGACCAGGCCGACGGCGCGATCGAGCTCTTCGGGCGTGTAGACGGTGCCGGTCGGGTTGTTCGGCGAGCAGAGCAGAATGGCCCTCGTCCTGGGCGTGATCTTGGCCTCGATGGCCTCGACGGGGGGCAGGCGGAAGCCGTCCTCGACGCTGAGCGGCAGGGGGACGATCGTGAGCCCGGCGAAGGCGGCGTAGCCGTTGTAGTTCGTGTAATAGGGCTCGGGGATGATGATCTCGTCGCCGACGTCGCCGATGACGGAGAACGTGAAGTGGATGGCCTCGGAACCGCCCGTCGTGATGAGGACCTCGTCGGGCCCGAGCGGGATGTCGTACTTCGCGAAATAGCGGGTCACGGCCTCGCGGAGCTCGAGGAACCCCTGGGCGGGCCCGTAGCCGAGTACGGGCTGGCTCCAGTTGCGAAAGGTATCGATGACCGGCCCCGGGGCGGGGATGTCGGGGTCGCCGATGTTGATGTGGAAGACCTTGATCCCCCTGGCTTTCGCGGCGTCGGCGTAGGGCTTCAGCTTGCGGATCGGAGAGGCCTGGATGTCGTTGCCGCGGCGGGATACCTTCATGGACGGATCCTCCTCGGGTGACGCGTTCGGGACGTTAAGGCCTATTATAAGGAAATCTCCGGCGCGAGCGCAATGGCCCGTTCAGAAGGCGAACCCGCCGATCAGCTTGTAGATCGCGTAGCGGAACCGCAGGTCATGGAGGGGATCCCAAAGCCCATCGACGCCGTCGCGGGCGAAGATGTCGGGGCGCTGGCCGACCTCGCGCCCCCCGAACGAGAAGCCGAGGCCGACGGTGATAGAGGCTTTCCTGAGAACGAATTCCCCGCCGGTGACGATGTGGTGGATGTCCCAATCGGTGACCGACATGTTCGTCGATGTGCCGGTCCTCTTGGCCGAATAGTCGGTCGTGAAGCTGGCATATCCCTTGAACCGCGGAGAATAGGACCACTCGAGCCCCGCGCCCCAGTTCAGCGTGGCATCGAGCTCCTGGGTGACGTCGGTCGACAGCATCTCTCCTGTCGATTGGGCGGCAAACTCCGGCGCGTCGATGACGGTGTAGGGCCGGACGCGGGCGAAGCGCTCGGCGCTCCAGTAGAAACGGACCTGCCGGATCTTGAAGGTCAGGCCGGCGGCGAGCGAAAAAGGGCTCCGGTAGGTCAATGGCAGGTGCTCGCGATAATCGGCGGCCATGAAGTCGTCGGAGGCCCCGTCGCCATCCATGTCCAGGCCGACCAGGGTGGAATTGACGCCCGTCGAACCCCTGCCTGCGAGGGCCAGGCCGGGAGAGGTCAGCGTCAGGCCGAGTGTGAGAATCTTGAAGTCGGCGGCCAGTCCGATCTTCCAGAGCATCCGGAGATGATAATAGGAGTATTGTCTGGCGTCCAAAGCCATGGCCAGATGGTCGTCCTGGCCCAGCGCTTCGATGAGCTCCTGCGTGAGGGCCCGGTGGGTGCGGAGCGCGAAATACTGGGTGACGCCCACGCCGACATGTTCCGAGAGCTTGTAGGACCATGTTAATCCAAGCCATTGCTCGGTGAGCTTTTCGTCGATCCGGAACTGGGACACATAGCCCTCCGAGCCGGATGAGCCGGGGAGGATGTCGTGGCGCCCCGTCTGGGAAAAGGAAACCCCCAGCTTGACGTCCTGCCGTGAGAGATACGAATAGCCGAACCAATGCTTAGGGAGCCGCCGGAGCCGGAACGTCCCGGCGATGAGCGATGGCGCGGGGCTGAGGCTGGACGTATGGAGGGGAACGCTCGCCGCCTCCCCTCCGGCCAAGGTCACGCGGGGGTACTGGAGCACTTTGGTGGCCATCAAGGTATCCGGTTCCTTGATGAGGCTCATGCCCCCGGGATTGTAATAGGTCCCTGAGAGGTCGAGGACGCTGCCGATGACAGCCCCCCCGAGCAGGGTGGCGCGCGTTCCGTACTGGCTCGTCCAATAGTGGGAGTCCTGCGACAGGGCCAGGGGGGCCAGCCCCAGACAGGACAGTGCCGCCAACAGCACGGCGCGGGGGGTTCTCATCGCCCCTAGTATATATGCGATTCCCAAGGCGCCCGTCAAGCCGGGGTGGAGCGCTCCGGGCGAAATACCGATTGCCAAAAACCGGGCTTTTCTGTTAGTTTATGGGGCGAAAAGAGCCCCCGGAACCGCCATGACGATCGAACGAGACGCCCGCCTCCGCGAAGTCCAGTGCTGGGGCGATTTTTTCCGTTTCACGATCGACGCTTCGGCTCTCGGACGGGCGGCCCGGCCGGGGCAATTCGTCATGGTCAAGGTCTCGGAGGGCGCCTTTCCCCTGCTCCGCCGCCCCCTCGGCATCCATGACGCGAACGAGGGCGGCATCGAGCTCTTCTTTAGGGTCGCCGGGCAGGGCACCGAGCTCTTATCGCGCAAGAAGCCGGGCGACCGCCTCGACATTCTCGGACCCCTCGGCAAGGGGTTCAGCCTCTCCGCCGCTCCGAGAGGGCAAACGGCCTATCTCGTCGGCGGCGGCCGCGGCATCGCGCCGCTTTATTTCCTGGCCCGCGAATTAGCCCGGGCCGGCGCACGGCCGGTCGTCTTCTATGGCGGACGCTGCCTCGCCGATATCCCGCTTCGGAGCCGATTCGAGGAGACCGGCTTCGAAATCTCCTGTTCGACCGACGACGGGAGCTTCGGCTTCGCCGGGTTCGTCACCGATCTCGCCGCCCGGGAGCTGGCCAAAGAGAAGCCGGCCGTCGTCTATGCCTGCGGGCCGGACCCGATGATGAAGGCCCTGGCCGCTATCACCGCCAAGCACCGCGTCGCGGCGGAATTCTCCCTCGAGTCCTTCATGGGCTGCGGCATCGGCGCCTGTTGGGGCTGCGTCCACCGGATCCGGAACGGGAGCGGGGACGGCTGGGTCAAGATCTGCGAGGAGGGCCCGGTCTTTCCCGGGGAGCGCATCGTATGGCCGTAACCTCGAAGGGCGTCGACCTCACAACGGACCTCGGCTTCCTCAAGCTCCGCAATCCCGTCCTCACCGCCAGCGGCACGTTCGGCTACGGCCTCGAGTTCGAGCCCTACATGGATCTTCGGAAGCTCGGCGGGATCGTCGTCAAGGGGCTTTATTACCGGCCTCGGGAAGGCAACCCCCCGCCCCGGCTCGTCGAGACGGCGAGCGGCCTCATCAACGCCATCGGTCTCCAGGGCGTCGGCGTCGAGGCTTTCGCAGAGAAGGTCCTGCCCAAGCTGCGCCGGATCGACACGGCCGTCATCGTCAACGTCTGCGGCGCGGACGACGACGAATATGCCGCGGTCGTTGATTTCCTGAACACGCGGGAGGGCATCGCCGCTTACGAGCTCAACATCTCCTGCCCCAACGTCAAGACGGAAGGCCTGTGCCCCGCCCTCTCGCCGCGAACGACCTTCGACCTCGTGAAGAGGATCAAGGCCGCGAGCCGGCGTCCCGTCATCACCAAGCTCTCGCCCAACGTCACCAGCGTCGTCGAGATCGCCCAGGCGGCCGAGGAGGCCGGGACGGACGCCGTGGCCCTGGTCAACACGTTCCTGGCCATGGCCGTCGATCTCGAGACGCGCCGGCCCAAGCTCGGGAACGTCTTCGGCGGGCTGAGCGGTCCGGCCATCAAGCCCATCGCCCTGCGCATGGTCTACCAGGTCGCCTCGCGGCTCAAGGTGCCGGTCATCGGCATGGGCGGCATCATGACCGGGACGGACGCCCTCGAGTTCCTCGTCGCCGGAGCGGCCGCGGTCGAGGTCGGGACGGCCAGCTTCGTCGACCCGGACGCCGCCGCCCGCATCGTCGCCGAGATCGAGAGCTGGTGCCAGGCCCGCGGCGTCGCGGCCGTCCGCGATATCGTCGGGACCATCAGAGTCCCCTGAGCCGAAGAAAGGACCTTCCCATGACCCCAACGAACGCCGACCGTATCATCATCGCCCTCGACGTGCCGACAAAGGAAGAGGGCATCGCCCTCGTCAGCCGGCTCAAGGACGCCCGGACGTTCAAGGTCGGGCTGGAGCTCTTCACGGCCGAGGGCCCGGCGCTCTTCCGGAAGCTCAAGGCCCTGCGCAAGGATGTTTTCCTCGACCTCAAGCTCCACGACATCCCCAACACCGTGGCCGGGGCGGTCCGGTCGGCCTTCGGGCACGGCGTCCAGATGATGACCATCCATGCTTCGGGCGGGAGGGAGATGATGGCCAAGGCCGCCGAAGCGGCCCGGACCGCGGCCGAGGGCGGCAAGAATCCCAAGCCCATCCTGCTCGGGGTCACCGTTCTCACCAGCCTCAAGGGCCCCGACCTGGAAGAAGTGGGCCTGACCTCGGATGTCGCCTCCCAAGTCCTTCGCCTGGCCGGGCTGGCCAAGGCGGCGGGACTCGACGGGGTCGTCTGCTCGCCCCAGGAGATCGAGGTTCTGCGCAGGGAGTATGGGAACGAGCTCGTCATCGTCACGCCGGGGATCAGGCCCGTTTGGGCGGCGGCCCAGGACCAGAAGAGGATCATGACCCCGGCCGAGGCCGTGGCCAAGGGAGCGGATTATCTCGTCATCGGGCGGCCCATCACAGGCGCGCCCTCGCCGAACGAAGCCTTTCTCAGGATCGTCGGGGAGCTGGCCTGAATTATTCACGAATCGAGGCGGCCCCAGATGCGAGGCCCGAGGGGTGAAGCTGTACTCTTCAGTACTGCAAACCCCGAGAACGAAGCAGATGGGGCCGGATTCGGTTCGCCCGGAGGGTCAGAACGCCCCATGAAAAGAGAGATGGAGAAAAAACGGGGCGTTCTTATGAATAAGTCAGGCTCGATCAGAGCCGGCCATAGCGGACGGCGAAGATCCCGCCGCCGATCCAGCCGAACACGACGGTGAGGACCACGATCACGACGATGCTCAGGATCATGTAGCCCAGGATCTTGTCTTTGGGCGTCCCCATCATGGGCGTATCGAAGCCCAGGTAGAGGATAAAGAGCCCGTACAGGCTGGCCACCAAGCTCAGGGCCCACAGCCCGGGGACGACGAAGAGCACGCCGGCCACCCATCCCGGCGTCATGCTGTAAGCGGTGAGCTTCAGGGCGCTGGTCATGCTCTTGGTCGAGGAGAAAGTCGGGGCCAGCTCGTTGACGACCAGGGCGAAGAGGTAGACGCCGACAAGCGCGAGGATGTAGGTGACGACGGCGTTGCCGAGGGCCCGGCCGATCGACCAGCGGAAGACGCCGACGAGCGGAAGGCGCTGGCCGACGAGGACGTTCCCGAGGAACTGGAAGGCGGCCGGGATGGCCGCCAGGATCATGATATAGGACGTGAACAACCCGGCCACGGTCGTGGGCTCGGCCTTGATCTTGACCCATTCCTCCTTGGGCTTCAAAAGGATCGATCGGACTCTTTGGACGATATCCATGGGGGCCCTCCTCCCTTAAGTTGGGCCCATCATAGCCCAAGGTCGCGGGCGGTGTCAATGACGGGTCCGGAGGGGTGTCGGGGGGAAAATGGAGGCGCGGGTCGGACTCGAACCGACGAATAAAGGTTTTGCAGACCTCTCCCTTAGCCGCTTGGGTACCGCGCCGGATGCCTCATGATCGAGAGCGGATCGTTGGAGCGGGCGATGGGACTTGAACCCACGACCTTCTGCATGGCAAGCAGACGTTCTACCACTGAACTACGCCCGCCCGCTCGCCCTTTTTCAAGGGCAGCACGCCTTAAACTAGCAGAATCGCCGGAGAGTGTCAACCGGACCGCGGGAGCTGTAATTCCGGGGAGAACGGATAGAGGGGACATGTACATGTCCCCTTTTCAGACGATACCCGAGGCCCAGCTAGCGAGTGGTGTTGATCTGGACTTCGGCGCCGATGTCGACGGCGTCGCGGGCGCCGAGGATCTTGACCGTCGACGTCGCGCCGCGGACGTCGATGATGATGGCGCTGGCGAAAGCCTCCCGCGGCAGGTCGGGCCGGGCCTGGTGGAAGACGTTGAGCTGGTCGCCGATCTGCACGCAGTGCTGGCGGCCCATGTCGATCAGGGCCCACTGGCCCGAGGCCGAGATATGGAAGTCGTTCTCGATGTAGATGATGTGGCCCCTCTTGCTGGCGTTGGGGTCCATTTCGCCGTAGCCGAGGTCCTTGCCGATCTCGCCGGATTCCTCCTCGAACGGCAGGAGGAAGTCCCCGACGCGGATCGAGCCGCAGCCCTTCTCGACCCTGGCCGAGGCCATCCGGTCGTCGAGCCGCACCACCCGGGCCCGGCCGTGACGCTCCATGACCGTGCCTAGCTTGCCGACCTTGGCCCGCAGCCCGACCGTCAGGAACAGCTGGCCCATCTCGAGTCCGTCGGCCGCGCCCTTGCTGAGGTAGATGAGGTCGCCGTCCTCGAAGATGCTCTTCTCGTTCATCCGCTCGGCGCCGATGATCTGGATATCGGGGAGGAGCTTGCCTTCCTCGTGCATGTAGAACGAGCAGTTGAGGTCCGACTCATTGATCAGCTGGTAGGTCTCGTCGAAGATCTTCGCCCTTTTGATCTGGGTTTCCTGGGCATCCTGGGCGAAAGGCCCCCCGGGGACGACCAGGGCCAGTCCGGCGACGATGACGACCGCGTAGAGTGCCCGTCTTTTGCTCATGGTCACACCTCTTGGCCGATGGAGTTCCACCGGGCGGTATTATACGGACCGTTTCTCGCGGCTGTCAACATATAGTTAGCACCCGCTCCCGATGGACAATTGACCCTGATTCGAATAAAATGAATCAATCCACAAGGTTAGTCGTGCCGAAAGTCGGAATGTCAAAAAAAACAGCCGTGACCCTGATCTTCGGGGGCCGGTCGGCCGAACACGAGGTCTCCCTGGTCTCGGCGGCGGCCGTCCACAAGAACCTGGACAGGCGGAAGTTCGAGGTCCGGTCCATCTATATCACCCGGAAAGGCCTCTGGAAGCCTGTCGAGGCCCCTTCGAGCGACATCGGGGCCCTCGAGAGCGGTTCGGCCTTCTCCTTCCTCCCCTGGGAAGCCGGAGCGCCTTTCCCCGGTTCCGGAGCCGACATCTATTTCCCGGTCCTCCACGGCCCCTTCGGCGAGGACGGGACGATCCAGGGCCTTCTCGAGATGGCCGGCGTCCCTTACGTCGGGGCCGGGGTCACAGGCTCGGCCCTGGGCATGGACAAGGCCCTGGCCAAGTCCGTCCTCCGGGATAACGGCCTGCCCATCGTCCCCTTTCAAGTTGTCCGGGAATCCGACTGGAAGGACGACCCGGGCGCGGTCCTGCGGCGCGTCCGCCGGGCCCTGCCCCTGCCACAGTTCGTCAAGCCGTCCAACCTCGGTTCGAGCGTCGGCATCACCAAGGTCGTCCGCCATGACGGCCTCGCGGCCGCCCTCGTCACGGCCTTCCGCTACGACGCGACCGCCCTCGTCGAGAAGGGCATCGCCGGCCGCGAGCTCGAGCTGAGCGTTCTCGGGAACGAGAAGCCCGAAGCCTCCCTCCCCGGCGAGGTCATCCCCTTCCGGGAATTCTACGACTATAACGACAAGTACATCGACGGCAAGACCCGGTTCGCCATCCCGGCCGTGCTCGCGCCGCGCGTCGTGGCCCGCATCAGGGCCCTCGGGATCGCCGCGTTCAAGGCCCTGGCGGCCTCGGGCATGGCCCGCGTCGATTTCTTCCTGGAGAAGGGGACGAACCGCGTTTACATCAACGAGATCAACACCATCCCGGGCTTCACCGAGATCAGCATGTATCCCAAGCTCTGGGCCGCCTCGGGCCTGCCGTTCCCCAAGCTGCTCGAACGCCTGGTCACGCTCGGCTTCGAGCGGCACCGGGACCGGAAGGCGTGCGTCGAAAGGGACGGCTGATGCGCGTCCTCGGCGTCGACTACGGCGACCGTCATATCGGCCTGGCCTTGAGCGACCCTCTTCTCATCACGGCCCAGCCGCTCGGGTCCTACGAGATCACCGGCCGGGACAGCTCCGACAAGCAGTATTTCCGGGACCTCGTCGCCAAACACGATGTCGGGGAGATCGTCCTGGGGAACCCCCTCCGCATGGACGGGACGCCGGGCACGCGGACCGAGAAGACGCTGGCCTTCGCGGCCTGGCTCGAAAAGGCCGTCGGCAAGCCCGTCGTTCTCCAGGACGAGCGCCTGACGACGCGCCAGGCCCTCAGGACCCTCGACGATGAAAAGCTCCGCGGCCGGAAGAAGAAGGATTGGGAAGACCGGATCGCGGCCGTCATCATCCTCTCGACCTACCTTGAGCGGAAGCGCAGTGCGGGCGATGTTCCTGAGGCTCATTAAGGCCGCCCTCATCGCCGCCGTGTTCCTCGTCTATTGGGCGACGGGCTGGATCTTCATGGAGCTCTCGGCCCCGACCATCCGGATCCATGATCCCCAGGGCGCGGGGGTCTTCTTCGAGGTTCAGAAGGGCTGGAGCGACCGCGCCGTCATCGACCGCCTCAAGGACGAGGGCATCGTCCGGGCGGCCCTCCCCCTCCGGCTCGCCTGCCGGATCTTCTATCCGGCCGAGCGTTTCAAGGCGGGCGAATACCAGTTCACGGGCGACCGGTTCACGATGCCGCTCGATACCAAGGGCGCCCTCTTCCTGATCTTCAGCGGCCGCATCCATCTTGAGCCGGTCACCATCCCGGAAGGGCTGACCGGAGCGGAGACGGCAGGACTCCTCAGACCGGGCGACGCGGAGGGCGCGGCCGCGTTCCTTCGCGCCTTTCTTGACGTCGGGCTCATCGCCGATATGGACCCGCGGGCCAAGGACCTCGAGGGTTATCTCTTTCCGAACACGTACAACATGCCGCGGAAAGTCGAGGAGGCCGCCCTCGTCGCGGCCATGGTCACGGAATTCCGCAGTGTCTTCGACGACGAGCATCGACGGCGGGCCGCCGAGCTCGGGATGAGCGTCCGGGACGTCGTCACGCTGGCCTCGCTCATCGAAGAGGAGACCGCCCTCCCCGACGAGCGGCCGCTCGTATCGGCGGTGTTCCACAATCGTATGAAGATCGGGATGAAGCTCGACTGCGACCCGACCATCGCCTACGCGCTCAAACGCGAGGGCCGCTACACGGGACGGCTGCTCTTCCGCGATCTCAAGCTCGACTCGCCCTACAACACCTACCTCCACGCCGGGCTGCCTCCAGGGCCCATTTCCAATCCCGGAAGATCGAGCCTCGACGCCGCCCTCTATCCCGCGCCGGCCGACTTCCTTTATTTCGTCGCCAAGGGAGACGGGGCTCACACGTTCAGCCGGACCCTCGGTGAGCACCTCGACGCCGTGAAGAAATTCCGGGAATTGAAAAATCGCTGAAATTTGATATATTACTTCTTCTCTTTCCGCCGCCCGGAGGCCGTATAAGGCGCGATTGGACTCTGTAAGAGTCCTTTACAAACGCCGCTCGACCTGCCCGGCAGGACGAGGATTCCTGCCAGAAGACTTGGCATGAGAATTGCTCTATAGGAAAGTGGAAGTGAATGAGATGATACCGTCAGGAGGAAAAATGAAGACTTCCAGAACGATCGCGGCCGCGCTCGCGCTCCTCTTCGTCGTCAGCGTTCTTGCCGTTTCCGTGCAGGCGGCGCCCGGAACCCAGAAGAAACAAGAACCCCCGGCTGCGGGCAAGGCCCCAATGCCCAAAGAGATCATGGCTGCCATGCAGGAAGGATTGGCCACGCGCCAGGGGCGGCAGGATTTCCCCTTCACTTTCTTCAAGCAGCTCATTCTCCCGGCCGCGCAGGACAGCCTCTATCCCATCGTATTTTTCAAGGCCAAGAACGGCGATCTCGGCTACGCCCCGTCCGCCTCGGGAACGGGCGCGATGGAAACGACCATCAACGTGTTTTACGGGTTCTATCAGCCGGACGCGACCGGCGCTCTCAAGCCGACGAAGTTCGGCGGAAGAAGCCAGGCCATCCTGACGACGGACGGCACGGGCTACAGCGCCGATAAGGAAGATTGGTACACGTTCGGCAATGCCCTGCCCGCCGGCTCGTACACGCTGGCCATGGTCCTCACGACTCCCGACATGAAGAGAATCAGCGTCGGCTACACCGATATCGCCCTGCCGGGGCCGGAATCCCACGCGACAACGCTCTGGCCGACGGACCCGGTCATCGTGACGGCCATGGACCAGGTCGAGCCCGACCAGAGGCCGACGATCCACCGGGGTTATTTCACTTGGGGCGCGGCTAAGGTCGTCTCCAACGCAGCCTGCGAGATCGGCTCCGGTGAGAACCTCGAGATCCTCTTCTTCGTCCTCGGCGCGTCCCCCAAGGACCCCGCTGCCCCCCAGGGTCTTGATCTCGAGGTCACCTTCGAGGTCCAGGACCAGGAAGGCAAGCCGGCCATAAAGTGGGCTCCCTCGAGCTACCAGATCTATCTCGTCAATCAGCCCCTGCCCTTGTTCCAGACCCTCCAGAAGATGGACGAGAAGGGCGCCGTGCTGAGCACCGAGAAGAAGGCCCTGCCCGCGGGGACCTACAACCTGACGGTCAACATCCTCGATAAGGTTTCCGGCAAGAAGGCCGATACGAAGATGGCCTTCTCCGTCAAGTAAGCCCGAAGCTCTCGGAACGAACCGGGACCGCCCCGCGGGGCGGTCCTTTTTTTTGCTTATTTTTTCAGGTATTCGAGGATCTGCCGGGCGATGGCGGCTTTCTCGTGCTCGGGGGCCAGGGCCAGGAACTTCTCCAGGGCGGCCTTGGCCTCGGGCCCCTTGTTCTGGCTGATGAGGATGGTCGCCATCTGATAGTAGGCGTCGGCGTAATCCGGGTTGAGCTCGACGGCCTTGGCGAAGCGGGGCAGAGCGGCTTCCGACTCGCCGAGATTGACCTGGCACACGCCCAGGTTGTACTGGGCATCGGGGTCGTCCGGGCTCAGCCCGGCGGCCTTCTCGTAGAACGGCTTCGCCTCCGCGAACTGGCCGGCTTTAGCGAGGGTCTCGCCGGTCTCCTTGTTGGCGCTGTAGCTTTCGGGATTGAGCTCGACGGCCTTGCGGAACGACGCCAGCGCCTCCTCGATCTGGCCGGATTTCTTCTGGGTCAGGCCGAGATTGAGCCGGTAGGCCCAGTTCGCCGGGTCGAGCCCGATGGCCTCGCCGTAGGCGGCCGCCGCCTCCGCGTACTTCTGCTCGGCGTAGAGCTTGTTGCCCGAGAGGAAGGCCCGGTCGGCCGCGGAATAGCTCTTCTCCGCGGCGGCCTGCGCGGACATGAGCTTGATCTCGACCTTCTCGTCGCCGGCGACCCCGATGTGTACCTCCTTCGAGCCGGGGGCAAAGCCGGTCTTCTTGACGCTCAAGATGTAGTAGCCGGGGAGCATGCCGATCTGGACGAAGCGGCCCGTGCCGTCCGTCTTGAGCTCGTAGCGGATGGTGGTCGTCTTCTGCGAAACGATCATGACTTCGGCCTTCTCGACGGGGTTTCCGGCCTGATCGAGGACCGTGCCCGTGATCTTGCCCTGGAACTGGGGCCAAGCGGCCGCGGCCAACGCAAGAACGGCCGAGGCGATGAATGCGGTTTTGCGGGGTATCATGAATGGCTCCTATTTATGGGCGACGCGTTTCTTGGCCTCCTCCTCCAGGGCCCTGACGGCCGGCTGGTCGGGAGCGAGACTAAGCGATTTTTGCAGGAGGGGCAGGGCCCGTTCGGGGTGGCCGAGGGCCAGGTGGCATTCCGCGGCCAGGTTCAGGACGGAGATCTCGGTGGCCGCGGGCATGAGCTTCTCGAGCGTGGACAAGGCGGCGCTCCAGTCCTTCAGGCCAACCTGATCGAGGGCGATGAGCTTGGCCGACTCCCTGTCGCCCCCGCGGTCGTGGACGGCCTTGGCGTGCGCCAGGGATTCCCTGTAAAGTCCCAGACCGTAGAGCGATTTGGCGAGGAGCAGCCTCGTGGGCGGGTCTTCACCCGCCTGGAGCGTCCGTTCCGAGATGTCGCGGGAGCGCGCATAGTCGCCCTTCAGGAAGTACTGCGAGCCGAGGACCTTGAGGTGCTCGGGGCCCGGGAACGGGCCGTGAAGCCGGGCGTAGACCCAGGGCACGACGGGGAACGGCTGGCCGAGAACGACGAAGTTCCCCTCTTCCGTGAGAAGGCGCCGCCCATCGGGGGCGGTCAGGGAAACGTCGGCGCGGTAGTAGCCGGGCTGGACGTCCTTCAGCGGGACGGCGCCGGAGACGAGAAGGGTGGCCGCATCGCCGGGGTCGGGGGCAACGTCCGTCAGCGGGAAGGTCCCCGCGCTCTCGTTCGTATCGAGCGAGACGAGATCGACCCTGAACGAGGGCGCCGAGCCGGGGACGAGCCCGGCGGCGTTCCGGGCTTGGGTGAAAACCCCCATCGCCGTGGAGGCGTGGAATTCGTTGCGGGCCCCGATGACATACTGCTGGCCGCCGAAGACGAAGGCCTTGAGGTTCCTCCTCTGGGCTTCGGGGACGGCGCTGCGGCCGTAGTAGAGGAGCGGCGCGCTGAGGCTGGCCGCGCCGGACCCGTCGGCCTGCGGCACGGCGATCCTCGTCTCGAAGGACGTGAAATCCCGGGCCGTCTTGTTCTTCAGCAGGAAGAGGGCCCGGTACTCGCCGGGGGCGACCGCCAGCATGTCCTGAAAGGCGAAGCGCTGGCGGGCATGGGCCTGGTACTGCTCCGGGCTGAGCTTCAGGGGGATCTCCTCGGTCCTCTCGAAGACGGTCACCCCCCGGCCGTCCTCGAGCCTCAGGACAAGCTCGAAGCTGGCGTAGATCGTGTCCGCCGCCGTGCTGAAGTTCATCTTATCCGGCTCGATCGACCAGTGGAGGAACGGCTGGCCGCCCTCCCGGAAGACCCGGACCTCGAAGGCGCTCGCGATGTAGCTATCGGTGTAATCGGTCTCGATGTGGTCCTTGAAGGTCATGTAGGAGCGGGCGTAGGAGTCGGAGAATTTCTTTTCCGGCAGGTTCCGGACCGAGGCGATGATGGAATCGGATGAGAACGAGGCCATGCCCATCGGCGACTCGCTCGGCAGGTAGCTCAGGGAGGCGTTGGCCAGCTCGGCGCTGAAGGCCCTGATGGCCGCGACCGCGTTCCGCCGTGTCAGGGCCACGCCGCTGCCGAGGGTCGGGATGGTGAGCTTCTCGGGGCCCTCGACGGACGGGGAATAGAGACGGTAATCGCCGATCCCCTCGGGCTGGTAGAAGATCAGGTAGAAGTAGCTCGGCAGGCCGAAGGTCTCGTCCCCCCTGTAATACCAGAGCTCCAGGGGCCAGACCTGCGACTGCGTCGCGAAAGTCGTCCGCTCGAGCGGCTTTCCGAGCACGAGATGGAAGAAGCCCCGGTCGGTCTGGCTTCCCCGCTTCGACGTGGACCGGCCGAAGTTCTCGTCGGCGTAGCTGACCCTGTCCTCGTATTCCTTCTGGAATTCATTCTCGGCCGTGTCGGGCAGGGGGTCCCGCGTCCGCCAGAAGAAGCGGACGAACTTGGTCCTGTCGGCGTTGGTCTGAAGCTTCGTGAAGACCGCGCGCTCGGCCTTGGTCATGATCGGCGAGACGTCCTCGAGCCAGCGCTCGAGGTTCGCCGTGAGCTTCTCCGGGGCCGCCAGGAGGCCCGCCGCGAGCAGGGTGGCGGCGATGAGAACGAGAGGGAGGATCTTCTTCAAAGCGCGTCCTTTGGTCGAAAAACTACGATAGCACACCCCCCGAGCCATTACAAATCAGGGGCCGCACGCCTGCTCCTTCAGAAAAAAAATATTGAAAAAATACAGATTTATGGATAGTATCCAAAGAAGCGGATAATATTAGCAGGGTTGATTTTGTATCTTATTGACATTGAACCAGATAATAGGGCGCGGAGTTTGGCACTTTTTTTGCTGAACTTACGGTCTTTAAGGAGGTGCCCATCGATAAGCGCGCAAGCCGTCGTCGCCTGCAGAAAGCAACATCCCCGAGACCGATCAAAAAGGAGGCTCATTTGAGAGCAAAGCTATTCTCCATCCTCGTCATCGTCCTCCTCCTCGCGCCCGTCGCCTTCTCCCAATCCCGGGAGACCGGCGCCATTCGCGGCATCGTAACGGACGACCAGAACGCCCCCCTGCCCGGCGTCAACGTGACGCTCTCAGGCGGCAACCTCATGGGCGTCCGGACGTTCGTCACGGACGCCAACGGCGAATACAGGTTCCCCGCCCTGCCGCCCGGCGTGTATGAAGTCAAAGCCGAGCTCCAGGGATTCGGGACGATCATCCGCGAGAAGATCCGCCTGACGACCACCTCCACGTTGAATGTGGACATCCAGCTCAAGCCGGGGGTCGTGGCGGAGGAAGTCACGGTCATCGCCCAATCCCCGACGGTCGACGTCAAGTCGACCGAGACGGCGTCCGTCACGCTGTCGAACGAGATCCTCCGGAATATCCCCTACAGCCAGTTCACCTCGGACATCGTCAACATGGCCCCGGGCGTCAACAACGACAGCGCCTACGGCGCCTCGTCCGGAACGGGCGTCGCCTATACCATGGACGGCGTCGGCGTCGGCGACCCCGATGCCGGCACGGCCTGGGTCTTCCTCGACCACAACATCATCGAAGAGGCCAAGATCATGGGCGTCGGGTTGCCCGCCGAATACGGCAATTTCACCGGCGTCATCTTCAACCTGGTGACGAAGTCCGGCGGCAACACGTTCGCCGGCCACGTCGAGTTCAACCGGCAGATGTCGGGGACGAAGTTCTGGCAGGCCCAAAACAACGCCGCCTACGCCACGGACTTCCCCGAGCTCACCTCCCCGAGCTCGAACCTCTTCGACATCAACGTCCACCTCGGCGGCCCGATCATCAAGGACAAGCTCTGGTTCTACGCCGGCGGCCAGTACTATCGCTCCAAGGACCGTCCATCGGGCTTCCCCGAGGACGTCGATTACAAGCAGCCGCGCGGCTTCCTCAAGCTGACGACCCAGCTCACGCCCTCCCTGAACATCAACGCCTCGGTCGAGATCGACAACTACAGGGGCATCAACCGGGATTCGGGATCGAACGTCGACCCCAACGCCACGGTCAGCCAGGAATCCCCTGAATATGTCGCCAATTTCAGCCTGACCCAGATCTTCAACTCCAAGACCTTCTTCGATCTCAAGGCGGCCGCTTTCGACGGCTACTACTACCTCGACCCGGAGACCGGTCCCGACACCTACATGCACTTCGACTACGCCGACAACCGGCGCCATGACAGCGCCGGCTACTTCTACTATGCCGACCGCTCCCGCTACCAGGCCAACGCCAGCCTGACCCACTACGTCGAGGACTTCATCGGCGGCTCCCACGACTTCAAGTTCGGCGCCGAGATCGAGCGCTCGTTCGTCCGCAGCCAATACGGCTATACCGGAACGGGCGGGGCGCTCGGCGACCACATCAATTATTACGATTACACGGATTACTATGTCCCCGGCGTGTCGAACTACCTGGCCTACCAGTACGGCGGCTACGACAAGAACACCCGCTACACGCGGCTCGAGGGATTCGTCCAGGATTCCTGGCAGATCATGAAGAGGCTCAACATCAGCCTCGGCGTCCGCCTGAGCCAGTACTGGGGCCAGGTCAAGGGCGTCAGCGGCGCCGTCTACAGCACCAGCCGCATCGCCCCGCGCCTCGGCTTCACCTTCGACCTCCTCGGCGACAAGACGACCATCCTCAAGGGCCATTACGGCCAGTTCTCGGAAGCGATGAACGCCAGCTACCACGACCAGATGAACCCGTCGTCCGCCTTCACGGACGCCATCAGCTACTACTGGGATTACGGGCTCGAGGAGTGGACTGAGTTCGAGCGCGTCGTCCACGAGAACCTCTATTCCATGGACCCCGGCGTCAAGCACCCCTACATGGAGCAGTTCACCCTGGGCGTCGAGCGCGAGCTCTTCAAGGACGCCTCTCTCAGCGTGACCTACATCAACCGCAGCTGGAAGAACATCATCGGCCCGGTCGACCGGGCGGCCGACTACACCGAGGTGACCTACAACGTGCCCGGCTACGGGGACTACACCCTCTACGAGCGCACGCCGGAGACGGTCAACACCCGCAACTACCTGATCACGAACTACGGGGTCGGCGACAACTGGATCCTGGCCGATCCCTTCCGTAAGTACGGCGGCCTCGAGATCCTCTTCAACAAGCGCTTCTCCAGCCGCTGGCAGCTCGTGGCCTCCTACGTCTATTCCAAGACCCACGGGACGATCGACAACGGGACGGCCGACGACATCAACTACGGCGGCGGCACGAACGATCCGAACTTCTACACCAACGCCAACGGCAACGCGACGTACGACCCGACGCACATGATCAAGATCCAGGCCTCCTACCTCATCCCGGTGGTCGACCTCAGCGTCAGCGCCTATTTCCGGGGCATCACGGGCAACGCCTGGACGTCCCGCCGTCGTACGAGCTTGTTCAACCAGGGCCGGATCACGTTCTTCCTCGAAGACCGCGGCGCCAATCATTACCCCATGGACAAGAGCCTCGACGTCCGGCTCGAGAAGATCTTCACCCTGGCCGGGAAGTACCGCCTCGGCATCCTGTTCGACGTCTTCAACGTCTTCAACACCGACACTGTCACCTCCTGGGGGACACGCGTCGGCTACGACTGGGGGGTTCCGGCAGATTGGCAGAACCCCGATCCTGCTGATAATCCAGGTTGGGCGGATCATTATCCGTCGAGCACGTCCGGACATCAACTCTCGGCCATCGTCCTGCCGCGCCAGGCCCGCATCGGACTGCGGCTCATCTTCTAAGCTCCCGCTCCACGCAGACGCTCGAGCCCCGGAAGGCCCTCCTTCCGGGGCTTTTTTTTGCCCGTCCGGCACCCTGTCCGTTACCGCACGGCCGTCTTTTTTGATAAGATAGCCTGCGATGCCGAAGAAGAGAATCCCGCTCCTTGCCGCGGCGGTCCTCCTGGCCGGCGCCGGCCTCGCGGCCTACTTGCTCCTGCGGTCCGGGGCCCCCGACTTCGCCCGCCTCCGGGGCGACCGGGACTTCAGCGTCATCCTCATCACCGTCGACACGCTCCGCGCTGACAAGCTCGGCAGCTACGGCGAGACCCTCGTCCGTACGCCCGTCATGGACGCCTGGGCGGCCGCCGGCATCCGCTTCGAGGACTGCATCACCCAGACGCCCCTGACCCTGCCCTCGCATACGACCATCATGACCGGCACGCTGCCGGTCTTTCACGGCATCCGCGACAACGGCGGCTTCGTCGTTCCCTCCGAGCTCACGACCCTGGCCGAATCGTTCAAGGCCCGGGACTACGAGACCGGAGCCTTCGTCTCCGCCTACGTCCTCGATTCGAAGTGGGGGCTCAACCAGGGCTTCGACACCTACTTCGACCGGTTCGACCTGAGCCGCTTCGAGAGGATCTCCCTCGGCGAGGTCCAAAGGCCGGCCAACGAGGTCATCGACGAGGCCCTGGGCTGGATCGACGCGAAGAAGGACGGCAAGTTCTTCGCCTGGATCCACCTCTACGACCCGCACACGCCGTACGAGCCCCCGGAGCCCTTCAAGAGCGAATATCCCCAGAACCCGTACCTCGGCGAGATCGCCTTCACGGACAGCCAGCTGGCCCGCCTCGCCGAGTACATCGACCGCCAAGGCCTTCGCGATCGCCTCTTCGTCGTCCTGGCGGCGGACCACGGCGAGAGCCTGGGCGAGCACCAGGAGAGCACCCACGGCTTCTTTATCTACCAGGGGGCCCTCCGCGTGCCCCTGATCGTCGTGACGCCGTTCAAGCGGATCCAGGGGGTCGTCGCGCCCGCGACCGTCGGTCTGGTCGACGTCATGCCCACGATCTGCGAAATGGCCGGGATCCCGGCGCCGGCCGGGGTCCAGGGCCGGAGCCTCGTTCCTTCCTTCTTCGAACCGGGGGGCGCCCCGGACCGGCTGGCCTATTCGGAAACCTTCTATCCCCGTTATCATTTCGGCTGGTCCGACCTGCGGAGCGTCCAGGACGGCCGGTTCAAGCTGATCCTCGCCCCGGTCCCCGAGCTCTATGACCTCGACCGGGATCCCGGAGAGGAAAAGAATCTCGTCTATCTCGAAAAGAAGGTCTTCGAGGACCTCTCGGCGCGGGCCGAAGCCCTCATGGAGGAAGCGGGGAAGAACGCCCTCGAGGTGGACCTCGAGAAGGTCGACGAGGAAACGCGGGAGAAGCTGGCCGCCCTCGGCTACGTCGGGGCCTTCCTGGACTCCTCCAAGCTCAAAGGACAAAAGCTGGCCAACCCCAAGGACAAGATCGGCGTCTTCAATGAGCTCTCCCGGGCCCGGGAGAGCGGGCTCGGCGGGGACCCGGAGGAGGCCATCAGGACGATCCGGGCCATCATCGACGGGGACCCGACGATCGGCGACGCGCACTTCGCCCTCGGCAACGTCCTCTATAAGGCGCGGCGCTTCGCCGAGGCGTCCGAGGCCTTCAAGAAAGCCCTGGAGCTGAAGCCCGACGATTCCTTCGCCGTCATCAACGTCGCCAACTGCTTCCAGGCCCTGGGCCGCTACGACGAGGCCGAAACCTTCGTCGTCGATTATATGGCCCGGGGGTTCGAGGACTCCCAGCTCTACTTTTTGCTGGGCAACATCAAGGTCCACGACGGCCAGCCCGACAAGGCCATCCCCTACTTCGAAAAGTGCCTGGAGGGGAATCCGCGCTCGGCGTCGTCACACAACGCGCTGGGGGCGGTCTATCTCAACCGCGACGCGCCGGGCGACCAAGCCCTGGCGGAGGAGCACCTGGCCGCGGCCGCGGCCATCAACCCGACCCTGATGAGCCTCCGCTACAACCGGGCCCAGCTCCGCGAAAAGCAGGGCCGGCTGGATGAGGCCGCCGATCTCTACCTCCAGGAGATCCGGGACTCGCCCAAGGGCTATAAGGCGCTCTACAACCTGTCACGCATCCACAGGCAGAGGGGGGAGGTCGATGAAGAGCTCGAGACCCTGAGAAAGACGATGGAGGCCGAGCCGGAATTCCCGCTCGCCTATTTCCACACCGCCCGCATCCTTCTCCAGCGCGGCGGGAGCTACGAAGAAGCCGTGGCCCTGGCCAAGAAGGGGATCGAGCTGCGGCCGGCTCCGGCCGAGCTCCCGCTCGGCTATTTCCTCCTGGCCGACCTTTACAACCGCCTCGGCGAAAACGCCCTCTCGGAGGAGAACGCCCGCAAGGGCCAGGCGGCCGCGGCGGCGGCCGGCCGAAGAGAGAAGTGACTCAGCCTGGACTATTCATAAAAACGCCGGTCTTGGGTTTTTAGGTCTTACTGAGAAAATCGGCGTTTTTATGAATAATCCAGGCTAGATCTCGAACTTGCGCTCGATCGTGGTCTTGCTCCCGTCGGTCGTGTTGGTCACGACGACGGTCAGCGTATAGGGCCCGGACTTGAGCGGGGCCGTGGCCTCGGCCTTGAGGTCCTGGTCCAGGACCTCTTTCAGGCGGCTCTGGGTGACGTCGATGGGGAACTCCTGCTTGTGCGCCCAGGCCTCCGTGCCGTCGGTGCCGGTGACCTTCATGTCCACCACGAGGTTGGCCTGAAGCTGCTTGCCGGACGATCTCAGCCAGATGTTCCGGTACGGGATGAGGACCGTGAAGCGGGCCGTCCCTCCCTCGGCGACCTCGATCGCGACCTCGACGCCCTGGATGACGGACGCGAAATGCTCCTCGCCCGGCCTGGCCATCCTCTCCCTCGGCAGGTTCCAATCCCTTTGGGCCTGATTGATCACCGCGATCTGCCCGGCGCTCTCCGGCGAGAGGCGGTAGTCGTCGTTCCAGTACTCGTCGATGAAGAGGATCGTGTAAAGCCCGTACCACCAGATCTCGGTGGGCAGGCCGTAGAAGGTGACGCCCCGCGGATAGGTGATGCGATTGTCCGGGGGACCGAGGGTGATGTACACGCGGCCCCGGTCCTGGAGCCAGCCGGGGGATCCGCCCCCGGAAAAGAGCCGGTTCGACCGCTCGATCCGGTTGTAGTACTCCGTCCGGTACTCGTTCTCCGGGGTCCCCGGCGTCGGATCCCGCCTCCTCCAGAAGTCCTCGATGAACGGCTCCCGGGCCTCGGCGGGCAAGGCCAGGAAGGCCTTCCGTTCCTCCGAGTTGATCGTATAGCGGACCTTGGAGATAAAATCACGGCTCTTCGGATCGAGCTGTTTCACGCCCCGGTTGGACGCGCAGGCGACGACCACCAGGACCGCGCCCAGGGGGACCGCCAGAATCCTGAGGTGAGATCTCATCATGTCTCCTTGATCTTCTCCCTGACGTCCGCGAGCTTCTTCCTGAGCTCCGGTTGCGACGCGTTGAGCTCGAGCGATTTGGTCCAGACGGAAACGGCCTCGGCATAGCTGCCCAGCTGGACGTAGCATTCGCCGATCGCGTTGAGGACGTTGAGGTTCGTTCCGAAATAGGTCAGGTAATCCTTGTAGTACTGCATGGCCTCGCCATACTTGCCGAGGGCCTGCGCGCTTTCGCCGAGGTGCTGGGCGAACTCATAATTCTTCTTGTCCCGGTAGAAGGGGGTGGCCACCCGGCTGACGCCGTCATAATCCTTGAGCTCGAAAAGGGCCCTGCAGAGGTCCAGGGCGAAGGGCGCGGATTCCGGGGACCGGCGCTGGGCCTCCTCTAGGAGCGGCCTGGCCTTGGCCAGGTCCCCCGACTGGAGGTACTGCCGGCCGCGGATGTTGACGAAGGACGGGTCGCCGGAGCCGGGCAGGGGGCTGTAAACGATCCACGAGCGGGGCAGGGACGTGTTGAGGGTGATATAGAACGAGGCGTGGGAGGACAGGACCTCGGCCTTGGCGGCGTCGAGGAGCGCGATGTTGGCCGTGTAGTAGTCGGGAGGGAGGCTGGCCAGCGGGAATTCCTCCAGGACCCGCATCGGGTCCGGCGCGCCCGCCAGGCTCTTGGTCGTCGCGGCCGCGACCTGGCCGTTCCGGACGAGCGTGATGGCCAGGCTGCCGTTCGCCTTCAGCTCCTCGGTGAGACCGCCGAGCTCGCAGAACAGGGTCAGAGTGTCCTGGACGGTGAAATCGTTCCGCGGCGAGGCGACGATCTGGGTCTCCCCGACCGTGAACGGCTTGATCTGGCCGGCGAAGGCCGGGTTGCGGACGATCCGGTAGGCCAGGATCGGCGCGCTCAGCGTCAGGCTCCCGGCGGGCGGGATCTTCAGTTCCGCTTCGACGGAGGAGAACTCCTTGGAGACCGTGTTCTTCCAAAGGAGGCTGATCTTGTAGTCGCCGTCGATGATCGGGAAGACGTCTTGGTAGGACACCAGCCGTTGATTGATCTTGGAGAACTGGTCGGCGTCGAGCTCGATCGGGACCCGGCGGTCGAACTGATAGATCGTCTTCCCTACGGCGTCGGATACGATGCCGTTGACGTCGAAGACGGTGCGGTAGATCCCTTCCATGCGCTCGATGCTCAGGCGGGCCGGCTCGATGAGGAAGTGGACGAAGGCCCGGCCGGCCGAGTCCCGCGTGATCTGGACGAGGGCGTCGCTCTCGATGTAGTTGGCCGTGTATTCGACCTCGACGATGTCCTTGTACCGAAGGAGCTTCTCCGCGTAGGCGTCCTTGACGCTGTCGTAGCCCATCTTGGGGATCTTCGAAAAGAGGAGGACATCGGAGGCCGGGGTGGGGTTCGAGCCCAGAATATAGTCGCCCTCAATGAGCGACATCGAGACCTGGGCCACCTGCGGATTGACGGTTTGCCTAAGCTCGCCCCAGGCCTGGAGGTAGTTCGTCATGTCGCCGTTGTAGAACGGCATGAGCTTCTGGGGTCCGTCACGGACCGGGGAATAGAGGACATAGTCGCCGCCACCGTCCTTCTTGAAGAAGACGACGTTGAAGGAGCTCGGCAGGCCCGCGCCATAGAGGCCGGAGTAGAACCAGATTTGGAGCGGGTAGAGGTTGGTCTCGCTCTCATACCGCGTGATCTCCTTCGGCTCGCCCAGGGTGATGTAGATCCGGCCCTGGTCCGACCGCCAGCCGCCGGACTTCAGGCCGCGGGCGAAGTTCTTGTTGGCATATTCGATGCGGCGTAAATGCTCGTCCTTGAACTTGTTCTCGGGCGTGCTCGGATCGTCGTCGCGGGCCTTCCAGAAGGCCGTGACGAACATCTCGCGCTCCCGGTCGTTGCCGAGCTGGAGAAAGACCGCCTTCTCCTTGGGCGAGATGATATAGCCGACCTCTTCTTCGAGCCAGGCGCGAAAGCGCGGCGAGAGGTCCTTGACCGACACCTTCTGGGACGCCGCGGGCAGGGCGGCGAGCATCAGGGCGCCGACGAGGATTGCGATGGACTTCGGTCTCATAAGGGGTCCTTTCAGGTTCGAGGAGCGATATTCCAGTTTACCGCGTCCCCGGCGCTTTTACAAGACGGCGACCGCGGCGCTCCGGGGCCGCGCGGACGGCGTGAAAGCGCTTGCAATCGCCCTTCTCTTTACCTAAACTTAGTATTCCGTCATGAAGTTTCTCGCCGACCTTCATATACATTCGAAATACTCGCGGGCCACGTCGCGGGACATGGTCCTCGATACCCTCGCTCCCTGGGCCAAGGTCAAGGGCATCTCGCTCCTCGCTACCGGGGATTTCACCCATCCCGAGTGGCTGTTCCTGATGAAGGAGAAGCTCGAGCCGATGGGCAACGGCTTCCTCCGGCTCAAGAACGGGACGACGTCGCTCGACGCGCCGCCCTTCAAAGGCCTGCCGGTCCTCGGGCGTCCGGTCGCCTTCATCCTCTCCTCGGAGCTGAGCTTCATCTACTCGAAGGGCGGCAAGGTCCGCAAGGTCCACGTCATGCTCCTGGCGCCCGACTTCGAGTCCGTCGAGCGGGTCAACAGCCGCCTGCAGGCCGTCGGCAATCTCGTCTCGGACGGCCGGCCCATCCTGGGCCTCGACGTGCGGCTCTTCTGCCGGATGGTCGCCGACGCCGCGCCGAGGGCCGTCGTCATCCCCTCGCACATCTGGACGCCGTGGTTCTCGCTGTTCGGGGCCAACTCCGGCTTCGACGCGATCGAGGAGTGCTTCGAGGAGATGACGCCCTCGATCTTCGCCCTGGAGACGGGACTGTCTTCCGACCCGCCGATGAACGGGCGGCTGTCGGCCCTGGACCGCTTCGCCCTCGTCTCCAATTCGGACGCCCACTCGCCCTCGAAGATCGGGCGCGAGGCCAACGCTTTCGACACCGATTTCAGCTTCCGCGGCCTCATCGACGCCCTGCGGACGAACGACCCGGCCAAGTTCCTCTACACCGTCGAGTTCTTTCCCGAGGAAGGCAAGTATCATTACGACGGGCACCGCAAGTGCGGCGTCGTGAGCGCGCCGCGCGAGAGCCTGAAGACGGGCGACCTCTGTCCCAAGTGCGGCAAGAAGCTGACCATCGGCGTCCTCCACCGGGTCGAGGAGCTGGCCGACCGGGAGGCCGGCGGCGGACGGCCGGGCCGCATCCCCTACAAGAACCTCATCCCGCTCAACGAGGTCATCGCCGAGGCGGTGGGCAAGACGCCGGAGTGCCAGGGCGTCTGGGACCTCTATTTCCGGTTCATCCGCGAGTTCGGGGACGAACACTCCATCCTGGCCGAGGTCCCCGCGGCCGAGCTCGCCCGCATCGCGCCGGAGAAGGTCGCCGAAGCGGTCGACCGGATGCGCAAAGGCCTGGTCTCGATCGCCCCCGGGTACGACGGCGAGTACGGCCAGATCCGCATCTTCGGCGAAGGCCCGCAGGCCGACGCCTGCTCCCCCCAGCTCTCGCTCTTTTGATCCGCAGCGAACGGAGACGATATCCGAAATCCCTCGGCGGCAGGCAGAGGGTCCACGAACGGCGATTTGACAAGGCCCAGTCCCGAACCTATATTAGAGTCGGTACGAACCGGCCATGGAAATCGAAATGAAGGTCAAGGGTCTCGTCGTGGACCCGATCTCCAAGATGCCGATCGTGGTCCTCGAGAACCCCCGCAACGAGCAGATCCTGCCCATATGGATCGGCGTTTTCGAGGCCAACGCCATCGCTCTGACCATCGAGAACGTCCCCACCCCCCGGCCCATGACCCACGACCTCCTCAAGAACTTCCTCGAGAAGCTCGGGATCGCCATCGAGAAGATCGTCGTCAACGACGTCCGGAACAATACCTTCTTCGCGCTCATCCACTGCCGCCGGGCCGAGGAGGCGATCATCATCGACTCCCGCCCCTCTGACGCCATCGCCCTGGCCCTGCGGATGAGCTCCCCCATCTATGTCGAGGACGAGGTCGTCAAGAAGGCGAACGGCCTCAAGTTCGACGAAAAAGTCGAATCCTCCGAAAAGCTGCGGAAGTGGCTCGAGACGCTGCGGCCGGAAGATTTCGGCAAGTATAAGATGTAGAAAAATCCGGGACATGACCCATTTCTCTTGAAATGGGATCGTGTCCCAATGGTTTTTCGGGAGTGTCCCGGACTTATCTATGTCCTCAGTCTGAGCAGACCCACGAACCCCGCCAGCCCGAAAAGGATGCTGGCTCCCCACGCCCCGAGGAATGGCGTCAACACGCCCGCGGCGCCGAGGCTGCGGAAGACGGCGAACGTTCCCCAGTAGGCCATGGCGATGACCACGCTGAGGCCGACGCCGACGAGGGTCCCCTTGCGGCCCATCCGGAAGCCGAAGGGGACGGCCAGCAGAGCCATGACGAGGCTGACGAAGGGAAGGGAGATCTTCTGGGCCATGTCGGCCCTGAGCCTGACTGCGGGAAAGCCCATGCCCCGGACCTCCGCCGTGTAGCGGCGCAGCTCTCCGAGGGTCATCTGGGGCGGCTCTTTCCAGGGCGCTCGGAACGCCTCCTTGTCGCCGGCCGCGTCGATCCGGCCGCTGGCCGTGCGGACGAAGGCCGGGCCCGGGGACGCGGTGTAATCCCTCGTCCAGCCGTCGAGGGTGGCCAGGTCGTTCCCTTCGAACGAGGCCTGAGCGGCGAAGCTCCGCCGGCTCAGGGCCCACCGGCCGGCGTCGATGTCGAAGACCGAGAGCCGGCTGAACGCCGAAGAGGCGGGGTCGAAATAGTCATAGTGATAGATCCTGTCCCCGCTCCGGCCGAGGACCCAGTGGCGGTTGAGGAAGCTGTAGCTTCGGGCCGGCATGTCGTGGAGCAGGCCCCAGGCCGCTTCGGCCCGGGCGTTCGCGGCCGGCACGACCCTCTCTTGGACGAGGAAGGCCAGCCCGCACACGGCCGCCGCGAGGACGAGGACCGGGAGGACGGTCCGGTACGCGCTGACCCCGCTGGCCTTCATGGCCGTAGCCTCGTTTGTCCGGGCCAGTAGCCCGAGCGCCAGGAGGGCCGCCGCCAGCACCGCTGCGGGCAGGAGAAACGCGAGGAATCCGGGGAGCTTGTACCAGACGTAAGCGACGAGAAGCCCGACCGGCTTGCCGCGCTGGAGAGCGTCGTTCAGGCCTTCGAAGAAGGTGACGAGGAGGGTCGCGGCGGCGAGGCCGGCGAGGACGAAAGCCAAGATGGCCATGAATTTCCGCGAGACATAGCGGTCGAGGAGGCCCGGGAAGCGAATCGGGAGAACGCGTGAGCGCATCGGGGCGGAGGGCCGGTGAAGCGCGGCCGGCGTCGGGGCCGCGGCCGGGCTGGGCGAAATCTCCTGACCGCGGCTACGCCTGCGAAAGAAGGGAGCCCCGCGCCGGAACGTCGAAAAAAGCAACAGGCCCGCGCCGGCCAGCACGATATTGGGCGCCCACATCCCGAGGAGGGCGGAGAGGCGCCCGTCCATGGCCGCTTTCTCACCGGCGGTGAGCAGGGCATAGTAAAGGAGGATGATGCCCAGCCCGAGCGAGAACCCGCCCGTTCGCCCGGCACGGCCGGTCATCAGCCCGAGCGGCAGGCCGAGGAGGGCGAACACGAGGCAGGCGGCGGGCAGGGCGATCTTCTTGTGGATCTCGATCCGGTGGGCGCGGATCTCGCGCGACTCCGGCTGTCCGGCGGGGCGGCCGGCTTCGAGACCGCCAAGGTCGCGTATGAGCTCGCCGATGTCCTTCTCCCGGACCCGCTTTTCGCTGGTGACGGCCGCGAAGAGGCTTTCGACGTCGATCTCCTCCTCCAGGCGCTCGAAGGCCGTCAGAGTGTCTTCGCCCGACGCGTCCAGCGGCCCGGAATAGACGCGGCCGTCGGCGAGCTCGAGGACGGCCCGGCGCTCTTCGGGAAAGAGACGGACCGTTCCCGTGCGGGCCATGACGATCCGGGGGTTCAGGGGGTCCCTGCCCATGTAAGCGAAGACGTCGTGCCAGACCTTATCCCGGCCGACGTCCCTCACCAGGAAGACCATGTCGGGCAGGGTCTCGTTGAATTCAAGCGGCTCGACCTTGAGCCGGACTCGGGCCAGGACCGAATCGGTCATGGTCCGGACCCAGGCGTGGTTGGCCCGGGGCGCGAAGAGGAGGGCGAGCGGCAGGGTCAGCAGGAAGCCCGCGAGGCCGAAGAAGACAAGCGGTCGGGCCAGGCGGCGCGGCCCGACGCCGAGCGAGCGGAAGGCCACGATCTCGGAGTCGGCGGAGAGGCGGGCGAGGCCGCCCAGGATGCCCATCAGCACGGCCATCGGCAGGGCGAAGACGAGGAGCGACGGGACGAGCAGCCCGAGAATGCGGAGCGCCTGGAGGAGCGGAACGCCCTTGTCGATGAAGAGCTCGGCGAGGAGAAGGACCTGGTTCATCAGGAGGACGAAGGTGACAAGAAGGAGCCCGACGAGGAAGGGCGGTACGACCTCGCGAAGGACGTACCGGTCGATGAGGCGCGGCATGATCTGCGACAGAATATATAAGAAATGCCGCGCTAAAGGAAGAAAAAGCCCCGGGCGGAGGGCCGCCCGGGGCTGGCGATTCGTTACGCTGGAACAGTCCCTCGGGGGACAATCCCTTAATACATGTCGCCGGGAGGGGTCGGATACGAGGGCTTCTTGTCGTCTTCGGGGAGCTCGGCGATCAGGCCTTCGGTGGTGAGCAGCAGGCCGGCGATCGAGGCCGCGTTCTGGAGCGCGATCCGGACGACCTTGGTCGGGTCGAGGATGCCGCCCTTGATCATGTCCTCGTACTTCTCGGTCAGGGCGTTGAAGCCCATGTCCTGCTTCATCTCTTTGACCTTCTCGACGACCACGGAGCCTTCGAAGCCGGCGTTGGCCGCGATCTGGCGCATGGGCTCTTCGATGGCCCTCTTGACGATGTTGGCGCCGATCTGCTCGTCGCCCGCGAGCTCGAGCTTCTCGAGCGTCTTCTGGGCGCGGATCAGGGCCACGCCGCCGCCGGGCACGATGCCTTCCTCGACGGCCGCCTTGGTGGCGTGCATGGCGTCCTCGACGCGGGCCTTCTTCTCCTTGAGCTCGGTCTCGGTGGCCGCGCCGACCTTGATGAGGGCGACGCCGCCGACCATCTTGGCCAGCCGCTCCTGGAGCTTTTCGCGATCATAATCCGACGTCGTGTCTTCGATCTGAACGCGGATCTGCTTGATCCGGGCCTGGACGTCGCCCGGCTTGCCCATGCCTTCGACGATGGTCGTGTTGTCCTTGTCGATGACGACCTTCTTGGCCTCGCCGAGCCAATCGGAGCCGACCTTTTCGAGCTTGACGCCGATCTCCTCGGTGATGACCTGGCCGCCCGTCAGGACGGCGATGTCCTCGAGCATGGCCTTACGGCGGTCGCCGAAGCCGGGGGCCTTGACGGCGCAGCACTGGAAGGTGCCCTTGAGCTTGTTGACGACGAGGGTGGCCAGGGCTTCGCCCTCGACTTCCTCGGCCACGACGACGAGGGGACGGCCCATGCGGGCGACGTTCTCGAGGAGGGGCAGGAAGTCCTTGAGGTTGCTGATCTTTTTCTCATGGAGAAGGATGAGGGGCTTCTCGAGCACGCACTCCATCCGCTCCGGATCGGTCACGAAATAGGGCGATAGGTAGCCGCGGTCGAACTGCATGCCCTCGACCGTCTCCATCGTGGTCTCGAGGCCTTTGGCCTCCTCGACCGTGATGACGCCGTCCTTGCCGACCTTGTCCATGGCCTCGGCGATGATCTTGCCGATGGACAGGTCGTTGTTGGCAGAGATGGAGCCGACCTGGGCGATCATCTCTCCGCTGACCTCGCGGCTCATCTTCTTGAGCTCGCCGATGACCGCTTCGACGGCCTTGTCGACGCCCTTCTTGATCAGGGTCGGGTTGGCGCCGGCCGTGACGTAGCGCAGGCCTTCGCCATAGATGGCCTGGGCCAGGACCGTGGCGGTCGTCGTGCCGTCGCCCGCGACGTCCGACGTCTTGGACGCGACTTCCTTGACCAGCTGGGCGCCCATGTTCTCCCAGGGGTCCTTGAGCTCGACTTCCTTGGCGACGGTGACGCCGTCCTTGGTGCTCGTGGGGGAGCCGAACTTCTTGTCGAGGACGATGTTCTTGCCGCGGGGGCCGAGCGTCGCCTTGACCACGTTGCTGAGGATGTTCACGCCCTTGAGCAGGGCATGACGCGCATCATCTCCGGAAAGAATCTGTTTGGCCATGATGTCTCCTTACTTCTCGATGACGGCGAGGATCTCTTCCTCGCGGACGATGACGAGCTCGGCGCCGTCGATCGTCACTTCGGTGCCGCTGTACTTGCCGATGAGGACATGGTCGCCCTTCTTGACGGTGAGGGCGATGGTCTTCCCCTCATCCGTGACCCGCCCTTTGCCGGCTTCGATGATCTCGGCCTCTTGGGGCTTTTCCTTGGCCGAGTCCGGGATGATGATCCCGCCCCTCTTGACCTCTTGCTCCTCGAGTCTCTTGAGGAGCACTCTGTCATACAGAGGATGAACTTTCATTAAGACCTCCTATGGGATACCTGAAATTTAGCAGTCACATAATGTGAGTGCTAATAATATACAAAACCGGGCCATTTGTCAAGAGGCGGGACGCATAAATACTAGCAGTCTAAGATGTTGACTGCTAATATCTTTTCTTGATCTTGAGGATCTTGGCCCGGTTGTGGAGGGTATTCCTATGGATGCCCAGGGTCTGGGCCATCTTGGTCCTGTTCCCCTCGTGCTTCTTGGCCGCCTGCTCGTAGAAGATCTTCTCGAATTCGCGGAGGGCGTCCTTGAGGTTGATCTCCTTGTCGATCATATCCTTGACGATCAGCTCCATGCGCTGATGGAAATTGAGGTCGCTAGATTTCTTGTCCATGTTTCCCTCCGCTCCCGCGGATGCGCTTGTACGATTCGTTGAACCGGGCCCGGAGGTCCCGGGGGATCAAGTTGATCGCAGCCCGGGTGATGCTGAGGCAGGGCGGGGCGATGACGGAGGTCTCCAGGGCCGGCTTGGCGATCTCGAACGCGACCAGGGCGAAGACGAGTATGCCGCAGATGAGGACGGCCTTGAGGAAGCCGAACAGGGCGCCGAAGAGCCTGTTGACGAGGGCCAGCGGGCCGATCATGGCCTTGGTGAGGAGGTGCCCGAGGATGCCCCCGGCGATGAGGACGACGACGAAGATGAGAAGGAAACCCAGGAAGTTGCTGACGAGCTGGTTCTTGACGAACGTCTGGAAGACCGCGGCCGTCTGTTCGTAATAGAGGCAGGCCAGGACAAGGCCGGCGACGACCGCCACGAGGCCGATGACCTGCCGGATGAAGCCCTTGAAAATGCCGACGATCGCGGTCACGACCATGATGGTCAGCAGGACGTAGTCGAGCCAGTTCATGCGGCGCCTCCCCTTCTCGCCCGAAGCGCCTCGACCATGCCGTAGTCCCCGTGCGGCAGAGCGCCGAAGGCGACGTGCGGCTTGATCCGGCCGTGAAAGTCGGAGCCGGCCGTGGCCACAAGGTCGAGTTCGGCGGCCAGGTCCTTATAGAAAGCCGTCTGTTCGGGCGTATGGTAGAACGTGTAGACCTCCATCCCGATGAGGCCATGGTCCTTGAGCTCGCGGGCGTCGGCGGCCGTCGTTCTCTGGAAATACGCGCCGGGGTGGGAGAGCACCGGGGCGCCCCCGGTCGCCGGGGCGGCGGCGAGGACGTCGACAAGGGCGATGAACTTCTTGGGAACGTAAGCCGGCTTCCCTTCAGCGAAATAGTCGCCGTAAAACATGTACGGGGCGTACGGCCGGTTCTCGGGCCGATAATAGAGCTCGAGGGCGGGATTCCGCTCGTTCTCCGGATTCTCTAGGAGGACCTGGGCGATCTTGACCCCGAGCGGGGGGGCGTCCTTGGACTTCTCGCGCACCTCCTCCATCGTCAGGGCGAAGCCGAGTGACCGGACCCTTTCGATACGGTCGCTCGTCTCGTTCATCCGGCAGACCGTCTGCCCGGCGATGATCTCCGCCAGGGCCGGGCTCGCCCAGTCGACGAGCGGCAGGAGGAGATGGAATTCGCGCCCGGCGAAGAGCGTCGTCAGCTCGATGCCGGGGATGACCTCGACGCCGGCCTGGAGCCCCTGCTCGACGGCGTCAGGGTAGGCCGCCACCGTGTCGTGGTCGGCGATCGAAATGGCGCGCATCCCGTGATCCCTGGCGAAACCGACCAATTGGGCCGGTGAATAATCCCCGTCGCTGCTCCTGTTCGAGTGGACGTGGAGATCGACCCGTCCGCTCATGCGATGTCGTCGAGGCCGGTCAGGACCTTATAGATTTCCAGGTACTTCTGGGAGGTCTTGGCGACGATCTCCGCGGGCAGCTCCGGCGGAGGCGTGTTCTTGTCCCATGTCGTTGTCTCGAGGTAGTCGCGGACGAACTGCTTGTCGAGGCTCGGCTGGGACCGGCCGGGCTCGTAGAGGGACAGGGGCCAGAAGCGCGAGGAGTCGGGGGTGAAGATCTCGTCGATGAGGACGAGGTCGTCGCCGTCGAGGCCGAACTCGAACTTCGTGTCGGCGATGATGACGCCCTTGGAGACGGCGTAGAGCGCGGCCTTCTGGTAGAGCTCGAGGCTGGCCTTGCGGATCTTCCCGGCCAGCTCCGCGCCGATCTCCTTCTCGACGTCCTTGAAGGAGATGTTGACGTCGTGCCCCTTCTCGGCCTTGGTCGAGGGGGTGAAGACGGGTTCGGCGAGCTGGTCGGATTCCCTGAGGCCCTTGGGGATCTTGATGCCGCAGATCTTCCCGGTCGTCTTGTATTCCTTCCAGCCGGAGCCGGCGAGGTAGCCGCGGACGACGCATTCGACGGGGATGACCTTGGTGCGCTTGACGAGCATGGAGCGCTTGGCCAGGATGTCGGCGAAGGAGGCCAGGACGGGCGGGAAATCCTTGATCTCGGTCGAAATGAGATGGTTGGGGAGGACCAGGCCGACGAAATCGAACCAGAATTTCGAGAGCTGGGTCAGGACCTTGCCTTTATAGGGAATGAGCGATGGGAGGATCCAGTCGAAGGCGGAAATGCGGTCCGTGGCCACGATGAGGAGCTTGTCGCCGACCTCGAAGACGTTGCGGACCTTGCCCTTCCGGAAAAGAGGCAGACCGGGAAGCTCGATGTCGCCGATAGGACGTTCCATTCTCGACTCTCCTTTTTGAACCCGACAAGGATAGCCAAATCGTTTTTAAAAAGCAAATGTCAACAGCACCGCTTTATGCTCACTCCGACGAAACCCCTTGGCCCCTTCTTCCGCGACCTTACCGATCATTCGCTCCTGCGAGCCGGCCTCGCGAACGGGATTGGCCGGCCGCAAACGCCGCGTTGCTTTTTAAAATCCTAGGAGGTGGGAAGGAGGCCGATGAAGTTATACATCCGCCGTGGGTCGGCGGCGTGACGGCGGTAGGACAGCAGGCGCGGCTCGCAGTGGGTGCAGACCGGGCCCGGATTGAAGATGCTTCTCTTCTTGAAGCCCAGCGAATTGAGGAGCCAGACGTTCGCGGCGCGCAGGTCAAGGAGATACTTCCCCTCGAGGTTGGGCACCTGGATGGCGGGCAAGCGTCCCCGCTCGGCAAAGACGCTCGCCGGGAACCCGGCCTGCAGGTACCCCTTCCGCACTTCCGGTCCGACTTCGTAGCAGGCGGGACCGATGCAGGGGCCGAGGGCGGCCAACATTCCCTCCGGCTTCGAGCCGTAGGCCTCGGCCATGGCCGTGACGGCCTTCTCCAGGATCCGTTTCTCCGTGCCGCGCCAGCCGCAGTGGACCGCGGCCCCGGCCCGGTTCTCCTCATCGACGAGCAAAACGGGCAGGCAGTCGGCCGTGCGGATGACCAGGACGAGACCGGGGACGCCGGTCATCAAGGCGTCGCCCTCGAGCTTCTTTCCGGGGTCCGCGTCGAGCCGGTGAACGATATCCGAATGGAGCTGATGCATGATCACCGGTCGCATTCCCTTGGACTCGGCGAAGGCCAGGAAATCCGCTTCGCTCCACCGGGCGTCGCCGAAGCCGTGGACGAGCCCGGGGACGGCGGAGAGCCGCGGCACGGTCAGAAAAGGGCATTTATTCTCGGTCACGGCCTCCCAGTCATATCAAAAAGTCCCGGGCGGCTCAAGGTGTCACCCATGTATCTGAACCAGCCCGTCGCTCACGTCCCGTGCTTGTCATTTTCAGCTCGTCTTCGTATGATGAGGGCACCATGTCCGTCAAGGAAGGATCCATGTCCGCCCTCATGATGCTCGGCCTCGTTCTCGTCATCGCCGGCGCTGTCGCTCTGGCCTCCGAAGACCGACCCCGGGCCCGGGAATTCGGGCTAGTCGTCGGCGTCCTCCCGGCTGGCCCGCTCAACGCCATCACCGACGTCTCCGGGGTCAAGGTCGGCCAGGTCACGGTCATCGAAGGGAAGGACGTCCGGACGGGCGTCACGGCCGTCGTCCCCCACGGCGGCAACATCTTCCAGGACAAGGTCCCGGCCGGGATCTCGGTCGCCAACGGCTACGGCAAGCTCACCGGGGTGATCCAGGTCGAAGAGCTGGGCACGCTCGAAACGCCCGTCATCCTGACCAACACGTTGAGCGTCCCCACGGCCGCCGACGCCGTCATCGACTGGACGCTCGGACTCCCCGGAAACGAGAAGGTCGCGTCGGTCAACCCCGTCGTCGGCGAGACGAACGACGGCTGGCTCAACGACATTCGCGGCCGCCGCGTCACCAAGGCCCACGTCCTCGAGGCCATCAGGGCCGCTTCCGGCGGACCCGTCGCCGAGGGCGTGGTCGGCGCGGGCACGGGCACGACCTGCTTCGACTACAAGGGCGGCATCGGCACCGCCTCGCGCCGTCTGCCGGCGGACCGGGGCGGCTACACGGTGGGCGTCCTCGTCCAGACGAACTTCGGCGGCGTCCTGACCATCCGGGGCCTGCCCTTCGACGAGAGGGAAGCCGGGATCGCCCCGCCGGCCGGAGCGAACCCCTCGGGCGATGGCTCCTGCATGATCGTCGTGGCCACCGACGCGCCGCTCGACGCCCGCAACCTCGAACGACTGGCCAAGCGCGCCCTCCTCGGCATCGCCCGCACCGGGGGGTATAACTCGAACGGGAGCGGCGATTACGCCATCGCCTTCTCGACGGCCGAAAGCGTCCGCGTCCCGAATCGCTCGACGACGCCGGCCCGATCGGTCACGCTGCTCCGCGACGAGGCCATCTCGCCGCTTTTCCAGGCCGCCGCCGAAGCGGCCGAAGAGGCCATCCTCAATTCCCTATTCAAAGCCGTCCGGACCCAGGGCAAGGA
>Ga0214473_10000147_pt1 | contig 101961 bp, 103 predicted proteins | sample RVTome_7_FD_203509 | JGI IMG/M metagenome (GOLD analysis project Ga0214473, IMG submission 203509) | Soil microbial communities from uranium-contaminated site in the Upper Colorado River Basin, Wyoming, United States - RVT98D197 | ecosystem: Environmental > Terrestrial > Soil > Contaminated >... | reverse complement strand
AAGTGTTTTAAAAAGGAGTAGGATGGTGCCGAAGGGGGGATTTGAACCCCCACGGAGTTGCCCCCACCAGACCCTGAACCTGGCGTGTCTGCCAGTTCCACCACTTCGGCTCCTGTCTATTATCGAACGAATGACGTGTTCAGGTCAATATCGGGGGAAAGCGGGCCGGGCTAAACCGCCACTATGATAGGCAGGCGCTTTGGTTTTTTAGGCAAGGCGGAGATCGCTTTTTGGTCCTCAGCCCAAAGCCATGCGGTGATGGCCTCTTTGATGTTCTCAAGCGCCTCTTTTTCGTCCTTGCCCTGGGATACACAGCCGGGCAGGGCGGGCACCTCGGCGACTATCCAGCCGTCTTCCGCTTTTTCAAGCACAACATGGAAAATCATTTTCCTTGCCTCCTCTTAAATATCAATCATAGTATAACAAATATCTAATTCTGGCCTTGTTACGGTGGAGCTTGTCAAAGACGATAAGAAACGCCTTGTGCCCCATGTTGGTTATGACAGGATTTTGCTGGAGATACCTGTGTGAATAGTGGTGCTCTTAAGCGAAGGGCCGGATATAATCAGAATTAATTTTGTGCCCGGACGCAGAAGCTTACTGACCTTAGATTTCCTTTTCTATTAAACTTGCCCTATCCGGGAATCTCTCTTTCAAAAAGGACTTTATTTTGCCGCTCTTTATTAGTTCGACAAATTTCTCAGTTGAAATATGACTCAGTTGAACAGTGCATTCTGCCTGAGCAGTCTGCTTACTTACATCTAAGTCATGAGCAATGCGACGGAAAGCATCCGGGTGTTTCACCCCGCTCTTTATTAGACGAATAACAGGGATCAGATAATCTGTCAATTGTTCATAGCCTCTTCTACCCATTGGCCGCTGACTGGCGGTAATATCCACGGGTGGTAATGTTGAGATAGTTTGCTTGACTTGAGGCAGATGGAGTAAATGGAATTTTTTAAGGTCTTCTATCCTCTGTTCTTTTTCTCGTTGAAGCTCTGCGAGATCTGCTTTATTTTTATCAATTTGTGACTGAAAAGATTTGATCTGTTCCTCCAAGCTATTCGTCGAACTGACGAGCTTAGCAATTTTTTCTTGATACTGCGAATCAAGAGATTCCATTTCCTTAAAAATATTGGTAATTTCCTTTTCTCTATTCTCAATATGCTCGACAATACTGCCATCTTCCAAGAACTTTTTATCAAGAATTGCTTCGATTCTTTCGACAGTACTGTCTTTAGAAAGCTGGTATCGATGAATTGAATAGATTAGCCTTTCTGTAAAGGCAGGCTTTCTCCAGAAAGGCGAATAAAAGCGCAACTCTTCACCATTTGTTATTATGGCAATGATAGGTCCTTTCTCATCGCAATAGCGTTTAAGTTGGGATATATGATTGTCCAAACTTCTGCCATAGCTTTTTGCCTCGATTAAAATATTATGATCAGAAACCTTGTCAATTAAAATATCGATTTGATTGCCTTGTGCCGAGTGTTCGAAGTAAAGCTTTTTGTTATATCCGAACGCTTCAAGAAAAGGAATGATGAAATTGTACTTAACATTATTCTCATTATTACCTATTTCAGCAACAGATAACTCGGCTAATCTATGGAGTTCCTCTCTATGCTCTTGTATCATGCGTTCTATACCCCTTCAATTTTGGGTGCGCTCATTTTTCGGATATATTTTAAGCTTTTTGGGGCACATGATTTCAAGAACTCGCCAGTTCAATGAGCAAGAAGAAGATCAGGGACACATTCCTATTTTCCTACTGCACCCCAAATTTCCGGTTGTAATTTACCCTTTTAGAGGAATTCTTTTCAAGCGGAAATTTCGGAAGGAGATTTTAAAAGCCGGGGGGCGGGGCCGCAGGCCCCGTTAGGAAAGTAAGGGCGGGCGGGTGGGAATACGATTAATGACAAGGACACCTGGATTCCCGCCTTCGCGGGAATGACTGAAGGGAAATAAGTCGCTGAATTCCGGCTTTCGCCGGAATGACCTAAAAGAGCGGAAAGACGAGAAGGATTCCGGACGAGCCGGAATGACAATGAATTGGAAGGGGGGCGGGGTGCTTGCCGGGAGCAAGCGAAATCAGGAAAGCGACATTCAGGGAAGTAAAACAGAACAACCTTCTGGTGTAATTCTAATCAAGAAAATAAAACTTAAAAAAGAAACATGGAGCGGTTATTTCGCGAGCGGTGCGGCAACACCCCGCCCGCCCCGGCCCTTTTCTTACAGATTCTCCACCATCTCCCAGATGCCGCAAGGGCAGATGCCGGCGCAGAAGCCACAACCGATGCACTTCTCGTCATCCACCGCGTACTCGAACCCGCCGCCCGGCAATTCCTTGCGCCCTATGGCGCCCCAGTAGCAGATGTTCTCGCACATATGGCAGTCGCGGCATGTGGCGCAGGAGAGGCAACGGTTGGCCTCGTTTTCGGGGGTCACGGGCAGGGCTTCCCCCCTGCAAAGGTCGTAGTAGAGGGTCTTTATGCGCTCATAGGGGACCACGTGCCGTTTTTCGGGCATGTAGTCGTAGCGCATAAGCTCAGCATGTATGAGGTTGGCCGCCTCGCGCCCGTGCCCTATGGCATGAGTCACAAGCCCGGGCCTTGTTGCGTCCCCTATGGCGTATACCTTGGGGTCGGAGGTCTTTCCGAGTTCGTCAACTGAGATCCACCCGTTTTTGTCTCTATGTATCTCTTCGGGTAAAAAGTCCACTATCGGGGTCTCGCCGACCGCGACCACGAGGAGGTCGGCCTTAAGCCTTTCCCCGTCTTTAAAATAGAGCGTTTTCCCCTTCGCATCGTACTTTTCGGTGAACTTGGGCCAGAGGATTTTTGTGCCTTTCTCGACGGCTATTTCCATCTCTATCCCGAATGCGGCAGGCTTCTGGATATCCACGGCCATGACGGAGGCCGCGCCGCAGTTATACGCCTGCGTGGCCACATCCATGCCCACGTTTCCCGCGCCGATTATGACCACATCCTTACCTTTAAGGGCGGGCATCTTCTCCGTGTTTATCCCTCTTAAGAACTCATACGCGCTTACGGCCTTCTCGGAGCCGGCAAACGGTAACATGCGCGGCTTATGGGCCCCGCAGGCCACGACCACCATCTCGTGGGCGTCATATATTTTTTTGAATTCCTTCTTATTCACTTTATTTGCAAGATGCACTTTTACGCCTATCTCGCCGAAGCGCTCAAGCTCTTTCCGGAGCACTTCCTGGGGGAGCCTTTCATGCGGGATGCAGAGTTCGAGCTTTCCGCCCAGTTTGTCTTCTGCCTCGTAGAGGTCGACCGCATGCCCCTTAAGGGCAAGCTGCCATGCGACCGAAAGACCGCCCGGCCCGCCGCCGATAACGGCCACTTTATGACCTGTTTTTTTGGCCTTTTTCGGGGCCTTAAGCTCCATCGAGGCCCGCCCGAGTTCTTTTACGTCTATAGGCTTATCAATGAAAAGCCCCCTCGTGCAGGACTGCATGCAGAGGTTGGGGCAAATCTCTCCGCAGACGGTGGCCGGGAGCGGGCTGTACTCAAGCACCAGGTTCAAGGCCTCCGTGAGTTTTCCTTCCCTTAAAAGAGCAGTCCTCTTATGGGTCGGGATATGCGTGGGGCAGTTATAAGCGCACGGGGGCTGGTATTGCTCCTGGTTCCAGACGGGCTTGTTCCTTCTGTCCTCGCCCGTTGTTATGTATGGTAAAAGGGTCCTTTCGTGAGTTAAATAGGCCCCGAATATCCCGCCCTCGCCCACCTCTTTCTCCCAGACCTCTTTCATGAATTGGACGGTGTTGGCGGCCTTCTTGCGCTTTAAGGCGGCTTTTTCTGCGGGGGTCAACGCAATAAATTTTTTCCAGTCGTTTATGTCTTTTGTAAGCTCTTCGTAATATCCGGTCCGATGAATGGCATCGAGGAAGGGCTTCATGTTCGCTGTGAGCCACTCCCAGTCCTCGGGGGTGAGTTCGAGGAGCTTTACGTCTTTTTCCGAATAGCCCTGTATGGGGCCGCGGAAATAGATCGTCCCGCCCACCATCCCCACGCAGGGGCGATAGCCAAGGATGTTTTTGGGGTTTCTGGGGTTTACGCCGCAGACGACCGCTTTTCCGCCTGCCTTGAACTCGGCAAACGAGTCTCCCACGTCCCGGAAATACCAGGACTGGGGAGGCTCGAACCGGGGGTTGTGTTTGGTAAGGGTATCCGAGCGAGCACCCGCGCTCCCCTGTACATAAAGCATGCCCTGGGCCGCCGCATTGAAGGCGCCGTTTGTGACGTCGCCCAACACGGTTATCTTTGCCCCGCAGTTTATCCAGCCTATGTCGTCCGAGGCGCTCCCTTTGACGATAATCTCGGTGCCGGGCATGCCCATGCTCCCGCAGCGCTGGCCCACCGGGCCCTCGATGGTTATGCGAACACTTTCTTCGCGAGGCCAGATGCGGCCTCCCATCCCGTGCTGGCCGTCGGCGATTATATGCAGCTCGCGGGCGCCGTTTTTTACGGCCTCCTGTATGCGCTCCTCCAAGACCCTCGAAGAGACCCTCTTGCCCTCTATGTTTCCAAGAATGGTTATTTTCTTGCCGTCAGCAGACATGATTTATCTTCAACCTTTCGGCTATCCCCGGGTCGTCCACGCTGAGGCCGTCCGACATCCCGATGGGGAGCTCGGTACTCCGGCCCATCGGGGCGAATATCTTTTTAAGCTCCGTATCGGCCGCCCTGAATACGTCCACAAGCCTTTCGGCAACTCTTGCCGAGTCAAGCCTTCTGTAAAGCTTGGGGTCCTGTGTTGTGATGCCCCTCGGGCACCTGCCCGTGTTGCAGAGGTTGCAGCGGTTATTCTCGTCGCCCAAGCAGTCGGCCGTGGCCTGCATGAGGTATTTCCCAATCGAAACGGCAGACGCGCCAAGCATTATCAAGGCCGCCGCATTTGCGGCTAAATTTCCTTTTTTCCCTACGCCCCCGGCCCCGATAAGCGGGAGCTCGTTCTGCTTGCCCTGTGCCACGAGGTCAAGATAGCATTCCCTGATATTGGAGGCTATCGGGTGCCCCATCTTGTCCATCGAGACATTGTAGGCCGCCCCTGTGCCCCCGTCTTCTCCATCAATCGAAAGGGCCGCCGCATAAGGGTTCCTCGCAAGGTTGTTCAGCACTGCCTTAGCTGTCCTCGTGCCGGATATCTTCGGGTACACGGGGACGCGGAAGCCCCAGGCCATGGACATGGACTGTATCATCTTCGCCACGGCCTCTTCGATGGAGTACTTGGTCTGGTGCGTGGGCGGAGAGGCAAGGTCCACAAACTTCGGCACTCCCCTGATGCTCGCTATCAGGTTCAGCACCTTGTAGGACATGAGTAGCCCGCCGTCGCCGGGCTTTGCCCCCTGTCCGTACTTGATCTCTATCCCCGCCGGGTCTTCCTTCATGTGCGGAAGGGCGTGTATTATCTCGTCCCAGCCGAAATAGCCCGAGGCTATCTGTAGGATGAAGTACTTGAGGAATCTCGATTTCAAAAGCCTGGGGGGCATGCCGCCCTCGCCCGAGCACATGACCACGGGCATCCCCAGGACTTCGTTCAGGTAGGCAACGCCCATGGCGAGCCCTTCCCACATGGGCGGGGAAAGCGCCCCCACGGACATACTGCCTATCATTATGGGATATATCTCGCGCACAGGCGGCACAAAGGTATCTTTCCCTCTGTCGACAACGAGTTTTCCGTTTTCCGCTTTTATGGGGAGGTCTTCCGGGGGAAGAATCCTTCCCAGAAAGGTCCTCAGGTGGAACTCGTGCCTGCCGGCATCGAGGGCCGGGTCGGTGAGCATCGATATCCTCGTGAATTTAAGCTTGTCCAACGTGCCCGGCATGGGGTCGTTTCGCCTCCCCCCGCGCCTTACCGGTTCTCCCCCCCTGTTCTTTACGATAAGGAACTTATGGTGGGGGTTGAACTCGGGTTTTATGGCGTCATTGGGGCAAACGAGGTAGCACATGGCGCACCCCACACAATAGCGGTCGATGTCCGTGACCTGCCTGACGACCTGTTTTATTCTCCGCACGGGCTTGGGCGTGGGGGTAGGGCCTTCGGAGTAGACGACGCGCTCCAACTCGATATCGGGCACTATAGCCTTCACCGGGCATATCGCCGTGCATTGGCCGCAGCGCTTGCAGCGCTCGTCGCTCCAGCGCACTATATAAGGGAACTCCTTAAGAGTGAGTTCGTGGTTGTGGTCCAAGCGCCTCTCTAAACGCCTTCCAGTTGGTTCCATACCGTTGCCTCCTCCGCGCCGGGAGGGATTATCACCATGTCATATTTCATCGGGAAGATGTCTTTTGACTTTTCCCTTTCCGGTATCGCCCTATCCAGCCCGCACTCCTCGCTCATGAGGGCGTATTTTCCCTTTACTCCGCCCACCGCGCCGGGGCGCAGTTTCTTCGAATCCTGGACCATGAAGCATGTGCCGTCCGGCGTAAACCCGATAATGCAGTTGGGCCCGTCTATCACAAGCATCCTGAGGGACGCCCTCAGGAGGGAAAGGGCCTCGCGGTCGGGCCTTCTTTCCATATCGGGCCGCTTAAGCGGGGTGATAACGTCCTTGTAGTAAGTGAGCGGATACCCCAACTGGCGGTGCACATAGTGGAGGATATGCGTGAAGACCTCGCTGTCGCTCTGATAGCCGATATAACCGGGGATCCCCCTGCTCATCAGATACTCCCTGATGGGCACGAAGGCCGTGTTCTCGCCGTTTGTCATCGAGCCGTATCCTTGTATGAAAAACGGGTGGCAGGCGTACAGGTTTATCCCGTAATTCGTGTTCTGTCTTCCCTGGGCGAGGATGATCCTGGCCTTCAGGTCCTCCCTGTCCAGCCCAAAGTAATCGGCAAGGGTCAGGGGGTCGCCCACTTCCTTAAGGGTTATCACGTCCGGGTAGAAGGAAAACACCACTATGGACTCGTCTATCATGCCGTTAGAGGGCGGCGGGACCATAGTGCGCAGGGCAAGCCTTATCCTGATAAGGAACTCCTCTTTGTCCCTCCAGAGCTTATCTTTGTAGGCAGCCGGGTAATCGTAGAAATTGGCGAAATAGGAGTCCCTCACCTTTATGCCGGGGAGGGGATGCACCTTGGGGTTCCATGAATGGAGGAGCTTGAAGCCGCGGGAACTCATGAATTCCTGGATTTTTCTATAGCCCTCGTGGGTGCAGGTGCCCGAAAGGGCGGGGAATTTTTTAAGGGGCTCGGCCCAACCCCCCAGGTCCTTTAAGATCAAGCCCATGCCCGAGCCGTCGTGCCCCTCTTTCATCGTCTCCAAGGCGTAGATGTTTTCGAGAGGCGAAAAATACTCCGAAGATGTTATGGCTGCTAAACGGCACATCCGTCCTTTTTTCTCCTATATTAGATGGCATATGATTGCCGTCTTTTAATATAAGATTTGAAAAACATTTTTGTCAATTTTAAGAGGAATTACCTCCCCTGACCCCTCCTTGACAAGGAGGGGAAAACAAAGAGCTTGTTTAATTTCCTCCCCTTTACAAGGGGAGGTCGGGAGGGGTGGAGAGGGCCTTTTTAGTGTAAAAAAACCTTTGTAAAACAGTGAAATGCGTGAGAATGAACATTATCCAGAGGGCGGGGATTATAAGCCCGGAAATGGCCCCGGCTGAAAGGAGGATTATCCTTTCCGGGCGCTCCATAATGCCCACCTTGCACTCCACGCCGAGCCCCTCGGCCCGGGCCCGGGCATAGCTTACCAAAAAGGCCCCCAAGAGGGTCCCGAGAGAGAGGATTACGCCCGCCATGCTTTCGCGCAGGTTTACGGCGAGGGCCAGAAAGAGAAACCCGTCCGAGTAGCGGTCGAGGACGCTGTCCATATACGCGCCGAACCGGGTGGCCTTCCCGTTCGTCCGGGCCACTATGCCGTCCAGTATGTCAAAAAGGCTTCCGAAAAGGACAAGGAGAGCGCCGTAGAAAAGGTGGAACGAGAGCACATAGGCCCCGGCGGCGGTCATGACAAACCCAGTCAGGGTAATCGTGTTGGGGCTTAGTCTTGTCTTTTTTATGAGCCCGGAGAGCGGCCTGTCAAGGAAATGCCCGTATTTTTCGCCTATCATCGCTTGATTAGACGCCAATAAATTAAACCCATTAATTCGGGCGTTTCCCGGAGATAAATTCCTCAACCATCCGGCGGGCCTCGGAGTCCGGGAACTGCCTTGGCGGATGCTTCATGAAGTAGGCCGAAGGGGAAAGGAGTGCGCCGCCCTGGCCCCTTTCGAGCGCCAGTTTCAGGCACCTCACGGCGTCTATGACCACCCCGGCGCTGTTGGGGGAATCCTCCACTGAAAGCCTCAGCTCAAGCTCTATGGGGATGTTGCCGAATATGCGGGCCTCCATGCGGATGAAGCAGACTTTGTTGTCATTGAGCCACGGGATGTAGTCCGAGGGGCCGATGTGTATCTTGTCGCTTTCGAGGGGGTTGTCCATCTGGCTCTGGACGGCAGCGGTCTTCGAGATCTTCTTGGATTTCAGGCGGGCCCTGTCGAGCATATTTAAAAAGTCCGTATTGCCGCCCACGTTAAGCTGATAAGTCCTGTCGAGCTTTACGCCCCTGTCCCTGAAGAGCTTTGTAAGCGCGCGGTGGACTATCGTGGCCCCGATCTGGCTCTTTATGTCGTCCCCGATTATCGGGAGCCCCCGCTCCTCGAACCTCCTCGCCCAGGACTTGTCCGAAGCGATAAAGACGGGGATGCAGTTGATGAAGCCCACCCCGGCCTTGAGGGCCTGCTCGGCATAGAAACGGGTGGCCTGCTCGCTCCCTACCGGGAGATAGGAAAGAAGCATCTCCGCGCCGCTCTCCTTCAAGGCCTTCACGATGTTCACCGGCTTTTTTTTGGCGAGCAGGAAGACCCTGTCATCGGAATAGCCGTTCATATGGGTGGCGATCCCGTCAAGAGGATGTCCCATCCGGACGATTGTCTTTGTCCGGATTTTATCCGTTATTCTCTTGGTGCAGTTGGGGCACGCAAAGACGGCCTCGGGAAGGGGTTTCCCCACCTTTCTTCTGTCAATGTCGAAGGCGGCGGCGACTTCGATGTCTCCGGCCTTAAAGGGGCCGAGCTTCTCGTGCATAAGCCCCAGGCTCCTCACGGGATTTTTTCCGTCCAGACGGCGATAATATTCAATCCCCTGTATGAGGGAGCTTGCGCAATTTCCGATCCCGACCACGGCTATCCTGATCTTGCCCATTAAATCCCACCTTGTCTGAAACGTATTTTTGCGGGCCGGAGAATTTTCTCCATCATGCGGGGGCCAGCCCCCCCTCGTTGGGGTCCAGGACAGATGAGGCTCATGCATGCCTTCTCCGCCCCCCGCGCGAATCATTGCAACGGCCCGTCTACCTTCTGCGCCTCTTATAAAGAAGCGTGATAACGTCCTCCAGGCTCAGGTTGTACTCGGTAACCAGAGCATCGAGGGATTCCTCGCAGTAGCCGGCGAATTTCTTCCAGATGCGGTTTACGGTGTCCTTGTCGATGCCGGCGGTGGCCGCGGCCTCCCTGAAGCTCATGCCCTCAAGGAGATACCGGATGACCTCCCCTACCTTCGTCTCCTCCGTGTGAAGGCCAAAGGAGAACCTGAACCGGCGCTCAGAGAAGCGGCTCGAGCAAGTCTTGCATTTGAGGAGCCGGACCTGCCCCTTCCCGTAATGGTTCCTGAGGACGATATTGCCCCGGCCCCTCTTGCCGTAATCCACGCACAGCCTGTTTATGCAGAAAAATTCGCCGAGGACGTTTCCGCGAGACATGTAAATTTTATACCCCAAAGGCGTGGGGGAGTCAAGGAAAATTTTTAAATAAAGTGGGGACAGGGGACGGAAGGGCGAGGGGTGTCCGCACTTCACAGAGAGAAAGAAGCTTTTTCATTTAAAAGAAGCGAAAGAAATTGTGGGGGCGGGGTGTTGCCGCGCCGCTCGCGAAATAACCGCTACCATGCAGCCTTTGTTTAGTTGTACTCCCTTTTTTTGAATTTCACAAAATGTTTATGTGGTTTTACTGCTTTGTATGTCGCTTTCCTGATTTCGCTCCCTCCCGGCAAGCACCCCGCCCCCTTTGTCATTCCGGCTTGTCCGGAATCTTTCTTTCTCTTCGTATTGACCTTCCCAGAATCGACTCGGCTGGGCGGATGCCCCCGCCCTCTCTTTATTCGGGGGCTGTTTCTATTGCGGCCTTTGTGCGGCTCTTATCCCTTACAAGGCTCCTCACCGCAATCCCCACAATCCCGAGCGCCAGCACTATCAGGGCAATCGAGAACCCGATAAGGAGCGGGTTATGGGAGGGGATGTATTCTTTCCTCAAAAGATAGGCAAGGGAAGCTATAGTTGTGGCGACCATGAAGGCGGCGGGCAAAATCGTGAATACCGCGCTTTTGCCTCTCTTCAGGAGCCAGGCGGAAACGGTTATCAGCGTGAGGGCCGAAAGAAGCTGGTTGGCGGAGCCAAAGACGGGCCAGATTGCAAGGAATGCCTGTTTGTAGCCCAAAAGGAACATGAGAGAGGCCGCAAGCCCCGCATTAAAGTGATAGGAACGGAGGAGTTTTGAGGGCTTCTTGAAAAGGACCTGCCAGAGCTCCTCGAAGAGATAGCGGTTGAGCCTCACGGCGGTGTCGAGGGTGGTTATCAGAAAACCCTCGATGAGGAGGATACCGAATATCGTCCCCACATAGCGAGGCAAGCCCGTGGATTTCGCGACCATGGCCCCCATCCCCAAAGAGAAGGCCAGTATGGGGTTCGATTTCCCGGTCTCGGGGAAGACAATCCTCATATAGTCGTTAGAGTTCAAGACCGAGGCTATGGTGATGAGGACGACAACGGCAAGGAGGCCTTCCAAAAGCATCCCTCCGAAGGCCACTTTCCGGGCCTCGGACTCCCGCGAGAGCTGTTTTGATGTGGTGCCGCTTGCGACAAGGCTGTGGAAGCCGGAGATGGCCCCGCAGGCCACGGTGATGAAAAGCACGGGCCAGATGAGGCCAAGTTTTTCCGTGCCGAGAGAGATGCTGAAAGCCGGGAATTCGATCTTCATCCCGCCCAGCCCGCCTGCAAAAATGCCGACTATGAGGGCCGTGATCCCTCCGTAAAGTATGAAGGCGTTTACAAAGTCCCGGGGCTGAAGGACCATCCACATGGGGAACCCCGCAGCGAAAAAAACATAAAGGGTTATAAGGAGCATCCAGATTGTGGGGCTTATGTTCACGGGGAACAGAAGACCCGTGTAAATGGAAAAGACGGCCACAAGGACTGCAAGCGGGGCAAGGACCGCCATGCGCATTCTTTTCTTGTAAATCAAGTAGCCCAAGAGCGGCGAAAAGAGCGTTATAACGATGACCGATGTAGAGGCCACGCCCCCGATCCTCCCCTTAAGCTCTCCCGTGGCGGGGTCTTTTACGACCTGGAGGACATGGCTCCCCTCAGGAATGCCGAGACTTTTTAAGGGTGCTATCGAGGAAAGGGCCGTGGCCGTCAGCCCCAAAAAGGCCGCCGTCACAAGAAGGATCATTACAAGCGTAAAAAGGATGAAAAGGACATACCCGGCCCTCCCGAGCGTCCGGTCGGTAATCTCGGCTATCGAGCGCCCCTTGTTCCTCAAGCTCACAAAAAGGGCCGTAAAGTCATGGACGGCGCCAAAGAAGATGGCCCCGATTATGAGCCAGAGCCAGGCGGGATAAAAGCCGTATATGAGGGCGACAGTCGGCCCCACGATAGGGCCGCCGCCCGCAATCGCGGAGAAATGATGCGCAAAAACGACAGGCCATTTAACGGGGACATAGTCGCGGGCGTCCTCAATTTCCCTCGCGGGGGTCTTATTGGCGTCGCTCGATTCAAAGACGCGGTTGACATAGCCGCCGTATATGCGATAGGCGAGGAGGAAGGCCAGGAGGCTTATAAAGAGAATGAAAAGAACATTCATAGTGCTTTATTTTAAAACCGGGTGATTTCCTTTAGCAATAAGGCCGGGTCTTTTCAAGACAGCTCTAAGACAGGGCACAGCAAGCCGAAAAATTCCGCCCTTTTTTTAAAAAATTATTTCCCTCCGCGCGACCATTTGCACCTTGCCCCCCACGTGAATGAGCATCTTCCCCTTTTCGTATTCCCCTTTAATGTAGAGTTTTGACGGGAGGGGATGGACCTGGCACCCGGAAAGACGGCGAGTTGGTTCCCGGCGAACCTCTCCTCCGCAAAGACGTCCACGATGTAAAAAGTAATATTTTCCATCCGCTTATTTTAGCCCTTTTCCGTCAAAGGCTGCGCGGATTTGACGGGGGAGGCACTTTCTTCTTATATTATTAGTTGTTTTTTTGTCTGAACCATTGATTTCTGATAAAGGAGTTGATGCAAGATGCCTGTCTATGAGTACGAGTGCACTTCCTGCGGCAAGCGCCACGAGGTAATCCGAAAATTCAGCGACCCGCCTCTGACCAGGTGCCCGGCCTGCAAGGGCAGGCTCAGGAAGCTCATATCCAAGACCTCTTTTGTCTTGAAGGGATCGGGCTGGTACGTGACTGATTACGCCCGAAAGGACACTGGCAACGGAAAAAAGAAAAAAGAACACGCGGATAAAGGGGGAGAAAAAATATCCGGTAATAGAAAGGAAGAATCCTCGGCCAAAGAAGAAGCCAAATCCAAAGGAGCGAGCGAGCCTGAATCCAAGGTAAACGAAAAAAAGTCCTCTGAGAGCAAATCCCCTTAACTGTGGCCAGTATCGCGTTCCAAGGCTCTCTGCATAAATTATCTTTAGGTCATTCCCCGGCCCCGGCCTACGCCGGGGTAAACTCGAGCGGGAATCCAGAAAGGAAAAACTGGATTCCGGAGCCTGCCCCGTACTTGATACGGGATCAAGCCCGGAATGACAGCTAAATTATGGAATATCAGACCAGCCCCCATATTCATGTCCCCTTCGGGAGGCTCGCGGAACTCGCCCCGGCGCTCCGGGAGCACGACCTGCCGCTTGAAATCTATATCCAGGCCGCCTCTCTCGACATCCTCGAAGAGGGGTTCGAGAAGGAGTTTTTTCAAACCCTGAGCTACAGGCCCCCGCTCACCGTGCACGGGCCCTTCATGGACCTCTCGCCGGGCGGGGTGGACGAAAAAGTCCGTGCCGTCTCGATGGAGCGTTATGAAAAGACGCTCCATTTCTCTGAAAAGATCGGGGCCCGCTCCATGGTCTTCCATTCGGGATACGAGAAATGGCGCTTCGCGTTCAGGGCCGATATCTGGCTTGAAAACTCTTTGAGGACATGGCCCCCGTTAATAGAGAAAGCGAAGGCCGCCGGCATCAAGATCGCGATAGAGAATATTTTTGAGGATACCCCGGATAATCTCCTCGGCCTCATGAAGAATTTGGGCTCGCCCCATTTTGGGCTCTGTTTCGATGCCGGGCATTTCCATCTCTTCTCGACAGAGAAAAGCCTCGATGACTGGATAATCCCGTTGAGGGATTACATCATCGAGCTTCACCTGCACGATAACGACGGCACATTCGACCAGCACCGCCCGGTGGGGGAGGGGAGTTTCCCTTTTGAAAGGCTATTCGAGCTTTTAAAGGGGAAAGACCTGATCTATACCGTCGAGGCCCATTCGAAAGAGGACGCCCTTATATCGCTTGCGCGGCTTAAAGACTATTTGCCTCGTTCCTGAGGGCAAACCCTTTTAAAAGTGGATTTCCTTCCCCCCTGTACTGGACCATTATCTTGTGGGTCTCGCCCATCGTGCCGGGCAGCAGGAGGCCTTTAATTTTCGCAGTCTCAAATGGGTCAAGCCCTGCCATGAACTGGTCGATGCCGGATGAGACGAGGAACGCGCCCTGCCTCGTGTAGCCCAGGCATTTAAACCCAAGCTCTTCTCCCCATTTCTTGAGGGCGGAAAAATTCACGTGCGCGGTAAGGTCCTGCTCCCCTATATGCTCGTAAAACTCCTCCGTCACCCGATGCCTGTAATACGAAAGCAGGGTGCCCCGGTTCCTCTCGGGGCTGTAATACTCCCAGGCGGGATAGCCATAATCTATCGTAATTATAAAGCCTTCATTTAATAAGATAGTGGAAACATCGAGCAACCAATCCTTGAGAGCAAGGTTCACCTCCGTCCTGTAGCCCTCGGGCAATCCTTCCGGAGCAAATTCTTTCAAATACTCCTCAATTAAAGGGGTGGACAGGGGGCCCGTTATTTCCTCAAAGCCATCGTCTTTTACATTTACATGGATTTCTTTGAGCCCCTCGCCCGTCATCTCCACCACGTGGACGGGGAAGGCGTCCAGCAGCTCGTTGGAAAGGAGCACCCCTCCAATGCCTTTTCCCTTCAGTGGTCCGAGGGATTCGGACCAGATGATCTTTTCCCGGTGCTCTTTTAGAAGTCCCTCTTGCCTTTCCCTTAGACGGGGATTTATCTCGATTATGAAATACCGAAGCTCCCCGTATATCTCCTTTCCCTTTAAATGGTCGAGTATGTCTTTGGCTAAGAGGCCCTTGCCGGGCCCCTGTTCGATAACGGTGAAATTTTCGGCACTTAAATGCGGCCTCATCTCTTCTAAAACTTTCCCGAGCGTCCAGCCGAAGGCGGGGTGGAGGTGGGGGCTTGTGTAAAAATCCCCGGCACGGCCTATCTCTATTTCGGGGCGGGTGTAGTAGCCCATGCCGGGCTCGTAAAGGGCCCGGGACATGAACCCGGCGAATGTTATGGGGCCGGCCTCCCGTATGCGGGCCTTAAGTCTTTCCCTGAGCGCGGACTTCTTCCCAGAGGCTTCGTACGAGATTTAGGTTCTCCCCCGTCTCTTCCACTTCATTCAGTTCAAGGATAACACGCGCGTCTGGTCTCTTGCCGAGGAGCACCCTCAGGGCATCAAGCTCGCGGCAGCCCGCCTTTACGGGCCAGTGGTCGATGAGGCCCGAACGGAATGGCCCCTTCCGGTGCAGGTGGACGTAGTGGACCTTCTCGATTATGTCCCCGTCGAGGGATTCTATGTAGCCTACGGAATCGAACCCGCTTGCCTCTATATGGCCGATGTCAACCGTCACCGAATCGGCGAAGGTCTTCCAGAACCAGGGGGCGTCCTCGGTGCTCGCGGCGTTCTCGAAGGAGAGCATTGTGTGCCTTTCGAGCTCATTGATGATCTTCCAGAGCCTTCCGATATCTTTTCCATGTATCCGCGCGCCATCGGTGCGCTCGTCATGGAGGAGAAGTGCCCAGCCCGCTTTCATGGCCATCTCCCGGACCTCCTCAAGCTCTTCCTTATTGCTTTTCAGGAGTTCATATCCCACCGGATGGATAACATAGGGTATGCCCTGGGTCCTGCACCGCTTGATGCACTCGTTCATGAGGGCCATCCGGTTATCGAGCCACTTATAACAGCTCACCTGTACGAAGTCCCCCGGCCAGAAGCCCACTTCTTCCGGGCTAACTACGCGGTATCCTGCAAGCATCCTATTTCCTTATCCACCGGCATTTGTTATTTACGCACCTGCACTCCATGCAGTAAAGGGCGGCGTTGTAGCACTCCCTCCACTCGCAGGTGGTTACGAGGGGGCCCTCTTTTTGAGACTGGCAGACCTGCCCCGAACAGCCGCCCCGCATGCAATCGGAGTCACCCTTGCAGGCCCCGTAGGTCTCTTTCCCGCAAAAGGGCTCGTTGGGACAACAGACCCGCTCCCTTTCCGGCGCAGCTTGCGCCGGCGGTGAAGGAGGCGGCGATGCACTTTCCGGTCTTACGCCCTCTTTTGCGCATGAGGTAAAGAATAAAAGATAGATAAGGGCAATTAGAGGAAGAAATGCCTTTTCCATTAAATGATAATCCTTTCCGGGTCAGGTTATCCATTTAATTTTATAAAAAAGAGGGATTATTACAAGCCTATTCTGCCGGCGGGACCTCGTTAATGGGGGCCTCTTCAAGCGGGATGAGAGCCCCGGCCTCTTCAGGCCCTTCTACGGGAGGAGGGGTTTCCGTGTTTTCCGCGCCTTCCTGTTCCATCTCCGCAACCTCTTCTTCTATGCGCTCTATCACGATGCCCCGCCTTACCATTATGCGGTAGATTATGCGCGAGCGGTTGGCCACGTATCTTGAAGAGCCGAGAGGGTTGAATTTCCTCGGGTTGGGGAGGACGGCCGCAAGCTTTGAGGCCTCTTCCGGGCCAAGCGCCGAACCGGGTTTTCCATAATAGTGCCGGGAGGCGGCCTCGATCCCGAAAATCCCGTCCCCCCATTCCGCCACATTGAGATATAGCTCAAGTATCCGCCTTTTTGATAAATTTTTTTCTATCCTCCAGGTGAGGATGGCCTCCTTGAGCTTCCGGACGGGGCTCTTTGAGGGAGAGAGGTAGAGGTTTTTGGCGAGCTGCTGGCTTATGGTGCTCCCACCCGCCTTGAACTTTTTTGCCTTCATGTTTTTCTCCAGCGCCTTTTCTATCCCTTCGATGTCAAACCCGTCATGGCTCCAGAATTTGTCGTCTTCGGCTATGAGGACGGCCTTTATGAGAAAGGGCGAGATGCGGGAGTAGCCTGTCCAGCGCCGGCGGACCTTCCGCTTAATGCCCTTTCCCTTCCACCTTTTTTCGGTATATTTCATGAAAGCGGTTTTTTTGGGGTTCTCCTTTTTCAAGCGGGAGATGTCCGGGTAAACGAAACAGACCGCGATATTGAGGACAAAGGCGGCCGCAAGGACGAGCACGGAAATCCTGAAAAGCTTTTTGGTCATGGCCGGATTTATTTTATAAGGCAGGCGGAGGTTTGTTCAAATCGATAATGTCGGCGATTGACGGTTATTGGTAATAACCATGAGCCTGTCCGAGGAAGGTAGCCGCAGGCTTTAGCCTGCGTTCATATAGCGCAATGAAGGTTGCGGCTACAACATATTGGATCCTCAGTTCACGAAACGGTATTTTTCGGAAAGGCTCCTCGGCTATATTGTAAAATATAAGCCTATTAACTTAGGAAAGGACTATGTAAATGCCGGTTCGCGCCAAAGACTGGTTTAACCACGGCCCTTTGCAGAGCGAGGAGGCGATCAAGTATGCCCGTGAGATCATTGAGTTCGTCCGTAATAAGATGGCCTGATAAAAAGGCGGTGGATGAAGCCGTCCGCAACTGGGCGGAAACAGCTGCCGGAGAGAGGAGGGAAGTCGTCCGCATAGGGTACTTCGGGTCTTATGCGAGGGATGACTGGGGAGTTGGAAGCGACCTGGACATTGTCATTGTTGTGGAGGACGCCCCGGAACCCTTTCAAAGAAGGGCGGCGAAATGGGATGCCACAACCCTGCCCGTTCCCGCCGACTTATTGATATATACCGAACATGAATGGGATGCAATAGACCCGCAGAGCAGATTCGGAAAGGTCATTAAGAACGAAACCGTCTGGGCATACGTGAGGAGCCGGCGTTAAATCTTTAGTGCCCTCAATATCTCCCCTGCCGCTTCGGCGCGGTTGAGGGTATAAAAATGCAGGTACTTGACCCCGTTCCTTAAGAGGTCCTCGCATTGCCTTACGGCAAGCTCCACCCCTTTTTTGAACATCTCCTCCGGCTTGCCGATAAACGGGATCATTTCCTTTTCTATGGAGGCAGGAACAGTCGCCTTGCAGAAGGAGGCAAATTTCTTTGTCTTTTCGAGGTCTGTAATCGGCATTATCCCTGGGAGCACAGGTATAGTGATCCCAATCTTCCCGGCCCTGTCCATGAAGTCGTAAAAATATGCGTTGTCGAAGAACATCTGGGTTATGGCGAAATCGGCCCCGGCATCATCGATTTTTTCCTTCGCGTGCCTGAGGTCCTCATCTAAGGAGCGGGCCTCCTGGTGCCCCTCCGGATAAACCGCGACGGCCATTGAGAAGTAATCGTAATTTTTTATGAACCGGACGAGGTCTATCGCGTAGCGGAAATCGCCCAATGTCCTGTCGGCCTCGTAGATGTCATGGGGCAGGTCTCCCCTAAGAGCCAGGATATTGTCTATCCCGTTTTCCATGTAATCTCTTAGAAGGGCGTCCATGCCCTCCTTCGTGGCCCCGATACAGGTGAGATGGCTCATGAGGGTCAAGCCCGTTTCCTTTTTCAGCATGAGGAGCGTGTCCCTCGTCCTCTCCTGCGTGCTCCCTCCCGCCCCGTAAGTGACCGAGGCGTAAAGGGGGTCATAGCGGGAAAGCCCGGAGACGACCGAACGGAACTGACTTTTGGCCTCTTCGGTCTTCGGGGGGAAGAACTCGAAAGAGACGCCTTTGTCTTTCTCTTTTAAAATGGTTGAAATTTTCATAGGGCCTGTCCAAATGGAGTTTTTTCTAAAATAAGTTTAGCAGGTAAGAGAGTTTCTGTTTATGATTTTATTCTCATATTAATAAGCCCCATTTGGAATCCAGTCTTTTTGTGTCTGTCATGCCCGAGGTTCTTAATCGGGCATCCAGTTCTTTGCATTCCCTGTTTTTTTTACGGGGACGAAGTCTGGATTCCCGCTTTCGCGGGAATGACGAACGAAACAGTCATTTATACTATGCAGTTCCTATTAATCAAGTGTAATAGTGGGCCGGGCTGGGATGTACTTCCCTTATAAGGGACGGGTCGAATATCTCGTCTTCAGAGGGGGGCGCCTCTATGTAGCCAAGCTCCATCTGCCTTCGGGCAAGCCTCAACGTGCATGAGATATAACCCGGCGAAAGGGCCGCGCAGTAACGGGGCGAGCAGGCAAGCACATCTCTCGCGAATGCCTCGTCCACCACTTTGAGGAAGCGGGCGATGTCCCCCGCCGCTTCTTCCCGGTCCTCCCTCAAAAGGGCGCTTGCCCTCTCATGCCGTATAAGAAAATCCTGCAAAAGCTCTCTGTTCTCCCTTAAAAATTTCTCCCCGGCCACTATCCCGTAGCTCGGGTTTTCGGGCCAGATGAGGTGCGGCGGGTAGAGTATCTTTCCCCCGGCGTAATGGATTACGGCCTGGGCGAGGGCGGGAGTCCCCGCAACGATATCGATCCCTCCTATTACAAATTCCTCGAGGACCTTGTCGGCCCAGCCAAAGTTTTTTACCTTTACGGAAATGCCGTATTTTCTAAGCGCGTCCTGAAGGATGATGTCGTGGATGGAGCCTTTACCGGGGACCCCTATGGCGCTTGCCTGGGCGAGTATCCCGCCCAGGTCCCCCGTCTCGGGAAACCCTGTAAAATCGGCCCTCCCGGCGATCACGGTGCCCTCCACATGTCCTCCGGCGATGCACTTGAGCGGGACGCCGCAGGCTATGCCGGCCACCGCCGGGGGCAGCCCTATATAGGCGATATCCAGTTCCCCGGCCGTAAAACTCTCCACTATCCCTGGGCCGGTACCGAAGAGCTTCCATTCGATCTCGGCAGGAAAACCGGCAAGTATCTCCGGCCTCGCCATCATGAGGATCGAGGTGTGGTAAAGAGTCGAAAGGTGCCCGATCCGGATTTTCATATCCTAAATATTACCACGTTGCTTCTTGTGTTAGGACATGCAAAAAATTTAAAATTAAATTATGAGGCGGATTCTTGAAGAGATAAAGGACAAGAAGCTCCTCTGGGATGTACTGGACGCGCTCTCCCTGCCCGCTTTCCTTGTAGACCCGGAGTTCAATATAACGGGCATTAACGGCTCTGTCGAGGACAGGCTCTCATTCGCCAGAAAAGACCTCGCGGGGACGCCTCTTTTCGATATCGTGAAGGCATATCCCTCTAAAAAAGAACTTTACAGCAACAATTTTGTAACGGCAGACGGGCAATGCCTGAAAAAGGACAGGGAGTCCTTCCCTGCCCGCATCACTTTTGTGCGTCACCTGGAAGGGTTCATCGTAGTTATCGAAGACCGGAGCGATATCCAGAAACTCGCCTACCGGGCGGCCTTGAGGGGAAGGGAGATAAGCACATACAGCGCGCTCACGAGTGCTTTGAGCCGGGGTTCCGACTTAAAGGAGATGATGAAAGAGGTCTTGAAAGTCCTTGTAAAGGTCACGGACATAGACGCCGCATGGCTCTATCTGGCCGACGAGAAAGAGAAGGCCCTATCCCTGTGCTGCTTCGAGGGCGTGGAGGAGAGCATATTCGAGGGGGCAAAGGAGCTTTGCTCCTACGAGTGCCTCATCGGGCGGGTGCTCTCTTCGGGGCGGGCGCTCCTCGTAAAGAACTCCGCCGAGGACCCCCGCATAACACACATAAAAATAAAGGAATCGGGCGTAAAGAGCATCGCCGCCGTGCCGCTACTTTTAAAAGAGATAGGAGAGGAGAGGGGCAAGGTGGTCGGAGTACTCGGCGCGGCAAGCAGGGAAGAAGGCCGGTTTTCGAGCTACGACATGCAGTTCTTCTCGGCCGTGGGGAACCAGTTGGGCGTGGCCGTGGAGAATATGCGCCTTATAGAAAAGCTCAGGGAGAAGATGAGGGAGATAGAGCTCATAAACGAAATATCCAATGTCGTGAACTCGAGCCTCTCGATAGGGCACATCTTCAGGATAGCCGTGGCCGAAGTGAAAAAGATGATAGACTTCGACCGGGCAAGCATTACCCTCCTTAATGAGTCCAAAAACAGCATGAACATCTTTGCGCTCGATACGGGCCTTCAGACAAAGCTCCCCAAAGGCACAAAGGCCCCGCTCGAAGGGACAAGCTCTGGGTGGGTTACAGCCAACCAGAAGCCCTGGATTAACAAGGACCTATCGAGAGAGACCGTCTTCGAGAAGGACGGGCGCCTCCGGGAGGAGGGCATACGCTCTACAATAAGCGTCCCCCTTTTTAAGGATAAGCCCTTGGGCTCCCTGAATTTTGACAGCGTCCACCCGGGGAAATACTCCGAAAAAGACCTGGAGATACTCATGCAGGTAGCCAGGCACCTCTCAATTGCCCTCGAAAACGCCCTCCTCTTCGAGGAGATATCGAGGGAGAAGCGCGAATGGGAGAAGACCTTCGACTCCATAACCGACATGGTATGGATAGAGGACCTCAAGGGGAATATACTCAGGACAAATCGCGCCGTATCGGATAAGACGGGCCTGCCGGAAGCTCATCTCTTGCAGAAGACCTCGGAGGAGATATATAAGTCCCTTAAAATAAAGCCTGAAGACCTTTATCCCCTCGAAATTCATCCCCTCGAACGGGGCGGAGGCAAATGGGCAAACGCGGGAAGGCGCTACAGGGAACTCAGCGGGGGCGGGAACATTTATCTCCACTGGACCTATCCCCTCATGGACAGCGAAGGAAACGCCTACGGCACGGTGAATTCCCTTAAGGACATGACCGAGCAGAAAAGGCTCGAGCAGCAGCTCTTCAGGGCAAACAAGCTTGCCTCTCTCGGGACCCTCGTTGCGGGGATAGCCCACGAGATAAATAATCCGTTAGGTATCATAGCGGGTTATTCCGAGGCCCTGAGGGACAGGGCCGGGGACCCGGAGCTTCAGAAAGTGCCCTCGTTCGAGGACTTCCCCGAATACCTGGAGACCATAAACCGCGAGATATTCAGGTGCAAGGACATCCTGAAGGGCCTGCTCGATTTCTCCAGGCCCTCGACCGGCACCTTCAGGGAGATCGATATAAACGAACTCATAAAAGAGGTAATACTTCTTGTAAAGCACAGCGCGAAAAAGCAGAACCAGAGAATTGTGCTTGACCTCGACAGGAACATACCGAGGACCGCCGCGGACCCCGGGGGCTTAAGGCAGTTGTTCATGAACATAATAATGAACTCGTTCTACTTTATAGGCGCGGAAGGGACGATATCCATCCGCACAAGAGGCCTGTCCGACCCATACGGCGGGAGTTTCATTCAGATAACCATCTCCGATAACGGGAAGGGCATAGAGGGGGAGGACCTGGAGCGCGTCTTCGACCCCTTCTTCACGACAAAGCCCGCCGGGGAGGGCACGGGCCTCGGGCTCTCCGTTTGCCACAGGATAGTCTCCGAGCATGACGGCACAATAGACGTAAAGAGCAGGCCCGGAGAAGGGACGACGTTTCTAATAAGGCTCCCCGTAAAGGATATCGCCCATATGAGGGGAAAACAGGCTTGAAAAAATGAGCGTGAACATACTTGTAGTCGACGACGAAGAGCCGGTGCGCAGGCTCCTGAAGAAGGAGCTTTCAAGAAAGGGGTACAACACCGATACCGCACGAGACGGCTCCGAGGCATTGGAGAAGCTAAAGGAAGGGTATTTCGATATCATGCTCCTCGATATCGTGATGCCCGGCATGGACGGGATATCCCTCCTGAAAAAGCTCAAGGGCGACCCTTACTCCCCGGCCTCGATAGTGCTTACGGGCAAGGCGACCATAGACACCGCCGTGGAGGCAATGAAAAACGGCGCCTACGACTACATCTCAAAGCCCTACAAACTCGAGGAGCTGAACATTGTGATAGAGCGCGCCTACGAGCAGCGCAAGCTCCGCATAGAGAACAAGCTCCTCCAGCAGGAACTGGCAAGGCGCGAGACCCCGGACGACTTCATCGGGAAAAGCCCCGCCCACAAAAAAGTCCTCTCGATGATAGAGAAGATAGCGCCCACGGACTCCACCGTCCTTATCATGGGGGAATCGGGGACGGGCAAGGAACTTGTGGCCAACCATATCTGGCAGAAGAGCAGGCGGAGCGGGCGTCCCTTCATAGCTTTGAACTGCGCGACCTTTTCCGAAAACCTCATGGAAAGCGAGCTCTTCGGGCACGAAAAAGGTGCCTTCACAAGCGCCTACAAGATCAAATACGGCCTCGTGGAGAGCGCCCACGAGGGCACTCTCTTCCTCGACGAGATAGCCGAACTCCCTCTCGCGCTTCAGGCAAAGCTCCTGAGGTTCCTGGACTCCGGGGAGTTCAGGAGGGTGGGCGGCACGAAACCCTTCAAGGCGGATGTCCGCCTCATCGCGGCCACGAATAAAAACCTTGAAGATGTAATGGCCCGGGGGGGGTTCCGGGAGGACCTCTACTATCGCCTGAATGTGCTCACAATTCTCATCCCGCCGCTCCGGGAGCGCAAGGAGGATATAGAGCCCCTTGCCAACTATTTCCTGCGGAAATACGAGGCCAAGGTGGGAAGGAGCATAAAAGGCTTCTCCCCCGGGGCCTTGGATGCCCTCCGCCCCTACGACTGGCCCGGCAACATAAGGGAGCTTGAAAACGTGATGGAGCGCGCCGTCATCCTCTGCGAGGGGGATGTCATCACGGCAAGGGACCTCTCGGTGCCGCAGAAGCCAGACGGCGGGAGGCCCGGCCAGCTCCAGGAGATGGAGCGCGAGGCCGTCATCAAGGCCCTCGAGGAAGCGGGCGGGAACCAGACAAAGGCGAGCAGATTGTTGGGCATCGATAGAAAGACCCTTTATTTGAAATTAAAAAAATACGGACTGTAAAGCTCTCCCCGTTTCCGACCCCCATTTCCAACTTTGCTAAAATCTAAATGTGAAGACCGCCACTTTTAACGTCAACTCTTTGCGGGCAAGGACAAATATCGTCTTCGAGTGGCTGAAAAAGCACTCCCCCGACGTCCTCTGCCTTCAGGAAACGAAACTGCCCGATAAGGAATTCCCCGAGAAGAAATTCCGGGACTTGGGATACCATTCGGCCTTCCGCGGCCAGACGGGCCGGAACGGGGTGGCAACCCTGAGCAAAACACCATTCGAGAAGCTTCAAATAGGCTTTGACGAGAAGGAATCCGAGGGGGACCGCATCATAACTGCGACTGTCCTCGGCATACCCATCGTGAACACCTATGTGCCGCAGGGGGTCTCCCCGTATTCGGATTTCTTCAGGGAAAAGCTCGATTGGCTCCAGAGGCTTTATGACTATTTCAAAGTGAATTTCCGGCCCGATAAGCCCCTCCTCTGGATGGGAGATTTCAATATCGCCCCGGAGCCCATAGACCTCTACGACCCGGAATTCCTTGCCGGCCACGTATGTTTCAACGCGGATGTGCAGGGGGCGCTTGAGCGCTTTAAGAAGTGGGGGTTCTTGGACGTCTTCCGCACCCATCATCCGGAAGGGGGGCAATACAGTTTCTGGGATTATCAGATTAAAAACGCCGTCCGGAAAAAGAAGGGCTGGAGGCTCGACCACATCTGGGCCACAAAGCCCCTTGCGAAGAAAAGCAAAGATTGCTGGATAGATATAGAACCGAGACTTAAGGAAAAGCCCTCCGACCATACCTTTGTTGTTGCCGAATTTGAGATTTGAAATTTAAAAAAAGATGGGGAGGCGCCCCTCTACTTCCCTGAAAATTCCTCAGTATGCTATCCCAAATTTCAGGTTACCTGTTCCTGCCCCGTCTCAGCCGAATTCTCCCTTTAGCATCTCCCGAAGCTCTTCGGGCGGGTTTATAATCAGCTCGGACCGGAGCATCTTCTGGAGGAAGGGGGTCTTTTCGGACCGCTACAAGCTGGACCTCCTCGGCAAAATTATTGAATGGATTGAGGAATCCGGACTCGCTCCTTATCCGTTCGAATTTTATACCGGCCATAGTAGCACCCGCGCTTTTTAGCATATCTTAGCAGAATCCGTGTTGCCCCCCTCTTTTTCTTCTTATGTTCAATCCGGGTCCAAAAAAGCCCTTTTTACGGTCACTTACAAACCCTTATTGAACATTTTTTTCAATTGCGGCCCTCATTCGTTGTTCAATTTTTAAAAGAGCGGGAAGGAAATTCCTTCCTGCCGGTTCAAGAATAAACCAGGGAGCATGAAGCCGTCTACATGAGACATGTCACCTTTTTCATGTCCAGGGCCGAGAGCGGCAGGCAAATAATTCCTGAAATCCTCTTGAAATCGCGTGCTCTAAAATGTAAAGTACAACCACAGCTGTCCAAAATAATTCAAAAGACTTCTTTTAAGGGAAAATAACTTATTGAAATAGCAGCTTTTTTGACAAGCTCTTCCACAGATGCGAAACGAGGTTCCCCATGCTGTCCAAAATACTCGCAGGCAAGTCATTCCCCGGCCCCGGCCTTCGCCGGGGTAAACTCCAGCCGAAATCCAGTGACGTTAAGATGTTCAACAAGGCGAAAAGTCGCTGGATTCCGGGTCAAGCCCGGAATGACGGCCAAAGATTTGCGTTTTTCTCTTAATAGAGATGCTGTCCAAAAAATTTATTTTGGACAGATATGAAGTACAACCCAAAATGAGCAGGTTCAAATCTTGAAGTCCTGAAAGCTATGAGGCGGGGCGGTTTTTCATCGCGGCCCGCTTGAGCGATTTGCCGGCCGTGATTTTCTTTTGTTTTGACTTGGCAGCATGCCCGGGAGCCGGTGTAAATCAGAAAGCAAACCTATTATCACTCTTTCAACCCGGACCGACCATCTCCCCTACACGGCGGAAATCGACTTTGCCGTTGCCCATTTTAAGGAAACCTCTTCTACAGACCTCCCGGAGGGAATAAAATATGATTGTGGCCGAAATCAGCAGGGCGGAGATAAGAGAGCTGATCGTGCTCAGGGTCGGGGCATCGCGGGCCCCGAAAAAGCTCCGCGTCATAACGGACATGACCGACTTTTTCGGGGTCGACTACGATGACGTGGCGCTGCTCGGGGGCGAGCCCTATTTTATTCGCGGAAACGAGCGGGAGGGGCGCTTCGGCATTGAGGAGCAGCCAAAGTTCTGGGTAAAGCGCGCCATCGACCTCCGGACGGGGGAACTGAAGATACTAAAGCTTGTCTTCCACGAGCGGTTCAGCGCACGGGTGGGAGGCATCGTCTTCGAGTTCATGAGGAGCCCCCGGAAAGAGGCCAATATTTTAAGGCTCGTAAGGGGGCACCCCAATTTCATGCAGGGCTTTGCGGTCGAGGACAGGGCGGGCAACGTAATAAGGGTAATCGACCACATACCTGGCCGCAAGCTGCACGAGGTCGTCCCCGAACTGGGCGACTCGCACGAGGGATACTTTTACAGCCACTTCCCCGCCCTTTTTGAAGACTACATCGGGCTTGTGCGCGCAATCCGCTTCCTTCACATGCACATGAGCAAGCACGGGGATATACGGCGCGACCACCTGATAAGGGAGCGCGAGAGCGGGCTCTGGCGCTGGATAGACTTCGACCTGAACTACGTGCACAGAGAGAATTTTTTCGGCTATGACCTCTTCGGGCTGGGCAATGTACTTGCATATATCACCGGGAGGGGAGATGTGACCACAAAGGAACTGAAAGAGCATAATCCACGGCTCTTCGAGCAAATACTCGAAGAGGACCTGAACATAATTTTCGGCTACAGGGTTATGAATTTAAGGAAGGTCTACCCTTATATCCCCCTTGCCTTGAACCGCGTGCTCCTCCATTTTTCGCAAGGGGCAAATGCCTTTTACGACACGACGGACCAGCTCCTGGACGACCTCGAGGAGGCGCGGAGTAAACTCCTTAATGCCTGAGCCGGAATCCTATATAATTTAAAAAAGATGGAAAAATCCTCTCCCGATAAAGACCGCCATGTCCTCATCGCGGCGGACAAGACGGAAAGCTCCAAAAGGGCCGTCCTCTATGTGGCGGATTTTTTGGGGGGTGTCCCGGGGATCAGCCTGACCCTTCTCTATATTATCCCGGAACCCCCGGAAGACTATTTTGCATCCGAGGCCGAGCGCAGGGAATGGGTGGAAAAAGACGAGGAAGAGGCGCGCCGGATGCTCGAAAACTATGCCGCAATACTGGTCCAGGCGGGCTTCCCGGAGGAGAAGGTGAAAACTCTCGTAGGGCCGTGCGACCTGCCGTCTATAGCCGAGTGCATATTAAAGAGCCAGGAAGAGCTCGACTGCTGCACTATCGTGGTCGGAAGGCGGGGGATATCGAAAAAAGAGGAATTTCTCTTCAGCAGCACCTCAAGCAGGCTCCTCCATGCCGCAAAGAACTGTGCCGTCTGGGTAATAGAGTAACCACCTTTTTAATTCCCCCCCTTACTTACCCCTGACCATCTCCCCCACGCGCCTGAAATCGACTTTGCCGCTCCCCATCCTGGGAAGCTCTTCCATGTAGACGAACTCTTTCGGGAGGGCAAGGTTCGGGAGATGGGCCGAGAGCTGTTTTAAGAGCGCCTTCTCGTTTACACGGGATGTAACAACGGCTATGAGTTTGACCTCTTTTACGGAATCGGGAACTTCTATTACGCAGCAGGAGGATTCGGTCGGGAGAAATTCTTCGAGGACGCTTTCCACCTTTAAAAGGGATATCATCTCTCCCCCGATCTTCGTAAACCTCTTCAGCCTGCCCGCGTGCCAGAGGAAGCCGTCCTCATCGACCCAGCCCATGTCGCCCGTGTCGTACCAGCCGCCCTTCAAGCAGGTCTCGGTCTGCAAGGGGTCTTCGAGATAGCCCTTCATCACACTTGGCCCTTTGACGAGGACCTTGCCGGGCCTGCCGGTTTCGCATAAAAGGCCCGTCTCGCAGTCCTGTACCTTTACCTGGATATTTGGAAGCACCTTGCCAACGCTCCCCGGCTTATTCCGCTCCGGCGTATTTACGGATATTACCGGGGAGGTCTCGGTGGCCCCGTACCCTTCGAGGAGCGTTATCCCGTGCTTTTCCAAAAATTCGCCCCTCACGGAGTCCGGGCATTTATCGGCCCCGCTCACGGCAATACGCACGCTCTTGAAATCTCCGGGTTCTGATTTTTTTAAATACCCCCGGTAAAAACTCGGGGTGCCTACAATTACCGTGGGCTTCTCCTCCCGCACAACCGAGCAGACGGTCTTGTAATCGAGGGGGTTGGGATAGGTTACAATCGTCATGCCGAAATAAAGCGGCGTCCATAAGGTTGCGGTAAGCCCGAATACATGGAAATAGGGGAGGGTGGCAAGTATCGCGTCCTTTTCGGAAAAATTTATCACCTTCCCGAAAGCCTCAATATTGGCGAGGATGTTTTCATGCGTGAGGGGGACGCACTTGGGTTCCTTTTCCGAGCCGCTCGTGAAGAGGATTACCGCGTGCTCGTCTTCAGTCCCGGCACGCGCCCTTTTAAGAATGGCATTAAGGGGGAGTTTCGCAACGAGAAAAGCCCGGAGCTTCTCCCATAGAGTCACCCCTTTTATAAGGTCTTCCAGGAAAAGCATCTTATCTAAAGGGAGGAGGGCTAAAGGGGGGCAGGCTGAAGGGGAACAACCGATTTTTTCGAGGAATGCCCTCGATGTGATTATCGTCTCAAAGCCGCATTTCTTTTTGGCATAACTTGCGTTCTCCGCCGCTCCCGTTGAGTAATTGATCATAACCGGGGTCTTTCCGGCCATAAGAGAGGCAAGAATGGAAAACGCGCACCCTGCCCCCGTCGGGAGCATAATTCCAATATATTTTCCTTTTATAGGGCGGATTTTTGCGGCTAATAGAAGAGAGGAGAGAAGTGTTTTCCGATATGTGAACCTTTTACCCGCTCCCCGGTCTATAAAGGCGGGCTTTGCGTGAAACCTTTTTGCGTTCCTGACGAAATGCTCATGGAGAAGCATGCAAGGACTCCATAGTTAACACTATTTTGCCGGGCGGCTAAAACCCTGTCAAATAAAACATCTGCCCTTCCGTCCGCCGGTTTGACAGACCGGATGCTCTTTTATTATTCTAATCTGCTTTACAGGTCAAATGAGATTATTCCCTAAGCAGATAGATTTCTTCGAGCTCTTCGACAAGGCCGCCGTGAACGTCATGGGGGCGGCGGGGATGCTCGTGGAGCTGATGGAGAATTTCAAAGACGTGGACGGCCTCGCAAAGCGCATCTACGACGCCGAGCACGAGGGCGACATGCTCACCCACGACATCATCAAGAAGCTCAACAAGACCTTCATCACCCCCATTGACCGGGAAGACCTCTACACCCTGGCCTCCCGCCTGGACGACATACTCGACCTCATCTGGAGCGCCACGAACAGGATCTCCATCTTCAAGATAAAGTACATCACCAAGGAAGCCATCTCCCTCTCCAAGGACCTCATGCAGACCACCGAGGTCATCCACAAGACCATACGGAAGCTCAAGGAGAAGAACTATTCCCATGTGCAGGAACTCTGCATAGAGATAAACAGGCTCGAAAACAGGATAGACAGGGTCTTCAGGAACGCCCTCGGGAAGCTTTTTGAGGAAATGAACGACCCCCTCGAAATAATAAAATGGAAAGAGATATATGAGCTCCTCGAAGACGCCTCGGACAGGTGCGAAGATGTGGCCAATGTCATCGAGTCCATAGTCCTCAAGCATGCATGATTCCTTCACCCTCCTCATCGCGGTTATAGTCCTTGCGGTAATCTTCGATTTCATAAACGGGTTTCACGATACGGCAAACGCCATAGCGACCTCGGTCTCCACGCGGGTGCTTTCCCCCCGCATGGCGGTGGGGATGGCCGCCGTGCTTAACCTCCTCGGCGCGCTTTCGGGGACGGCTGTGGCAAAGACTGTGGGCGCGGGCATCGTGGAAGCGGGCTCCGTATCACAGCTCACCGTGGCTGCGGCCCTGCTTTCGGCCATAGTATGGGACCTCATAACCTGGTACCTCGGGCTTCCCACATCCTCCAGCCATGCGATACTCGCAAGCCTCGTGGGGGCGGCGATAGCCACCTCCGGCACAGGCGTGATCATAAAGGTGGGGGTCTATAAGGTGCTTTTCGCCCTTATCTTTTCCCCTGTTGTGGGCCTCCTCCTCGGATGCGGGATCATGCTGCTCCTTATGAATATATTCAAAAACTGGGCCCCCTACGCCGTAAATAAGACCTTCAACAAGCTCCAGATAGTCTCGGCGGCTTACATGGCCTTCAGCCACGGCAATAACGACGCCCAGAAGACGATGGGGATAATCACCATGGCCCTTGTGAGCTACTATAACCTCCCGGACTTCCACGTGCCTTTCTGGGTTATCCTCATCTGCGCCTTCGCAATGGCCATGGGCACCGCGGCCGGCGGATGGAGGATTATAAAGACCCTGGGCGTGCGCCTTGTCCACCTGAAACCCATCCACGGCTTTGCCGCCGAAACCGCCGCCGCAACCATCATCGAGGCGGCCTCGAGGTTCGGACTTCCCCTCTCGACCACGCACGTCATCTCCTCCACCATAATGGGCGTGGGCTCCGCAAAAAGGCTCTCCGCCGTAAGATGGGCCTTGGGCGGCAATATCGTCATGGCCTGGATACTCACCATACCCGCCTGCGTCGCCCTCGCCTGGGGCATTACAACCTTCGCTCAGAGAATGGTTTAAGAGAGAATTGATCTAAAGGGGGCTTTGCCCCCTTAACCCCCCACGGGGGAACCAGTTCCCCCGGCCCCCATCGTTTTTAAAGCGAGGGTTGAAAGGGCCTTCGGCCCTTTCCGGGGTTCTAAGGGGCAGCGCCCCTTAAAAACACTCTAAATCGATTTTTAATCTCTTCCGCACTTAACGGGATATCGGGCACACTGGCGTTTCCGGGGCGGGCGAGTATGTGGATGAAGTGCGGGCCTTTTCTTTTACTCCTAAAAGAGGAGATTATTTCCTTTTCATCCGAAACAACCGAGACATTCTTAATGCCAAAACCGGCCGCGACAACGGAAAGGTCCGTCATGCTCGCTGTGGGCGTGGGCTGGCCCCCTGTGGAGCCGTACACGCCGTTATCTATGCAGATGATGGTCAAATTCTCCGGGGACATGAGGGCGGCAGTGGCGAGCGTGCCGGGGTTCATGAGGATGCTCCCGTCCCCGTCTATCACATAGACCCTTTTTGAAGTGGAAAGCGCCGCGCCAAGCCCTATCGGGGTTGCCATCCCCATGCTCCCAAGCATGTAAAAATTCGAGGGCTGGTCGAGGACATGATAAAGCTCTTTCGAAGGAAAGCCCAAATTAGAGATAACGGCATTTCTTTTTAGGAAGGGACTGATGATACTAATTATTTCAAACCTTTTAAAGGTGGGAAGCTTTCTCCTCCCGCCTGGACACTCTATTGGGGAGAGCCTTGGTCCTTTCCCTTTTATTGAGTCCGTTTCCTCTTCCGGGCAGGGCTCCCATATGGCGGGGCTCAGGAGGAAGGCATGTATTTCTCCCCTTTTATATGCGTCTTTTAATGGCCTTTCCACTCTAAGGATATCTTCTTCCCGGTTAATTTCCGTATATGCGATCCCTGCCGCTTTTAGAAGTTTTGGAGTGGCTTTCCCCATAGGGACTTGGGCCGCTATTTTCTCTTTATAAATGCCCCGGCGGCTTATGAATATGGCAAGCGGCAGGCTGTAAAAGCCTGTGAGCGAAAGGAGGGCGTTCATCATGTTGCCGAGGCCCGAGCTTTGGATTATCATGGCGGGCCTTCGGCCCGCAAGGGCCGCGCCGGCCGAGATGCCCACGCCTTCCTCCTCGCGCGTGAGGGGGACGTGAACGCCCAGTCTGGTTGCTTTTAGGAGCAGGGCTTTTATTTTTTCACATGGAAGGGTCGAGACGAAATCCACCCCCGCACCGGCTAATGTCTTTAAGAGGCTCTCTTCAGGGTCCGGCAAAGGAGTCCTTCCATCTCCTCAAGGGAGATGTTTTTGGTTATGTAAACAGGTTTCACCTCGTGGGTCTTTTTGTCCTTTCTAAGGCGCTTTTCGCCTCCTCCGGTGATATTTAAAAGGATCAGGGCATCTTTCGGGAGGCCGCCGTTTTTTGCGGCCCTTTGAAGCGCGGCCACCGCCACCCCGGAGGCGGGCACAATGTCTATCCCTTCGGACTGCTCCCAGAGGTTCATCGCCCTGAAGACGTCCTCGTTGTCCACGCCGTACATTTTACCTCCTGTGGCGCGGAGGGCGTCAAATACTCCTCCCTTTACGCCATAGGCGGGATAGCGGGTGGAAAGGACGCGCGTTGTGATGAGATATATCAGCTCGGGCTTAAGGTCTTCGGGGTTCAATTCCCGTTTGCCCTGCTCCCAGGCCCTTGCCATCGGGGCAAAGGGGAGGTTCTGGGCCAGGTGGAGCGAGGGGAGCTTTTGGCCGTATCTGCCTGTTTCTATAAACCTTTCCGCCATCTCCCAGGCGGCTATCGCGCCGGTGCCGCTCCCCACGGCCTGGAAGTAATATTCGGGAAGTCGGCCTATCCTTGAGACGGCTTCGAGCATGACAATCCCCAGCCCGTCCCTTTTGGCGATATTTTTTACTCCGCCCTCGAAGGGTATGCCGAGGACGCCTGCCGTCCTCCGGGCCACGTCTATGGAATCGGCGTAGTCGCCGTCCAGAAGCGCAAGCGTGGGGACCCGCCCCGTGTTCTCCAGATACCACATGTCCTTAAGGCACATGCGGGGCACGATGATCACAACGGGGAAGCCGCTCACATGGGAGAGATGGCAGAAGGCGCGCGCGGTATTCCCGGCGGAGGCCACCACGAGCCCCTCCACCCCGTTCTCCCTCGCGTTTTGGAGGACGACCGCCGCCTCGAACTCCTTGAACGTGCAGGTCTCAAGAAGAGCATCTTTTTCGGGCCAATAGCCGTTAAAGGCGATATAAAGGTTTTCAAGTTCCAACCGGGAGGCAAGCCCCTCTGAGCGATAAACTATCGGCCCGGGCTGTTCGAATCCCCCGCCCCTTTTCCCCCCGGAATGCACCGGAAGCCAATTGAACCGCCATATGCCCTCATATGAATGGTTCTCAAATTCCTCATCTTTATATTGCGTTATAAGGAGGGCGTCCTTGCAATGTTCGCAAAAGGCGCAATAAGCGTCCTTAAGCTCTTTTCCGCATTCCCGGCACTTGATAACGAAATGGCTCATAAAAGCCCCGCCAATAGCTCCATTATGTCCACTATCGGGACCTGCTTGTCATATTCAAATGAGGCCTCGTTTACTTTTGAGTAACACGCGGGGCAGGAGAGGATCAGCTTATCGGCTTTCTTTTGCCAGGCTTCGTCGATAGTAAGCCTGCCCATGGCTATGGCGTTTTCGTGAAAGACCTTGCGGGCGGCGCCGCCCGCCCCGCAGCACCGGGATTTTAATCCCTTTCTTTCGAATTCGAGAAGGCGGACCCCGGGGATGCTCTTTAATATCGCCCTCGGCTCTTCGATTACGCCTACACCGCGGCTCAAGTAACAGGGATCATGATAAATAAGCCGCTCGGGATATTCCTTTTTTACCCTTAATCGGCCTTTCCTTATCGCCTCCGAGACGAACTGGGTTATGTGCATTATCTTGAAGGGGAGCGCCCCACCGTAAAACAAGGGCCAGTCCCGGGCCATCATGTTCACACAGCACGGGCAGGAGCAAAGGAGTGTTTTCACTCCCTTTCCGGCATATCCCTCCACAAGCTTCTTTACGAGCTTTGAAAGAAGGTCGTGCTGGCCCGTAATAAAGAGAGGAAACCCGCAGCAGACCTCATCCTCCGCGGAGAGCATCGTGAAGGGCTCCCCTATTGCCTGGAGCACAAGCACGTCTCCCCTCACCATGGGGATGGCCTCGTAAGCGCCCGTGCACCCGGCGTAATAGGCGTATTCGGCCCTTTCGGGGAGCGTTAAATCTTCGGGCAACCACGTAAAGCGTTCCCCGGCGGGCTTGTCGTAAGGGTTGCCCGTCTTTTCGACAATTCCGGGCATCCGGGCCTGAGGCCCGATGGGGCCAAGCCCCCTCCGCACCATCTCTTTTCTCATCATGGGCCAGAGGCGCTGGGTCTCTATGCCTACGGTGCAGATGTCTCCGCAGGCGCCGCATGTCGTGCACTCAAAGATGGCCTTCGTGAACTCCTGGAGAAGTTTGGGGTCTACCTCGCCCCCAAGAAGCAATGCCTTTAGCCCCTCCGTGCTCTTTATGAACTCCCGGTACATGCGAATCTTCTCCGGAGGGGAGACGGCGGTGTTTCCCGTCACATCCTGCACGGGGCAGTACTTGATGCACTCGCCGCACTGGGTGCAGGCATCGAGCTCAACGAGCTGCTCCCTCGAAAGGCAACGGCTGAAGCTTTCTTTTTCCCTGCTCTTAGCCATGAAGTATGGACCTCAGTTCCGTGTCCCGCTTCCTCGCCTCCGTTATCGCAAGCGGGGCGGCGAAGATATGGCTCGGCAGGTTGGCGAAGAACAAAAGCACCAATATGAAATGGATTATAAAGAGGTTGCTCCGGGGGGCCCCGCCCAAAGGGGTCAAGCAGAAAATTCCGCCCACGAATTCCTTTATTTGCACGAGGTCTGCCGGATAGAAATTCCTTATCGTAAACCCGGTCAGGCCAATAAGAAAAATCACAATTAAGAGGAAAAGATTATTCCGCGAAATGTATTTATTTCTCTCTACGACAAGCCTTATGAACAGTATGTAAAGGATGGAAAAAAGAAAAATATACGACGCGATCTTCCCGACCGTGTGCAGTCTCCAGACCCAGAGCGGCACCGGCTCGATAAGGAAGCGCAAGTGCCATAGGATAAGGACAATAAAAGAGGCATGGAAGAGCCATTCGCCCAGCCAGAGCCGGGGGTTTGCCCGAAAGAGCCGGGCGAGAAATAATATTTCCAGGACCGTCCCGAGGGCAAAGAGAGGGCCTTTATGAGGCATGCTCATCCCGGGCTCTTCCTTCTTTGCTCTTATAAGGAGGACAAAGCGCCATGCCACCCTTAAAAGAAAGGCCGCAAGTGCAATATATGTCAGCGCAGCAAGGAGCCATCCCATTAAAAACGCCTTTCGCTCTTCCTACTCCATTGTCATGGGGCTCTTTAAAAATTCATTCAAGTTGGCCGAGCGCACCGTGTTCTCGAGGAGCATAGCTATGGTGACCGGCCCCACCCCGCCCGGCACGGGCGTGACATAAGAGGCCCTCTTCTCCACCGATTCAAATTCCACGTCTCCGGTTATCTTTCCCTCTTCAAGCACTTTTATGCCGATGTCCACCACGACTGCGCCCTCTTTCACCATATCGCCTTTTACAAGGCCGGGCACACCCGTGGCCGAACAAAGCATATCGGCTTGCCGGGTGATCGAGGCGAGGTCTTTCGTGTCCCTGTGGCAGACCGAGACCGTTGCCCCTTTGGCAAGGAACATGAGTGAGAGGGGCTTCCCCACGGCCAGGCTTTTGCCGATGATGACCGCGTGCATGCCTTTCATGGGTATCTCGTAATGCTCCAGAAGCCGGATCACGCCATAAGGGGTGCAAGGCAAAAAGCCCGCGTTGGCCGGCAAGTGCCTGCACTCGGGCGGGGTCGCGCCGCCGCTTGAGAATATCTGGAGCATGGATTCATCGGCCGCAAGCCTCCCGATGGAGCGGTAGCCCAACCCGTCCACGTCCTTCTCCGGCGCGATCTCGTTCACAATCCTCCGGGCGTTTATGTGTTTGGGTAGGGGGAAGAGCACGAGGAGCCCGTTTATCCGCTCGTCCCTGTTAATCGAGTGGACGGAGTTCAGGAGTTCGTTTATGGAGACGTTCCCCGGAAACCTGAACTCGAAGGCCCTGATGCCCAACTTCTTCGTGGCCCTTGTCGTCGCCTCAAAATAGGAGAGCGAGGCCGGGTTCTCACCCACGAGCATGAGCCCAAGGCCCACCTCTATCCCGCGTTCCCGGAGCTTTTCCACATCCTCCCTGACCTCTTTTTTGATCTTCTCCGAAAGGGCCCGGCCGTCAAGTATCTTTGCCATCGGTTTTTTCCTTCTCCTTCTCAAAGGATATAACCACGTCCTTCATCACCGCAAGCCCCGCTTCGGCCTCAAGGGCCTTGAGTATCGCGCAGGGCACCGGGCAGGACACGTGCTTCAGGCACATGGAGCCTGTCCTGTACACGGGGTTGTCGAGGATTTTCTTGAAGGCGTCCATCATATGAAGGGACGGGAGCTCCTTCCCCAACTTTTCCACCATCTCGCACTCGGAGCGTATTTTTAGATGGAAGGTGTTCTTCCCCTTTTCAATCACTTCGACCTTCGTGATAAGCCCGCACGCGCCGGGGTTGACCTTTACCCGAGCCATTTTATCCCTTTATCCAAATTATAATCCCCCTCAATCCCCCTTTATAAAAGGGGGAAGCCACTAAGGGAAAATTTTTGTCCCCCTCTTTTCTAAAGAGGGGCGAGGGGAGATTATAGATTAAATTCTTTTTCACAATTGTTTTTATTTCTTTACCCCTTAATAGTTACCGGGACCTTCTTTTCCTCTAAATGGGCCTTCAGATGCGGGAATTTATCTTTCATGTGGGGGAAGTGCATGGCCTGCATGAACTCCCGCTCGAATTCGGGCTCTATGGCGATCTCCACGAACTCCACCCACCTTGCCCTCTGGTCCGCCTCGACCCTTTTCGCCCGGTTAAGGAGCGCCATGCGGGCGCCGTCCCCGGCGGCGTTCCCCACGGCATAGATTTTGTCCATCTCGCAGTCCGGGAACATGCCGAGCGTAAGCGCCGCCTCCTTGTCTATGTAGCTTCCAAAGGCCCCCGCAAGCACGACCCTCTCCAGTTTCTCTATGCCCATCCTTTTCATCATGAGCTTGGCCCCGGCATAAAGGGCCCCTTTGGCAAGCTGAAGGGCCCGCACGTCCCCCTGTGTCACGGTCACGTCCGTGCCGATGGAGGTCTCGGGGGCCCAAGCCACCACGTATTCGGGCCTCCCGTCGATACCGGTCCGGACGCGCGGACTCGCGAGCCCCGCAACGAATTTCCCGCTCTTATCGATTATGCCCGCCTTGAACATCTCGGCCACAGCGTCTATAATGCCTGAGCCGCAGAGGCCTTTTGTGTTCATCTTTTCCTTGCTGTTTATCTTATCGCTCCATTCCTCTTTCCCGATAACCTTATAGGTGCATTCTCTTGTCCCGGGGTCTATTTTTATTTTTTCGATGGCGCCGGGTGCGGCCCTCATGCCGAACTTTATCTGCGCCCCTTCAAAGGCCGGGCCCGTGGCGCACGATGTGGAGCATACGCGCTCCCTATTGCCCAAAAGAAGTTCCCCGTTTGTGCCTATGTCTATGATGAGGACCTTTTCGTCCTGGTTATAGGGCTCTTCGGCTATGAGGACGCCCACGTTATCGGCCCCCACAAAGCCCGCCTCTAAGGGGAGCACATGGACATAAGAGGCCGGGTTGATCTTGAGGCCCAGATCCCTGGCCTTTATGTTCAACGAGTGCTGCACGGTAGGGACGAAAGGGCTCCTCCCGATATACTCAGGGTTGAAGCCCAAAAAGATATGGTGCATGGCGGTGTTGAAGACCACCGTCATGTCCACGATCTGCCCCGCCCCGTGATCTCCGTTTGAAGAAAATTCGCCGTTAACGGATAATTCCGCAGAGGCCCTCTCAAGAAGCTCGTTCAGGCCGTCTATGATGGCCCTCTGCATTTTTTCCAACCCGTCGGGGTTCGTCATGGCATAGGTTATCCGGCTCATCACGTCCTCGCCATAGGGGACCTGGGGGTTCATCATGGACTCCGTGCTTACGACCTTGCCGGTGGCGAGATCGCAAAGATACCCCACGACCGTTGTTGTGCCCACGTCCACGGCGATGCCGTATGTGCTATCGACAAGGCCCGGCTCCACCTTTATTATTTCTTTATCCATGAAAACGGTTGCGGTTATGTTCCACTGGCCCTTCCTTAAAATATCCTGAAGGGTTTTAAGGACCACATAATCCATGACAAGGTTTTTAAGGCCGTATTTTTCATCCAAAAACGCAAGCACCCGTTCGGAGTCCCCCACGGTCATATCGTGAAGGGAGGGTTTTTGAAGCTCTATGGCATATTTCATCACGGCGGGGTCTAATTTTATCGAAAGCTCCCTGGCCGCCTTTCTTACTATCTGCTTTCCGGCCCTCGAGCGCTCGGGGACGAATATCTTCAGGTCGCCCCTTAACTCCGCCGCGCAGGCAAGCCTTATCCCCGGGCCGTCCTCCGGCTTTATGTGCTTTATCTCGTCCTCGGTTATCTCTGTCAAATGCGCCATTCCGGAGCTTATATTGTCCTTTTCAAAGTAGCCCTCCTCGATCCTCACCTTGCATTTTCCGCAGACCTTCTTGCCGCCGCAGATGGCCTCTAACTCAACCCCGAGGTTTTGGGCGGCATCGAGCAGGGTCTTGCCCTCTTCCACCTCCCCACGCCTCCCGGAGGGCTGGAAGATGACCTTGTGCATTTTCATATATAAATCTCCTTATTTATTACAGAGGGCTCCGCCCTCTGGACTCCCGCAAAGGGCCACAGGGCCCTTTGAACCCTCGTTTTAAAAACGATGGGGGTCGGGGGAACTGGTTCCCCCGTGGGGGTCAAGGGGGCAAAGCCCCCTTCCAAATATCTAATCTTGCATAGGGGCATATGTTTATGCACAAGCCGCAGTTGGGTTTTTCCTCAAAGCAGGCTCTCCTGCCTTTGAGCGCCCTGCACTTTTCATATGATACGAACTCGGCGAAGGGCTCCCTCCTGCTCCAGTTCCTGCCGCTTATTGCCCCGGAGGGGCAGTATTTAACGCACAGGTCGCACTGGCCGCACCGGGAACTCGTAATCGGGGGGTCGGGCGAGAGCGGCGCGTCCGTAAGCACCGTGGCCCAGGAAAGCCGGGGGCCGTATAACTCATTTATGATGAGCCCGCTTTTCCCCACCCATCCGAGCCCGGAGCAGGTGGCCGCCGTCTTGTGGCTGAAAAGCTCATAAAGCCGGGAGATGAACTTCCCGCCCCTCCGGTCCGAATCGGGCGGGATGGAGAGAAACCGGAAGCCTCGCTTCTTGAGCCACTCTTCAGCCTCCCGCTGTAGCCCGGCCAACAGCGTGACCGTTTGCCTGTTAAGGCCCCTGTTAAGGGCGATTGCAACGGCCCTCTTAAGGTGAAGGATATCGGCAGAAAGTGCTTCCGTGGCGTCGCCCACTCCAACGAGCGTGGCGCCGGAGCTTAAAAGATGCCTTTTCAGGGGGGCCGGGCTCATTTTGAGGGTGATGCGGGCGAGGACTTCGCCTGGGACTCCTCCCTTAATTTTTTAAGCGCGCTCACCATGTTTATCGCCTCCTTCAAGGCGTTGCTGGCATCCGGCGCATAGCCGTCCGCGCCCCACTTCTCGGCGATCTCCTTCGAGACCGGGGCCCCTCCTATCATTATCTTCACGTTGGGGTTTTTGGCCTTGAGCGTCTCTATTATCTTCTGCATCCCCACCATCGTGGTCGTCATCATCGCCGAAAGGCATACGAGGTCGGAGTCCGTCTTTATCTGCTCCTCGATGAACTTATCGAGGGGCACGTCCCTCCCCAGGTCATATACCGTGAAGCCCGCCACGTCAAACATCATCTTGACGATGTTCTTTCCTATATCGTGGACATCGCCCTCGACCGTGCCTATCACGACCGAGCCTTTCACGCCCAAGTCCATCTTCTGCACGTGGGGTTTAAGGATGTCCAGACCCACGTAAAGCGCGTCGGCGCTCATGAGAAGCTCCGGGACGAAATACTCCTGCGCCTCGAAGAGCCTTCCCACCTCTTCCATCCCCGAGACGAGCCCGTCAAAGATGGCCTCGTTGGGGTCAATCCCCTCATCGAGGGCCGCCTGGGCCGCCTCCTTTACGGAGTCCTCGTCGTACTGGATGACCCCGTGTCTCAGGGCCTCCAGAATCTCCTTTTTCCTTTCTTCGCTTGCCATCTCAACCTCCGTAACTTATTATTTCTTCCATCATTGCCTTCATATTTTGAGGGGGGACGGTGGGCCATATGTCGCATCCCGGCCATACCGCGCTCGCCCCGTCGTCTATGCATTTCCTTATCGCCTGGCGTACCTTCTCTTCGTCTCCCGTGACGAGCACGTTATAGGGGTCAAAGTTCCCGAATATCAGGGCCTCCGTGCCGAGCTTCCTTCTTGTCTCGGCAAGGTCGTTTTTCTGGTCAACGCTTATGGCCCTGGCGCCCGATTCGTGCATGAAGGGGGCTATGTCGTTCGTCTTGCCGCATATGTGAAGAACTGTATTCGTCTTCAACCCGGCGAATATCTTTTTAAGATACGGCAGTATGAGGCTTTTGAAGACCCGGGGGGAGAGGACATCGCTTGTGGCCCCCATCTCCCTCACGGTTATATAGTCGACGCCGGAGTCCTCATAACTTTTGGCTACCTGTAAGATTGCGTCGGCCAGCACATCGAGGAGCCGCCCGGTCTTATCGGGCTTTTTAAACGAAAGTTTCAAGAGGTCATTCAGCTCCATTATCTGCCCTGCGAGCGTAAAGGGCCCCAGCACGTATGTGCCCACGGGGGCCACGAAGCCGATCTCTTTCTTCAAAAGGGAGACGGCCTCTCTCACGAGCGGGACCCTGCCCCTTTCCGCAAGGTCTACGGGGACCTTGAGGCCCTCCATCTCGTCCTCGTTATGAATTACCTTTTCCTTTATCGTGGGGTAGAGGATGTCCTCCGAATGGGCATAGACGTTTATTTTTGCCCCCAGGGCCTCGGCCTCCACGCAGAGGTCAAAGGGCACAACGCCGCACTCGAACCCGAAGAGCTTGTACGTGCTCGCGGCCGCCCGTGCCATCATCCCGGCATCCAGGTGGACCATGGCGAACTTGTAGCCAAGCTCCGCGAGGCCTGTGGTCGTAACGTTCCCCATCCCGCTGAAGCAGGGCACGCGGTCCACCTGCTCGTCCCTGAAGAGCCTCAGTATACGGTCTTTCGAGTTAACGATATTTACGGACATTCAAATACTCCTTTTAATAGAAGTGAATAAGCATCATTTGTCACTCCGGCTTGTCCGGAGTCTTTCTCCAGAAGGATTCCCGACAAGCGGGAATGACAACTTATGAATAAACTCACTGGCAAATGTATTGTGAGGGCCTTCATTTCCTTCTCGCGCCTCCTTCTTCGAGCTTTATAAGGAAGTCGCCGAAGTATTTTCTTATTGGTAGATTCGGGTTGTCCGGTATGCCGCCCGTCTCGTCAAAGGCCAAAGTGGAAAGAAGTATATGGGCCGCGGCCACGGCTGGGAATATCCGGGGCGCGGTCACTATGGGCCCGTAAAAATTGAAATCGCTCCAGAGCACGCTTGCCATCCCCTGTACCACGGCGTCCATCGCCCTGAAGCCGTCCAGGCCCCATGCCTCCTTCGCCTCTTTCCACATATGAGTGCCGTTGGAATAAGCGCCCCCGCAAGGGAGCCCCAATTTTTCCTTTATGGTCCGGTTCGCTATGAGCGAAAAGGACGTGGATGGAAGGTTCATAACGCAAGTATCCACGATTACGGTCTCGAACCCGTCCGCGCCTTGCGCCAAGATGGACTCGAGGGACTTGAGCCTCCCCATCGGGGTCTGGTCTTTATCGTCAAAGGCCTGCACCACCACGTGCTTTATCCCCAGGTCCTTCAATCTCTGCACCTGCCCCGGGATGTCTTTGTCCCACGGGGTTATGCTGTTATAGAGGAATTTGTCCTGAAGCCCCAGGCTTGCCACGTATTCGGTGGCCCTTGCCCTCTCTTCGGCCATCCACATATCTATTCCAAAAGGCATGCTTGTCGTTTCCAGGTAAAAATCTATGTAAGCTTTTGCTTCGTCGGGCTTATTTGCAACCATGGCGACCATGCAGGGGATGCCGGTAAGGCGGGAGAATTCCTCCTGCTTGCGGATAAGCTCCATTGCCCTCGCCCTGTCGAACTTCGCGGTCTTTCTGTCTTCGAGTATTTTATCTTTGTTGTGGAACATCGAGGCTATGAGTAGGGGCGGGTTCTCGCCCGGCTGGCCCCCAACCTTCAAGCCTCCGATATTTGCAACTCTTTGTTCCTTCTCGAATCTGAACACGGCTCTCCTCTTTTATCGTTAAGGGGCTCCGCCCCTTAGAACCCCGCTGGGGGCCAGCCCCCAGACCTATTGTTAAAAACGATGGGGGCCGGGGGAACTGGTTCCCCCGTGGGGGTCAAGGGGGCAAAGCCCCCTTTTTACGTCCTCCCCAAGCCTGCTTTTAGTAAACGCCGTGGTCGAATTTGGGCTGGGGCAGGTACTCCCAGCTCTCGCCCTTCCTGTACTTGGCCTCGATGTCGAGGCACTTGAGCGCGTACTCGAACGCATACGGGATACCCGGGCCGCCGGGGACAAAGCCCCCAAGGATCATCCCTACGGAAGCGGCCTCGAAGATCTCGCCCGTCGTAGCGCCCGCGTTAATGGCCGGTATCACGTGGATTATGCACCTGGGCGAGCAATATCCCACGCCCCCTGCCATGAACATGAGCTCCTTGACCTTGCGCGAGAGCGCCCCGTCGCCGAAGATGCTCGCGTAGAAGTCGGCGAAGGTCCTGCCCGGTTCCGTCGTCACCGTGTTTATGATCTGGAACATACGGGGCACGAACCCGCACTGCTCTTTCATGTACGCGTTCACTTCCTCGGTGGTCAAAACTTTCTTCCCGTTTCCTTCTCCCATTTTTACCTCCTTCGGTGTCTTGCCCGTCCGGGCAATTTTTTTAAGTTGCTCGAGGATTCCCATCTTTGCCTCCTTGGGAGGTTTTTTAAAACCCCCTTCCGCACCTCCTTCTGCTAAAGCCCCCAGCCCCGCGCCGTATTTATAAACGCCTGTATGTTCTCGTAAGGGACTGTAGGCGGTATATCGCAGCCCGGCATGAGGACAAACCCCCCGTCCGTCCCCGCCTTTTCGATTATTTCTTTGCACGTCTTTTCCACGAGCTCGGGCGTGCCCTGAAGCATAACTGCCACGGGGTCCACGTTGCCGCCAAAGCACATTTTGCCGCCAAGCACCTGTTTTGCCTTTGCTATATCCGTCTTGTGGTCCAGGCTTATGCAGCTTGCCCCCGTAGCGGGGAAAAGATCGAGCCTGTCCGTAGTATTTCCGCATATATGTAAAAGCGTGTGAGCGCCCCTTCCCCGCGCCCAATCGGTGAATTTCTTTAAGTAAGGCACCGCGAATTTTTCGAACTGCTTTTTGGAGATCAAATCCCCCGAAGCCGTGGGGTCGGCAAGGCTTACCACCTCAAGAGTCTTATCCTCGACAATGTCTTCATAAAGATGGATCAATAGGTCGGTTGCAAAGCTTACGATCTGCTCCACAAAGGCGGGCTTCTTGAAGGTGGCCTTCATCATCGCCTCTTCGCCCAGAAGCCTCGCTCCCAGGGTGAAGGGCCCCCATGCGGTCATCGTGACTACGTATTTATCCCCGATGGCCTTCCTTGCGGCCCTGAGGGCCTCCTTCACGGTTTTTATGGTCTCGTCTTTGTCGATGTCTTCGATCTTTAATTTTGCAAGGTCTTCTTCGGAGCTTATGAGGTGGTCTTCCAAGTCGGGCGCGCCCATCTCGCGGAATTTTATCCTGCCCCCGAGGGCCGCCGCATGGAAATTGTTATATCCGGAGCCCGCGTACACAACATCGCACCGCAGCTTTTCGCTCATGTCTATGAGCATCCGGGCCATTTTGCCGGGGTCTTTGGAGAGCGCTTCGAAACTTGTCCCCCAAGCTTTGATGCTCCACATCCCGGCCCCGAAGAGCGTAGCCGGCACTCTCTCGGGATTTCCTCCTTCGTAAGCCTTGAGGATTATCTCTTTAGGCGTCATTTAAGCCTCCTCCCATCATTTAAGCCTCCTCCCATCAGGGCTCCTCCATTTACCTATTTAAATTTATTCATCTATTGGACTTAAGGGTGGACTTAAGGGATTTTCTGTGGGCCGAAATTCCCTTAATCATCCGTTTCAGGCGGACAAGGTCGAGGGGCTTTTCGAGGGAATAAATATCCGGGCCGAACCCGTTCTCCCCGAGCACGATCACCCTTATCTCGTCGTTTAAATTCCTGATAATGACTGCTGCGTCGCGCGCGTCCAAGCCGAACCCGCCCGAGTCGAGTATCACCGCCCCGAATTTTTTTCTCATTACGAGCCTTATCGCGTCCGCCGGGTAGTCCGCGCACTCGACCATCCAGCCCTCGTCCATTAAGGGCGCGTGCAAGCCTTTCCTCAAGATGGGGTCAAAGGTGCAAAGAAGGATTCTCTCCACAGCGATTATTTATAATGCAATCCCGGTGCCAGAATCCCGCAGGATGCAACTTATTGTTTTTAAATGAGATTTTAGGGACGACTCTCTTAAATAGGAGAGAAGCGGGGAAAATTACCCCAATAAAATGGGGGAAAAATGCCCCAAATATTAATTTTTCTTAACGAAGTCCCCGAAGCCCTTGAGAATTCCGAGCCCCATCTGCTGGCTCTTTTCGGGGTGGAACTGGGTGGCAAAGACATTGTCCTTCCAGATCATAGATGTGAACTCCACGCCGTATTCGGTCGTCGCGGCTATCACGTCCTCATCCCTGGGGACAACGTAATAGGAATGCACGAAATAGAAGCTTGCGCCCTCGGGGATGCCGTCGAAGATGGGAGGGCGCCTTTTTATATTGAGCGTATTCCAGCCCATGTGGGGGACTTTCAAGTCTTTGCTTTCGGGGAACCTCACGACCTTGCCGGGGAAGAGGTCGAACCCGTTGCAAATACCAAACTCCTCGGACTCGGTAAAAAGCACCTGAAGGCCGAGGCAGATGCCGAGGAAGGGCTTTCCTTTTCCGATGGACTTTATGACGGCCCCCCGGAGTTTTAGTTCATCGAGATTCCTTATGCAATCTTTGAAGGCGCCGACACCCGGCAGGACGACCCCGCGCGCGTCCTCAATCTCCCGGGCGGTGTTTACCACGCGGGCATCCACGCCCACCTTGAGAAAACCTTTTTCCACGCTTCTTAAGTTCCCCATTCCGTAATCAACGATGGCTATCATGACCTTTAATTATAACATCTGAGCGCGACAGCGGGACAGCGAGATAGCGCGACAGAACGACAGAAAGAAATGCGAAATGAAGAAAATAGTATAAAATGGGAAAGATGAATAACGTAAAACTAAGGACGACAAAGAGGCTTCTTTCGGGGCATCTGTGGGTATTCTCGAACGAACTCGTCGGGAGCCCTAAGGGGTTTTCCCCCGGAGAGGCGGTGGAAGTCCACGGCCCAAAGGACGAGTTTCTGGGGGTGGGCTACATAAACCCCCAGAGCCTTATAGCGGTAAGGATTCTAACGAGGGAAAAAGAGGAGATCGGCCGAGACTTCTTTAGAAGGCGTATTGTCGATGCCCTCCATATGAGGGAGCGCTTCTTAAAGAATAAAAACGCTTACAGGGCCGTCTACAGCGAAGGGGATTTTTTGCCAGGTCTTATTGTGGACAAATTTGACGGGGCGCTTTCGGTTCAGTTCCTTACAGCAGGCATAGAGGCACAGAAGGATACCCTGATTTCCATTTTAGATGAGGTCTTTGACCCCGGCCTTATTGTATTAAGGAACGACAGCAGGGTAAGGACCCTCGAGGGCCTTCCCCTTTATAAGGAAGTCGTTAAAGGGACGCTTGAGTCCCTGCCGCTCATAAACGAAGACGGTGTCCGGTTCGAGGCAAATCCTTATGAGGGGCAGAAGACCGGCTTCTTCCTCGACCAGGCGGAGAACCGTGCTGCGCTCAAGGAGCTTATAAACGGGGGCGAGGGGCTTGACCTTTTTTCCTATTCCGGGGCCTGGGCCATGCATCTCGCCTCTAAAGGGGCAAGGGTCGCCTGTGTGGACGAATCCGAAAGGGCCCTAAACGAGGGCCGGAGGAACGCCGAACTGAACGGCCTTTCCGAGAGGATTCATTTCCTTAAAAGCGATGTTTTTCTTTTCCTTGAGAAAGAGCTGGCCCAAAAGAAGGGAGCCTACGATTTCATAGTCCTCGATCCCCCGGCCTTCGTAAAGAGCGCCAGGAAGCTTAAAGAGGCGGTTAAAGCCTACCGGACTCTGAACGCCCGGTGCATGGGCCTTCTAAGGCGGGGCGGGTTGCTCGCAACTTCATCTTGCTCGTATCACCTCTCGCGGGAGATGTTTCTGGATATGCTCCGCGCGGCCGCAAAGGACGCCGGTAGGGGAGCGAGGCTCCTTGCCCTCCGCTCTCAGGGGAGGGATCACCCCGTGCTCCTTTCCATGCCGGAGACGGAATACCTGAAATGCGCATTTCTCATTATCGACTAAGGAGCCTGCCGACAAATACCGTTTCCTGATTTGAGGGCCCAATATGTTGTAGCCGCAACCTTCATTGCACTATATGAACTGCGCTATATGAACGCAGGCTAAAGCCTGCGGCTACATTACTCGGACAGGCTCCTATTCTGATTCACAAAAACAAAGTAGAATCTTTATAATAGAAACTTAAATTAATCCATTTAAAGGGGGCCGGATGGGTCAGGATAAGGAACTGTTGCTCAGCCTGCATATAGACCAGAAGATAGAGAAATCGAAATCCATTATAAAAGAGGGGCTCGAGAAATTCGGAAGGGATAAAACCTCCCTTGCCATCACCGGCGGGAAGGACAGCACGACCGCGCTCTGGATAGCAAAAAACGTCTGCGACGAGATGGGGCTAAAACTCCCCGTTTGCATGTTCATAGACGAGGGGGACGTATTCGATGAGATAAGGGAATTCGTGGAATATATAAAAAACCTCTGGTCCCTGGACATTGCCTTCCTCAAAAACCGCGATGTGGCCGAAAAGGCAGGTGCGCTGGGCGATACGGTAAAGGCCTCCTCGCTTAACGACGTGAACCGGGCCGCGCTCTCTGAGATGAATTTTTCCGAAGAGGAATTCCCCTTTATCCCGGACTCGACCGTGTGCAACCACCTGATGAAGACCCTCCCCATGAGGGAGTTCATCGTGAAAAACAATATAAACCTCATGTCCATAGCCATAAGGTGGGACGAGCAGGCGGCAAGAAAAGAAGACGCTTTTTTCGTCCCGAGAGAAAATCCTCCGCACACCCGCATGCACCCCATACTCCACCTGAGGGAGCGGGACATATGGATAGCCATCTTCAAAAACGACATCCCTTATAACAAGCTCTACAAGCTGGGTTACCGCTCTCTCGGCGCAAGGTGCGCCACCGGAAGGGCCTCGGACATACCCGCCTGGATGCAGGACCTCGAGAACACCCCGGAGCGCGTGGGAAGGGGACAGGAGAAAGAGAAGATGATGGACCAGCTCCGGGCGCTGGGGTACATGTAAACTATGTTTTTTAAAAAGAGCAAAAAAGGAAGGAAAGCGGTCGTATTGGGGCTGGACGGCGTTCCTTACACACTCCTAAAAGAATACATCGAACGGGGCCTCATGCCGGAAGTGGGGAAACTGGCCGGGACCGGAAAGCTCCTTAAAATGAAATCCACGCTGCCGGAGATATCCTCCGTGGCCTGGACCAGCTTCATGACCGGGAAAAACCCCGGCGAGCACGGCATCTTCGGCTTCATGGAGATAAATAGGGACACTTACGAGTACACCTTCCCCGATTTCTATTCGCTCAAGGAAAGACCCGTCTGGGAACGGAACGGCTGGAAGTCCGTAGTCCTGAATATACCCCAGACCTATCCCGCAAAGCCCCTTAACGGCGTCCTCGTGAGCGGCTTTGTGGCCCTGGACCTCAAAAAGGCCACATACCCGGAGCGGGTATTCGATTATCTCTCCGGCATGGGCTACAGGATAGATGTGAACGCGAGGCTTGCCGCCGAAAACCCGGACGAGTTCTTTAAAGACCTCTTCCATACGCTTGGGAAACGGAAAGAAGCGATCGAGCACCTATACGATAACGAGGAATGGGACCTCTTTATCGCCGCGATCACCGAGACGGACCGCCTCCATCACTTCTTCTTCGACTCGGCCCTCGCAGGGGATCATTACGATAAGTTCGAGCGGTTCTACAGGGAAATAGACGCCTTTATCGGCAAGATGGCCTCCAAGGCGAAAGAGGACGGGGCGGGCTTTCTCACCTGCTCCGACCACGGCTTTACCCCCATAAAGAGCGAAGTCTACATAAACAGGTGGCTCATGGAGAACGGGTATCTCGTCCTCAATTCCGGGGACGGCCTCACAGGCATCACCCGGGACTCCAGGGCATTTAATTTAGACCCCTCAAGAATATACATACACCTTGAAGGGAAATACGGACGGGGGCCGGTTAAGAGTACCGAATACGAGCCCCTCCGGAACGAACTGAGAGAGAAACTGAAAGAGATTTCCTTCGAGGGCCAGAAGGTCATTAAAGAAGTATTTACGAAAGAGGAGATATTTAAAGGGCCGCAAACCGCGAACGGGCCGGATTTATATCTGTTGCCTAATTACGGCTTTGACTTGAAAGGGGTCGCAAACAGGCCCAATATATTCGGCATGACGAGGTTCCGGGGGATGCACACCTACGACGACGCACATCTTTTTTCCTCTGCTCCTTTGGAACTCGAAGACCCCAAAATAGAAGACGTGGCCTCGATAATATCAGAATGGGTAAGGGGCTCCGCCCCTTGATTATTTGGTGGGGGCGCTGCCCCCAGCCCCTGCAAGGAGGCCAGCCCCCTTGGACCCATCGTTTTAAAATTAGGGTTCAAAGGGCCCTTGGCCCTTTGCGGGGTTATAAGGGGCAGAGCCCCTTATAAAATGACATGATTTTCAAAGGGAAGAGGATTTTTTTCTCCGGCGTGGGCGGGAGCGGCGTATCGGCGCTGGCCGGTTTCGCCTTCGAAAAAGGGGCCAGGGTTAGCGGCTCCGACAGGGCATTTGATTTAAACCCCGCCCATCCCCTCCGCAAGGCGCTCGAAAAAAGGATCGGGATATTCCCCCAGGACGGGAGCGGGATAAAAGAATCCTTGGACCATGCGGTCTTCTCCACGGCTGTAGAGGCCACGAGGCCGGAGATAATAAAGGCGAAAGCCCTGAACATACCCCTTTACAGCAGGCCCCAATACCTCGCGATGCTTGTCCGGGAGTTCAAGACCCTTGCCGTGGCCGGCACAAGCGGGAAATCCACGGCCTCGGGTCTTTTGGCCTTTTTGATGAAAAGGCTGGGCCTTCGGCCAAATTTCATTGGCGGGGGGAGGGTGAAAGATTTCCGGACGGAGACAAACACCGGGAACTCGCTCACGGGGGATTCCGAGTGGCTTGTGGTTGAGGCCTGCGAATCGGACGGCTCGATAACGGAATACAAGCCCCTTCATTCCATAATCCTTAATCTTGAGCTCGACCACCATTCTATAGATGAGACGGCGGAGATGTTCAATGCCCTTATAAGGGGGACTGCCGGGCTCGTTCTCATAAATTCGGATGACCCGAACCTCTCGGACATGAAGGTAATGAAGGCGATGAATGTCCGCAATGCGGTCACATTCGGAATTAAAAATCCGGCCCGCTACAGGGCGGAAAATATCGTATGCCACCCCTTTAAAAGCGAGTTTGTTTTAAATGGCCGGAAGATGACCCTCTCCATGCCCGGCAAATACAATATTTATAATGCGCTCTCCGCGATCGCCCTTCTTTCCGAGATGGGAACCCCTTTAAAGGATATCGCCCGTGAGCTTCCCGCCTTTCGGGGCATAGAGAGGCGCTTCGACATACATTCAAACGGGACTAACCTCGTGATAGACGATTACGCCCACAACCCTCACAAGATCGCATCCCTGATGGAAGCGGTTGCGAACATAAGGGAAAATATCTGTTACATCTTCCAGCCGCACGGGTACGGGCCCACGCGGATGATGAAAGAGGGATATATCTTTGTATTTACCGGGAATTTGCGAGATGGGGACCATTTGATGCTTTTGCCCATCTTCTACCAGGGGGGTACCGCGACAAAGGACATATCGAGCGAAGACTTGGCGCGCGGGATAAGGGAGATGGGCAAAAGCGCCCAATCGGTAGAGACGAGGGAGGCCCTCCTTGCGCATCTCTCTCTTAAATGGAAAAATTATGTCGTGATGGGGGCCCGTGACGAGACCCTCTCCGCCCTGGCGCAAGAGATTGCGGCCCGCCTTCAGGTGACAAAGGTGCAATGAACGGCCCCCTTGTGAGCATAGGCATGCCGGTTTATAACGGCGAAAAATATCTGCGGGGGGCCATCGAGAGCCTCCTTTCCCAGTCCCACGCCAATATAGAGCTTGTAATCTCCGATGACGCCTCCACCGACGGCACATCCGAAATATGCGCCGGGTTCGCCTCCAGGGACGGGAGGGTCAGGTATTACCGGCAGGAGAAGAACAGGGGAATAACATGGAACTTCAACCATGTGCTGGCGCTTGCCCGTGGGGAATACTTCATGTGGGCCGCGCAGGACGACCTCCGGGACAAAGACTATATTAAGAAGTGCGTCCAGGTATTGGAGAGGGACCCTGAAGCATCACTCTGCGCAAGCCGGGTAATATATATCGGTCCTCGCGGCTCGGAGGCCGGGAGAAGCGATATAAACCTTTCCACGAGGGGGATGGGGGCCGCACGGCGTGTGACCGCCTTCCTGAAAAACCCGGGGAACGATCCCGTCTTTTACGGCCTCATAAGGCGCAAGGCGCTCGCGGGCAAGAGCCTTGAAAACGTAATGGGGCAGGACTACCTCCTTGTGCTTGAGCTTCTCCTCGAAGGGCATATCGAGACCGTACCCGAATATCTCTTCAACAAAAGAATAGGGGGAGGCTCCCGGTCCATTATGAAGATGGCCCGCACTTACGGGATCACCTCCGGGCCCATCATAAGATGGCACAGGGCATATCTTTTTACGAGGTTTCTCTCCGCGATATTCCGTTCCGGAAGGATAGGCCAGGGAGATAAAATTTACTTGGGAGTGGTTGCGCCTTATCTCTATTTAAGGCATTATCTTTATCACGACCTTGCCGACAGGAGGCAGGCGAGGGCGGCAAAGAGGCTCGCCTATCTCAAGACCCATGCAAGGGAAGGACACATCATTCTTAAAATTCTTATTCTCCTCGAAATGCCTTTTTTGCGCCTGAAGCGCTATGTAAGGAGCTTATTAAAGAGTCATTAGAAGCCTGTCCGACAAATACCTTTTCCCAGGAAGGGCACATTATGTTGTAGCCGCAACCTTTAGGTTGCGCCATATGAACGCAGGCTAAAGCCTGCGGCTGCATTACTCTCTTGTTCGTCATTCCCGCGAAAGCGGGAATCCAGCATTTTCAAGCCTTTCTGGATGCCCGCTGGAGCCTGTCCCAGCAGGTAGTAAGCTGGGAACATGCGGGCATGACAACGCTGATAGTATTAATTTTGAGATAGGTTTAGTAAGTTTCTGCCATTAAGCGGGAATAGAGTTTTTCGTAATCCCCGACCATCCGCTCAAGGCTGAAATACCGCACCTTTTCAAGGGATTCTCCTATATAGCGATTCCTGAGAGCGGAGTTTTCCATTAGCTCCATAATGGCCTTTTTCAGTGCCTCTTCGTCCGCCGGCGGGACCAGATACCCGTTGATATCGTGCTCTATCAATTCCGGTATCCCGGAGACCTCTGTGGCAAGTACGGGCGTGCCCACCGCCATCGCCTCTATTATCACGTTCGGAAGCCCCTCGTAAAGGGATGGGAGGACGAAGAGGTCCGAGGCCTTTATATAGAGGGCGGCATCCGTCCTGTATCCCGGAAACTCGATGCGCGGGTCTTTTGCCATATTCAAGAGTACATCCCTGTATGGGCCGTCGCCTATTATAAGAAGCTTCAACCCTTCATTTTTAATCTCCTTAAAGGCGCTTATCAGGTGCTCGAGGCCTTTTCTCTTTACGAGAGAGCCCACAAAACAGATATAAAAGGTATCTTTTAAAAAGGAAAGGCGATTCCTGAGTATCTCTTTATCCTCGAGGAGGGCATATTTCTTCAGGTCAAGGCCGTCGTATACGACTTTTATTTTAGATGGGTCTTTTATAAAGCCCCCGTTCAAAATATCCGCGGCCACGGCTTTCGAGACCGTGAGGACGGCATCCGCCTTTTTATAGGCATGCTTTAAAAATAATTTTTTAAATCCCGGAAACCTCACCTCCTCAAGGATATCGGCGGGGGACGAGAACTCCTCGGCGACAAAGACCGGCTTATATTTTGAGATTCTTACTGCGAGCGCAGTAATAAAGCAGGAATACATGAGAAAGGCATGCACAATATCTGGCCGGTAAGTTTTAATCAAAGACCCCAATTCGATAATGGACTTAAGTGGTCTCCTTCTGCCGTATTTCCCTTTTAGGGGTATTTTTTCATTCAGGTCTTTCTCTCTTATCCCGCCTTTTTCCGCAAGGTAGACGAGCTTTTCCGCTTTTACGTTATTTGCGATGTTTACGAACTGCTGTTCTGCGCCTCCCCCGCCAAGGTGGTCTATAACGTAGAGGATTTTCATGTAAGATGGGTGTATTTAAGCAAATCGGGAGAGGATTTGCAAAATGAAGCCTGCTAAGAAACGCTCCTTATGAAGTCCTCGAGGGCCTCCCTCCAGGGCCTGAGCCCCGTCCCCTTTCGGCTTTCGAGGACCGACCAGAGCGGCCTTTTTGCCCTCGTGGGGTATTCGGTATGAGGGACGGCGGATATGTTCGCCTTGACGTCTGCGATATCGAGTATCGCCTTTGCGAACTCATACCAACTGCAGGATCCGGAATTCGTCACGTGGTATGTGCCGTAAGGCAGGCTGCTTGTGACCATTTCCCATATCTTTTGGGCTGCGTCATGGGTGTAGGTGGGGGACATGAACATGTCGTCAATTACCTTCAGTGCCTGTCCCTCCCTGCCTTTTTTCAAGATGGTATAGACGAAATTCCCCCCCTTCCCGCTTGCCCCGGCTTTCCCGTAAAGGCTTGCCACCCGCACGATGTAGTATTTTTCGATAAGGCCACGAATATAGATCTCGCCGGCGTACTTCGAAATGCCGTAGGTATTTATAGGGAACGGCGTATCTTCCTCTCTGTAAGGCAGGGGCTGTTTCCCCCCGTCAAAGACATAATCCGTGCTTATGTGGAGAAACGCAGAGCCTGCCTCGGCGCAGGACTCTGCAATATCCCTCACCGCTATTGCATTTATTTTAAATGTTAAAACCGGGTCCAATTCGCAATCGTCGGTCTTGTGGAATGCGGCTGTGTTCAGGACGATGTCGGGCCTGTGGGCGAGAATGGTTTCTTTTACCTTTCCCGCATCGGTGACATCCAGGTCTTTTCTAACCAGGGGGACAAGTTCCATCCCTGCGGGTTTTCTTGCGATAAGGTCATGCGCGAGCTGGCCCGAGGCCCCGAAGAGGAGTGCTTTCATAACTTACACCATCACGCCTTCGGCGAGGAGTTTTTTATACCATTTGACGGTTATCGTCATCGGGTCGTCGGGGTCGAGCTTCCCTTCCTTGAGGGCGTTCCAGACCTCTACCGCGCCCTTTTCGGCGTTGAACTCGCAGCTAAAACCCAGGACTTTTGCGATCTTGTCGAAACTCACCCTGTATGAGCGGTGGTCCGGCTGCCCGTACCATTCGTATTCGAACGGGATGCCGATCGCGGACGCGATGCGTTTTGCGAGCCCGAATATCTGATAGTTCTGGTCATTTGAGCCAACGTTGAAAATCTCTTTATTGACCGCGCCGGCGGGGGCTTCGAGGGCCTTTATCATCGCCATCGAGGTGTCGCGCACGTGGACGAGGGGCCGCCACTGGTTCCCGTCCTTGAGGATCGGGATCTTCTTATCCACAAAAAATCCCCGCACCATGCCGTTTATGGCAAGGTCGAAACGCATCCGGGGCGAATAGCCGTAAACGGTGGCCTGCCTGAGTATTACCACGGTGAAGTTGGCGTCTGCGAAATCCATTATGTCCTGCTCGGCCTTGTAGTTGGCCTTGGCATAGGTTGTAAGCGGGTTTACGGAGGAAGTCTCGTCTATCATCTCGTCCTGGAAGCCGTAAACGCTGCACGAAGAGGGGAGGATATATCTCTTTACGCCGGCGTTCCTGGCCAGCGCGGCCATCCGCAGCCTTCCCAGGTAATTGATGGACCAGGTCTTGACCGGGTCCAGCTCCCCGCTCGGGTCGTTGGAAAGGGCAGCGAGGTCTATAAGCGCGTCAACCCCTTTGAATACGCCTTTTTCCGCGAACCTTATGTCCTCCTCGCAGACGACCATCCCGTTTTTTGTGACGGGGAGCTTGTCCCTGCCGAAAAAGAACCTGTCCAAAGCGGTTATCTCGTATCCCCTTTCGAGGAGCATGGGCAGAAGGACGGAACCTATATAGCCTCCGGCTCCGGTTACAAGGACTCTCATTTTGTGCCTCCATATTTAAAGGTATTATCGGCGTCTTTCAAACGGGGCAGGATTGCGTCTTTGGGCGACAGGGATACGTCTTCCATCGGCCATTTTATCGCGAGGTCCGGGTCGTTCCAGAGGATGCCCCTCTCGTCCCCTGGGCTATATACGCCCGTGGCCTTATAGAGGAGTTCGGTATCATCCTCCAGCACGCAAACCCCGTGTGCGAACCCGGGCGGCACCCAGAGTATATGCTTGTTCTCCTCCGACAGCACGGCCGACACCCATTTGCCGTACCAGGGCGAGCCCGCCCTTATATCCACGGCCACATCGAAGACGGCTCCCCGGGCGACCCGGACGAGCTTCCCCTGTGCTTTCGGGTCAAGCTGGTAATGAAGTCCCCTGAGCACCCCGCGCCTTGAGCGCGAATGGTTGTCCTGTATGAAATCGTAATCGATCCCGTTGGCCCTGAAGTCGGTGTTTTTGTAAGTCTCCATGAAAAATCCCCGCTCGTCTCCGAAGACCTTCGGTTCTATAAGGATCACGTCCGGTACGGCAAGCTTTTTGAAAGTAAATGGCATATAGGCTCCTTAATTCATTATGTATTCTTTTGCGACAAATTCCGAAAACGCCATCGAGCAGGTAAAAGCCGGTGAAATGGCGTTCAAAATATGCAGGCTCGTCCCGTCCTTGAGAACTATGAAGTCCATCACGAGTTCTTTTTTCTCCCAGTCCACAAGCTGCGGCCTGATGCCCGCCTTATCCGAGGGCACCACGTCGGAGGGTTTTAGTTCCTTCACAAGGGACTTTGCATCCTTGAAGAATGCGCTGGCCAGGTATTTTCTGGGCTCTGTGAGCGCGATCTTGCGGAATTTCGGGTTCGAAAGAAAGAGCAGGATATCCCTGTAGAGGACTTCAAGGCTTTCTCCCCCAAGCCCCCCCAGGAGGCTGTAGTTCTCTCTGCCCAGGGCGGGGATGGCGGTAGGGCCCATGTATATCTCTCCGCTTATGTTCTTTGTGAAATGCACCCCGAGGAAGGGATTCCTTATATCGGGTACGGGATATATATTCCCCCTTACGAGCGCGTTCCTGTCCGACCGGAGTTTTTTGTATGTGCCTTTAAAAGGGACGAGTATGTATTTTCCCGCAATGCCGAATGAATGCGCTATGCGGTCGCTGTAAGCGCCGGCGGAATTTATGAAAAGGCCGAATTTTATCTCGCCTTTGGAGGTTTTGGCGGCGGACGAGCCCCTGGGGCCGATAAAAGAAGTCCCAAGCTCGATCCTGACCTTTCCCGACGCGGTCAGCTCCTCTTTGAGAGAGGCAAGTATCTTTTTGGGGTCAACGACGGCGGTATTATGCGAATAGAGGGCCCTTTCGCAGGTCTTGGCGTTGGGCTCTATCTCCGCAAGCTCTTTTTCGTCTATCAAGGCCACCTTTGCCCCGTTCGCCACCGACCTCTCGTAAAGCTCCTTCAGGGTCCTGTTCTCTTCTTCATCACGGGTCACGATCACCTTGCCGCATTCGTCGAGGGGGAGTCCTCTCTCGCGGCAATAATCCTTTAAAAGCATGTTCCCCTGCATGCAGAACCTGGCCTTGAAGGAGTCCGGGGCGTAATAGATGCCGGAGTGAAGGACGCCGCTGTTCCTGCCCGAGGCGTGTTTCCCGAGAGAATCTTCCTTTTCGAGGATCAGGATATCGGAGGCCCCTCTCTTTGCGAGCTCCCTGGCGAGAGTGAGTCCCACGATCCCCCCGCCGGCTATGAGTATTTCGGTTTTATCAGGAAGGCCCATCAAATTTTCTCGTTGGCCATGCGCGCGAGATATTTTCCATAATCGTTCTTGGAGAAGCCTTTGGCTATCTCGAGAAGGCTTTTTCTCGTCATCCATCCCTTCCTGAAGGCTATCTCCTCGATGCAGCCGAGCATGAGCCCGGTGCGCTTCTCTATTGTGGCCGCGAACTCTCCGGCCTCGAGAAAGCTGTCATGGGTGCCCGCGTCGAACCAGGCAAAACCCCTGCCCAGGAGCTTGGCCCGGAGTTTTCCCCGCTTCAGGTATTCCTCGTTCACGAAAGTTATCTCAAGCTCTCCCCTTCCGGAGGGTTTTATCGACCTTGCGATTTTCGAGCAGTTCTTGTCATAGAAATAGAGCCCTGTTATGGCCCAGTTGGAACGGGGCTCCTTGGGCTTTTCAACGACCGAGACGACCGTCCCCTTATTGCTCAGTTCAGCTATGCCGTATCTTTCGGGATCGTGGACATACGAGCAGATAATGGCGGCGCCGCCCTTTGTCTCTACCTCGGTCCTTGTCTCTTCAAGCAGCGCCGGGAGGCCGTGGCCAAAAAAGATGTTGTCCCCCAGGATGAGACAGGCGCTATGGCCCTTTAAGAATTCCTCTCCTATGATCAGTGCATCCGCAAGACCCCTCGGCTTTTCCTGTACGGCATACTCAAGCCTGAGGCCTACCCGGGAGCCGTCCCCGAAAAGTTCTTTGAATCGCTCTATATCCCTCGGAGTGGAGATAAGCAGGATTTCCTTGATGCCGGCAAGCATCAGGATCGAAAGAGGGTAATATATCATCGGCTTGTTATAAATAGGCAACAGGTGCTTGTTTACACCCAAGGTTGCCGGGTAGAGCCTTGTGCCGCTTCCTCCGGCGAGGATAATCCCTTTCATGCGTCCCCTCTTATCTGAAACTCGGATTAAAGCGTTTTATTATAATTCTTTGCTGCTGTTTTTTTCAAACAAAAAGGTGGTGAGGGTCGGGCCTACTTTCTTATCTTAATCGGACAACCGTTACTCCCTTTCCGCCCTCCTCGCGCTCTCCCGCGCGGAAATCCGCCACAAGGGGGTGGCCCTTAAGGTGCTCGCGCACGGCCTTCAGAAGGGCGCCCGTGCCGATGCCGTGCACAATAAGCACCTCCGGGACGCCCGAGAGTGCCGCATCGTTCAGGAACCGCTCAAGCCTCGATATCGCCTCATCCGCCCTCAGCCCCAAAAGAGGAAGCCTCATGGCCGCCTCTTTATCCGGCTCCTCCCTGGTTCCCTTATAAGAGGATTTTACTTTTCCTTTTTTCCCCTTTGCCGGGCTTAGAGCGGAAACCGGCAGCTCAAGCTCCTTGTCCTCCGCCATGACCCTTACGCGGTATTTCTTGCGGTCTATCTCCGTTATTTCAGCATCATAGCCCAGGCTCTTTACGAATACCCTGTCCCCGATTTCAATCTCGTTTATGGAAATGGGCGGGAGCCCGGAGAATTCTTCGAGCTTTTTCCCTATATGTTCACCTATAATGGAAATTTTCCCGGCGGCCTCGCGGCTCTTTTGCCGCTCCCTTTTGGCCTCTTCCAAAAGGGCATTCACGTCTCTTTTTATCCCCGAGACGATCTCTCCCGCCTCTTTGTAGGCGGCCTCGATAATCTTTTTCCGCTCTTCTTCGCTCTCTTTAAGTCTCGCCTCGACGCCTTGAAGTTTTTCCCTTATAAGCGCCTTTTCCTCTTCAATTTCTTTTATGCCTTTTTCATAACCGGCCCGTTTTTCTTTCAAATCATTTAAGAGGCTGTGGAATTCCGCCTCCATGGTGCCGAGCATCGAGGAGGCCCTCTTAAGGGTGCTTTCGGGGAGGCCGTAGCGCCTTGCTATCTCCAGCGCATGGGACTCGCCCGGCTCGCCCACCTTGAGCCTGTAAAGCGGGGTCAGGGTCTTCCTGTCGAATTCCATCGAGGCATTCACCATGCCCTCGCTCTTGTGGACGAAGGCCATTATGTCGGCAAGGTGAGTGGTGGCAAATACGAGGGCCCCCTTGTCCCTTAATTCGCCCAGCACGGCGCACGAGATGGCCGCCCCCTGCACGGGGTCCGTTCCCGTTCCAAGCTCGTCCATGAGGACAAGTGCCTTTGAATCCGCGCCCCTGAGAATTTCCGAGATGTGCCGCACGTGCGCGGAAAAGGTCGAAAGCTCATGCTCTATCGACTGCTCGTCCCCTATGTCCACAAGGAGGCCGCTTATAAAGGGAAAGCTGGAGCCGCTCCGGGCCGGCACGGGTATCCCCGCAAGGGCCATCAGGAGGAGGAGCCCAACGGTCTTTACAGCGATGGTCTTCCCTCCCGCGTTGGGGCCAGTTATCACCATTACCGTATCATTCAAAGGTGAACCATCGTCGTTCAAAGGTGAACCATCCCCGCCAAGCCCCAGGTCCAGCGGGACCACTTCCTCTTTTAAGCGCATAAGGAGGGGATGCCTTGCCCCCTCCAATCTTATCAAGGAAGATTCGTTAATCTCGGGCACGTGCGCCTTATAGGCCTCGGCCAGAGAGGCTATACATTGAAGCATATCAAGATAAACAAGGGCTTTATATTGTCGAAGAAGCTCTTCCGAGACGAGGCGTATCCTTCTTGAGACCTCTCTTAAGATCCTTATCTCTTCGGCCCGCTCCTCGGCCGCGAGGTTTTCAAGCTCATTGGCAAGCCCTATAATTTCCAAAGGCTCCATGAAGGCCGTTTCGCCCGAGCGGGAGACGTCGTGCACGACTCCCGCCACCTGTCCCTTCGAGTCCATCCGCACCGGGATGACCCAGCGCCCGGAGCGCTTCGTCATGAAGTCTGCCTGGAGGAAGGGCGTGGTCCCGGGATCGCGCAGGGTCTCTTCGAGCCTCTTCCTTATGCGGCCCTCAAGCCCCCGGATGCGCCCCCGGAGCTCATAAAGGGCCGTGGAGGCCGTGTCCAGGATATTCCCCTCGCCGTCCACAGAGCGGGTGATCGCCTTTAAGATATCGGGGAAGCCCGTGATCCCGCCCGCCCGTCCTTCAATAAAGGGGAGTTCTTTTTTAGTTGAAAGCTGGGCAGATATATCAGAAAAGACGGCAAGCACAGCACCCACTTTCGAAAGCTCGGCCCCCTCCAGCACGGCCTCCTCCGGGCGCAACTTGGTTATAAGGGGCCCGATGTCCTCGAAATTGGAAATGCCCAAGGGAGAGCCTTCATGGGAGAGCCTCCTCAGCTCCTCGACCTCCCCGAAGCGCTCCCTGACCGCGTTTATATCTCCGAGGGGGGTAAGCGAGAGGGCAAGGTTTCTTGAGGGCTCGCTGTGGGAGTATCCCGCGAGCGCCCCAAGCACCTTTCCGAATTCAAGGGCATCGAGGCTTTCCGGTTTGATCATAAAAGAGAGTGGTGCCGAAGGCGGGATTTGAACCCGCACGGGTTTCCCCACACGCCCCTCAAACGTGCGTGTCTACCAGGTTCCACCACTTCGGCTCAAGGTTAATAATAATATAAATCTCGGTGGCTTTTCAATTACTTGGAAGAGGCAGGGCATCCAACTACGCATATATAGAAGGGAAGATGGGGGTGGCGGGTCTCAAAATGAGCTGAAAGGGTTCGTAAGGACTTTAAAGATCATCATGATTCGCGGGCTCTCACCCGCTCATGATCTGCTCGCCGTCACCTCACTTTTCGCCCCATCCACCCCCATCTTCCCTTCCTGATGCTCCAAAAAGAAAAATCGGAAATTATTATTTTTAGTAATCCCCCTCAATCCCCCTTTATAAAAGGGGGAGTCCACTTAAGAAGAATTCTTGTCTCCCTTTTCTACAAGGGCGAGGGGAGATTACTGAAAGGGGCGGGGTATCCGCACAGAGCGGGAGCAGGAGGAAAGCGGCGCAGCAGAAATCTAAAAGAGCCGGACTGGAATTGAGGATATGGAAGGAAAAGCCCAGAAAACTAAATAGGGAAATTTGCCGCGATTCTGTACCCCGCGGGTGGGCGGATGCCTCGCCCTCTCTAAGTCATCTATTTTTAAATATCCTCTCCACCCCCTCCCGGAATTCATTCACGCCATGCTGTGAAGGATGGCGGACATATATATTTTTGACCTTCAAAAAATTCAGGGCGTACTGGGCGCTTTTGCCCACCGCGAGCACGGTCTCGGGCATGAGAATCGCAAGGACCTGCTTAAGTATGGGAGTAAACTCTATTAGCTCCTCTTCTTCCGGCCTCCTTATCGAAAGCGGCCGGCCAGGCTTATGGACGAGGAGGGGAATGGCGTTCCACAAGAGGAATTTGGGGAAATAAGGCAGGAGTGTTTTCCAGACAATATTGCCGGAGTATTCGAGGTACGGGGGCTCATGGGTGCTCGACCCGGCCCCCTTAAAAGGCAGAAGCCCCTTCGCAAGCTGGCGCTCGCTCGTGAACGCGATCCCCGAAAAGCGCCCCCCCCAGGGCCCGGCCGTCTCCCCCACGAGCACGACCGGGGGCTTTTGGGGAAAGCTCGCGAGATAATTCCTGAGATTATTCCGCCTTATTTCGGGCCCATCGGGCAGATCAACCCCCTCTATCCTGTCCCTGTACTGATTGAAAAGCGCAGGCCGCGTGGGAATCGGGAACAGGTTTTCCTCCAGATAATCCCAGAGTTTTTTGAAGGCAAGTTCCATTTAAAGAGGATATATGAAGATGTTGCATAAGGCTATATCTTATAAGAAGGGCGGGTGCAAGCCCCGCCCTAACGATTTACTTCATTTAAAACGAGGGTTCAAAGGGCCCCAAGGGAGGCAGAGCCTCCCATTTTTAATCAATCTCCCTTTTGCCGGGGTCAAGGGGGCAGAGCCCCTTTAGAATTTATGAGATTTAGAAGTTACGAGATAAGGTCTTCATTTACCTTTATATTCATCTTCTTCTTATAGCCTTCGATATAGGAGCGGAGGGCCTGCTCTTTCTTCTGGTTTGCCCTGAGTTGGGCGAGAATGGCCCCTGTTTGGTCGTCCGCCTTTATGCCCTTTATGCCCTCAATATCTGCCGGGGTTGCGTCAACGGATTCCGTTACGAGCTTGGCCATCTTTTCCGCAAGGAGCGAGTTCCTCTTCATGGCTTCGAACATCTTGGGGGTCATGCGGTTTAGTTCGAGCGTGCGCAGATAGATGTTTTTATCAAACCCCCCTTGCCTTATAAAGGAGGGGTCGTTCACTATGGCGTCCTCAAGCTCTTTATCGGAGACGCTTATCCCGGCTTCGATGGCCGCATGGAGGAGGACCCTCTGGTTCACCATCTCGTCGAGGACCCTCTTCTTCAGGTCCTCTCTCATCTTCTCGTCGAACTTGTCCGGGTAAAGCTCCCGCATCATGCCCTCGTTTCGCTCGTATATCCTCCAGAACTCGTCGGGGTAGATAGCGTCCTCCCCTATCCGGACGAGGACCACGCGTTCCGAGTCGTTGTCCACCCTCCCCACGCCCCAGAATATGAATGAGACGATCACAAGTACAAAGAGCACATAGAAATATTTCGCGTGCTTGCGCATTGATTTAAGCATTTATGCCTTAATACCTCCTCTGGAAATAATCGTCCAAAATCTGCCTGTGGTCGAAGGCCATCGCCCCGGGCAGGTTTTCTTTCTTAAAGACCCTGGCGTCCCTGGCGTCGTCCTCGGCCTTAAGGGCGCCCGTGCCCCTCGCGATATATACTGTGGCTATCGTATGCCGCCGGGGGTCTCTTTCGGGGTCGGAGTAGGTATGGAACTGCCTTACGAGTTCCACATCGAGGCTCGTCTCCTCTTTGGCCTCTCTAAGAGCCGCCTCCTCGAGGCTCTCCCCGTAATCGACGAACCCCCCCGGGATCGCCCATCCGTAGGGGGGATTTTTCCTGTCTATCAGGACAACCCCGCCCCCGTACTCGATTATTATATCCACCGTGGGAAGGGGATTTTTATAGCTCATTCGATATTCGGTTCGGGCTCTACCTCTTTCTCCGGCAGTATGGTCGAGATCGCGTGCTTGTAAATGAGCTGGGGGCTTGAGCCTTTAAGGAGGACGACAAAACTGTCGAACCCTTTTATTATACCCCTCAGCCTGATGCCGTTGGTGAGGTATACGACCACAGGGACCTTGTCTTTCCTCAGCCTGTTAAGGTATGCGTCCTGCAGCGATTGTGATTTATTAAGAGTCGTCATCTCCCCCCCTCAATTTTTAAATGATCGGGTTTATTTTTTTGTTTGCATATAAGATACTGGATTTGCAGGGCAAAATTCAACTTTTTTCTCCCGACTTACTTAGGGAAATTTACTCCTTCTGACCGATTATCATACCTTTTATAGGCGGTGTCAATTAAAAACTTTAGCGGAAAATTGCGGTGTCGAGACCCTTTATTTTCTTCTTTATTTCAAGATAAATATCCCCGGGCTCATAAATGCCGGTTACATCCGCCCAGCTTATCCCTTCCTCTTTTTTGAACCAGGTAAACTGCCTTTTGGCGTAGCGTTTTGTATTCCTCTTTATGAGCCTTACCGCCTCTTCGAGGGGATATTCTCCTTCCAAAAAGCCCGCCAATTCCTTATATCCGATGGCCTGCATGGCAGTCCTGGAGGGGTTCATGGAGAGGACCTTTTTGGCCTCTTCAAGGAGGCCCGCCTCAATCATCTCGTCAACGCGCCTCTCGATAAGGGAATAAAGCTCGTCTCTCTCCCTCGTTATCCCTATTTTAATGAAGTCATAGGGGAGGGGGCTTGTAAGGGATTTTTTAAGCTCCGACACGGGGCAGGCCGATTGCAGGCAGACCTCAAGGGCCCGGATAAGCCTCCTTGTGTCATTAGGAGTAATGCCTTTGGCTGTTTCGGGATCGAGTTCCAGAAGGAGCCCGTAAAGCGTGCCGGGTTCCTCTTCCTCCTCGGATAAAAGCTCTTCTCTTAATATAGTATTCGCGCCGGGGGCGCTGAAAAGACCCCGCGTCATGGATTTTATGTATAGACCCGTGCCGCCCACTACGAGAGGGACCTTGCCCTCGGAATGGAGCCTCTCTATTATCGGCACGACCTCCTCGATGAACCTGCCCGCGCTGAATTCCTCCCATGGCTCGACGATATCTATCATGTGGTGGCGCACGAGGGCCATCTCTTCCCGAGAGGGTTTGGCCGTGCCGATGTCCATGTGTCTATAGACCTGCATGGAATCGGCGCTTATGATCTCGGTCCCAAGCTCCTTTGCCGGAAGAATGGAGGCCCCTGTCTTTCCGACCGATGTGGGGCCAAGAAGTATAAGGACTTTATTTACCATATAAATATAATACGCAAACCAGCAATCACATTTTCCATATCGGTCTTCTGTCGTCATTCCCGCGCAGGCGGGAATCCAGTTTTCGGCTTACTCCCTTATTTCTCTTCTACATGAAGGCTCACGCCTCCGGGCCCGCCTTTTTCTCCTTCCACCTTATAAGTCAATTTTAAAAATTTCTCCAGCACCCACAGGTTTGTTAGAAGGTGCTCCGTGATAAGCGAGGTCTTAAATGAGCAGGGGCTCTGGGAAAGGGCCAGATAGAGCACTATCTGGTCGGCAAGGTGCGGGTCAAGCGCGTAGTCCCCGGCCTTCTCATATTTTAAAAAGTCATAGGCTGCCTCCGCCCCCACCACCTCCGCCCTCTTCCCCCGCTCTCCTATGGATGAAAAACCCGCCAAAGAATTCTCATAAAGGGAGAGGATAAAAACGAAAGTCCCCTTTGCTCCGGCAAATGAGTGCACTTCTTTTATTTCGGTTTCCGCATCAAATCCCTTAAGCACTTCAAGGGCCGAGTCCCTCTGCCTTTGGGCTATCGAGACGGGAAGCCCGCAAACAGCGGATGTTATCTTTACCTTATTGAGTTTTCCCCGACTTAAAAAGGCCGCGTGAATAAGGCATTCCGAAGGGCCGATGAAAAATCTTGCAAGCCCTCCCCCTCGCGGATAAAAGCCGAAGCTTTCAATCTCGGCACGGCACTTTACCCCTAATTTTGCGACAGTTGGGAGGAAGACCTCATTAATATAATCAAACGCGGGGCTCATCGGCACGTGCGTGCCCCCTTTAAGCGTTAGCTCCGAGCCTCCGCCCGAAAGGGCCAGTGGCGGAAGAAGGCTCTGAAACAGTAAAGAGGTGGAGCCCGCCGTCCCTATGTCGAACTCGAAGCGGCCAAAGCGCGTGGGGCCCGGCTCGAACGCGAGTTCCGAGGAGCCCTGAAAGGCCCCTTCCACCTCTGCGCCGGTAATTTCGCCGCACGCTTTTACCGCCATAAGGTGCTGGGGCTGGAGGCCGGGCTTTTTCCTGTTCTTCCTGATATTAAAAATCCTGAATGGCTCTTTAAGGAGCGATGAGAGGGCGAGCGCGGTCCTCAGTATCTGCCCGCCCCCTTCGCCGTAGCTCCCGTCAATCTCGATCATATAGAGAATATATCATTAATGGGGGCTCTGCCCCCAGCCCCCGCAAGGGGGCCAACCCCCTTGAACCCTTCTTTAAAACGATGGGGGCCGGGGGAACTGGTTCCCCCGCGGGGTTCAGGGGCGGAGCCCCTGTAAAAAAATAGATTTCTCTCTTCTCTCCAATATAAAATAATTAATCCCGATGAAGACCCTTAAACTCGACATAGAGAACTATTCCACAGAGCCGGAAGACCTTATCGCATACGGGTTTGACGCCTCGGGGCTTGCCGAAATGCCCGCCGCGGTCGCCTGGCCCAGGTCCGTCGAAGAGGTCGTAAATATAATGCGCCATGCGGACCGGGAGATGCTCGCGGTCATCCCACGGGGCGCGGGGACCGGGATGAGCGGAGGCTCCGTGCCCGCAAAAGGCGCCCTCGTCCTGAGCCTTGAGCGCATGAATAAAATCCTCGAAATCGACGAGGAAAACCTTACCGCCCTTGTGGAGCCGGGGGTGATAAACGGGAGACTTCAGCGGGAGCTTCAAAGCATGGGCCTCTTCTATCCGCCGGACCCCGCAAGCATGGATTTCTGCACCCTTGGCGGAAACGTGGCCGAAAACGCGGGCGGCCCCCGCGCCTTGAAGTACGGCGTCACAAGGGACTACGTCCTCGAGCTTGAGGCCGTCCTCGCCAACGGCGGCCTCATAAAGACCGGCGTTCAGACGCGAAAAGGCGTTGTGGGATACGACCTCACAAGACTCCTCGTAGGCTCGGAGGGCACGCTTGCGGTCATCACTAAGATAAGATTGAAGGTCCTCCCTCTACCCGAAGATGTCCTTACCTTGCTTGTGCTTTTCAAGAGTGTTCAGCACTCAGGGGACGCCGTAAGCCGCATCATAGCCGCAAAGATAATCCCGCGCACCCTTGAGTTCATGGACAACGAATCAATACGCGCCGTCGAGGCATATAACCCCATAGGGCTGCCAAAAGATGCCGAAGCGCTCTTATTAATAGAGCTTGACGGGCATCCTGCGGCGATACGGAGCGAGGCCGAACAGGTGGTTGAGATATGCGAGAGCCTCGGGGCCGAGGTCACTATGGCCGAGGACGACCGCGCCCGTGAGACCCTCTGGAAGGCAAGGCGCGGCGTTTCGCCCGCCCTTTATCACATTTCGAGCAGAAAAATTAGCGAGGACATCGTGGTGCCGAGAAGCAAGATCCCGGAGATGCTCGCCTCGCTTAAAAAGCTTTCCGAAAAATCCAAAATCCCCATCGCCTCTTTCGGCCATGCCGGGGACGGCAACATCCACGTAAACCTCCTCCCCCCGGAGAGGAAAGACCTCACGCCCGTCCTTAATGAGCTTTTTGATAATGTCTTGAGACTTGGAGGGACAATCTCCGGCGAGCACGGAGTGGGGCTCTCCAAAAAGCCCTTCATCGGCATGGAGATAAAGCCCGCAGAGCTGAAACTCATGCGCGACATAAAGGCCGTCTTCGACCCCAAAGGCCTCCTGAACCCGGGGAAAATCTTCCCGTGAGCCAAATTCTTCCTTTTCTTCCCATTCCTTTCTACTTTACAGGGGCCTTTTATCCTCCTCTCTTCTATCTCGGCCTTGCCGTCCAATCCGCATACCTCCTCCAGAGGGGCATCGCCCTTGAGAGGCTCCCGCTCGTTGGCGTCCACGACACGCTCGCTTTTTTATCGGCCTCGCTCATGCTCTTTTCCATCCCGTTTTATTCCCTTCTAAAAGAGAAAAAAGAACTGAGGCGGATGCTCGCGGGCCTCGCCCTTATATTCACCCTTTCCTCGGCCCTCCTGCCGCCGTATACAAGGCCCCTTCCCCCCGTTTTGAAGACATACTGGTTCGAGCTCCATGTGGCCCTCTCATTCCTCTCCTACGCGCTATTCGGCATAGGGGCGATGCTCGGCGTCTCTTATCTGAAAGAGGCGCGGCCCGCCCTCGAAAAAAGCCAGTACAAAACAATCCTCATGGGCTACCTCCTCTTCAGCCTCTCCATGATATTCGGCGGAGTATGGGCATACCTCGCCTGGGGCACATACTGGCTCTGGACCCCTAAAGAACTCTGGACCTCCATCCTCTGGCTCTACTTCACCTTCTACCTGCATATAAGATTTTCCGGCTGGTGGCGCGGCAAACGCGCCGCCATCGCGGGAAGCATAGGCTTCCTCGTGGTGCTGTTCACATATCTCGGAGTGAGCCTCCTTATGAAGAGTTCCCATGCGTTTTGATTTTCAAAGGGGGCTCCGCCCCCTTAACCCCCGCAAAGGGCCGAGGGCCCTTTGAACCCTCGTTTTAAAAACAATGGGGTCTGGGGGCAGCGCCCCCACAAGAAATATTTCAAGGGGGCAGCGCCCCCTATGAAAAAACTCTGGTCTCTCCTCACATCCTTGCGCGTGGCGATATGGCTTACGGGGATTGTGCTTGCGTTTCTGGCATACGGGGCGTTTGTGCTCCCCAAGGAGGAGATATTTACGGCGATGAATGCAGAGCCTCTTTTTTCGTGGCTATTGCGCGCGCCTTTGGTCTATTCCTGGTGGCTCTGGGGCACGATTTTTGTGCTTGGGCTTCTTACGGTAAACACCGTTTTTTGCAGCCTCGATTCATTCATAAAGAAAAAAAGCGCATTCCTGCTGATCCTTGCGCCCCAGGTGATCCATATCGGGTTTCTTTTCATCCTGCTTGCGCATCTTCTGAGTTCCATAGGCTCTTATAAGCTCACGGGCGGGGTGCCGGAAGGGGTAAGCGTTGGGCTTCCAAACGGGCAGGGTTTCAAGCTTGTGAAGATAGAGGCCACGCCGGGCCCGCAGGGGTATATAGCGGACTGGGAGGCTCGAATAGAGCACATCGCGGGTGGGCAGGTTATGAAGAGGGATGTGCTCCGTCCCAATAAGCCCTCGTTTTACGGCGGGCTCGGGTTTTATTTGAAGGACCTGCGGTTCGAGCCCTATCCCATGGCCCTCATAGAAGTGAGCCGCGAGCCCGGGGCGCTCTGGGCGCTCATCGGTGGTATACTTTTTACGGCGGGCACGGTGGCCCTTATAATCTTGAAGATGAGGCAGGAGTAGATGGCGCTCTTCGTAGTGCACGAGCATCACGCGACAAGGCTCCACTGGGATTTTAGATTGGAGATGGAGGGCGTGCTCAAGAGCTGGGCCGTCCCTAAAGGGCCATCGATGGATCCCTCCCAAAAGCGGCTTGCCGTGATGGTGGAGGACCACACAATCGAATACGGCAGTTACGAGGGCGTGATCCCCGAAGGCGAGTACGGCGCGGGCCCCGTCCTCATCTGGGACAGGGGAAATTTCGAATTAAAAGCTGGAAGCCTCAAAGCCGGCACGCTCGAATTCATCCTCAAGGGAAAGAAACTCAAGGGGGGGTTCGCCCTTGTTAAGACTAAGTGGAAGGGACGGGCGGACAACTGGCTCCTCATAAAAGAAAAAGACGACTACGCGATAGAGGGTTACGAGACCAAGCCCGACCTCACGCCCGAAAGGCTTAAGAAACTGAAGACCAAAGAGCCCTTCTGATGCGGGGTTTTATCGACCTACACACGCACGGTCTCGGCCCCTTCGACACACGAATCAATAACCCGGAACTCATCCTTAAGATGGTCGCCCTCCACCGCGAACACGGCACGAGCCTCATCCTCCCCACTATATACCCGGCGGATATTAAAACCATGCGCGAGAACATGGAGGCAATAAGGGCGGCTATGAAACAGGATGCCTCAATAAAAGGGATAAACCTCGAAGGCCCCTTTCTGAATCCCGCCCGATGCGGTGCGCTGGATAAAGATGCTCTGCTCAAGCCCTCTTTATCCATTTTAAAAGCGCTCCTTCGCGGCTTTGAAGATGAGGTAAAAATCATCACCATAGCGCCGGAGCTTCCGGGGGCCTTGAAGATAATCGAATACTGCGCCGGGCTCGGCATCCGCGTGAACATGGGCCATTCCGATGCGACTTTTCAAGAGGCTTATAATGGGAAAAAGGCCGGGGCAACGGGCATAACACATTTCTTTAATGCCATGCGGCCTATACATCATAGAGAACCGGGAATTGCGGGGTTCGGCCTTCTTGACGAGGACATTTATGTTGAAGTGATCGCGGACGGAATTCATGTAAGCCCGGAGATGCTCAAGCTTGTCTTTAAGATGAAAAGGCCGGACAGGATTCTCCTCGTCTCCGATTCGGTCAAAGGGAAAATGGGCAAGCCGGTCTTTAAGAGGGGCGTCCTCCAGGGCGGGGGCTTTCCGCTTTCCGGGTGCGAATCCATATTGAAGGGAATCGGTATATCAGAGGCCCTTATAAGAAAGGCCGGAAGAGAGAATCAGATGAAATTTCTTTCCCTTTAATGTGAGTCTTCTTTACTATTTACTTTACTTTTACTATACTTATTCTTGATATGCCCTATGAGCCTGAATATAGAATCACGCCTCATCTCCTGCGGGTTATAGAGGACATATCCGCCCTTAAGACCCGGATAGAAACAGCCCCCGTCTCCGTCCTCTGGCTCCCCCGGCTTTCAAAGGAAGCTTTCTCTAAAATGACCTATTCCTCCACCGCAATAGAAGGGAATCCCTTGTCCTTGAAGGAGGTGGAGATACTTGCCGAAGGCGGCGCTCTGCCCCAGGCGCGTCCAAAGGACGTCAGGGGAACGCTCAACTATTTGGCATGTCTAAAATACATATCGAGGCATTCGCAAAAAAAGGCGATTACAAAAAACGATATCCTTTTACTCCACAAGATGGTTGGGGAGGGCGCCCTTGAGCGCGACCCCATAGGGGCCTTCAGGCCTTACCAGGTCTATGTGGGCGGCCATGTCCCTCCCAAACCGAAGGATGTCCCAGGGCTCGTAGACGACCTCCTGAAATGGCTGAATGGAAAAGGCCGGACGCTGTCGCCTGTAATTTCGTCCGCCATCCTTCATTACCGGTTCGAGTTCATCCACCCCTTCGGTGACGGAAACGGCAGGGCCGGGCGCCTGCTTGCCACATGGGAGCTTTACCGGAGGAAATTCGATACGAGGCACATCTTCTCCGTGGACGAGGTGTTCTGGGAAAACCGGAAGCGCTATTATGTGGCGCTTGCAGGCGTGGAGGCGCACGCGGGCGATCTTACGGGCTGGCTTGAGTTCTCAGCCGAGTGCGTAGAGCTTGCGTTGGAGAGGGTCTGGATGCGCCTCGGCACAATCAAGGCCGCCGAACCCGGGACAGCCCTCAGTCTCAATGAGAAGCAGGAACGGATACTCCGGCTCCTCGCGGAGTCCCCCTTGAGCAGAAAAGAGATCGAGACCGCCCTCAAAGTCACCAAGCAGGGCGCCCTTTTTCTCCTCCGGCCTCTCCTCGAAGCCGGTCTCGTCAAGAAGGTGGGAGGGTATAAGACGGGGAAGTATAGGCTTGTATAGTTAAGCTTCGTGTCCCCGGATCTTGGATGCCCGGTCAGCGTGCCTTTAACGACTCTTTCAACTTTTTAAGCGAGATGGTCGGCTGCGCCCTGCGCTTTTCGATGAGCTTCCAGAAAGAGGCGCTTGTCTCAAGCACCACTTTCTTGTCACGCGCTTTTTTTATAATGTGAGGCATACCAATCTATGAGCTGCCGGATCATTTTCTGATAAGAAGTATGCTGCTCTTTTGCTTTTTTCTTGAAAAATTCAATGCTCGATTTTTTCAAGGCGATCGTCACCTTAATGTTTTCTTCTTCCTTCAGGACAAGTTGCTCCGGCGGGGGCAGAAAATCTTTAATGACCCTCGGCTTGCCCATCGGCTCTTCAGTGTATTTTATTTTGCTCTTCATATATTTTCCTTCCTTTTCTCCAATATCCCGCACCATAAATGCGAATAACATCGCTCCTGAAAGTGAACCTTACAGTTATTATGCCCTCGCCAACACGTCCGATACAATAAAATCGCTCTTCTTCTGAGCTATGGTTAACATCTTCCACTATAACGCGGTGAGGATCAAGAAAGGCATGCTGAGCAAGCGAAAAAGGAACATTGTGTTTGGCCTGGTTTTCCTTGTCCTTCTCCTCATCCCATTCGAAGCGGGTTTGCTTCATTGGATATAGGTTAGCATGGAGGATTTAATAAAGCAATATAATAATATGGCAATAATTATGGCTAAGAAAATTCAGAGGGCGAGTTAGTTCCGAAGGGGCCCTCAGGCGAGCCCGCGCGTCCAGCCTTTAAAAGAAAGCGTCCATTCGGCTCAACTCGCCCCGGCAGTAAGTGAAAAAGCCCCCTTATTAATCTTCATCTTGGATAAAAATCAGGCTTAATTGTTCGGGCCGGAATCGTTCCCCATGGTTTTGCTTGAGTACATCTTGTAAAAGGGATCTTGCTACATCTTGAATTTCAGGTCCAAGAGCACCAGTAATTCCGGCAATAATTGTCATTCCGGTCAATGTATAAATCCGTGCTTTACCTTTTTCCTCAACAACTAATAATCTTTTTTTAACTAAGGATTGAAGTGCTGAAATGAACCCTGCTGAACTTTGGTATCCAAATTCTGCATAATCTTTTGGACGAACTTCTTGTTTTTTATAGACAGCTGTAAGAATTCGAACATTGTGTTCAGTTAAATTTAAATCTTTTGCTCTTTCATTCGCATAATCAAAAAAGGCGGAAATTGCTTCCTCTCGGGGTATTTGTTTCAGGGCGGGATTTTTTGAGATGACTCTTTTTACTACTTCACCACATATTCTAAATGTTCCTCTTAATTCCTTTAATGATAGATCATGAAAAGTATTAATCTCTTCAAAATTTAAGGGGCAAATTGCATCGGCTCGTATTCTTAAATTCTCTTCTCTTTTTTGTACGATCTTAATCAGGTCTTCTGAATCTAAAGGTTTAATCTTGGTTTCCGTCCCTGATAAATAATCGGCTACTCTTTCACATTCTGATTCAATCAAACTATTTAAGCCTTCTTGACCAACCAGAATCCAATAAATATGTTCTATGTCGAATAATTCATCCCTTGCCGAATTAATTAAGCCAACTATTTTATTTTTTGAAAGAATGTCGAGATTATTTATAAGCACGAAAATGCCTTCAAAATTCATTTCCTCTCGGACATAATATATTAATTTTTTAAAAATCTCTTTTGTATTGAATAGTTGCCCTGCAGCTTTGGATTCTCCAGAAAAACTTATAGACCCCCCAAAGCCATAAGCTTCTCCACCCAGAGTTATGCCTCCCCCTCCAGTTCTTATAAACAAATTCTGAAAAAAATCGACAATCTCTTTAATTTCATCTATAAGAGTTATCCTTCTTTCATCAGCATAAGTCCTAATTGAATGAGTTATGGCTATAAGCACCTTATTTATAAGTGAGCCCAAATCATCTGTTTCTTCCAGCTGAATCTTTCGAAAACAGGGTAGAGTTTTTGGTAAAGTAAAAGGAAAATCATCTGGGATAATATCAGCATATGAGTAGTATTGGCATGCGTTAACAAAAGTCGTTTTACCAACACCTATTTTCCCAGAGACCACTTTAAGAGCTCGATTGCTATTAAAAACATCTAATAAGAATTCTTTGACTTCCGCTGATCTTCCAACAAAAAATTTTATATCCTCCTCTGTAGGATCAAGAGGAGTTACAAAGAAAATATCTTCTTCGAATCCTAAATGTCTCCAGATCATTTGCCTAGCTTCTCATGAAATTTAAGCTTTTCTTGTAATTTCAGCATATCCGATTCAGTAATGGAGGATAAAGCCCAAGCTATCTCTGGGTAGTGAGTAACCACATGCAAGTGATACCCTCCCCTTGGATATCCCAGTTTTTTACAAATAAGCTTCCCCAGGTTACTATGCATTGTAGCAGATGACCTTTCTATGAGGCAAGACCTGACCTCAAATAGTGACCTGTTTCCTATCGTCCCAATCCGGGAACATATACTTAATTCCGGCTGCTCTCAGCTCCTTTAAATTCCCCCCTCTAAACAGGTGACACGCTTTCTCTTGACACCGTCACCCAAATCCCGTTTATAATGCCCTCCCGGGATAATTGGGGAGATTGTAACAGGAGGGCCGGGATGCAATCAATAAGAATTTCCCCCCTTACCAAGGGGGGATGCAGGGGGTTAAGGGTGAGGGCGCTTGAACATCGGCAAACGAGAAAAGAGAGCTTTTTTCATCGTATTTACGAGGAGTTAGGCGAAATAGGGATGATTGTTCAAACTTTTTTGAACGGCAAAATCTTCCAAGTCTTTGAAATCCAAGGAGAATCCGGACCGGGGTTGAACGGCAAAGAAAAACGCGCGCGTGCGCGCGCGGTGGCATATGTATATATAACCTCTCCTCCCTTGCCAAGGGGAGGAATTAAAGGAGGGGTGGCTTCTGTCGCGCTATTTATCGTATCGGCAATAAAAAAGGGGAGCACTCAGCGCTCTGAGTGCTCCCCTTAAAATGATCAGCTTGCTTAAATCTTGAACGGATTGACAAAGAAGACTATGAGCACGACGACAAGGGCGTAAATGCAGAGAGACTCTATCATGGCAAGGCCGATGATGAGTGTCGTCGTGATCTTCCCCGATGCCCCTGGGTTCCTGGCCACACCCTCGCAGGCTTTGCCAAGGCCCAAGCCCTGTGCAATGCCCGTGCCGAAAGCGGCAAGACCGATACCGAGCGTAGCGCCGAGAACGGCGAACTTAAAGTAGTCGATCCTGTTGCCGCCGGCTGCAGCCGCTTCTGCGGCTTCTTCGGCGAAGGCGAATGGCGCTGCCAGAAGGAGCACCAAGGAGGTGAGAAGAATGATCGATGAAAGTTTCTTCATTGCTCTTCCTCCTTTCGTTTTATGATAGCTAAGAATTATTGCCTTATTGCTCTAATGCGCCTCTTCGACCGCGCCCGCAAGATAGAGCGTCGTCAAGAGGGTGAAAACAAAGGCCTGCACTACGCTGACAAGCACGCCGAGCCCAAGTATCGCCATCGGCACAAAGGCCGGGGCCAAGACGGCAAGAACGATGAGGATTATGTGCTTGGCCACCATGTTCCCGAAAAGCCTCACCGAAAGCGTGAGCGGCCTGGCCAGGTGACCGATAACCTCGATGATGAACATAAGTATCATCAGGGGCAGGGCGTATAAGGAGCGGACGGGCCCTACAAAATGCTTTATGTAGTGGAACCCGTGAGCCCTTACCCCGTAAATGTGCGTGGCAAGAAAGACCGGTATGGCCATCGAGGCCGTCATGTTTATGTTGCTTGTGGGGGAGACGAACCCGGGTATCAGGCCCATGAAGTTGCTGAGAAGTATGTATGTGAAGAGAGTGGCGAGGAGCGGGAAAAAGGTCTTCCCGTAATGGTGCCCGATGTTTTCCTCGGAGAGCTTGAGCATCGCCTCGCCCACCGTTTCGAGGAGGTTCTGGGTGCCCCTCGGTATGAGCTTCATGGAAGCCCTGAAGATGAGGGCAAGGACAATGAGTATCAATGAGGCAAGGACGGCAAAGGAGACATAATGCGGGACCACATGGGGATTGACTATTATATCCAGTATAGTCTTCTCTTCATGCATGGGTAAAAGACCTCCACTAAGCTAATTGGTCAATTTACAATTTCAGGAAAAATACCCGCATATCTTACTTAAGGGGGCCGATTCTTGTCAAGAAAAACTCTTATAAATAAATTAAATGGAGCAATGATGTCTTTTATTAGCGGGGCTTTTTGGCTATAAATATCCTCTCAAGCCCCGCATAGTCCTTTAAGACGGGCTCCGGAGCGAGCCCCGCCTGTTTGGCCATCTCATAAAGGACTTCCGGGTGGGTCCGTCCGGCTATTTCGAGGACGAGAAATCCCCCGGCGAGGAGATATTCGGGGGCTTCAGCGATTATTTTTTCAACGATTTCAAGCCCTTCCGAACCGCCGGCGAGGGCCTCACGGGGCTCCCAGTCCCGGACCTCGGGCTCAAGAGTCTTAAGAATTTGGTCTTTTATATAGGGAGGGTTCGCTATTACGAGGTGGAATTTTTTCCTCTTAACCGGCCCGAAAAGATCCCCTTTTAAAAGGGTAATGTTTCTTATCTTATTGAGATTTTTGTTCTTTTTCGCGTATCCGAGGGCTGCTTCCGAGATATCCACGGCGAGGATTTCCGCCCGTGGGAATTCCTTTGCGAGGGCAATGGAAATCGCCCCCGACCCGGTGCATAACTCAAGGATTTTTAAGGGCTTTTCTCTCAGAGGGGAAAGCCTTTTTATGGCCTCGCGGGTGACAAGCTCCGTCTCCGGGCGGGGGATGAGCACGCCGGGCCCGACAAGTATCTTAACCCCCCCGAGGAAATGTACATGGCCGATTATGTACTGAAGGGGCTCACGGGTCTTTCTTCTAAGGAGGGTATTTTCCAGTTTTTGAATCTGATCGGGAGTAAGATCGGGATTATCGCGGAAGATGCTGACGGGATCGAGCCCCAGAATTTCTTTGAAGATAACCTCAGCCTCCGTCTCGGCCTCGGGGATGCCAGCCTCTTTTAATTTCTTAATGGATTCTTTAAGCGCGTCAAGCGCTCTCAACAGCGGAAATTTCCTTGAGCTTTTCGGTCTGGAAATGGGTTATGAGGGCGTCTATCATCTCATCCAATTCGCCCTCGAGGAACCTGTCGAGCTTGTAGAGGGTGAGCCCTATCCTGTGGTCCGATACCCTGTTTTGCGGGTAGTTATATGTCCTTATGCGCTGGCTCCGGTCCCCCGTGCCGACCTGGGATTTCCTCTCCATGGCGCGCTCCCGCTCGAGGCGCTCCTGCTCCATCTCATAGAGCTTGGCGCGGAGGACCTTCATCGCCTTGTCTTTATTTTTTATCTGGGAGCGCTCGTCCTGGCACTGGACGACAAGCCCGGTTGGGATATGCACAATCCGCACGGCGGAGTACGTCGTGTTCACGCCCTGGCCGCCTGGGCCGGAGGCGCAGAAGGTATCTACCCTCAGTTCCTTTTCTTCTATCTTGATGTCCACTTCCTCGGCCTCGGGAAGGACTGCAACCGTTGCCGCCGATGTGTGTATCCTTCCGGATGCCTCCGTTGCCGGGACGCGTTGCACCCTGTGGACGCCGCTCTCGTACTTCAGGCGGCTATAGGCCCCTTTCCCCTGAATGGCCGCGATTACCTCTTTTATGCCTCCAAGCCCCGTGATGCTCGTGTCGATCACGTCTACCTTCCAACGCCGGGACTCCGCGTATTTGGTGTACATCCTGAAGAGGTCTCCGGCGAAGAGGGCCGCCTCTTCGCCCCCGGTGCCTGCGCGGATTTCGAGGATGATGTTTCGCTCGTCGCGCACGTCTTTGGGGACAAGCATGAGTGTAAGCCTGCTCTCAATCTCGGGCTTCTGTTTTTTAAGCTCTTCAAGCTCGGCCTCTGCCAGTTTTCTAAGCTCTTCGTCCCCCGCTTCAAGGAGTTCCTCCGCCCCTTCTATCTCCGATAGGACCTTCTTGTATCTCCCTATCTCTTCCACAATGGGGTAAAGCTCGGACTGCTCGCGGGCGATTTTCTGGTAAACCTCGCGGTTGGCGATCACCTCGGGGCGGGAGAGTTCGCCTGTCAGCTCTTCGTAGCGGTCCTCCAGGGTCTGGAGTTTATCGAGCAGGCTCATCGTTCACGTCCTCCAGGGCGAGCAATTCGTTGAGGGCCTTGAGTGCCACCTCAAGCTGTCTCTCGTCCGGCTCGCGCGTGGTAAGCCTCTGCAGGGCAAGCCCGGGGAAGACAATAAATTTCATGAGGGAATATTTTTTCTCAAGCCTGGCGCTCCCCCTCAGCGTCTCATAGGAAAGCCCGGCGATTAACGGTATCAACACCACCCGCGAGAGAAACTTGGCCCAGAAAGGCCATGCCTGCGGGATGAACGAAAAGACAAGGATGCTTATCGCCATCACTATGAGCAAAAAGCTTGTGCCGCAGCGCGGATGCCGGGGGCTCTCCTTCCGTATCCTTTCCGCCGAAAGGTCGCCTGCCTCGAGGGCATGTATCACCTTGTGCTCCGCCCCGTGGTACTCGAAGATGCGCCCCATCTCCTTCCAGAGCCCGATGGCCCACACGTAAACAAGAAATAAGAGCACCCTTATGACCCCGTCCACAAGATTGAAAAGGATGCTGCTCGCGGAGACCGAAGGGACCAGAAGCCCGAGGAGCTTCGTCATGTAAAGGGGAAGAAAGAGGAAGATGCCTATCGCAAGCACGAAAGAGAAGGCAAGAGTAAGCCCGAGCGTAAGGGGCGTGATGGGCTTGTCCTCCTCGCCCGCCACCTTCGCGGAGTATTCGAGGGCCTTTATGCCCAATATAAGGGTATGGAAAAGAATGAAAAAACCCCTTACGAGGGGAATTTTCTCGATCTTTCTTGTCTTAAGCGGCTCGCGCTTTACCTGGATGTCGCCTTTCTGGTCGCGCACGGCCACGGTCCAGCCCTTGCGGGACTTGAACATCACGCCTTCGATTACCGCCTGTCCGCCTATAGCCTGCATATCCCTTTGGCTTACCTCACTAAATGGAAAGGGCCTCATAAATAAAAAGGGCCGCGTTAGAGAGAATTATCTCCGCCGCCGGCCCCTTGAGCGTATCTACTTCGCCTGTTTCGTTTCCGCTGCCTTCTTTTCGTATTTCCTCTTGAATTTCTCGACGCGCCCTTCGGCGTCCACTATCTTCTGCTTCCCGGTGAAGAACGGGTGGCACTTGGAACAGATGTCCACGCGTATCTCCTTCATCGTGGAGCGGGTCATGAATGTCTCCCCGCAGGCGCAGATGACCTTCGTCTCTTTATATTCCGGATGTATCTTCTCTTTCACTTTCATTCACTCCTTGCTCGGTTTCTACTAAACAGCATATTTTACGGCAAAGGGGGGGCTGAATGCAAGATTATATGGCCCGGGGCGGGGCGGGGGCGTTTCGAGAAATTATGATAATTCTGCCAATCCAGGAGTCTGTCCGAGTAAGTAGCCGCAGGCTTTAGCCTGCGTTCATATTGCGCAACCTAAAGGTTGCGGCTACAACTCCCGGCTTAGGGCATCAAAGGGGGCTCCGATATTTTATCGAGTTAATGAATTTCTGGAAGCGTCCCCGCCCGCCCCGGCCTGTCTATAATTCCTGTTCGCCGGCTTGTTCGAAATCCTGGATATATTGCACTTTCTTTATGAGCCCGAGCATATATTCCTTGAACTTTTCAGGGACGAGCCATTTTATGCCGAGTTTCTCCGCCCACTTGATGACGCCCTGGTCGGCCGTGACGAGCAATGCGTCAAGCTCGCGCGCAAGGAGGAGCATGTCCACGTCCTCCTTGCTGTCTATTATGCCCTCACGGAGGGCCTCCCTGTACTTGCGCCGGAGGTCCTGCACGACCTCGTCCTGGGACTTCCCTTCGGGGTTCCGGGCCGCTTTTTCGGCTATCCGGAGTCCCCTGTTCACGCGCTCCCGGATGTCTTCGACGAGTTCGTAGAGGATATAGGCGGGGAGCGTGAGCTCGTATTTTTTCGGGGGTTTCTGGTGAAGGTATACGAGCAGCTCGCCGGGGATTTTTTCGGGTTCGATAAAGTTCTCAAGCTCCTTGAAGATGGAAGGGGGCATGTAGAATTCGAATATGGGCACCTGGGCGGCAAGGAAGAGGAAATTCTCGAGGGCATGGGTGGGGTTCTCCCCGAAGCTCCGCCTCACGTCGGGGTTTACGAAGAGGCTCGTGTCCAGCACCGCCCTGCCTTTTTTAAGATTTAGCTCGTCCATGGATATTGAAGGTGTAAGTGCCCCAGAGGCCGCATCCCGCGCACCTGCCGGCCCATTCCGCCGAGGAATGGCCGCAGGCGGAGCAGAAAGAAAGGAGTTTCCAGGGTTTTAACTCTATCGCTTTCCTGAAGGATTTTGCGGCCTTCTCGTAGGCCTCGCGCCTCATGTAAAGCTCGCCAAGAAGGCTGTTCATAAGCGGGTACGAGTCCGCGCTCTCGATGCCCCCGAGCGTTTCGAGGGCATGGTCCACCATCTCAAGCCTGTAATAGAGCTTGCCTAATAGAAATTTCAATGAGGCGCTGTTCTGCTTTTCAGAAATCGCCCTCTCGTAGAATTTTATTATCCTGTCCGGGTCGCCCAAGCTTATGAGCATATCCTCGAGCCTCGCAAGGACAATAAAGGAGCCCGTCTCCGAATAACCCCTTTCAAGAGACTCTATGGCCCCTTCGGCGTCGCCCTCCCTGAGCAAGGCTTCAGCCGCGCCGAGATATGCCGGAACAAAGGTCTTATCGTATTTCAGGACCGAACGGAACATCTTCCCTGCGCTTTCGAGCTTTCCCGCCTCGAGGTTTTGCCTGGCCAGTTCGTATTTATATCCGTGAAGCCTTGCCTCCTCGCCCTCGGGGTTCGAGAGGTGCGGGTGCTTGAGGACGGCCTTCTGGACCTCCACAAGCTCTTCCCATTTTTCAAGGCTTTCAAGTATGAGGGATTTTTTTTCGAGGGCAAGGAGGTGGTCGGGGTCGATCTTCAATATCTCTTCGATATGGAAAAGGGCGTCATTTGAGCGCCCGAGGGCCTGCATCTCGCCTTCGAGGAGGAGCAGGGCCTCAAGGCGCCTGTTCCGGTCCGCCGAGAGGTCCACGGCCTTCTTGAAATACTCGATGCTCTTCTCGCGCCTCCCGGCCCGGGAGGCGATCTCGCCGAGCCTCAAGAGTGAATTAATGTGGCCCGGCTCCTCCGCTATGATCTCCTCCAGAGCGGCGCGGGCCTCTTCCGGGTCGTTGGCGAGCATCCCGGCAAGCCCCTTGGAATACAGGGCCTCTATGCGCTCCTCTTTCTTCTGCCTTCTCTGGAACTGGTAATTATTTATGAACCGGCGCGTGTCCCTCAATGTATACAGGGCGATAACGAGGAGGCTCCCGGCTATCGAGGAAAAGAGTATCACGGCAATCTTGGGGACCTCGTAAGTCTTCGAAAACGGCACCCTCAAGACCGTAACCTCGTGGTTATAGACGCCGAAGAGGGCAAGGCCCGCAAAAAAGCTAAGGACCAGGAAGAGGCTGAAGCGTGTCATTGCCTTCGAGAACCTTTATAGTTGTCATTCCGGCTTGTCCGGAATCTACCCACCCCTTTATCCCCTCCTGGGAGGGGACGGGGGTGGGAAGGATTCCCGACGCCCGAGCACTCAGCGCCCTGAGTGCTCGGTTGCGGGAATGACAATCTTAAATAAAATAGCACTAATGATGATAACCTTTACCCTTTAAAATCGTCAAAGCCCTGAAGAGCTGCTCAAGGAGCATTACCCGCATAAGCTCGTGGGGGAAGGTCATCCGGGAAAAAGAGAGCCTTGCGCGGGCAAGTTTTCTAAGCTCGGGAGAGACCCCGTAGGGCCCTCCCAAGACAAAGCGCCACTCCGTCCCCTTCTCCAGCCAGCGGGCGAACTCCTCCGAGCCCATCGTTATGCCCTTTTCGTCAAGGAGGACAAAGCTCCCTCCGGCCTGCTTCAAAATCCTCTCCCCTTCGGCCTTAAGGGCGACATCCGTGGGTTTTAAAAACTTCTCCTCTTTTATCTCCGCGATCTCAAGAGACCCCCCAGGAGACCCCATGTTCCGGATGCCCTCGACATATTTCCGGATGCCCTCTCTTATGAAGGGTTCCTTCGTTTTTCCCGGCCAGATGAGTTTCAAGCGCATTTCAGTCCGTATATTATTCCTTAATTATGAAAGGGGTATTCGAGGGGCGTCGAGCCAGAGCTTTTCCAGCTGGTAAAAGTCCCTCGTCTCGGCCTCAAAGACGTGGACTATGACTTCGTTGAAATCGAGGAGCACCCATCGGGCGTTCCGGAGACCCTCGACGCCTATCGGCCTCAACCCCTCTCCCCCGAGCTTCTCGATGATGTATTCGGCTATCGTCCTCACCTGTGTGGTGCTTTCCCCCGAGCAGATGACGAAATAGTCCGTGAAGGAGGTTATCTCCCGCATCTCCAGGATAGCGGTATCGGCGGCCTTCTTATCGAGGGCCAGGCGGGCAATGGCGAGGGCCTTTTCCCTGCCGGCTGTCTGCCCGTCACCTATCTGCCTGCCGGCTGTCTGAAACTCTGTCTCTTTTCCCAATAAGCCCTTTCTCAGCGGTACAGGTTGTTTGTGATTATATACGATATGACCCCGGCGGGCAATAAGTAACGCACGCTTTTTCCTTCCCTCACGAGCCGTCTGATGTAGCTCGCCGATATCTCGAAGCCGCTTGTCCGGAAGAGCAGGAGTTCGCGCCCGCTCCTCAGGGCGAGCTCGAGGCATTCCATCACGTCATGCGTCAGGGCGTATATCTCGAATTCCCTCTTCTCGGGGTTTTCGGACTCCCGGAGATAGGGCGAGAGAAAAAAATCCTTGAAATGGCTCCCCGGCCTTGAGAAGACAATGAAATTTATCAGCGAGACGAGCTTTTCGGGCATATACCATTTTGGAAGCTCGTTCCAGGTATCGAGGCCCATCATGAAATAAAGCCGGTCGGAGGGGTGCATGGAATTGAGCTTCTCTACCGTCTTTACCGTATAGGAGGGCCCGTCTTCTTCGCCCTCGATGGGCGAGACCTCGAAAAAAGGGTTGCCCGAGACGGCAAGCCGGGCCATTTCGAGCCTGTGGTCAATCCTCGCGAGTTCCTGGTTTTTGAGCGGGGGGGTCCCGGAGGGGACGAAGATGATCTTATCCAGGTCGAAATGCTCTCTCGTCTCCTCGGCCGCCCTCAAGTGCCCGAAATGAATTGGGTTAAAGGTCCCGCCGAATATCCCTATTCTCGCCAAGGGTCTTTGCTTTGCTTTGCTTTGCTTTGCTTTAGAGGCCCATTTTCTTCAGGATGTCTTCGGCCTTGTTGCCGGCGCCTTCAGGGACATCTTCGGGCAGGTAGAGCATGACACCGCCGCGGACCGGCTTTATTATGAGCTTCCCTTCCGCGGCCAGTTTATTGGTGACCTCAACGGGGTCTTTGCCCTCGTAATATTTCTTGAAAGCCTCGTTGAAGCCCGAGTAGACGGTATGAATGCCTTTGTAGGGCTCTTTCCTCAAGGTCTGGACAGCCCGCCTTATGAACTCCTCATATGGGACCTTTTCTTCTTCTCCCATGCAGAAAACCCCCCTTTGGATTTGGCGTTTTTCTTAATAAAGATTAGCATATAGCGGGCCAGGTTTGCATCAGGTTTTAATGCTTGCATCAGGTTTTAAGATTATCATTGACCTTTGGTATGGGCCTCCCGTAAACTTGGGCCAGTATTTCGCCCGCCCCCCGGCTTAAGAGCTTTTCGGCGAGTTTTATCCCCAGGGATTCTGCTTCTTCGGGCTTGCCTTCGGTCCGGTCCATGATCACCCTGTCTCCCGCAGGAGAGCCCACAAGGGCGTCCAGGTGGAGTTTCCCGTTTAAAAGCCTGCCGTAAGCCGCGATGGGCACCTGGCACCCCCCTTCGAGCCTTTTCAGGAGGGCCCTCTCGGCCCTTACCGCAATCGCCGTTTCTTCGTGGTCGAGTTTCCCCACGAGTTCGTTTACTATGGGGTCTTGGGACCTGCATTCCACGCCCACGGCCCCCTGGCCGATGGCCGGGAGCATTACCTCGGGCGGGATGACTTCCGTGATCCGGGCCTCGAAGCCCAGCCGCTTAAGTCCCGCCACGGCCAGTATTATGGCATCGAACATGCCCTCGTCCAGTTTCCTCAAGCGGGTGTCAAGGTTTCCTCTTAAGGAGCTTATCTTGTAAGAGGGATTTTTTTGCAGAAGCTGAGAGGAGCGCCTGAGACTGCTCGTGCCGATATGGGCATTTTTCGAGAGCTGGGCGAGTTTCTTCCCGTCTTTTGTTATCAGCGCGTCCCCGGGGTTTTCCCTTTTGCAGATGGCCCGGAGGTGGAGCCCTTCGGGCAAGTCCGTCGGCACGTCTTTCATGCTGTGGACGGCGATATCGGCCTCCCCGGCAAGAAGCGCTTCTTCTATCTCCTTCACAAAGAGCCCCTTCCCGCCAACCTTCGCGAGGGCCACGTCCGTTATCTTGTCCCCGGTCGTCTTAATGACGTTCAGTTCTATCGTCAAGCCGGGATCGAGCTTCAAAAGCTCCGAGCGGACCCACTCGGCCTGCCAGAGGGCCAATTTGCTCCCGCGCGTGCCGATTACGAGTTTTTCTTTTTTCATTTATTCCTCAATCCCCGTTCAGGTCGTAAAGCTTTCTTATGACGGCTATAAGGAGGTCCCTGTCCTCCATCTCGTCCTTCAAGGCAACCGTGGGCGGATGGATGAGCTTGTTCACTATGGCCGCGGCCATGTATTCCACCGCCTTTTGCTCTTTTTCGTCGAGCCGAAGCTTGTTTAGGAGTTTTTGAAGCTCCTGGTTTTTTATCTGCTCCGCTTTTTCCCTCAGGGAGACTATGGCGGGCACGCTCTCCAAAGTGTTTATCCAGCGCTCGAAGGTCTCCACCTCCTCAGTTACTATTTCTTCGGCCTTTTCGGCCTCTTTCTTCCTTTCTCCCATATTTGAGTCCACTACCCCCTGAAGGTCGTCAACATCGTACAAATAGACGTTCTCAAGCCCGTTTATGGCGGGCTCAATGTTTCGCGGCACCGAGATGTCTATCATGAACACCGGTTTTTGCTTGCGTTCCTTCATTATGCGGTGGACATCGACCTTTTTGACCACATAGGTCGGAGCGCCCGTGGAACAGAGGATTATGTCGGAATGGAGCATCTCGTCCCTGAAATTCTCGAAGCGCACGGGCCTGCCCCCGAAATTATTTGCAAGCTCCACCCCGCGCTCGTATGTCCTGTTGGCAACAACTATTTCCCTGACACCGCTCGACTTCAGATGCATGGCGGCAAGCTCGGCCATCTCCCCGGCCCCAAGGAGCATAACGGACTTGTTCGAAAGGTCGGTAAATATCTTCTTGGCAAGTTCCACGGCCGCAAAGCTTATCGAGACCGCGTTTTCGGCGATCCTCGTCTCCGTGCGCACGCGCTTGGCCACGGAAATCGCCTTCTTCAGGAGCTTGTTGAGTACTACCCCCGTAGACTTGCGCTCGAGCCCGAAGGCGAAGGCGTCTTTTATCTGCCCCAGAATCTGAGGCTCCCCGACCACCATCGAGTCCAGACTCGAAGCGACACGGAATATATGCTTTATCGCGTCCTCATCCTCGCGGAAATAGAGGGACCTTTTCAGGGAAGCGCTTTCCAAGCCGTGAAAATCCCCCAAAAAGGCCATTATGCTTTCCGAGGCCCGCGCCGGGTCCTCCACGGAGGCGTACATCTCCACCCTGTTGCAGGTCGATACGATCACCGCCTCCTTCACTTCGGAGAGCGCTTTAAGCCTTTTAAGGCCCTCGCCGAGCTTGTCCCCGTTGAAGGCGAGTTTTTCCCTCACCTCCACGTCCGCGCTCTTATGGTTAAGGCCGACTACGAGGACTCTCATAGAAAGACATGCTGGCCCTTCTGGAGGATTTTAATTCCAGCAAAGGCGATTATTATGCTCATGAAGCCCAGAATGGAAAGCAGCGCCGCTTTCCTGCCCCGCCACCCCCGGAGGAGCCGGGCATGAAGGATAATGGCGAATATGAGCCAGGTTATCAAGGACCATGTCTCCCTCGGATCCCAGCGCCAGTAGCTCCCCCATGCCGTATCGGCCCAGAGCATGCCCGTTATCATCGCAAGCGTAAAAAGGGGAAACCCGAGCGTTATGAGCCTGTAATTTATCTCATCCAGGCTCTGAAGCGAGGGGAGCCTCTGAAAGAGGTCCCCCAAGTGCTTGGTCTTTACATAATGCTCCTGCACAAGGTACATGACCCCCACGCCCGCCGCGAGGGCGAAAGAGGCATTGGCAAGAAAGGCAAAGAACGTGTGGACCCCGAGCCAGTTGCTCTGGAGTATGGGGGAGAGGGGCCTTACGTCTTTCGGCAAAAGGGCCGAAGAGACCATGAGAGCAAAGGCGATGGGCATTATGAACGAGCCCAGAAGGCCCACCTTATACCTGTGTTCGAGAAAGAAGAAGATAAGTATTATGCACCAGGCGAAAAAGGACGTGGCCTCGTGCGGATTGGTTATCGGCAGGTGCCCGGCCGCGAAATACCTGTAAAATATGCTTACCGTATGCAAGGCAAAGCCCACCCCCGCAGCGAAAAACATCAGGCCCACGGCTATCCTGGATTTCTTCAGGAGTTCCACGAAGCCGAAAAGCATCGCGGCAAAGTAGAGGATGAGGCTCGCTTCAAAGGAGAGGGCGCCCACTCTTAGAAACACCCCAGCTCGCAATTTGAGATCTTTATCCTGAGCCCGTTGGCGGCTTTTCCCACCGCCCCGTAAGCCACATTAAACCGCTCGGCTATCTCTCTTGCCTCCTTGCAGGTTATCCTGCCCTCCCTCGACTTTTCCCTTAGCAGCTTTTTTATCTCCTCTCTTAATGCCGGATCATAGGCGCTCATGGACAAGCCTTAAAATATATTCGGCGCATCTTTCCTCGTGGTCGAAGCGGATACGTTTTTTATTTCCCCTCTCCGCTTGCTCCGGGTCCTCCCCGAGGACCGCATGGGCCATGTCGAGCACGCGCAAGGCGGTATTTTTTATATGTTTTGCGCTTATAAATATTACAATATCGGGCTTTAAAAGCTCAATCGCGCTGTTGCCCTCGACAAGTATGCCCGGCAAGCGGGAGAGCTTTGAGACGGCAAGGAGGAGGGCCTCTTCGAGGTCCGCGTCGTCGTCATGGCATTTATGGGGGCTCCGAACCCAGATGACCTTCCCAGCCCCCGCCGCCAGGTACCGGGCGGTGTCCTTCCCCTCCTCCCGGAGCGTCTCCTCATCTTCGATAATGGAGGTGTATATATCCGTCTTTGTGAATTTTAAAACGCCCCAGCCCTGGAGGTGCTTGAGCAAGAGTTCTCCGAAGGCTGTCTTTCCGGCCCCGCTCCCCGCGCCCCCTATGCCGATTGTGAGAGGTGGCATATTTTAATAATGCGGGGGAGAAGAGGATTTTTTCAAATTCGGAAACGGAAGCTGGGGGATGGCGGGTCTCAAAATGAGCTGAAAAGGTTCGTAAGGACTTTAAAGATCATAATGATTCGCGGGCTCTCACCCGCTCATGATCTGCTCGCCGCACCTCAGTTTTCGACCCATCCACCCCCATCTTCCTTGCCAATTGGCTTTCTTGTCACTCCCGCTTGTCGGGAGTCCTTCCGGAAGAAAGATTCCGGGCAAGCCGGAATGACAAGGCAGGGGGGCGGGGTGCTTGCCGGGAGCGAAGCGAAATCAGGAAAGCGACATACAGGGCAGTAAAAACAAGACAAACATTTTGTGAAATTCAAAAAAAGGGAGTACAACTAAAAAAAGCTACATGGTAGCGGTTATTTCGCGAGCGGCGTGGCAACACCCTGCCCCCTCCTCAGCCCCGCAGCCCCCAGCTTCCCTCCGCGCTACGTCTCTTTAATTTCTTCCTTTACCTCTTCCTTAAACTTGCAGCTCTTCTCCGGGCAGAATATGACCGCGCCCTCCTTGCCTTTCTTTTCCAGAAGGTAAGAGCTTCCGCAGAGGGGGCAGGTCCTGTTCACCGGCCTCCACCAGGAGATGAACTTGCAGTTGGGATAATTGTTGCAGCTGTAAAAGAGCTTGCCTTTTTTCGACCGCCTTTCCACGACCTCGCCGTCGTCCACCGGGCACTTTATCCCCAGCGATATGCCCTTTGTGGTCTTGCAGGCGGGGTAGTTGGAGCAGGCAAGGAATTTTCCGAACTTTCCAGACCTTATGACCATAGGGGCGCCGCATTTATCACAGAGCTCGTTCGTCTCGGCGCACTTGGGCTCGTCCACGGGGCAGGTGAATTTGCACTCCGGGTAGCCGGTACAGGCAAGAAACCAGCCGTTTTTGCCCCAGCGCTTCACCATCGGAAGGCCGCACCTGTCGCATTTCAGCTCCGTGGGGACGTCCTGAGGGCGGACCTTGCCGGGGGTCTGTATAGCCTCCTTCACTTCCCTGTCGAACGGCGTGTAAAACTCCCTTATGACCTTTTCCCATTCCATGTCGCCGCTTTCGATGAGGTCCAGGTCGTCCTCCATGCGCGCCGTGAAGCTAACGTCCATCAAGTCCGGAAAGCGCTCCACGAGGAGGTCGTTCACAAGCACGCCCAGGTCGGTGGGCTTCAAGCGCCCGCTATCCTTTTCCACGTATTTTCTGTCCTGAATGGTGGAGAGGATGGCGGCGTAGGTGCTCGGCCTTCCGATGCCCTTTTCTTCGAGGGCCTTCACAAGGCTCGCCTCCGAATACCTCGGCGGGGGCTGCGTAAAATGCTGCGCGGGCTTGAGCTCGAGGAGTTTTAATTTTTCGCCTTCCTTTATCTCCGGAAGGAGGGCCTCTTCGCCTTCCTCGGAAACGCTCTCTTTAAAGAGTTTTCTAAAACCCTCGAACTTTATCACGCTGCCGCTTGCGCGAAAAACCGCATCGGGAGCGCCGGAAGCCTTTATCGCAATCGTGGTCTGTTCCAGTTCGGCGGGGGCCATCTGGCTCGCAAGGAACCTCTGCCATACGAGGGTATAGACTTTAAGCTGGTCCTTGCCGAGATATTGTTTCACGGACTCCGGAGGGCGTTCCGCGTAGGTGGGCCTTATGCACTCGTGGGCCTCCTGCGCGCCGGGTCCGCTCTTATACTTTGGCGGGGCCTCGGGCGCGTACTCAGGGCCGAATTTTTGCACGATAAGCTTTCTTGCCCACTCCTCGGCCTCGGGGGCAACGCGCACCGAATCCGTCCTCATATACGTGATGAGGCCCACGGAGCCCTCGGGGCCGAGCTCTATTCCCTCATAAAGCTGCTGGGCCAGCATCATCGTCTTTTTCGTCGTGAACCCGAACCTGTTGAAGGCCTCCTGCTGGAGGGTGCTTGTCCTCAAGGGCGCGGGCGGGCTCTTTTTTCTTTTTCTCCTCTCAACCGACTGGACGAGATATGGTCTGCCTGCAAGGGAGACAGTTATTTTTTTGGCCTCCTCTTCGTTCCCTATAAGAAATTTATCCTTCAGAGGACTTCGCTCGATGACCGGCTTTCCATCAAAGGAATGGAGTTTTGCGGGCAAAGAGGACCTTCTCTCCCCTTCCAGAAGGGCCTCTATCGTCCAGTATTCCTGCGGCTCGAATTTCTCTACCTCGCGCTCGCGGTCGACCACAAGGCGCACGGCCACGGACTGGACCCTCCCCGCGGAGAGACCCCTTCGCACTTTCCGCCAGAGGAGCGGGCTCAGGTTGTATCCCACAAGCCTGTCCAGTATGCGGCGGGCCTGCTGCGCTTCCACCTTGTTGATGTCGATCTTGCCGGGGTGCTCCAGGGCCTCTCTTACGGCGCGCTCGGTAATCTCATGGAAGCTCACGCGATAGATCTTCCCGTTCATGGATTTCTTGTCCCCGATCTCGATCGCGATATGATAAGCGATGGCCTCGCCCTCCCTGTCCGGGTCGGGGGCAAGGAATACGCGCTCGGCCTTCTTCGAGGCCGCCTTCAGTTCTCTTATTACTTTTTCCTTTCCGGGGATCACGACGTATTTGGGCGCGAAACGGTCCGTGACGTCCACGCCGAGTTCTTTTTCGGGAAGGTCTTTCACATGCCCCACGGAGGCCAGCACCTCGTAATCCCTGCCCAGTATCTTATTGAGCGTGCGGGCCTTCGCCGGGGATTCCACAATCAAAAGCGATGAAGCCATATTTTTTCCCTTTTTATTTCTTAGTTGCTAATGGGTTCATTAGTAATGATGTCAGCAATGCCAGTTTTTAAACTCTATCAGCAAACGACCCGATTTTGTCAAGTCCGGCCCCCAAAAGGAGCAAAGCAAACGGGGTTGCTGATATCCGGAATATCAATTTCCTATGCCTGTGCGCGGATTCTGGATTCCCGCTTTCGCGGGAATGACAGACGTTAGTATTTTTCCCGGCTAATTGCCATTTTAGCAGATGAAAAATTTTTTTCCAGCAGTTTGCTTGAGGACGCCTTTAAGCTCAAGCGAAAGGAGGTGCGTCAGTATGTCCGGAGCGCTCATCCCGATCTCGCGCGCGACCTCGTCCACGTGGCGGGGCTCGGGCCCGAGGACGGCCACAATCCTGCGCTCCCCGGCGGAGAGTTCGGGCATCGGTTTTTCGCCTGCCGGTTTCTTCAAAAATCCCTTAAGCACGGGCGCAAGCTCTTCCAGTATGTCATCGGCCCCGGTCACGACCTTTGCGCCATTTTTTATAAGCTCGTTGGTGCCCCTCGAATTGGCGCTCGTTATATTTCCCGGTATCGAGAAGACCTCTTTGCCCTGCTCCAGGGCAAGGGCGGCTGTAATGAGCGAGCCGCTGTCCTTTGCGGCCTCCACCACGAGCACGCCCAGCGAAAGCCCGCTTATTATCCTGTTCCTTTGCGGGAAGTTCTGCCTGTCCGGGGGCGTGCCCGGAGGGAACTCCGATATGACGGCCCCCGATGAGGCTATCTTTTCCACAATGTGCCTGTTCTCCGCCGGATAGGGGACATCTATGCCCGAACCGAGGACGGCGATGGTCCTCCCGCCTGCTTGAACGGCCCCCCTGTGTCCGGCGGTATCGATCCCCCTCGCAAACCCGCTCACGATTGTAAACCCCATGCGGGCAAGTTGGGAGGCGATCTCCTCGGCCTGCGTTGTCCCGTAATGCGTCGGGTTTCTTGTGCCCACTATGGCCACCGCATAGCGGTCCTCGGGAATAAATGACCCCTTGACATATAAAAAAGGCGGAGGGTTCGCGATCTCTTTTAAGAAGGCCGGGTATTCTTCTTCTTCGAGGCATACGATTCTTACTCCGTCCCTGGGAAGCCTCTTCAGGTCCTGTTCTATCCTTTCCCAGTCCGAGAACTCTTTTATGGCCCGGGCGCGCCTTTCGCCCACTATCCCGGAAAGCTCCTTGAGGGACGCCCCGAAGACGGCCTCCGCCCCTCCGAACGCCCCCGTAAGTTTTTTAATGCTTGCCGGGCCGATGTCCTTTATATAGGAAAGGGCAATGACATAGAGGTCAATCCGGGGGGCGTTCTTCTTCAACTTTTCCGGAGAAATTTTTCCACCCTGAGCCGGAGCGCATTGAGCTTTATGAAACCTTCGGCGTCCTTCTGGTCGTAGACGGCCTCTTCCTCGAATGTCGCAAGCTCCGGGTGGTAGAGGCTTACGGGGGATTTCCTTCCGACCACAAGACAGTTCCCTTTATAGAGTTTCAGCCTCACGGTGCCGGTCACGTTCTCCTGCGACTCGTCAACCATCTTCTGGAGCAGTTTCCGCTCCGGGCTCTCCCAGTAGCCGTAATAAACAAGCTCCGCGTAGCGGGGTATCAAACCGTCCCTTAAATGCATCACCTCGCGGTCCAAAGTGATGGACTCGACGGCCCTCTTTGCAATATGAAGTATAGTCCCCCCCGGGGTCTCATATACCCCCCTGGACTTCATCCCCACGTAACGGTTTTCGACTATGTCGATGCGCCCAATGCCGTTTTCCCCTCCCAGTCGGTTTAATTTTTTAAGGAGGTCCATAGGGGAAAGTTTTTTCCCGTCAAGCGATACCGGATTTCCCTTTTTATAGCCCAGCTCGATATATGTGGGCTTATCCTTTGCTTTTTCAGGCGGCAGCATCATCGTATACATGTCGCGGGGCGGTTCGGCCCAGGGGTCTTCGAGGACTCCGCCCTCGTAGCTTATATGGAAGATGTTCCTATCGGTGCTGTAGGGTTTTTCTTTTGTCGCCTTTACAGGGATTTTATGCTTCCGGGCGTATTCGATAAGGCTCTGCCTCGATTTGAAGGGCCAGATTCGCCAGGGGGCGATGACCTTTATATCGGGCTTCAAGGCATAATAGGTAAGCTCGAACCGCACTTGATCATTCCCCTTGCCCGTCGCCCCGTGGGCCACGGCATCGGCGCCCTCTTTTTCGGCTATCTCGATTTGTTTTTTGGCTATAAGGGGCCTCGCTATGGAGGTGCCAAGGAGATACGTTCCCTCGTAAACGGCATTGGCCCGGAGCATGGGGAAAATGTAATCCCGGACGAACTCTTCCCTTAAATCTTCTATATAGACCTTGGAGGCCCCCGTCTTTTTCGCCTTCTCGCGGAGCCCGCCCAGTTCCTCCTCCTGCCCAAGGTCGGCGCAGAAGGCGATTATCTCGGCATTATAGGTCTCCTTGAGCCATTTTACGATTACGGAAGTATCAAGCCCCCCCGAATAGGCAACGACGATCTTCATTTTTTCTCCGTGTGAGGCAAAAAATTTTTTAGAAACATATCATAAACCAAAATTAAATGTAAACAAAGTGTTTTAGCTAAATTGAAGGGAAGATGGGGGTAGCGGGTAGGGTTTTATCGGAACGGGGCTAAAGCCCCTTGGGCGAGCTGAAAGGGTTCGTAAGGACTTAAAAGATCATTATGATTCGCGGGCTCTCACCCGCTCATGATTTGCTCACCGTCACCTCACTTTTCGCCCCATCCACCCCCATCTTCTTCCTACTTCGTGTGGGAAATCAAAAAGAAAAGAAGACCTGAATTCGGGAAGAGGGCGGGGCATCCGGACAGAGCGGGAGCAGGAGGAAAGCGGCGCATCAGGGATATTAAAAGAGCCGGACTGGAGTTGAGGACATGGACGAGAAAAGCTTATAAAACAGAAAAGAGAAACTTGCCGCGTTTCTGCACCCTCATCACATTTCAATGAGGTGGGCGGATGCCCCGCCCTCTTCAAGGATCTATTAGGCCGTCCTTATGCGAAAATCAAATACTCCGCTGCTGCGACCGCAAAAATAAGCACCGCCGCAGGGACCATCCTCCTGTACATGCCCCAGAGGTCCGCCTTGAAATATTCCCTCGTGAGGATGAAGCAGATATGCACGGGGCTCATGAGGACCCCTATGAAGCCCGAGGCGAAGGCGAAGGAGACCGCAGGGAGGCTGCCCCCGCCCGGCAGGCTCATTATGAGGGGAAAAGTGCTCCCGACAAACCCGATCGTAAGTCCCGTAAGGAGCCCTCCCGTGAAGGGCACAAAAAAAAGGAGGAACATTAACGGAATCCCGATGTCGGTAAGATACCGGCTCAGGTTCGCCACCGCCCCCGAACTCTCCATGATCTCCTTGAATATCATGACCCCGCCGATAAGCACAAGCACATCGGGGGCGAGGGCATGCTTCAGCACGCGCCATATATCCTTCGTTCCATAACGAAAGACGATAAAAAGCCCTATTAACGCGATAAGGAGTCCCCAGTGAAGCTCTATCCCGAATATGACGACGAGTGAGATTACAAATACAATCGGAAGGAAACTTAAGAGCCCCTCCCTCGTGACCTTTTCCCCTTTAATGGTTTTTGTCCCGTCAATCCCCCTCATGCTGAAGATGAAGCCCGTCGAGGCGACCATGAGAGCATAAGGCAGGTTTGAGGCTATAAGCCCCCGCAGGTGATGCCCCGTCAGCGCCGAGGCAAGCACTATGCCGGGATAAAGAGGCAGTATGTATTCCCAGGGATGCCGGAACCAGTAATTCACAAACCCCTTTTCCTCGGGCGAGAATTTAAGTCCCCTCGTGGATTCGTCCACCATCGGGGCGGAAAAATAGGCCCCGCCCACGGAGGGGAGCATCCCTATGAGCAAGGGCATGGAGACTATAACCGCCCTTCTTCGTTTCAAGAGCCCCCTCGAGGCCGCCATCATCCGCTTCATGATCTCCTTTTCCCTGAGGATCATCTCGAACCCTTTTATCGTGGTGAGGGCAACGGCGAGCTTCCAGGCCTCTTTGCTCTTAAGGGCCTCTTTTATGTTCTCAAAGACTTTAACGGGCGGGACCATATAAAGGAGCACCATGAGGGCCGCCCCGAGGAGGAGGACATATCCCACCTGGACCTTCTTTCTCAGAAGGATGGTAATGAAAATAAGAGTGAGGGTAATTTTAAGGAGATCCGCCATTATTTTCCAGAAATTCCCGCCTGATTCCAACCAACCTGCCCAATTCTTTAACGAGGCTTCTATATTCTCTGGCCTTTCCGCTCTTTATATGCGCGAGGAGGGGCTCGCAGAAATACCACGTGCAGCGGAAGGGCCTCTGCCATCTCTCGAGTACGCAGCCCCTGGGCCCCATAAACCCGCACGGGGCATCGTCCGCGCCAGGTGAGCTTTTCCACTCATAACCTATTGATTCAAAAAACAAAATATCCTCTTTTTCGGGCCTGCCGTGCCTTGCCGCGCAACAGACCTTCACGCACCCGGGGCAGACCGCGCCTGTGTATTTCTCAATGAGGGGGCTTATCTTTTCGAGCGCTTCCTTAAGCGCCTCACTCTCTTTTAGGGAGAGGTCCTCTTCTCTGTTCATTTTTTAAGATTTTAATTATAAAAAATTTGGCAAAATAATAAGCTGTATAAAAAATTTATACATTTTTGGGGTTTTCCCCGCCTCCTGCCATAAAAAAATCTCTTTATTTTTAAGTATTTTATTTTGGCATAAGCTTTGCTTATAATAGGTTAACCGATAAAAAGGAGGTGCGAAATGCCCGAAGGGAAAAAAATATTGGTACTGGATGACGACCCCGTAGTCGGATTGAGCTGCAAGCGCATTCTCGGCGCGGAAGGTTTCATTGTAAACACCGTCATGAAGGGGGAAGACGCGCTTAAAAGGCTTGCCAATGAGGAGATAGACCTCCTTATTTCCGATATAAGGCTCCCGGACATTTACGGAATAGAGGTCCTCAGCGAGGCGAAGATACTCCAGCCCAAAACCGATGTCGTCATGATCACGGGGTATCCCACCCTCGAAGACGCCAAAGAGGCCATAAGGCTCGGCGCCTTCGAATATCTGGAAAAACCCTTCACGCCCGAGTTCATGTTGAATGTGGCCAATAAAGTTTTCGATAAACGGGGCTGGATACTCCGGAAGGCCTTCATAGACCAGTTCAAGCAGTATATCACCCCGGCAAGCGAACTCGATGACAAGACCATCTATTACAAGGACGGCACGTGGGCCAGGCCCTTGAAGGACGGGCGATGGGAGGTGGGCTTCGACGTAAGACAGTGGTACCTCTCCGGCCAGCTCCTCTATATAGATATGATAGAGCAGCCCGATACGGTCTCCGGGAACCCCTTCGCCCGGCTCCTCTTGGGAGAAGGCAACATCGTGGAGCTCAAGGCCCCCATAAGCGGCGATATCAAGGAGGTAAACCGGGGGGTCAACGAGACCCTGTGCAGCTTCGTCAGGGAGTGCCTCTCGGAGAACTGGCTTGTTTGGCTTTTGAGGCTCCAGCCTAAAGTCACGGCTTGACTTTTGTGTAGACTAATTGGGGCCCTAAAATATAAACTTAATTGATATAACTATTTGCTGCACAAATAAAAGTAAGTCTGGCGGCAGTGAAGCTTCTCGAAAACAGTTTTCCCTTAAAGGGCGGGGATTTTACCGAGGCGGGCGCGGCATCGAAGGAGATGAGGATAGTGCTGGCGGAACTTGGGATTTCCCAGGATATCGTAAGGCACGCGGCGATATCGGCCTTTGAGGCGGAGATAAACGTGATAATCCACGCGGTGGCGGGAACTCTCCACTATATAGTGCAGGGGGACGAGTTGAAGATAACCGTAACGGACATGGGGCCGGGCATCCCGGACATAGAGCTTGCCATGCGGGAAGGTTATACCACCGCGCCTGAGTGGGCCAGGGAGATGGGATGGGGGAGCGGGATGGGCCTCCCCAACATCAAGAACAATTGCGATGTCTTAAGGATCGATTCCGTCCCCGGCGAAGGCACCACGCTCGAGATACTCATAAAACTCGCAAAAAACGGCCCGTTAACATGAAGATAACCGAGATAATCAGCGCCCTTGAACTGGAGATAAAGGTGGACACGAAAAACTTGGACAGGGAGGTCAGGGGCTGCTATGTAAGCGACATGCTCTCGGACGTGCTGGCCAACAGCCACGAGGGAAACCTCTGGATAACGCGCCAGACGCATCCCAATATAGTTGCCGTGGCCGCGATAAAGGGGCTTTCGGGGATCATAATAACCGGCGGGAAGCAGGTGGAGCCGGATACGGTCCTCAAGGCCCAGGCCGAAGAGGTGCCGCTCATGTGCACCCCGCTAAGCTCCTTCGAGGCGGCGGGGATTTTTTATGGCCTCACGCAAAAGCGCAAATGAGAGATGAGGACCTTTGTGGCGGACTTGCACATACATACTTGCCTCTCCCCCTGCGGCGAGCTCGATATGACGCCAAAAAGGATCATGGAAAAGGCGCGGGAACTTGGAATAGACATGGTAGCCGTTTCGGACCATAATTCGGCTGAAAACCTGGTCTTTGCTGCGGAGGCGGCACGGACGCGGGGCATCGCCTTTCTTCCGGCCATGGAGATAACCTCCTCGGAGGAGGCCCATGTGCTTGCCGTTTTCGAGACCCCGGCGGATGCCGCCGCTATGCAGGAGAAGGTCTACAGGGGCCTCCCCGAGGGGGAAAACAACGAGCGCCTCTGGGGCGAACAGGTGATAGTGAACGCCGAGGACGAGGTGATGGGCTTCAATACGAGGCTCCTTATAGGGTCCACCGGCTTGACGTTAAAGAAGATCGTGGACGAGGTGCACGCCCTGGGCGGGCTGGCAATAGCAAGCCATATAGACAGGGAGGCATTCAGCGTTCTCAGCCAGTTGGGGTTTGTGCCGGACGATGTGAGCTTCGACGCCTTTGAGATCGTAAACCGGGAAAAGAGGCCCGGGGGCCTGCCCCGTGGGGTGCCCTTTTTGTGCTCCTCGGACGCCCACAGGCTTGAAGATATCGGGAAAAGGACCACGCGCTTTCTCCTCGAAAGCGCCTGCTTTGCGGAACTCAAGATGGCCCTTAAAGGGCAAAACGGAAGAAAGTGCTTAGAGGCTTGAGGGTTGGAAGATTTATCGCTTCACATACTTGATATAGCGGAGAACTCGATAGAGGCAGGAGCAACGAAGGTGGAAATATTCATAACGGAGAGCCCTGAAGAAGACCTCCTCGTGCTCAAGGTGACCGATAACGGGAAGGGCATGGACGGGGAGGTCCTCTCGCGGGTGGCGGACCCCTTCTTCACGACCCGCGAGAAGAAGAAGAGCTTCGGCCTCGGCATTCCGCTTCTAAAGCAGGCGGCCGAGGGGTGCGGCGGCGGGCTTTCAATAAGCTCGGAGCCCGGCAAGGGGACCGAGCTTACGGCCTCTTTTAGATTAAGCCATGTGGATTTGAAGCCCATGGGGGACCTTGGCTCCACGATGGTGGCCCTTATCGCGGGCCATCCGGAAATGGAGTACTCCTTCGCCTGCAGGAAGAAAGGGTTCTCCTACAGGCTCGACACTGCGGAGATAAAAAAACTGCTGGGGGAAGTGCCGGTAAACATCCCCCCGGTATTGAAGCTTGTAAGGGACGAAGTGAACCAAGCCATGTGGCAAAAGGATTTATACGGCAAATAAATGGATAAAAATCCTGTTCGGTTAAGGAGGATTTCGGGATGAAAGGCAACATCCTCGTCGTTGACGACGAACAAGTGGTGCTCACAAGCTGCGAACGGATATTGAGGCCGGCGGGCTATGACGTGGATACATCGCCCTCGGCCGTGGAGGCGCTCAGGAAGCTCGAAAACGGGAAGGGTTATGACCTTATCATCACGGACATAAAAATGCCCGAAATGGACGGCATAGAATTCATGAGGGCGGTCCGGGGAAAAGACCCCGACATAAACATCGTCCTCATAACGGGCTATCCCTCGCAGGAGAGCATAAGAGAGGCCCTTGCGCTCCGGATAGTGGACTACCTGCCAAAGCCGTTCTCGCCCGCGCTCCTCACCGAGGTGACGGAGAAGGCCTTCGAGTTCAGGAAGAAGCACCAGAAGCCCGGGGTGGACGAGTACACGGAAGAGGTCGCGTCGAAATTGGACGGGATAATCGCCAACTACAAGGGAAAGCCCGGGGCCTTGATACCTGTCCTTCAGGAAGCCCAGGAGCTGGTCGGTTACCTTCCCCCGGTAGTCCAGAAGCACATAGCGCGCGGCTTGAACGTGGCCGTGAGCGAGGTCCACGGGGTTGTGTCCTTCTATTCCTTCTTCACCATGAAACCCAAGGGAAAGCACAATATCAGGGTCTGTCTCGGCACGGCCTGTTATGTGAAGAGGTCCGAGGAGATAATGGCCAAGTTCAAGGACAGGCTCCAGATAGACATCGGCGAGGTCACGAAGGACAAGAAATACTCCCTCGAGTCTGTCCGGTGCCTGGGGGCCTGCGGGCTTGCCCCGGTCGTTGTCGTGGACAAGGACACATACGGCTCGATAAACCCCGTGAAGGCGCTCGACATACTTCAGGAATACGAATAAGGAGGTATTTTAATGCCGAAACTTACGATAGATGACTTGAAGAAGATCAAGGAGGAGTATAAGGCCACCTTCACCCTCCGGGAGGGCGGCTACAGGGCCAAAATCACGGTGCACATGGGCACTTGCGGCATAGCCGCGGGCGCCAGGAACGTTATGAACGCCCTCGTGGACGAGATGTCCAAAGGCGGGGCAAAGGACGTGATAGCAACCACATCGGGGTGCGCCGGGTTTTGCAGCAAGGAGCCCATGGCCACGGTCGAGCTTGTGGGGCAGGCGCCGGTCAAGTACTGGGGCCTGAATGATGAAAAGATCAGAAAAATATTCCAGGAACACGTGCAGCAGGGGAAGGTCGTCGAGGAATACGCGCTCGTCACGGGCAATGAGACCGCATACTAAGATGAGACCGCATACTAAGATGAGAAAGCTTAGATTGGAGGACAGCATAAATGGCGAATTATAGAGCGAACCTGATGATGTGCGGCGGCACAGGCTGCATCGCGAGCGGCTCACTCAGGGTGAGAGATGCCCTCCTTGAGGAGCTCCGCAGGCATAACCTCGAAAACGAGATGAACGTGGTCCTAACGGGGTGCAACGGTTTTTGCGCCGAGGGCCCGATAATGACCGTGTACCCGGAGGGCATCTTTTACGAGAAATTGACCACCGGGGACATCCCGCTGATAGTCGAAGAGCACCTCCTGAAGGGCAGGCCCGTCCAGAAGCTCATGTACAAGGAGCCCGAGAAGAAGAGCGCCGTGCCCGTAATGAGGGACATACCTTTCTTCAACCTCCAGGTCCTGCGGGCATTAAGAAATAAGGGCCTCATAGACCCCGAAAAAATAGAGGAATACATAGCGAGGGACGGTTATCAGGCGGCGGCAAAGGCCCTGACCGAGATGACCCCCGAAGACATCATAAAAGAAGTGAAGAGTTCCGGCCTCAGGGGCCGCGGCGGCGCGGGTTTCCCTACAGGCCTTAAATGGGAATTATGTTCAAGGGTGCCAGGCCCTCTTAAATATATCCTCTGCAACGGCGACGAGGGCGACCCCGGGGCCTTCATGGACCGGAGCGTCATGGAGGCCGACCCGCACGTCGTGCTGGAGGGAATGATTATAGGGGCGAAGGCAATCGGCGCGTCAAAAGGCTATATCTATGTGCGCGCGGAATACCCCCTTGCCGTCCAGAGGCTCCGGCTTGCGATAGAGCAGGCCAAGGCCTACGGTCTCCTCGGCGAAAATATCCTCGGCACAGGGTTCAACCTCGATATAGAGATATATCTTGGCGCCGGAGCCTTTGTGTGCGGCGAGGAGACGGCCCTCATGCGCTCCCTCGAAGGAAAGCGCGGCATGCCCATACCGAGGCCGCCCTTCCCTGCCGTGCAGGGGTTGTGGAAAAAGCCCACTGTCTTGAACAACGTCGAGACATACGCCAACATTCCGCCCATCATCCTTCACGGCTCCCAGTGGTACAAAAGCCTCGGGACGGAAAAGTCCACCGGGACCAAAGTCTTTGCGCTTACGGGCGCCGTTAACAATATCGGCCTCATAGAAGTGCCGATGGGAATTCCCCTTAGAAGGGTCATTTACGACATCGGCGGAGGAATAAAAAAGGGCAGGAACTTCAAGGCGGTGCAATTGGGCGGCCCTTCCGGGGGCTGCATACCCGAGCAGCTTCTCGACACGCCTGTAACCTATGAGGACATCGTCCAGACAGGCGCCATCGTGGGCTCGGGCGGCATGGTCGTCATAGACGACTCCAACTGCATGGTGAGCGTGGCAAAATTCTTCCTCGAATTCACGACGGACGAGTCCTGCGGCAAGTGCCCGCCCTGCCGCATCGGCACGAAGGTGCTCCACGGAAAGCTCGAAGACATTTGCGCGGGAAGGGGACGGGAAGGGGATATAGAGCTGCTCCAGGACCTCTGCCTGGACATCATCAACACCTCGCTTTGCGGTCTCGGCCAGACGGCCCCGAACCCAATACTTTCTACGATCAGGTATTTCAGGCACGAATACGAGTCACATATCCACGAGGGCTGGTGCAAGGCGGGCGTGTGCAGGCCGCTTGCCACCTTCTATATCGACCCCGAGGCATGCAAGGGCTGCGGGGCGTGCGCGAGGGCCTGCCCGCAGAAGGCGATAAGCGGCGTGAAAAAGAAGCCCCACGTGATAAACCAGGAGCTATGCATAAAATGCCGCTCCTGCTACGAGACCTGCAAATTCGGGTCCCTCAAGGTCGGTCCCGGCCGGTTAAGGGACGAGCTCATCGCACGGGCAAAAGAAAATGAGCTGAAAGGAGTTGAACAGGCATGATAGAGCTAACTATAAACGGACAGAAAGTTCAGGCAAAGCCCAAAAGCACAATCCTGCAGGCGGCGCTCGCAAACGGCATATATATCCCGCACCTTTGCTGGGACAGGAGGCTTGCCCCCTATGGCGGCTGCCGCCTCTGCCTCGTGGAGGCGGAGGGCCAGAAGAAGCTTTTGGCCTCCTGCTCGACCCCGGCGGAGCCGAACATGGTCATTCATACGGATACGCCCAAACTTGAGAAGGCCCGGAAGACCGTCCTTGAGCTCCTCCTCGTGCATCACCCGCTCGATTGCCCGGTCTGCGACAAGGCAGGCGAGTGCGAGCTCCAGGAGCTTGCCTTCAAGTACGGCCCATCGGAGAGCAGGTTCACGGCAAAAAGGAAGGACGAGCCCGAATCCCTCGCCGCCCCCCTTATAGAGCGCAACCCGAACCGCTGCATCCTTTGCGGGAAATGCGTGAGGGTCTGCAAGGAGCACCAGGGCGTTGGGGCCATAAACCTGATTGGGCGCGGTTTTAAAACGAAAGTGAGCCCGGCCTTCGAAGAAACTCTGGATTGCGAGTTCTGCGGCCAGTGCGTGGATTCATGCCCGGTGGGGGCCTTGGGCACAAAACCCTACAGGTTCCGCTCGAGGGTATGGTTCATGGACGAGCAGTCAAATATCTGCCCTTATTGCGGAGTGGGCTGCACCACGACCCTCTCCTTGAGGGAAGGAAGGATAATCCGCGCCAGAGGCATAGACGGGATAGGCATCAACGAAGGCGACCTCTGCCCGAGGGGCAGGTTCGGCTTCGACTATATAGAAAGCGAGCACAGGCTTTCGACCCCGCTTCTCCGGAAGGGAGAAAAACTTGAACCAGTTAGCTGGCAGGAGGCGCTCGATTACATCAGCAGGAGGCTGATTGAGATAAAAGAGACCGACGGCCCCGGCGTCATAGGCGCGATCGGCTCCGAAAGGTGCTCGCTCGAAGATAATTACATGCTCAAAAAGCTCATAAACGCCGTGGGCTCCAAAAACATGGACTCGAGGGCGCATTTCGGATACGCCAAACTCGCCTCGGCCGCCAAAAAGGCCTTCGGGATGAGGGCGGTCCCAATTGACCTGAACGCGCCCGTACAGGCCGATGTCCTCTTTGTGGTGGAATCGGACCTTACCGCCACGCACCCCATATATGGGCTTAAGCTCCTCAAGGCCAGAAGGGAGGAAGAGGCGACCCTCATCGTGGCCGACCCGAAGGAGACAAAGCTTGCCCGATGGAGCTCGAGCTGGCTCCGGATAAAACCGGCCACGGGCACGGCCCTCGTCAACGGGGTGATGAAGGCCCTCGTGGACAGCAGGCTCTATGCGGACAGCGCCGAAAGGGCCGAAGGGTTTGAGGAGCTTAAAAAGGTCCTCGAAGATTACACCCCGGAAAAGGCGGCCGCCATTACGGGCATAGCTGCCGAAGAGATAGTGAATACCGCAAGGGCCTTGGCAGATGCCAAAAACCCGATGCTCTTTGCCACAATCGGGAGCGCCGATAACACGAAGGGCGAGGACCTCATACTTGCTTTAATGGACCTGTGCATAATGCTCGGCAGGGGGCCCGAAGCGCTCGGCATGCCCGCCGAGTTCGCGAACTCCCTTGGCCTTTTCGCCGTCGGTATGAGGCCCGTAAAGGGCGCGCGCGGCATCCCCGAGATGCTCTACGGGGGCAAGGTGAAGGCCCTGTATGTAATGGGTGAAAACCCCGTCGTTACATTCCCCGATGCCTCGAAGGTGGAACACAACCTCAGGCAAATGGAACTCCTCATCGTGCAGGACATAATGATGACCGAGACCGCCCAGTTGGCACATGTGGTGCTGCCCGCCTCGGCATGGGCGGAAAAGGAAGGCACCTTCATCGGCTCGCACGGGAGGGCCCAGCGCTTCGTGAAGTGCCTCCCCGACACGGGGCTTTCGATACCGGACTGGAAGATCTTCAGGAACCTGGGCAGGGCCATGCAGATGGACATAGGCGCAAAAGACGAGCACGAGCTGCACGAGGAAATGGCCCGGACACTCGACCTGGATTACGACGAAATGCCCAAACCAAAGTTCAATCCGGTCCGGCACGAGGTCTCCGAAACGCCCGATCCGGCTTACCCGTTCGTTCTCATGACCGGCATCCTGATGCAGCACTCTGGGAGCCTCACCACGATATCCAAAAACATCACCTCGGCCTCCGCGGACGCCTATATCGCCATAAACCCCAAAGACGCCCGGGCGCACAAGATAAAGGACGAGAGCTTCTCCAAGGTGATGGGAAGGGACGGGGCGGCCATATACGTGAAGGCGAGGGTGACGGAAGAAGTGCCCGAAGGGGTCCTCTTCGTGCCGGCCCACTTCGCCCACGCACGGGTGAACCTCCTTACGCACCCGTCCAGAAACGGCGAGGCCCCGACCGTCTCGGTGAGGATAGAGCCCGCGTAAGCGGAAACAAAGAAAAACTTAAAAGAGCCCCCGGAAGGGGGCTCTTTTCTTTAGGTAGAAGGAGACATCCGTCGACCTCATTGCAAAGGGAAGCTGGGGTGGCGGGTCTCAAAACGAGTGAGGGCGGGGCACCCGCACACCTCATTGAAATGTGATGAGGGTGCATAACCGCGGCAAGTCTCTCTGTTTGTTTTCCTCTAAGTCCGGCGCTTTTAAATTCCCTGATGCGCCGCTTTCCTCATGCTCCCGCTCTGTGCGGGATGCCCCGCCCTTCTCCAAATTCCGTTCCTTTTTTGCTGTTTGCAACGAACCGGAAAGGAAGATGGGGGTGGATGGGGCGAAAAGTGAGGTGACGGTGAGCAGATCATGAGCGGGTGAGAGCCCGCGAATCATAATGATCTTTAAAGTCCTTACGAACCCTTTCAGCTCGCTTTGAGACCCGCCACCCCCATCTTCCCTTCGAAATCAAGTTGAGGTGGGCGGTTGCTCCGTTCCTCTTCTATTCAATTTCACTTCTGACCCGGAATAAATGCGTCCTCCATCATCTCCAATAGATGGATGGTCTTAAGGCCGCCCCTTTCCAGTTGGAGCATGCAGGCAGGGCAGGCGGTAATGACCGCGTCCGCTTTCCCGTAAGCCGCTATCCGGTTTTGGAGGAGTGTTTCGGAAAGGCCTTTGCTTGTAAGGGAAAGGGAAAACCCGCAGCAGCCCTCCGATCCCTGTTCAATCTTCAGTTCTTTAAGCATTTCTTTCGGCTCAAAACCGAGCCCGTATTTAAGATGACAGGGCTCGTGCCAGATGAGGGTTTTGCCGTTCCTCTTTAGCTTTTCCCCTTTAAACGAGGTCTTTTTTATTAAAAATTGGATAGCGTCCCCGGCCTTCGAGACCCCCTCGCCTAAAAGGGTCTTATATTGCTCTTTTATCACGAGGGTGCAGGTGGGGCAGGGCGAGAGGACGGCCTCAACATTCAGTTTCCCGAATATTTCGAGGTTCCTCTTGCCGAATTCCTTCGCCTC
>Ga0214473_10000146_pt1 | contig 102629 bp, 100 predicted proteins | sample RVTome_7_FD_203509 | JGI IMG/M metagenome (GOLD analysis project Ga0214473, IMG submission 203509) | Soil microbial communities from uranium-contaminated site in the Upper Colorado River Basin, Wyoming, United States - RVT98D197 | ecosystem: Environmental > Terrestrial > Soil > Contaminated >... | reverse complement strand
GCCTCAATAGCAGAGGCCGTATAATCCTTGAAGCCGTTTGCTTTCATCAAAGGGATGGTAAACCATCCGTCCACCATGACGTTCGCAACAGCGCTTCCAGAAACCGTTCCGAAGAGACTGCTGGAAATCACAGAAACCTTGGCAGGACCTCCCCGGTACCTCCCCATGATGGAAAGAGCGGCATCAATGAAAAATTGACCTCCACCCGTCCTGAAGAGGGTTTGACCGAAGATCACGAAAGCAAAGACCACCGTGGCTGCCACCTCTATGGCAACTCCGAAAACACCTTGGGGATCGAGATAGAGATAGTTGGCCAGCCGGGGCCAGGGAATCGCCTTTCCATAGAGTCCCCCGGGAAAAATAGAGGTGAATAAAGCGTAAAAAATAAAACAGATCACGATGATGAGAAAAGGCCATCCGATGAGCCTTCGGGTCGCTTCAAGGACGAGGAGAACTACAACGGTTCCGAGCAAGATCCGATGTGGAATAAGGAGTCCAATCTCAACGACAATGTCTTTATAAAAGATAGCCGCATAAAACCCCACGATCAGACTAAGGACGGCAAGGATGGAATCATACCATGGGAGTGTGTCCATGGCCATCTTCTTCCGTACCGGGACCTGGAGGAAAACTAAGGCCAGAACGAGGCTGAAGAAGATAGCGAGGTACTGCTGGAGGTAGAAGGATAGACCAAAATAGAGGGGTAGGTTAAGAATTGAAGTGATTCCTAAGACAGGCACAAGAATCAACAAAATATCCTGCCAAAGACGCGCGACCCCTTTGTATCTTCTAAATCGGGATTCCTCCCCTGGTTCGGCCATGACAGCAACTCCTTATCTTTTTATTTCTTCTTGGCTAAGAGGGATTCCTGAAGCTTTGCCATCTCATCCGTCCAAACCCTTTTCTCTTTATAGAATCTGACGGCGCCTGGATGATAGGGGATTAAAGCCTCCCTGGAGACAAATCGCTCCTGTGTCCAGTCTTTCAGAAGAACATGAATAGGAGCAAAATCCTTATAATTCTCCCACATAGCCTTCACGACCTGATAGACAGCCTCATCGGAAAGGTCTTCTCTCCCAATGACATAAATATCATAGGCCCACATGGCCTGTTCTTTATCAATCCCGGTTCGGCCTGAACCAGGTGTGATCGGAAGGGGATACCCTGGAAACTTTTCTCTGGATCTTTTCACCGCCTCTTGAGAGGAATCAAGGGGAAGAAATCGCGCCCCGCTCTTGGCATGGAGCTCTTCAATTATAGGCGTTCCGATCGTCACATTTGCCGCATCGGCCCGACCTTCAATCACTGCTTTGACTCCTTCGGTGATTGAACCCACTGGGATAGGTGTAACTTCTGACCATTTTACCCCGCCATTGGCCAACACGGCCTCTGTCTGTAATTGAAGAGATGGTGTAGGATAATTTCCTGCCACTTTCTTTCCCTTTAGGTCTGAATACTTATAAATTTTAGAATTCGCAGCGACAATCAAGCCGATGGCATTATTCACACTGATCGCAACGAGCCGGACAGGAAACCCTTTGCCTTTTGACAATTTCTCGTAAACAGATTCTCCGAGGTATCCTTTCTCAGCATCCCAATTGTTTAATATACCGAGATCAATCTCTTGGGTCACAAGCATTGGATACCAGGCGGAAGGGCCTGCCATGGGTTTGACCGTGGTTTTCATCGGGGTATATTTCCCGACAACCGTTGCGGTCGCTGTCCCAACGATGTTGAAGAAAGAACCGACTGGATGGGTCCCGACATTAAGGATACCGGGAAGTTGCTGTGCAGAAACCTGCCCGATGCTTCCTCCTCCAAGCAGCACACCGACAAAGATCAAAACCAATGTCTTTCTCATACCAATCTCCTCCTTTTTCATTCTATTTGGGTTTAGAGGCGACCTTCTTCAACCCTGCTTGAATCTGAAAAATATGCTTCAGCATCAACTCATAAACCTTTCGAGAATTCTTCTCCCAAATGGCTTTTAATATCTTTTTGTGGTGATGAACGGAATGGCCGGAAGGTGCTCATAAATTGGGATGATGTCTGTCCTAATATCAATTTAAAAAAGGGCTGTCAAGCGAAAATGTGTGGATTTGGTAATGCCTCAGTTAAAGAGAGAAAAGGGTCGGGAGGTTCTTCTGGAAAAACCTTGAAGCGAAACCTCTATCCGTTTAACTGCGTAGGTTCGCTTCCTAAAAGCACCATGCAAACGGCAGGATGACCGATTTGGATGACTTCTATGATCGCTTTACAAGGTTTTGGAGGAAGAACCTTCCGACCCTATCGGGTCAAATACCATCCCGTAACTTAGGGGTTACTGAATTGACAAATTGCCTCACTCCAAATAGAATGAAGTCCTTCCGAATTGCAATAGTATTAGAAAAGGAGACCCGTCATGATCAAGCCGTGGCCGAAGATTCGAACCCGATCCACACAGTCCTATCGTGTCTTCTCCGTACGGACGGATATTGTTCTCTCGCCGCGGACCAATCTCGAACATGACTTCTACATCATTGAATCAAACGACTGGGTCAATATCATTCCCCTCACCTCTGATCATCAGGTGGTCATGGTAAGACAGTACCGCCATGGCTCCAGAGAGGTGACCCTGGAGATACCCGGAGGTCTGGTGGACTCTAAGGATACTCCTAAAAAAGCAGCGGCGCGGGAATTATTAGAGGAAACAGGTTATCAGGCAAAAAAATGGTTGAAAATCGGGGTCGTCAATCCCAATCCGGCGCTTTTCAATAATCGCTGTTACACATTTCTGGCTCGAGACATCAGAAAGGTCGCTGATCTCAAGCCCGATCAGACAGAAGATATCGAGGTCGTCTTCGTTCCCCTCTCCGAAATTCCGGAATGGATTCGAACTGGAAAGATCGACCATGCCATTGTGATCACCGCCTTCACCCATTACTTTCTCCGGTACCCGGAAGGATTGAAAAAGCCTTGACTCCCCTCAGCATCCTCCTCGTCCTGATTTCAGCGCTCATCCATTCCTTATGGAATTTTTTCACCAAGAAGGGGAACTTCCCAGTGGAATTTTTTTTCTGGGTCTTTCTATGGGGGACATTCCTCTATCTTCCATTCTTTTATTTCTCCGGACTTTTTCCGGATCTTCTTTTACAGGCTCCAAGCAAACTCTGGACACTCAGTATCATCTCAAGCCTAATCCAAACCTTCTACATTGTTTCCTTGATCAAGGCTTACCAGATGGCAGAGCTTTCTCTGGTCTATCCCATCTCACGCTCAGCGCCTCTGTTTACACAGGTCTGGGCCGTCCTTTTGATCGGTGAAATCCTCTCGATGACGGGAGTCGTTGGAATCGGTCTGGTGGTCGTGGGGATCTTCATCATTTCAATGAGTAATTTTCGCCTCACTGCAGTCTTTCATCCTTCCCGACACACTTTTTTACGACCCTACCTCTTCGCCTTGATCGCCGCAGTCACAGGATCCGTTTATTCTGTCCTGGATAAGGTCTGTGTTCAGATGACCCATCCGGTCTTTTACTGTTGGCTCATTAATTTTTTCATGTGCATCGAGTTAGGGCTCTACGCGCTCTTCCAGAAAAGGAATATCCTTCTAAAGGTGTGGGGTCAATGGAAGAAGGAAATCTTTCTCATCGCGCTTTTGCAAAATGCGTCCTATCTGCTAGTCCTGGTGGCCATGCAGATGAGCAAAGTGAGTTATGTGGTGGCCTTCCGTCAGGCAGGAGCCCTCTTCGGCGCAGGGCTGGGAATTCTCTTCCTGAAAGAGACCCAATGGAAGACTCGTATCACAGGCGCCTTGATTCTCACTTTAGGTTTAATCCTGATTGGATTCGCAAAATGAGTTTGTTATCTTAAAATGGTGATTTGAAATTTGGATAGTTAGACGCAGCGACATAAATCATAGCAAAGGACGTCATTCCTGCCCCGATCTTCATCGGGATAAACTCCAGCAAGAATCCAGGAAAACACTGGATTCCGGGTCAAGCCCGGAATGACAAACTACATAAGACTTATATCGTCACGTATCGATTAGGGACTAAGAGGTGGAGAAGTTTGAACCCTATTGAAAAGAGCAGCAGAACCCGATCTCTCTTCTCCTTCTGCGCCTTCCATTTCTTTGACGATGGCTTTACAGACTCCATCTACCTCCTCCTTCCTTTCATCGCTGCTGAATTGAGTCTTTCCTTCAGCCAGGTGGGGCTCCTCAAAGGGATCTTCTCTGGTTCGACCAGCCTTTTTCAATTTCCCCTGAGCCTCCTCGGAGAAAAGATTGGAGAATTGAGCGTCATTGCCCTGGGAACATTTGGTCTTGCAGGTGGATTTTTAATCCTGAGCAGAGTCCATACCTTCCCAGCGATTCTTCTCTCTCTCATCTTTGCAAAGACATCTGGAGCAGGCCAGCATGGATTGAGCTCCTCTATCCTCTCCAGGGTCTTCGAAGTTTCGGGTCGCCGTGCAGCGATGGGAACCTACAATTTTTCCGGTGACCTGGGAAAGGTTTCTATCCCTTTTCTATTGGCGCTCCTGATCAACTTCTGGGGCTGGCGACAGGCGACCTTTATCCTCGCCATTTTAGGGATCGTAGGGGGCGGAGTTCTTTACCGTCTCGCTCCCAAACAGAAGGAGGATGCCCTGTTCCTTCAGTCTAAAGGGTCTCCATTGGAAGAGCGGAGCTGGGGGTTGAAAGATCGAAATAGCTTCTCAGCCCTCCTGAGCATCGGGATCATTGACATGGCGGTACGCAATGTTTTCCTCACCTTTCTCCCCTTTCTTCTTTTACAAAAAGGAATCCCGCCTGCTCAGGTTGGTTTTGCTCTCACCCTGATATTCGCCGGAGGCGCCGCCGGTAAATTTGTCTGCGGGGTTCTTGCAGAGCGAATGGGAATCATTCCCATGGTAGTGGGCACGGAAATTTTAACCGCTGCTGGAATTCTGACCCTGATCCTTCTTCCCCTTTCGGGAATCTGGGTCATCTTGCCCTTCGTAGGGATCGTATTAAATGGAACCTCTTCGGTTCTTTATGCCACGGTGGCAGAGATTTTCAACCCTGCTTCACGGGCGAGAGGGTATGGGCTCTATTATGCCATTACATTAGGGGCTGGAGCAGTCTCTCCTATGGTCTTTGGTCTGCTCACCGATTCGATGGGCCTCTCCTTCACAATCATGATGACAGCCTTGATGGTACTCTTTACCATTCCCCTGAGCCGATACCTAACTCCGAAGCCTTAAAAAAGAGTCCACAATTGAGAAAACATATTCTTCTGAAAATCTCCGACCCCTATGTTTTGCACATAAGCTGTTCGTGCTGAGCCCTTCGACTCTCCGTTCGCCCTGAGGCTCTCGAAGGGTGAACGGTTTTTTATGTTTCGTGAAGTGAGGAAGGAGAGATTTGGTGTCCAGTGCCCTCAGCGGGTCTGGTTTGGCCGTTTATTGCAATGTTTAGGTTATGAGACCGGATTAATCTTCTCGTGGATGAAGATCTGACGTTTCTCAAGCTCCTTGAAGACTTCTGATGGATTAAATGCGAGTTCTGGAATGATCACCCCTTTGGCATTGACTTTACCAGAGGCGATGATCTGTGTTCCGATGGCCATGGGAATGCCTACACATCTCGTATAAGCCCTGAGTTTTTCCCAACCCTTAACCGATCCATCCGATCGGGGATGGGTGTGGGTCAGGAGGTGCTGGACTTTTTTCCCATTCCTCATGCCGATCACTTCTACGTGGAGTGCATACCCGTAAAGTTCGGTGGTCTGCCCTTCGGGTGCCTGCATTAAGTGACTTCCGATCGCATCCATAATGCTAACCTCGACATTCCCAACCTTCACCTTGTCGTTGCGCATGAAACCCCAATCATAGAGAGCTTTAATCAGTTGCATATTCTTCGGAGGCCAGGTGCCACGGACTTCAATCAACTTAACCCCCTTATTGGCGAGATACTGGGCGGCGGTTTTCGTCTCTGCATGAGGAATAATATATTGGGGATGGGTCCCATATGGTCCCGGCAGCTCAATCTCTCTCGGCCTCGCAAAAGGCGGGACCTGGATGAACTTACCATCTTCGTAAACCACACGGCCGGGAAGATTTGGATCGTATTCATAAGTCGTCGTTTCCGTAATCGACGCTGAAAAGGCAATGGGCCGAAAGGCACCATGGCTGACACGGACGATCTCGACCGTTTCCATTTGATCGGCTGAATATTTCACCATCATGTCAGTGGTCCCGGGGGTCATACCAAATCCAGGAACGTGGGTCTTTCCATGATCCCTGAAGAGTTGGTCATATTTATACTCCTCACCAAAACCGTTGAGGTTGATGCCATGGCAGCCTGCCTCCCCAATGCAAGCGGTCGTTTGATCGTTAAGGGAGATGGTGGTGCCATCCATGACAATCTCATACTCCTGCATCAGTTTCACTGTCTCTTTCTTGTTGTTCACATCGACTTTCTTAAAATCGACTCGGGCGTCGTTGAGCCATTCCACAACCTCCCGCCCGACCTTTTCATTGAAGTCACCGATGGTGATCTTCTCAAAACTGGAAAATTCAACGAGATCATGGGCGGCTTCGCGACATATCTTGCCTGCTCCTCCCAGACATAATACTTTCATCGTTTTAGACTCCCTCCATTTGTTTTGTTTTCAACCAGGTGGCGTGGGTATGTCGAAAGATTTAACAGGCTGCTCTAAAGTCATCTTTCCCAGGTTGCTCAAAAAGGGCCAGATGCAAGGCCCCAGAAATTCTGAGGAGTGAGACGTACTTGGCTGTACGCCGCAACGACGAAGGATGAGGGAAACGCAGCAGATGGCTATTTTTCAGCAACCTGTTAATTTTTTCTCAGAACGTGGATATTTTTAGGAATGGTCAGATAAATTTTTTCATTCTCCTTAAAAATTCCCGTCTCCCGGGGATTCGTCTGGTCAATAATCATCCTCTCGCCTTTCACCTGTACCGTATATTTGGCCAACGAACCCACATACATCCCGATCTCCACTTCACCCTGTAAGATATTATCGCCGGTCGTTGGTTCTGATCGGGAAATGTTAATGGTCTCAGGTCGAATCACCAATTTCACCTTATCCCCGACGTTAAAATTCCTCTCCGGAACAAAGTCGATTTCCCCAACAGGAGTCGATACCGTGGCCATATTGGGCCGGATATCGACTCTCTCCACGACGCCATCCAAAAAGTTAACATATCCCACAAAGGAAGCGATGAACTCATTCTCGGGCTGTTCATATATCTCGATGGGAGAACCGATCTGCTGGATGACTCCTTCCTTCATCACGACAATCCGGTCGGAGATGCTCATGGCCTCAAACTGGTCATGGGTGACAAAGATCGTGGTAATCTTCAATCGCTCCTGTAATTTCCGTATCTCCCCCCTCATGGTCAGTCTTAGGTTCGCATCCAGATTGGAGAGCGGCTCGTCCAGCAGCAACACTTTAGGCTCCAGACTCAGGGCGCGGGCCACGGCAACCCGCTGCTGCTGGCCTCCACTTAGCTTGTCGATCATTCTCCCTCCGAGCCCTTCCAACTTTACCAAACGGAGCAACTCCTCTACTCTCTCCTGAATCTTATTCTTCTTCCATTTCTTAATCTTCAGCCCATAGCTGATATTTTCAGCCACGGTCATATGAGGAAACAGAGCATAATTCTGGAAACAGATCCGGGTGTCCCTCAGATTGGGGGGCAGATGGTCGATTCTCTGTCCATCCAGAATCACCTCTCCGGAATCAAAAGGGGTAAACCCACCGATGACTCTTAACAAGGTGGTCTTCCCACATCCGCTGGGCCCCACAAAAGTCACCAATTCACCTTTTGTGACATCCAGGGAAATGCCCTTTAAAACTTCGAGATGATCATAGGACTTATGGATATCATTGAGCATTAGCATTGGAATGGATTGATTAGAACTCATACGGTTACACTCCGCTTCTTCTGTGACACATCGAATCCTGTCCTCTTGGTAATAAAGTTGAGAATGACCATGCAGAAAATGACAATGACCACCAATTTCATCGTGGTTGCTGAAGCGATCCCGATTTCACCATAAGCCGCTGCATCAAAGATCTTCACCGCAGCCAGTTCAAATCCCGGGCTGACAAGAAAGACCACGGCGCTCAGGGAAACGATGGCAGTCATGAAGGTGTAAATAAATCCTGCAATAAAGGCAGGAAACATGATGGGCAACACAATCTTATAAAAGGTGGTCATGAAGTTTGCTCCCAGGTCCGCAGATGCCTCTTCGATTTCGATATTGATCTGATGGAGCTTGCTGATCCCTGCCTCCACTCCCACAGCAAGGAACCGGAAGACGCAATTGAGCGCCAGGATCATGATCCCCCCTGTCAATTTGAAGGGAGGGGTATTAAAGGCGAGCAGATACCCTATTCCGATGACCGTTCCAGGAAGGGCAAACCCTGAAAGAGAGACCATTTCAATAAAGGTTCGACCAAAAAATTTCCCCCGTACAATGACATAAGCGAGGAGCGTACCGATGATGGCCCCGATGAAGGCAGCGACGAGAGAAACCTGAATGCTGTTATAGATCGCCCGGTTCGAATCGAAGTTTAAGATGTGACTGAAAACGATCTCATTTTTAACGCCCAGAAGTCTTGTGAAAGAAGAGATAAAAACGACTCCAAAAGAAATGAGGATGACCAGTCCGGCAAGGCAACTGATGATGAGAAAAGGGATCTTCACAAGGGGAGTCATCTTTCTTGGCTCAGAAGCAACCGGTTTCCCCCCGATCGTCGTAAATTTTTTTCCGGTGAGCAGGTAGCTATGAAGGAAGAAGATGATGATGCAGGGAATAATGAGAATGACGGATAAAACACTTCCCATCTCAAAGTCGGCCTCGCCGATAATCATCTGGTAGGTGTCCGGCGCGAGAAAGGGCGTCCGCCCTCCCAGAATGGCCGCATTTCCAAACTCAGCAATGGTCATCACAAACACAAGGAGACCGGCTTTTAATATTCCCGGAGCGAGTAAAGGAATGGTAATGGTCCGAATAATCCTTGTTTCCGAAGCCCCCAAATCGTAAGCGCTTTCTTCCAGATTCGGATTGAGAGACATGAGTGTATTCTCAATCATGAGATAAGCCAAAGGGATGAAGGCAAGCGTCTGAGCAATGACTACGCCACTGAAACCATAGATGCTCCAATTCAATCCAAAGGCCTTGGTCAAGATGCCATTGCGGCCAAAAAGAATGATGAGGGAAATGGCAAAGAGATACGGCGGAGCAATCAGGGGCATCATGGTAATAAATTTTAGAGGTTTCCGGAGAGACAGGGGGCCCCGGGTTGTGAGATAAGCCATGCAGAAACCCACCGTCAAACAGACCACGGTATTAATAAAACCGAGCATGAGGGTATTGAGGAGGGATTGAAAATAATAGCCCTTTGTAAAAAACTTGGCGTAATACGAAAGGGTCAACCCCTCGGGGCCTTTGATGCTTTTGATGAGGACGGCGAGGATGGGGTAGAGGAGAAAGATGGCAAGAAGCAGAAAAAGAATGGCGGCAAGGATATGGATCAACTCCGCATTGATAAAGGTTTTGATCTTTTCCCAGAGATTCCTTTGGGGAATGGAAAGGATTTCCGCCATTGCCATCTTTCCCCTCAAACAATCTTTTATTTAAATTCGGTCCTGAATTTCTCTTTCCAGACATCATTCCATTTCGGCCGCATTTCTGCCGCATAACCGAGGTCCAACTTGATATATTTGGGCGTCTTATCACCGTAAAGAGCATTGGGCGCTGGGTGGGGGGTGACATAGCCCATCTTGGCCATCATCTTGCTGAATTCAGGAGTCCCGAAGACATCGATCACTTTCTTACAGACATCCATGACCTTCGTCCCCTTGAGAATCATCGCAAAGGTTCCATCATAGCCAATGCCTTCCTCCGGCACAGCCCAAAGCAGCGGGAAACCCTTATCAAGCCTGTCTTTGACATTTTCGTCCGATGTGATTCCCAGTAGAAACTCTCCTCTTCCTACTAAATCAGTGGGGGCGTTTCCGCTCCGGGTGTAGTGGTGAATATTTTTATCCAGGGCCTCTATGAACTTCCATCCCTGTTCTTCTCCATAGAGGGCCAGGAAGGAGAAGCGGATCATATTGGCTGTCCCTGAGCTAAAGGGTGAAGACATGACAATCTGATCCTTCCACTTCGGATCCAGAAGCTCCTTCCAGCTCTTCGGCATGGCGTATCCCTTCTCTTTTAACTTATCCCGATTCCCGACTAAAACGAAGGAGAAATTGGAAATATTAAACCAGAATTTCTCCTTATCGATGAACTCGGAGGTCATGCCCTTCCATTCAGGAGAATCATAAGCCACAGACCATCCGTTCTTCTTGGCCATAAAGGCAAGCGGAGACCCGCAGCCTGTGATCATATCGGCATTAAAATTTGGCGCTTCAGATTTGACCTTCGCCTCAATCTCTCCAAAGGACTGGAAAGTCTGCAGGATGGAAATGCCAGTTTTTTCTTTAACAAAGTTAACGACTTTAACATTGTTCTCCGGTGAGAGGCCCATGTAGGCTCTGACGTTCTGTGCCTGGGCATGATTCATCATAAATGCTACAGAAAGAATTGCTATAAACATTGCTAAACCCAACTTTCCTCTCATACCTTTCTCCTCCTTTCAAGTTTTAAATATCCTTCGTTTTAAATGCTACCTCCAGTCACCTCCCTTCTGATGTTATTCTATCAATATTAGAAAAAAAGTCAAAAAAGTCCTTCTGCCCGTGAGCATTTTTTTCCCCGCAATAGAAACCCATTGAGATGCCGAATCCAGAGGGGCAGGCGGGAAAGATTTAGGGCGGCACCGCTTAAGGATTGACTCCAGAAGCTCCAAGACCCATAAAAAACCTCATTTTCATTGACGGCGAAAGTTTCCCTTAAGCTTCTAATGATCCGCAATTCCTAAATATTTCGGAGTCTGGTCCGCCTGCCCCTCTGGAGTCCATTCTGTCATCCCAGACTTGGAGATGCTTCCCTTATGCCCTCTCACATTTCCTCAAGCGCCTTCCGGCTGATATCGATTAATTTCTGGATATCCTCATCCGTGTGGGCCAGGGAGAGATAGAGCTTTGTCCCCATGGGATTTAAAAAGATTCCTTTTTCAAACAATCCCAGGGCAAACTTTCTCGCCTTCTGACGGTCAGCCCGGAAGGCCGTCCGGTAATCGATGACCGGCCTTTCGGTGAAGAGGACCTGACAGAGAGGGCCATCTCCCAACACCTGGCCAGGGATCTCCATCTCCTGAAGGAGTATTTGAAACCCCTCCCTTAATTTCCGTCCAAGATCATGAAGCCGTTCATACGTTCCTGACTTTCGAAGTTCTTTCAGGGTAGCAAGGCTGGCAGCCGCGGAGACGGGATTCCCTGCAAGGGTAGAAGCAAACCAGACATATTCTTCTCTGCCCAGATTGGACTCCGTGCAGAGATCGAGGATATCCGCCCTCCCGCAGATGGCGCCAATGGGATATCCCCCTCCCATGGCCTTTCCAAAAGCGGCAAGATCCGGAACCACTCCATAATACTCCTGGGCCCCTCCATAGGCAAGGCGGAATCCAGTGACCACTTCATCGAAGATGAGAAGAATGCCTTTCTCCTGTGTGATCTTCCTGATTCCCTCAAGAAAACCTCTGACGGGAGGGGTGCATCGCTGAAGAGGCTCCATGATGACACAGGCAATCTCCCCTTCGTTCTTCTCCATGAGTTCTTGGGTTGTCCCCAGATCATTATAAGGAGCGATGATCACCTCTTTCTCAATCTGCTTGGAGATACCCGCAGAGGTAGGTTCAGGTTGGGGGAAAGGGAGGAGGCTCTGAGGGAAGAGGCTCATAACGCCAATGTCGTGGGCGCCATGATAAGCTCCCTCGAACTTTACCACTTTTGTCTTCCCTGTGAAAGCCCTCGCGAATCGTATGGCATAGAAAGTGGCCTCTGTTCCGGAGGCGGCAAAACGAATCTTTTCAGCGCAGGGAATCGCCCGGTTCAGTTCCTCGGCCAGACGGAGCGCTTGCTCTGTGATATAGGAAAAACTCGATCCTTTTCCGATCTGTTTTTTTACAGCTTTGATAATGGCGGGATGGGCATGGCCTAAAATGACAGAACCCCAGGAGATAGAAAAATCGATAAACTCCTTTCCAAAGACGTCATAGACCTTTGACCCTTTGCCATGGGAGAGGACGGTGGAAAGCTCCCTCGTGAGGTTGAATTCTCCAAGGGAACCACCTGGAAAAAATCGGAACGAAAGGTCAACCGGGTTCAACTTTTGATCTCCTCTCTTTCCCTGGCGTCCTATTTCTTTGAAACGGCTTCATCCACAAGGCGGCAGGCTTTATCGATGACGGATAATCCCTCCATCAACTGCTCTTCCGTGATGCAGAGAGGGGGTGCGATGAAGATCACGTTCCACCGGGAATAACCTGAAACGCCGTTTTCCTTGGAATAGTTCAATACGGCAGCAATGCTGGGATCCTTTTTCTCATAGGTCTCTACTGTCCAGGGGACCAAGGGTTCCCGGGTCTTCTGATCCTTGACAAACTCAATCCCAGCAAAAAGGCCCAATCCCCGCACATCGCCAATGCTGGGATGTTTCTCTTTCATCCTTTCAAGGGTGGCCATCAACTTCTTTCCCAGGACCCGGGAATTCTCTATCATCCCCTCTTCCTGATAGACCTTAATCGCAGCAATGCCTGCAGCGCAGGCAATCGGGTTCCCGAACTGAGTCAATCCGCCATAATACATATGGTCCTCAAAGTGATCTGCGATCTCTTCCCTGACCACGGTCGCTCCAAGGGGCAGATAGGCTCCATTGATCCCCTTGGCAAGCGTCATAATATCCGGGACAACATCCCAGTGGTCACAGGCGAACCACTTTCCCGTTCTTCCAAAACCGGTCATGACTTCATCGGCAATCAATAAGATCCCATACTCGTCGCAGATCTTTCGGAGCCGCTGCATATAGCCATCGGGAGGCACGATCCGGCAGTTGCTTCCGGTGATCGGCTCGACGATGATGGCCGCCACCTCCCTGGGCCCCTCTACTTCGATCACTTCCCGGATCTGATCCGCGCAGAAAACGTTGCATTCCGGGTAGGTCTTTCCAAAGAAACATCGATAACAGAATGGATCCCACACCCGGATGATCCCCGGAATCCCCGGCTCATTCGGGAGCCTTCTCGGATCTCCTGTAATTGACAGGGCGCCGTAGGTTGCTCCATGAAACGACCGCCACCTGGAGATAATCTTTGATCTTCCCGTATAGGCCTTGGCCATCTTAATGGCATTCTCATTGGCCACTCCCCCTCCGCAGGAAAGAAAGCTTTTCGTCAAATCGCCGGGAGTGATCTCCGCAAGCATCCGGCACAGCTCCGCACGTGTCTCGTTTGCAAATCCGGGAGCCACATAACAGATCTTCTCCGTCTCCTCTTTGATCGCTTCGATGATCCGGGGGTGCTGGTGCCCTGCATTCACATTGAAGAGCTGGGAAGAAAAATCGAGATACCTCTTCCCTTTTTCATCCCAGAAGACCGCCCCTTCCCCCCCCGTGATGATAAGGGGTTTGAAATCCTTCTGAGCCATCCAGCTATGAAAGACATAATTCTTTTCATTTTGAGCCACCCTTAAGGGATCCATGGACTTCTCCTTTCTCTGTTAGAAAAATTCTTTTTCAATCAGCTCCGGAAGATCCGCCACGCTGGGAATCACATGGGTATGCCAGTATCTCCCCCAGTCGGTGACAGGACGAGGCCCGCTGAGGACACCCACAACACCCCGGCACCCCGCATTACGACCTTCCAGCATATCCGCAGGCGTATCCCCGATCTTGATTACCTCATGGACACTCTGAATGTTAAGCTGGGTCATGGCATAAAAGATCATAAAAGGGGCAGGCCGCCCGATCTCTCCAGGAATGTGTTCCACATCAACGGAAATATCGACCAGCCCCTTCTTGACCCACCCCAGCCCTTCCATAATGGCATCGGTGATAAGGCGGTGAAACCCCGTATCCGTGGCCACCTTGATCCCATGCTCATGACACCACTTGAACGTATCCGAAGCCCCGGGAACCTCTTTGCATTGCTTCCGGTAATACTCAAGCATAATCTCCTGATAACGATCGAAGACTTTTTTGGCCTGCCCATAGGTCTCAGGATCTTTGATCTTCTCAAAATCCTCGATCTCGATCTTCTTCCCCATCTCCCTTGCGATGAGAAATTGGTAAAGATGAATCTTATTCGTCCCCATGTGATATAGGATCTCCTCAGGAGTCGTCTTCAGTTTGAACTCCTGGGCCGCCTGATACAGGCAATCCCTCACCCCGGTGTCGTCATAAACGGTTGTCCCAGAGAGATCGAACATCACCATGCTGATTTTCTCCATGTTGCCTCCCTCCTAATGATAAGTCAGCCGATCGCCCTATTCACGATCTCATCAAATTGTTATATTCTTTACAAATTGCTCTTGAAATTAATAGAACGTTGTTTTACATAAGTCAATGTAATAAATTTTATGTTTTTAATAGCCAAAGGTTATAGAATTGAACCTTAATCAGTTGAGAATCTTCTATTTTGCCGTCAAATATGGGAGCTTCAGTGCAGCAGCGGAGGCCCTCTATATCACCCAGCCGGCCGTGACCAAACAGATCCAACAACTTCAGGCAACCTATGGAGTGAAGATCCTAAACCGATTTGGGAAAAAGATGGTGCCCACCGACGCCGGTGAAGTCCTCTATGAGTTTGCGGATAAAATCTTTCAAGTAGAAAGTCAAGCTGAAGAGAGTCTCCGTGATTTTCAGCAACGGAAAAGCGGCCGCCTCCGAATTCATTCCAGTGAGAGTTTTGGTGCTTACTACCTCCCCTTTATCATCAACCTTTTCAGAAAGAAATATCCGAAGATTCATATCTCCGTCAACATCTTTCCCAATCAGGAGATCATCGAAAACACGGTCAAACTTGAAAATGACATGGGGTTCATCTCTTACCCTATCGAGCATAAAAAATTATTAACCCAGGAAATATTAGAGGATAGACTGGTCCTCATTGTCCCCCCTTCCCATCCCTTTGCCAAGAAAAAGCTTCTTGAACCTCGAAAACTGGAGGCACAGTCCATCGTCATGCACGAAAAGGGTTCCGCCTCCCGTGAGATTGTCGATGGATTTATCAAGAGGCATAACGTTTCTGTCTCGGTACCCCTGGAGCTTTCCAACAACGAAGCCATAAAAAGGGCTGTTGAAGAGGGGATCGGTCTCTCCCTCATCTCGGAACATGTGGTCAGCGAGGAGGTGAAGAGAAAAAAATTAAAATCGATCCCCCTCGTTGACCCAACCTTGATACGAAAATTTTACCTGATCTACCACAAGGAGAAATATCTCTCTCAACCCTTCCAGATGTTCATCAGCATGGTCAATCAATGGTCCTCGGAATATCGTAAGGCATACGCCAGGAGATCACCTCTTCCAAGCCACTCTGAAGGAGATTAATCCTTTCCCCACTTTTTGAAATAGTCTCCGAAGAGCTCCTCATCCGGGGGGATATATTCTTCCACAGGGACCGATAACCAGGTATAGTTCAGGAAATTCCTGTAATTAATATTCTCACTGATCATATTGCCAGCCCAGGTTCCACAACCAAGGCTTTCCGTCCAAATCTGGCCATTATACCAGCTTCCCGTATTGACCAGACAGTGGGGCATATTGCACTCCACTCTTCCCACCTTTGCTCTAATGGCAAGTTCCTCCATCCGCTCCACTCGGTTGGAGTGAAGCGAAACGGAATGGCCGATCCCTGAGAATTCAAGAATCTTCTCCAGACGATTGAGCATTTCACCAAAATCATTCCATTTCCACACGGTCAGAACAAGACTCAATTTCTCACCGGAGAACCTATCCTCAGGACCAATTTTCTCGCCTATCACCATCAAGAATTTCGTTCCCGCAGGAGGATTGATTCCCGCTGCTGCAGCGATAATGGGGACAGACCGGCCGAAAATGTCTCTATTGATTGTCTTCCCGTCCGGCCAGAGGGCTTTTCTTAACTTCTCACGCTCCTCAGTGGTGCAAAGGTACCCACCTTCTTTTTTGAGCAGGTCCATAAACTTGTCATAGATGGGTTCATAAATGGCGACTGCATTTTCTGAAGAACAAGAGGTCGAGTTGTTGGCTGTTTTGGAACGCATGATCTTATTGGCCGCCGCGGGAAGGTCAGCCGTGTCATCAACGATGGAAACGACATTCCCGGCTCCAACGGTATGAGCCGGTTTGCCGGCTGCATAGACCACTTTGATTAGTGCGGCTCCACCCGTTGCCATGACAAAGTCAACATTCTTCATCAGTTCCTGTGTTTTTTCATTCGATGGGTACTGGATGCATTGAAAAAGATCCTCCGGAGCACCCACTTTTTTAAGGCCCTTCCGGGCGATTTCCACCGCCATATAGGAACATTGCTTGGTCCTTGGATGGGGGGAGCAGATCATTGAATTTCTGGTCTTTAAGAGACTCAGACCAATTGTACAAACCGTTCCTTCTGGGTTGGTCATGGGGACGACATTCGCTACCACACCCATGGGTTTGGCATAGATTTTCAAACCTCTTTTTATATCTTCTCTTACCAGCCCACAGGTCTTCACGCCTTTGAATTCGTTGATGGTTCCTCGCACCTTGCTCCGGATCTTGTTAATCTTATCTTCATAGACACCGATGAGGCCTTCATCGACAGCGGACTTGGCCATGGCTTTGACATTTTCGTCTTTCTGCCATTCCCAACCTACCGCAGCGCACATCTCATCAATCTTCTCCTGGGGCCAGTACTCGACGATTTCAAAGGCCTTTCTTGCCCTCCGATACATCTCTTGAATATTATCATTATGGTCTTGTGGCATATAAATCTTACCTCCCTTTTTCTAAATTAAATTCTAAATCCCCCCATCCCTCATTTAATAAAGGGGGGCAAGGGGGGATTAAATTTAATAGACACTACTCTTTTCGATCCTCTGGCTTCGGGACCGGCCTGTCCGGCGGCCCATCATAGTATTTGGGCCCCTGGATGGAGAGATCGAGAAGGTTGATCATTTTCGTCGTACGGGAGGCCCTCCAGGCTTTTTCCCGGGTCATCTCCTCAATGGCATGGGCTCCACAACTGAATCCGCGGCAGAGGACTCCAATCGCCCAGGCCGCAAGGGGGCTGAATCCCAGGTCCATAAAGACCGAGTTGCCACCGCCGATGACGTTGGTCCAAACCTTCTTCCCATTGATCCTCTCGAAGGCCTTTTCAATTTCGATCTGCAAATCATGGAACTTACCAGCTACTCCCAGGTCTCTTGCCATCTTCATGATCCGGATAGCCCTTGGATCGCCGTGGATGTGTTGGGGCTGGCCCAGGCCCATAATATTCTTCCCCTTATGGTCCTTGACCAATTGCTCGGCGATCTGTATGAGGGTCCAGCCATTTTTCTCCCCCATGTCCATGTATTTGTGGACCATGATCCCGTGCAGATGTCCCGGGCCATGGGCCTCGCCAAAGGTCATCATTCCAGCCGCCATCGCCGCATTGAGTGCCGGCCTTCCGGAGGCGCAACACCTTGCGGTTAGTGTCGAAGGAGACATGGCATGCTCCATGAATTCGACCATAAAGAAGTTGAGCATCTTTTCCTCATTCTTCTTGGGAAGCTTGCCCTGGAAAAGCAGGAAAACGACTGCTGCGAAACTCCAGCCTGCCTCTGCCAACTCTGTCGTTTCGTATCCCCGCAGGACAATCCTATCCGCGGTTTTGTAGGCAATCGAAGTTTGCCAGTGGAACGGTTCCCTCCCTGCCTGATCATATTGATCTCCCCATTGATCTGCCATTTCTTCTTTCTCCTTTCTTAAATGAATGATATTGAGAGATTTATAAAACGTTGCCTTATATGAGTCAATCTAATAATTTTCATATTTTTAATAACCTTAGGTTATGATACTCAGTTTTGCCAGTCAGCAGATGACAAATAGGATAAGTGGTCATGATCAGGGTTAAATGAGGATTTCAGAAACCCAGGCAGACCCACGGATTGGGTTGGGCAGTTTCAAGAAACCTTTTTCTTCCATATCGGGTAAGCCATCTTTAGTCCTACGATCGTGGTGGCATCCTGAATTTCACCCTTCTCGACCATCGATAGAGCCTGATCGAAAGTGAAGATATGAGTGGTTAGAAATTCATCTTCGTCCAGGTCTTGATCGCAGGGAGTTAATTCGGTGGCTAAAAAAAGGTGAATTCTCTCATCACTATACCAGGGAGCAATCAGAATCTCCCCAATCTTCTCAAATCGATTGGACTTCAATCCACACTCCTCCCGGAGTTCTCTTCTGGCACAAGCCAAGGGGGCTTCGCCCGGCCCCACGGTTCCGGAGGGAACCTCCCAGATGAAATCCCCTATTGCAGGCCGGTATTGATGAATCAATACAATGGATCCATCTTCAAAAACAGGGAGGATGGCTGCAGATCCCGGATGGTGGATCACTCCCATCTCTATCTTTCTGCCATTCGGCAAAACCCTCTCTTCTACATTGAAATCGAAAACCTTCCCATGCCAGAGAATCTGCTTATCATCAAGGTTCGTCATCCGTTACTCCTTGTTCAATCGTTCCACAGGTCATCCTTGAGGGAACGCTATTCCCAATTCTTTCATCACTTTCTTACTTCTTTCAAGGCGCCCTCCCTCAATCTTAACGCCATGGAGATAGGCATCCAGCGAATCGACATCTCTCAAAAGCTCAACAAAGGGATCATCGGAATAAATCTCTTTATCACTATGTTGAATGATAGCATTCACAATGGTATCCATCTCCTCTTTAATCACTTTGGGCAGTTTCCCTTCTGACTCTCGATTATATTTTTCTAAAAAATCGTAGACATATTGAGGAGCAACCTCAGCGTGACCTTCGTGCTTTTTGGTCATGACCACACCGATATCGTGAAGCGCAGCGGCTATCCCGGCCAGTTCAGCGTCCATCCCTCGATGGATGGCTAATAACTTTGCAAGCTGGGAGCTCGAATACATGTGCATGATATTCCATCGGATGGGAAGATCTCTTCCCTCATCGGTCAGATCTTTCATCTCCGAAAAAAGCATGGCCAGAATACGATTCAGCCGTCTCATGGATAATTTTTTATTACCACCCGACATCTCTTATCCTCCACAATTTTAGAAGGAGAGAAAAGTGCAATATTGATGTGGAATAGAATTGCCTCATATTCTACAAGTTAGCGGTTGCAAAACCTCAGCTAAACTTTTTAGTTAAGTCATTGACAATTTCTTTATTAAAGCCTTGCGGTCTGGAAAGGGGTTAGAGTTTTGATCGCAGATGAGATGGGAAGGATTGATGCCCACCCCATATATCATAATTTTATTTTTGCAAGGAAATCCCCAGCGGTAATAACATTCACAATATCCAAAATACTGGATTCGTTCCCCTCAAAAAAGATACCTGAGAGTAGGATGTTTGTATCGACAAAGACCTTGTATTTCATTTGCGTATTTTCCCAAGCTCTCCCAATAAGTCGGCTTCTGATATCCCTTCTTTCTTCATCAGCCATCTCAGGAATGATCTGCTTTTACGGGCATAGGCCTTTTTAAGCGCTGAAACAACAGCCTCAGACGTATCAGAAAATATTCCGAGCTTTATTTCCTCATTAATGTTCCTGTAAATGTCATCCGGAATCTGAGCTACAATTTTTGGCATTTTACGCCTCCTTAATATCTAAATAAGCTCATGATAACAGAAAGATAATGATTTCTCACATCTACATACTCCTTGCTTTTTAGAGAATGACGAAACTAACCAGCGGCGCGTTGGACAGGACTTACTTCTACAACCACCTTATTTAGCCTCTCGCCCAAAACAACACTTGCATTAAGTATCTCTAAACCGGACAGTTTGCCATCAGGGCCGTAGTTAGCTATAACATCCTCACTGAGTTCCCTGTTCTCGGCACTCCCTGGCTCAATTGGCTTAAATTCAATATAAAGTGCGTCTGCCTCTGCATCATATTGGATTTTCATGGTTTTACCTCCTCATTAGAATAATACACTTTTACGGTTATTACTACAATCTCATTCGGTTCGTCAGCAAAAATAGACTCAACCGTTTTATATTTGTAATATTTTTGATTTGTTAAGGATACCCTATTGAAATCAAATTGGTGTCTTGATTGAAACTTGCCCATTTTTGCAGCTCCACATTTACCTGTCCTTATAGATATTGCAACTTCTTCCTCTGTAGCACCTCGTAAAACCATTTGCAATCTCGCATGATCAGAACAACGAATCGGCTTCACTTACAACTCCTTATTTTTTCGAGTCGATTTTTAACAAACTCGCAGACTGCCCAGTAGAGTTTGTTTTGATATTTATAGAACTTCATCCCCTTCCCTCCACAATCTCAAGCTCCCACCCATACCCGACGGATTCGGAAAATACTAAGATAATCCGAAATTACCCTGTCCCATTGGAGATCTCATGTTGTAGTAAACAACCTTGTCAAAGCTGAGAAGTCTTTTTATGTCTTCAAGGAGATGCTTAAAACTGTTGTTCATATATAGAACCATGGAATAGGCAGCGATCGGTCCAGGGTCTTTCCGTTCGAGTGCCTTTTTGATTTGCTCATGCGTCATGTTGCAATATTCCGCAAATTCCGCTGCATCAGTCGGAAGCGGGAAGATTTCGTTTTCATTAACCCTTTCCCATTTTCTTTTCATTGCGATGACACCAGCAACCTTCCTGGAAAAGTCGGGGTCGCTGAATAAGCCATCATCATTTCTGCTCCATGAATGGTTATCTTTGCCGATCATCTCGTACTCGGACCCAAAAAGAGCATCACAGATATCTATGTCTTCTTTTTTGTCAGCTTCCATAACTATCAGATTGATATTTCTCTGGTCTACTTCCCAATTAAACGCCCCTACTGCATTAAGCAGGCTCTGTTTTATCTGCTCTTTGGCCAGTCCCGTTATTTCTACTATCTCTAAATCGCCAGCATAACCGAGGGTCAATTCAGATAACGCTATCTTTCCTGCCGACCAAAACTCAATTTTAACTTTTTGATTGTCCTTACCTGTAAAAAGGAAACTTTCTCCTTCAACCGCAGATGCAGCTTCATCTTTTATAAAGTTTATAAGCTCCGGCAGGCAGCCTTCTCTAAAATCATCTGACAATGCGCAACTAAAAAATTTACTAACTTTAATATCTTTTGTATCTCTTTTAATTTGCTGTATTATTTTGTCTTGTCTGTTCTCTCTTTTCAACTTGGCCAAGTCTTTCATCTGTATCCAATAAGTAATGTTTCCTATTTCAACTTTAAAATCTATTGGGCGCTGTAATCCTATATCAGGTTCATAGCTTATTGGAGTTGTAGAGCAGTGTTGGGAAACCAATATCACGGCAAAATTATGCTCTGCAATTATAGCCCAAACTCCTCTTCCAATATCAATAAGCTTTTTGTTGAGTTTGCCAAGTCCTCTTTTTTCAAGAAGGGCCATGTTGTCAGCAAGCCTTTTTACATCTTCCCCTGAAGCTTCATATCTGGTACCAGCAAATATTTTTTTTGCAATGTTCAAGTAATCTTTCATATATTTTTCACTTACAATACAAAGCCATGAAGGATCATAGCACTTCTATTTTATAATCAACCAGTCCACATCTGTTTTATTTAGTAAAAATAGATTCTCATATAAAGTCTGCTTCAGGATTTCCATTTCTACACGCTCCTTGCTTTTTCAAGACGGTTTTTGACCAGTTCGCAGACGGACCAGTAAATTTCGTTCTTTTTATCTTCTGTCGGACCCAATATGTCATTCTCACCTTTTCCTTGCCCCTATGATTCCCTCACTTATGTCTCTTTGCTTTACCCCTTTGGATCTTAATTGCCCCCCAATTCTTCTCCAGAGGTCGTCAATATAAATGCCAATATTCCGCTCTTTAATGTAGTCCTCTATCAGCTCTCTCACCATCTGGCTTGCTGTCTTCCCTTCCATCCTGGCAAGTTTACTGAACCTGTCTTTAACTTCGGGGGCTATTCTTATTATTATTTGTATTACCATCTCCTTATCTCCGGGACCTATAACCACTTGTATATATTGTATATCTGTATTTTGAATTGTCAATTTTATTCTATCAGAGTCAACTCAATATATACCAATGATACGAAGTGTGGTAAAATAGGATTACCATTCTTTATAGGAGAGAGAAAAACATGAAGATCATCTTCCACCCACGATTTTATGAAGTCTACACCTCTGACCCGGCGGCGGCTCCGGGAAGGATGGAGGCCATCGTGAAGGCTCTGGAGAAGGAATTTGAGTTCATCGAGCCAGAACTTGCCACAGAAAGAGACCTGGAGAGGGTTCACGGAAGGCAGCACATCCAATCCGTCAAAGGTGATCCACAGGTTTATGAAGTTGGTATCCTCGCAGCAGGCGGGGCGATTCTGGCAGCGGAAATGGCTTTTGAAGATCAACCCTCCTTTGGTCTCATCAGGCCTCCTGGGCATCATGCCAGCCCCCATTCCTGTTGGGGCTTCTGTTATTTCAATAATATTGCCATTGCCATAAAGAAGCTTCTTAGTGAAGGAAAGATCAAGAGCGCCCTGATTCTTGATTTCGACCTTCACTATGGGGATGGAACAGCGAATACGTTCAGTGGTTCCAAAGAGGTGAGCTACTTCCATCCCGAAGGCACAAACCGGCAGTCCTTTTTGAACGAGGTTCAAACATCCCTTCAGACGGACAAATCTTTCGATATCATCGGTGTCTCGGCAGGATTTGATCATCATGAAGAGGACTGGGGAGGTCTGTTAAAGACAGAGGATTATCTCACGATTGGAAGGTGGGTAAAAGAGACCTCCCTCGAACGATGCCAGGGAAGAAGGTTTGGCGTGCTCGAAGGAGGTTACAACCATTCGGTCCTCGGAAGAAATCTTAAAAGCTTCCTTCAAGGGCTCAGCAATTGAACCCCTTCTTCAGTGATCGTTCCAAAGGAAAACGGCCCGTTCACCTCTCCCCGCTCCTTTAACTGCTCCATTGCCTCTTTCATCTTCTTTAAAATGTCTTTAAGCGGAGCGTTCTCCTTGGCCATCTTATTTAACTGAAACTCCAGCCCCATCCTTCGCGGAATGGAGAAGGCATATGAGATCTCGTCTCCATCGAGTCGGGGAAGTTTCTTCTTTGTCCAGAGAAAGTAGAGGCGAAAAGGCATCTCCCTGTCTCTCTCCGTCTTTCCGGCCAGAATAAAGGAGACCTGATGGATGGGATCGATGGGCAACAGTTCACACTTCTTCCTCATAAATCGCTCATATTCTGTCGAGAGAAAAGCGAGGCTTGCTCCATAGATGTCCTGCGCATCGGTCATCTTCTCTTCCAATATGAAATCCCTCAAGGCCTTCCCCATATCCGTTCCTTCGACTGCTCCGGTGACCAGAAGGGCGCAATGGGTGCCGATCCGGATGAGTCGATTCACCTCTAAACTAGCCTCTTCTCCTTTTTCATCCAACTGGACTATCCTGTTCTCAACTGCCAAAACAATTCCGTGAATGGTCTGCGCCACAATGATTTGAGACATTTTAGCACCTCCCTATTAATAAAATACCGTCTCCTTCTAAGATTTACAATTAAAAAATTGGGGTTGACAAAAATTTGTTGACTTCTTAAAATTCTGCCAGCCTTCAAAAGAAATTCTCAACTGAGATAGGAGAATTAACAGGAGAATAAAAATGATAGTTAGAAAAAAAGGAGCGGAAAATTACTGGAATCCCATTGTTGAAACCCTCCCTTTTGAGAAAATGAAAGAACTTCAACTCAGGAAATTTAAGAAGATTGTCCAGTGGGCCTATGAGCGCTCGAAGTTTCATCGGAAACTCTATCAGGAGGCCGGCCTTGAACCGGGGGATATTAAATCTTTTGAGGATGTGGCCAGGGTTCCGAAAGTGGAGAAGGCAATGATGAGGGACATCCAGAGAAAGGACCCCTTTCCTTACGGGGATGCCCTCTGCGTTCCGCTGGAAGAAGTCACCGAATTCCGGCAGACCAGCGGAACCACAGGAACCCCTGTCTATCAACCCGATACCTGGCAGGACTGGGAGTGGTGGGCCGAATCCTGGGCTTATCTGCTCTATGCTCAGGGGTATCGCAGAACGGACAGGGTCTTTCTTCCATTCGGTTACAACATCTTTGTCGCCTTCTGGGCAGGCCACTATGCGGCTGAAAAGATCGGCTGCGAAGTTGTGCCTGGGGGAGTTCTTGATACGGAGGCCAGAATTCTAAAGATCCAGGAACTCCGCGCCACAGCCATGATGGCTACACCCACCTATGTGCTTGGAATGGCCGATACAGCCAGAAAGAAATTGGGAATCGATCCAGCAAAGGATCTCACCATCCGGAAGATTACCTGCGCGGGCGAACCCGGCGCCAGCATCCCCTCCACCAAACAGAGGATGGAAGAGGCTTGGGGAGCCAAAGTCTACGACCATATAGGGGCTACAGAGATCGGGGCTTGGGGCTTCGAATGCACCGCCCAACCTGGCGGCCTCCACGTAAATGAGGCTCTCTTTCTCACCCAGCTGGAAGACATTGAAACAGGAGAGATCATCGAAGAACCGGGCAGAAAAGGAAAGATCATCATCACCGCGCTGGACCGGATCGCTCAGCCCTGCATCCGTTTCGATTCCAAGGATGTGGCGGAGTTGGCAAAGGAGCCTTGCCCCTGCGGAAGAACGTTCCGCCTCATTAAGGGTGGCGTCGTCGGAAGGGCTGATGATATTACAAAAATCAAAGGCGTTCTCATTGCTCCTTCTGCAATCGAAGAGGTAGTTCATTCCATCAAGGGGTTGAGCAACGAATTTGAGGTCCTGGTCACCAAGAAGGGGGATCTCGACGACATCACATTAAAGATCGAAATGTTGCCCGATGCAGAAGGAAATCGCGAAGCAATCCTCAACCAATTAAGAGATCAGCTCCGGTTAAAAACAAACCTTGGTTATAACATTGAGGTTCATCCTTATAACTCCCTGCCCCGCTATGAAGTCAAGGCCAAGCGGTTTAAGGATTTGAGAAAACATGGATAATTGAAATGAATAACCAATTCCCAAATTCCAATAATCAAATAATGATCAATATCTCAATAACCAAATTCCCCAAAAAGGTCATTTGGACATTGGTGATTGGAATTTATTTTGGGATTGGAATTTGGTGATTGGAGTTTAAATGACCCAATATGAGAGGGGAAAATGAACCGAATGAAATTGAAAAAGATGGATGTTCGAATCAAGAAGATTAAGAAGGCGGCTTTTGAATTAAAAGAGTTTTCCGGCGGGATTCAGGCGGTCGACCGGAATGCAAGCCGGATCCTCGCCTCGGTGAAAATGCTGGAGATCAACATCTCCGATATTCTTCCCTATATATAGAGAAAAGGACGACATAAGTTTCTCAAGGCTTAAGCTGCCCTATCCCGGTTATTTGTTCCCTTTACCACGTCTATGCGGTGAAACGGTATTGCTCAGTCTTTGAATTTTGATACATCTTTGTCATGGTTCAACTTGTTGTAAATATTGGGCAAGTGCCGAATAGATATTTATTGTTTTCATTACTATTCTTCGCAAAAATTCGTCATGAACCGAAAAGAGTAGTCAAATGAGGGGTGGACACGTTGTCGAAAGCATCGATTGGGCCCGGCATCTGCCAACCCTGATTTGGCAGGTTAACTCTAAGGAGAGCCATTCAACATGATTAATCATGTCCCCAATCCTGCAGGGTTTTGATGCAGGGTCTGATTCACCATGGACGTGATGAACGTTCCGATTCTTTGTGTGAACGTCAGTAACTGGCAATTCTATTTAAGAAAAGTGTGGTCCCCCGAGAAAGGTCATTCGGATCAACGAAGGATAAAAGATATTCTTTGAAAGCCTTGGCCGCAATGGGGAGTTCATACCCACGCAAGGATGCCACATAAATCTCCAGCATTAGCCCTCGGGTTTTAATTGGTATCTCGACAAGGTCCCCAGTTGCCAATTCTGTCTCTACAGATGATCGGACTACAAACGAAATGGCCTGCTGCTTTTTTACGAGTTGTTTTATGAAATCCATATTACTGGTTTGAGCTATCACATTAAAACCAATATTCTCGTCATGAGCAAATCTTTCAATAAGCTTTCTGGTCCCAGATCCATATTCTTTCGTTACTACGTGCTCTCCAACTAAGCTTTGAAGCGCAACCGGGCCTTCTCGTGCGAGGTGATGTTCCGGCGACGCAATCAGCACAACCTCTTCCAGCATTAAGGGCTGAAATGATATGTCTGGATTATCCAGAACCTTTGCTACTATGGCCAGTGAATTCTTGAAATCCAGCAGGCTCTCCGTCATACTCAAAGAACTTCCCTCATCGAGATCTATTATCACGTCGGGAAAAGATTTCTGAAATGGCACTAGGAGCCGAGGCATAAAGTATTTAGCGTAAGTCTTAGTCGTTCCAATACGAAGCGATCCTTGTTTTTGATTCTGGAACCCACTAATCGCATCTTCCAGCTGCGTTTCTAGCTCAAATATCCGCGATGCATAAGCTAGTACCTTTCTTCCTTCATCGGTAAGATACAGTCTGCCTTTCCTACGCTTAAATAGTTTCAATTTACAGAAATCCTGGAACAGCTTTATTTGCTTCGTCACGGCGGGCTGAGTAACGAACAAATCCTCAGCTGCCGCAGAGAAACTCAGGGACTTAGCTACATGATAAAAGGCCCGTAATTGATTTAGGTTTAGCATAAGGCAAACTTTTCTTAGAGTATTCCCAAACGCCAACCGAATCGGTTTAAGTAAAAACCATAAAAAAAGTTATAACTTTATAACATAAAATGACTTGACTTGCCCGCGTCTTTTTTGTTTAGATTATATCATGGTTGTTCTAACTTCGGAAAGGGAGCTTCCATTTTTGCAAGAAACAACTTGCCGGATATTGATTGAATTTGATTACGCACTCCATTACAAAAGAAGCATTGTCCGACATAGCATTCAGCCTTCCCGTAAAAAAAACATTCGGACACTAATGAGATATTTCACAAAGAAAACAAAGTATAGTATCTGCTCATCGCTTCGGCAAGAAAGCTCAACATTAAAACCTTTGCAGCCTATGGAAATACACCAGGACAGGAGTTGGATCGACGAACGAATCTGATGGAGGTGAGAGAATATGACAACAGCTTGTACTAAGGAACATCTTAAGGACCTTCGCACTACCCTCAGCTGGCTCAAATCCGAAGGAGTATTATTGGAAACAGAAGTTGAGGTCAATGGCGATCTAGAGATTACGGGTGTGCAAAAGCACTTAGACGGCAGTATACCGATTCTTTTTAACAAGGTCCACAATTATGAGCACTTAAGAGCAGTCACGAACCTTTTCGGAAACATTTCGGTTATGAATAAGATGTTTGATTGGGAGAACGATACGAAACGGACGAAAGTCCTTGCGTATGCCCTCACCCATCCTCTCCCCCCGGTAGAAATCAGCCAAAGCGAGGCGCCTGTCCAAGAGTATGTGATTACAGATGATTTAAACGTTAACAAATGGATTCTGGCGATTCGGCACACTCCTTTGGAAACTGAACTGACAATCGGGAGCGGGCAAAGCGTGGTGGTCGGTAAATACTTTAAGGGGGGGACCCACATAGGCTATAATAGAATGTCCTTCAGGTGGGGAAATGTGGGCACGTTTAATGCGGCACCGGGCTCCCATATGTGGCAAGTCCAGGTAGAGCATTACGATGAGCCGGAAGGCATTCCTATTACGATGTGCTTCGGTATTCCCCCTGCCGCCAATCTGATGGCGGGTTCAGGATTTGACTATGTCATTTTGCCCAGGGGTTGCGATGAACTCGGTATTGCGGGTGCAATACAAGGCAGCCCCTTGCGAATAGTTAAATGCCGGACAATTCCAGATGCCTACGCCCTTGCGGATGCTGAGCTTGTCTTGGAGGGTTATCTGAGACCTAAGGATCGCAGATTCGAAACCGCTGAGGCGGAAAAGATAGGAAAACAAGGCAAAGCTTGGTTCCATCCCGAATGGCCTGGATATATGGGAAAGGCCTACAAGGCCTCAACATTTCATGTGACAGGAATCACGATGCGTAAGCCCGAATCGAAACCAATCATCTTTCCTCTTGGTGTCCATATGCTGGATGATAACAACATCGACACCACTGTGAGGGAAGGAGCCATATTTGAGCTGTGTGAGCGATTGCAGCCGGGGATCATTCAGGATGTCAACATTCCCTATTGCTTCACCGATTGGGGAGGCTGCGTCATCCAGGTGAAAAAGCGAAGCCTCATAGAAGAAGGATGGCAGCGCAACTTTCTGGCCGCAATTATGAGCTGCAATCAAGGTATGCGGCTTGCCATTGCCGTGGATACGGATGTCGATATCTATAGCATGGATGATATCATGTGGGCTCTTGTCACAAGAGTCAACCCCCAGACCGATATTTTACATCCTGTGCCAGGCGGTATCGGGCAGACATTCATGCCCGCTGAGAGGATGACGGCTGGGGAAAAGGACTGGACGGCATCAAACACGCGATTTGAGGGAGGAATGGCAATCGACGCCACCATCCCTTTTGGTTATGAAGAGGACTTCCATCGACCCGTGTACCCCGTCAAGGAGGTCTCTCTGGATAAGTTCTTCAGCGAGGAACAGATCAAGAAGGGAAAAAGCTTTATGAGTGGATGGGTTCAAGTGCTGGCCAAGACGGGGCGGTAGCTATCATATCTTGACTGAATTCAAGAGATATGCAAGTGGCACATAGGCAATGAAATTCATGCGCAACCGAAACACAAAGCAAGAAGTCAAAGATATTCACGCAATTCTGCTTGATAGCCAAAAGCATTTTGGGTCAAAAATTTTCATAGTAAGCGTTGATCAAGACAAAAGCCTAACTTTCAATGAGATCAATGAGTACACCAGTAAGGTGGCCAATTTTCTCAAAGATAAGAAAACACCTAAAGAAAGTAAAATATGCCTTATTGGCAAGAACTGTATTGAAACCCTGATTATCTTTTTTGGCATTTTGAGATATGGTGCAACAGTATGTCCGATCAATTTCGAAGAAAGCAGAGAGAACATATTCCGGATAATGAACAGGGTCAAACCGCAGCTTTGCTTCTGCGATCAAGATATAGATTCCGATTGCTTGACCGGCGTTCCAGTTTCGTTCAGTTACTCTGACTCACCAGCCAAGGAGCCAACAGATATTTTTTCTGTTCTCGATCATTACAACTCATTCTTTGATCGGCCTCAGGGTGATGGTGGCGACATAGCGGAGATTCTTTTCACATCAGGTACTACTGAGACGCCAAAGGGAGTCGCAATTTCTCGTGAAGGCCTTTTCCTCATGGTTGATGAAGTGATCAGTAAGCTCGAACTCACGAGTGACGACAGAGTACTCGAATACCGGGCTTACAGCTGGGCTTCGACGCAACTTCTGAGTCTTTTTTCTACTCTCAGGGTAGGGGCTACACTAATCCTGGCAAGGAAGTTCTCTCGCTCAAAATTTTCCGAATGGCTCAAGAAATATGATGTGACCATATCCTCAGGCGTGCCCACAGTCATCAATATCCTTGTGAGCGATCCCGTGGAACTTAAGAAAGATGATGTGCCCGCGTTGAAGTACATCACGAGCAGCTCCGCTCCTTTATCGATTGAAAAGCAGCGTGAGTTTGAAAGGATTTACGGCATTCGAATCAATCAAATGGCAGGTATGACGGAAGCTGGATGGATGATAGGAAATCCTCCGGAGAAAAGCAAGATGGGTTCGGTCGGCACAGCATTTTCGCATAAAAAGATCGTCATCTTGGATGAAAACTGGCGTGAATGCGGAATCGGTCAGGAAGGAGAGGTCGTGATTAAGGGAAAATCTTTGGCGATGGGATATCTCAACGAGAAAGGAGAAGTGGATCCATTTCCAAAAGAGGGGTTTCGAACAGGTGATATAGGATACAAGGATTCTGAGGATTATGTATTTATAACCGGAAGGAAGAAGGATCTCATCATCCGAGGGGGAGTGAATATTTCCCCAAAAGAGATTACCGATCGGATTATGCAATACCCTGGAGTGAAGGAGGCCGTAACGATAGGCGTCCCGGATGAGATCTATGGAGAGGAAGTCGCCTCTTTTGTCGTACCCATAGAGAAAGGGGAAATATGTTTTGAGGATATATCGAAGCATTGTAGAAGAACGCTTCCCGACTTCAAGCTCCCGAAGATGATCCGATTTTTGGATTATATTCCTAAAACGGAGAGAGGGAAGGTCTCGAAGAACGCACTTCTGGGAATCTTGGCCAAAGAGGTGATCCAGACATCCGCTTGATGAGATGACCAACAGGAGAATAAATCGGGGGAGGATACCTCCCTACGGACCGGGTGGGGTTTCGGATCAAAAGAACAATTCAGGTAATTGAAATTTTTTCATTTCCCTATCCATTGGAAGAAGGATAGGCGCTCATCTATCTTTATCTTAATAAAGGCTAAGAAAGGAGGAGAGAATATGATGAAAAAATTCTTATCTTTGATGGCGATCATCGTGTTGTTTAGCTTCATCCCGGAAATCACCTTTTCTGCCGCACCTTTTTATGAGGGCAAGACGATCCACATCATTGTGGGCTATTCTGCTGGAGGTGGCTATGATACCTACGCCAGGGTCTTTTCTCGTCATATGGGGAAGCATATTCCTGGAAATCCCGCCATTATCGTTGAGAATATGACAGGAGCAGGAAGCCTGATTTCGGCAAACCACCTTTATAAAGTAGCCAAACCCGATGGACTCACCATTGGCCATTTCAACGGGGGTCTATTCTTTAATCAGGTACTGGAGCAACCGGGAATCGAATTCGATGCCAAAAAATTTGAGTTTATCGGCGCCGCTGTGAAGGAAGAGGTTGCTTATGCTTTTACAAAGGCGAGCGGCATCACGAGTATAGAAAAATGGATGGCCTCTAAGACACCGGTTAAAATGGGTGGTGTTGCGCCGGGTGCCTTTGCACCTGATAACGTCATCAGGATCGTGAAAGCGGCACTTGGTCTTCCTATCCAGCTCATCTCGGGCTACAAAGGAACTGCGGATATTCGTCTCGCTTGTGAGGGTGGAGAGCTGGCTGGAACTTCTTGGGGATGGGACTCCATGAGGGCCACCTGGCGTAAGTCTCTGGAAACAGGGGATGTGGTTGTTGTACTGCAGGGAGTCCCCAAACCGTTCCCAGATCTTCCCAAAGTCCCTCTGGCGATCAACCTTGCCAAGACGGATGAGGCACGTCAGTTGATCGAAGTAGGCATCCATAGCCCCAGCATATTCGCCCGGCCATTTGTCCTGCCTCCTGGCACTCCTAAAGATCGAGAGCAGATCTTAAGCAAAGCCTTCCAGGACACCATGAAAGACAAGGAATTCCTCGCGGAGACAGAAAAGGCCAAATTGGATCTGAACGTTGTAACTGGCGAAGAGCTTAAAAAAGCGGTTGCCGGGATCTTCAAGCTTGACTCTACTATGTCAGCCAAACTGAAGGACATTCTTTTTAAGTAGTACCTAAATTGAGCGATTCTTTATGATGATTGGTTTTCAAGGTACTGGATTCCTGCTTCCGCAGGAATGACATAAAAACTCGTTAGGTTAAACGGTCATTCCCCCGAAGGCGGGAATCCAGAAGGTCTCCCAGAAGGTCTCATTAATAAAATCGCTCAATTTAGGTAGTAATATAAGGTCTGTAACATTCCTTGGGAAGCTGAAAAGTTGGATTGAAAGGGTTTTTATTACAATGATTGAGATGGTCAATTCTTTTGTCTTAGGCTTCATGCAGATCTTTACCGGGACGACCTTTGGGCTGATGCTCTTGGGCATTGGGATCGGCTTTGCTGTGGGAATCCTGCCGGGATTAGGGGGTCCGACTACCCTTGCCTTAATGCTTCCGTTCATTGTCAAGATGACTCCGGTTCAGGCTTTTGCCTTTCTCCTTGGGATGGCGGCGGTGACAAACACGACAGGGGACATTACCTCCATCCTCTTTGGAGTCCCTGGCGAGCCGACCACTGCAGCCACCATTGTAGATGGCCATCCTATGGCCAAGAAGGGTGAAGCAGGCCGCGCATTGGGAGCAGCCCTTATGAGTTCATTGGTGGGCGCGGTCTTTGGCGCCTTTGCCTTAGCCCTGGCCATACCCATTGTCCGCCCCTTAGTCCTCACTTTTGGCTCCCCGGAGTTCTTCATGCTTGCCCTGCTGGGCATCACCTTTGTCGCTTCCTTAAGTGGTGGAGTTTTGTTGAAGGGTCTTATTTCCGGAGGCATAGGTTTGTTTCTCGCAACAATAGGGCTTTGCCCGATGTCGGGAATACAGCGCTATACCTTTGGTCAGACCTTCTTGTGGGACGGGATTGGTTTGGTTCCTATTACTATTGGATTCTTCGCTATCCCCGAGATCGTTGATTTAGCGGTCCAGGGTTCAAGCATTGCCAAGGGTCGGGTAGGCAAGTTGGGCGGTGTCCTGGAGGGAGTGAAGGATACCTTTCGCCACTGGTGGTTGGTCATCCGTTGCAGTGCAATCGGAACTTACACCGCTGTCATTCCTGGAATGGGCGGTGCAACAACTCAATGGTTGGCTTATGCACATGCCGTACAAAGCTCCCCGGATAAGGAGAGGTTTGGTAAAGGTGCTATCGAAGGAGTCTTGGGACCGGGAGCAGCCAACAATTCCACATTGGGAGGCAGCTTAATCACCACCATCGCCTTTGGCGTCCCTGCAAGTGTAATGATGGCAATTCTCTTAGGAGCTTTCCTCATCCATGGGGTAGTGCCCGGTCCTGACATGCTCATCCCAGAACCCAAAGGACACCTTGCCTTGACCTTCTCCTTCGTCTGGATCAATGTTGTCTCCAACATCATTACTGTGGGAGCCTGTTTCCTCTTGTTGAATCAACTGGTAAAAGTCACTCAAATTCGGGGTAGTCTCCTCATCCCCTTTATCCTTTTGCTGATCTATCTGGGGGCTTTTGCAGAAAAAAATGTTTTCGAGGATCTTATATTAGTATTGGTTTTCGGAACACTGGGTTGGGTATTACAACGGCTTAACTGGCCGAGGCCACCTTTAATTTTAGGGCTTGTACTTGGGCCGGTGGCAGAAAACAGGCTTTTTCTCTCCACTGATAACTATGGGCTTGCCTGGCTTTTGCGTCCTGGTGTCTTGATAATCCTTGCGCTGACTCTGATCGGTGCTTTCTATCCTATTCTCCGGGCGAGATGGAAAAAAGGAAAGAGAGACAAGGGACAACCCTCAGTCCTAAAAGCAGCGAGCCCCAATGGGACAAGGTTGCTGAGGTTTAGCTGGGAAATGGTCTTTAGCCTCTTTATTGTAGTCATGTTTATTTGTGCTCTATGGCAAAGCAGGCGGTTTAATGTTAGGGCGGGTCTCTTTCCCTGGGCTGTTGGGTTGCCTGTTCTTGCCCTTGCCATCGTCCAATTCATCACGGACTTCCTGGGTAAGGGGAGCAAAAGTAGTGGTGATCATCTAACAGAGGCAGAGCCAGAGCTACCAGCCGATATCATTAATCGCCGCACCGCAGGTATCTTCGGCTGGATTATCGCCTATTTTGTGGCCATCTGGTTGCTCGGCTTCTCGGTCGGGGTGCCCCTTTGTACCTTTATCCAGCTTAAAATCGGTTCTCGAGAGAAGTGGTCTCTCAGCATTATTCTCACCGCATGTGCCTGGGCCTTCATCTATGGTCTGTTTGATCGTATTCTCCATGTGCCCTTTCCCCAGGGTCAGCTCTTTCAATGGCTGTAATGATCCCTTGATGCACGATGGCCTGTATGGAATGAGGAGTTGGTCGTCCGTTCTATTCGATGTATTTCATCTGTGTGTTAGCAAAAAAGGGGTTGAAGGTAGAAGAGGTATTTGCCAAAAACACACTTGCCGCCTTTAAGGTTTAGCTCCTCGACACTCTCGCTTTATAATAGTTCCATTCTCTCTCGGTGGGACCTCCGCCGGTATAGGCCTTCAGTGTATTCCTCCAGCTTCGAATCTGGCGCAATGGGTAGCGTAAGGGGGTTCCTGCTCCACTTGCCATCATCTGGAGCTTTGCGGCTTGCTCCATGTGAATGGAGAGGATGACCGTCTCTTCCACTGTCTTTCCCACTACCACAGCCCCATGTCCTTTGATCGATAGGGCTGACCTATTCCCTAAGGCTCTGGCCAAGGCATCCCCCTTCGAATGTGTATCGATGAGTTGTGGATCGTCGTAAATGGGAATGTCTCGATCAGCCACGAAAAGGGCTTCGTTTGACATAGGTTGGATAGGAATTTTGGCCATGCTGAGGGCGATCACATGAAATGGATGAATATGGGCAACACTTTCTATGTCTCTTCTCGCACGATACACCGAGAGATGGAGAGGAATTTCTGCATAGAGTTTCCCCTCCCCTTTCAATATTTTCCCGTTGAGATTTAAACAAAGGATATCTCTTTCCGTCACAAGACCGGGGGCAATATTTCTGGAGATAAGAATTTGATCCTGGCCAGGGATCCGGAGACTGATATGTCCCAGTGGAACGGCAAGCTGCTCATGGTCCAAGATTCGATTGGCAATGACCAGTTTTTCTACCCATTTCTTCCTGTTGACTCCACTCATCTTTCATCTCCCAACTTTAACCTTCACAGTCGGATGCCTTTGGGAACCACAACAATGCCTGAGGCGGTCACAGTGAATCGTTTTGCATCTTCGTCCAGATTGTAACCGATCTCCATCCTCTCGGGAATCTGAACGTCCTTGTCAATAATTGCCCTCCTGATTTTTGCATGCCTTCCCACGTCCACCCCCGATAGGAGGATGGAATCTTCAACCTCGGTGTAACTGTGAACCATCACTTTCGGCGAAAGGATCGATCGCTTCACACTGCCTCCGCTGATGATGGAGCCATGGGAGAGGATGGAGTTGAGAGCCATGCCAACCCTCCCTTCTTCCAGCAGGACTGTCTTGGCCGGTGGATAGGGCTGTTGATGGGCGAGAATGGGCCATTCCGGATCGTAGAGGTTGAGCTGAGGGATCACAGCGACAAGGTCCATGTTGGCTTCGTAATAGGCATCGATCGTCCCGACATCCTTCCAGTATCCCAGTCCTCCGCAATCGCCCTGGCTGAAATCGAAATGAAAGACCCGATCCTTCTTAATCATCGCAGGAATGATATCTTTGCCAAAATCATGGCTTGAATCGGACCGGGCATCTTCGATCAATCGTCTTACCAGGATCTCCGTATTGAAGATATAGATCCCCATCGATGCCAGGATTCCTTCCGGGTCTCCAGGAATGGTCCTGGGTTCTTCAGGTTTCTCCTGAAATCCCACAATCCTCCCCTCCCGGTCTACTTCCATGACGCCAAACTCTTTTGACAAACTTCGATCCATCCGGATGGAGGCCACGGTTAAATCCGCTCCCTTCTCCAGATGATAGGCAATCATCTTCCGGTAATCCATCTTATAGATGTGGTCCCCGGAGAGAATAAGGACGAGATCCGGCTTCTCGTGCTGTAAGGTATAGATATTCTGAAAGATGGCATCAGCCGTTCCCTGATACCAATGTTCATCGATCCTCTGTTGGGCCGGAATGACCTCTATGAATTCTCCTAAGGCAGGGGAGAGGATGTTCCAACCCAATTGAATGTGGCGATGCAGTGAGGTCGATTTATATTGGGTGAGGACATAGATATGCCTGATCTCTGAGTTGATACAATTGGAAAGGGTGAAGTCGATGATCCGGTAAATGGCACCGAAGGGGACAGCCGGTTTGGCTCGATCCCGGGTAAGGGGATAGAGTCTCTCGCCTCTTCCCCCTGCGAGGAGCATGGTGATGACCTTCTTCATCTGGCCTTCCCTTTCTCCAGCAGTTCTTTCACCTTCGTTTTCAGCTCTTCGAGATCGCTCGACTTCGTCACATAGGCATCCGCCACCCAGCTCATGAAGTCCTCGCGATATCCGGAGTAAGAAGTATTGAGAATGATGGGGATTTTTCTGTCCTTTCCGACGATCCGGCCGAGAGCCTCCATTCCATCCATCACAGGCATGACGATGTCAAGGATGATCAGATCAGGCTTCCCCTCTTCCAATTTCTGGATGGCCTCTTTCCCGTTTCGGGCGGTGATGATTTCATAACCTTCTGCTTCCAGCTCCTCTTGATAGAGAAGCCTCAGGCCCTCTTCATCCTCTACAACTAAGATCTTCTTCATAGGAATATTATCGGCAATCTCAGAACAAAAAACAATCCTTTTTTGCTCCGAACTCCCGACTCCGAACTCATAACTATCTCTTTTCCGCCTTCTTCCTCTGTTCCATAGCTAATTTGCATTCCGCACAGATGAAACGAGGAAGCGTCTTGGGATAGATAATCTTCTCTTCTCCAAGTCCCCAGTCAATGATATCCTTCACCTCCAGAGCCTCCTTGAAGGCATGCCCCAGGCAAAGCCCCATCCCGCAGATGATGCAGATGGCCACGGCTTCCTCATCCACCCCCTGCTTCGCACAGACATAACATTTCATACCCGTCCCTCCCTTTTCAATTTCAATCAACCCATATTCAATTATTACCACGGAAATGTCCAAAAATCAAAAGAGATGAAAAGAAAGGGGAGGGATAGAGGAAAAAATAGATTAACATCTAACGCATGGTTCTCTCTATTTTACAAACGTAAATATCTGAACTCGGCTGTTACCCCGGTCCGCAATAAAAACCTCTCCTTTTTCGTTGGTGCGCATTTGTGAGGGATAGTAGAGCATGCCTTCATTCCATCCCATGGTCAACTGACGTCCCAGGTAAGAACCGTCCTGTCCCAGAATGACAATACCGCCACCATTCTCATCAACTATATAAATAGTCCCCTTGTTATCCGCCAAGATGCTGGTCGGGAAATTTAGATATTCTCTCAGGCTTTTCGTCAGAGGAGAAAAACCTCTGAAATCTTTTTGTTCGGAGAATACCATTTTCTTGATGCAGTCAATGAGCAGGATGTTCCCTCTGAAATCAATTACCAGATCTGAGAAGAAACCGAAATCTTTTGGAAATTCAACATGCCGCTGATACTTCCCGTCCGGGGCAAGGACGAGGACACGGGCTGAAAAGATGTCCAGGATATAGATATTGTCCCTGCTGTCTATTTTAAAACTCTTTGGCACGAAGGCAGAGGGTGACGGGATGCCTTCAGGCTGGAGATATCCCTTATATTCCCCTTCAGGGCTCAATCGGATAATCCGGCGCTGCCTTCCATCCAGGGCAAAGATCTCTCCTTTCGAGTTGACTTCAACTCCGATGGGATAAAGGAGTTGGGCAATTTTTATCTCCTTTCCCCCTTTGACGGTTCTGTCCTGAACCGTGAACTGCAGAAGTCGCCCGTTTCCTGTATCCGCCACCATAAGAAGGGATTTTCCATCCCAGGCTACCCCTTCTGGTTGTTTCATGCCGGAACCCTTTTCGTCTAAATAGATGGACAGCACATGTCTAAACTTTACAGATTCAGCGCTGAAAGACTGGAGAGGAGAGAACAAAATCACCAACACCAAGAAACTTTTCAATACCTGTATCATTTCATCACCACCCCTTCGATTCTTTAGGATCGAAAAAAACTGACACTCACACTTATCATTGTTGAGTGATTACTGATAACTGTTTACTGACTTCATTACCTCTTTAACTGTTTATGGCACTGGACACAGAGATCCGTGACCTTGGGGAATGGAATGATATATCGATTTCCTGTTCCATGGGACCTATGGCAGCTCAGACAATCCATCTTTAAATTTTTATTTCTTGAATCGGCCACTTTATCCCCCATGGGGTGGCTTGTATGTTTCGACCAATCGTGGCAAGTTCCACAAAGCTCAATAATTTTGGGTTCCTTTAAAAGGAATGCATTATCCGATGCATGGGAGGCATGGCAGGCTTCGCATTGGCCTTCCTGAATCGGATTATGTGTCAGGGCGCCTTTTATCACCTTCCCTTTTGCTGCGGCATTTTCCTGTTTCTCTTTTTCCGCAAGCTTCCCCTGAAACTCCATCGTATCCGGATGGCATTTCCCGCAAAGGGTCTTTGAATCGCCCAGAAGTAATTTCTTTTCTTTGGAGGCATGGGGTTCATGGCAGTTCAAACATCCTGTCTTATCCACCAAAGGCCAGTGAATTCGATTCTTATCAAAAGCCTCATTCATCGTTTTGCTATGACACCCAAGGCATAGCTCATATCCTGCCCTTTTTGTTTTGAACGGCGTGGGAGAGGAGGATGCCTCATGGCACTGGCCGCATTGCTTATTGGCTACAGGAGTATGAACATTTTCAAAAAGGATTCCTCCCTTATCCGAGCCATGAGGGTCATGGCAGGAAGAGCAGTTTGTTGTTGCCACAGGATAGTTCACATGTTGCCGGGCAAAAGCAGGGCTATCCGTTTTATGGCAACTCGTGCAGAGAGAGACCAGATCGCTCTTCAGAAGGTTATCCGATTTAGCAGACGCATGGGGGTCATGGCAGTTCATGCATCCTTTTTCTACGGGATTATGTTTGAATTTCACTTTGGCAATAGCATTGCCGATATCCTTATGACACTCAACGCAGAGTCCATTCCCTGGCTTAAGGAGAACAAATTTATTATTGGATGCATGGGGATCGTGGCATTTCACACAATTGCCTTCCATCACTACTTTATGAATACTCTTGGGATCTTTCGGCAAAATATTGTCGTGGCACTTAGCGCAGACTTTGTTGGCATCTTCGTCCAGAAGCTTTCCATGGGAAGCCGCATGAGGGTTATGGCATTCGGAACAATTCCCTTCTTTAACAGGAGTATGCACAAATGGATTTTTGAGCTTGTCTTTAAAATCCTCATGACAATTCAGACAGAGCTTCCCCTTCGCATCCGGCTTCAACTTGAATTTGTTCTGAGCATATACCGTCGAAAGAACCAAGAGCGACATACTCAAAATAAATAGAAAAAGGATTTTTGCACTTAGCTTCATAGAACATCCTTTCTGTTGTTTATAAGAAAACCCCTTATGCCTCACCCCTCGCGCCTGACGTCACTTACTTCGTAACGATGTGGCATTCCTCGCATGATCTTCCTGCAAAGGGTGCGTGAACCACACTCTTAAAAAACTTCGGGTCTTTTGAAGCATGGGGCTCATGGCAGTTTCTACAATTCATGACCGATGCTTCAATGTTGAGATGAGCTTTTCCAAAGGAGGCCTTTTTTGCATCATGGCACTCCCCGCACAAAGGTTGAATGGCCTGGCTCATCAGGGCCGCCTGGGCTGAAAAATGGGGCTTGTGACACCTCTGGCAGTCTCTCAGGGCCGGGGAATGGGCTTTCTCTTTTCCCATCCTCTCCTTCAAGTCTTTATGACAGGTCAGGCATAAGTCGGGGCTTTTGGCCAAAAGCAAATCATCCAGTTTGGCTTTATGGGGATTGTGGCACTTCGTGCATTCGGCGACCGCTACGGGTTGATGTTTGCTTTTCCCTTCCTTCAGCCCTTTCTGCATGTCCTCATGGCAGGAAAAACAGAGGGTCTCCTGCTTGTTTACAATCATCCCTTTGATATTGCTACCGTGGCTATCGTGGCATGTGAGGCATTCTCCCTCGGTAAAGGGAGCGTGATTCGAGCCGGCTACCTCTGCCTTAACAAGGTCTCCATGACATTGAGCGCACATCTTAGAGCCCGTTAATTTAAGGAGATTCTTCTCATTCGAGCTGTGGGAGAGATGGCACGAATTGCAATTAGAATCAAGGACAGGTTTATGAGTATAGGTCTTTAAAAATTTTCCCTCGGCATCAGTATGACAGTTATAACAGACCCGGTCCATCCTGTCCTTAATGATATTTTTCATATTTGAGCCATGTGGATTATGGCATGAATTGCATTCTTCCTGATTGAAAGGGGCATGCTGAACCTTAGCTTTCAAACCCTCTTTGGTTTTCCCATGGCATGAATAACACAATGCCCCTTCTTTCTGATTCAGGAGGTTCTTATTTTTGGCCGCATGGGGAGGATGACATGACAAACACCCCTTTTCGCTGGTAACCGGCTGATGATTGGCAGAGACTCTTTCACCCTTTTCCTTATGGCACTCAAAACAGAGGGTATTCCCTTTCTTAAGGATAAGCTTTGGAAACTCCGAAGCGTGGGGTTGATGGCAGGAGTCACACATGCCTTCTTTAAAGGGAGAATGATCCACAGTCCCACCCGCCCTCAGTTGTGATGTCTCATGACAATTCAAACAGAGTTTATTTTTCTCCTCGCTGGTCTCAAAAGGTTTTGGAGAAGAAGCAGGTTTATGACATCCTTCGCATTGTCCTGAAGTCACTGGATTGTGGGCACTCGTCTTCAGGAGTTTTGCTTGTAATGAAGAATGAGGGTTATGGCAGCCTGTGCATAGAGCTTTATTGACAGGATAATCGCCATGGGCCTTCTTAAAGGGAGCTTTTGTGACATCATGACAACCCAGGCACAGTGGAGTCTCAGCCTTCACCAATAAATCTTTTTGATCGGAGCTATGGGAGGTATGGCAGGTTGCGCATCCCTGCGCTGTCTGTAATGTCTTGTGGACAACTTTCCTCTCGAAGGCTTCTTTCTTATGACACTGGAAACAGGTTTGATTACCTTCTGCCTTTAAAAGATGGCCTGCCTGAGAGGCATGAGGATTATGGCAGAAAACGCATCTGTTCTTTTTCAGGGCCGTATGAACATTGGACTTATTTAACCCGATCTTCTCTTTGGTATGGCAGGTATAACAGACCTCATTCCCTTCTTTTTTCAGGATCAATTTGGGAACCAGACCGTGCCGGAGGTGACAATCTTCACATTTTCTGTCCTTAACAACTTTATGGACATTCTTCATCCCCATATATTGATCTGCAAACTTCTTGTGGCAGTCGAGGCATTCCTTTTGCACAAACCTCTTTCCCTTGGGAGACTCCCCTCCGAGCGTCTTCCCTCTGGGAATCTGCCCATAAACCGATAACGTTACTCCAACAAGAAATAGGAAAATGAGAAATAAAATGAAAATGAATACCATTCTTCTACTTAAATGGAACATATTTTCTTCCCTTTACTTAAAGCATCGGGCACATTTTATTGAAATTCCAAATCCCAATATCCAAATCCCAAATAAATTTCAATGTCCGATATTCCAATGACCAAAGCTACTGTTCCCAATTTTGAATTTTGGTCATTTGGATTTATTTGGTGCTTGGAGTTTGGAATTTGGTGCTTCTCATTACCCTCCACCCTACACCCTTCACCCTATCTACATTTAGTCCTTCAGATATACCTTCACATCCGAGGCCGCCCTCAGCTTATCTGCATACTCCTCAACTACTTTTTTAAGTTTGTCGTCATAGACTTTTTTGGCAATCTTCTCCCTTGCTTCTGTGTAGGGCTGGGGTTTAGACGGAACGACCTCCTGGATGTATAAAACATAATAGTGATTCTGAGGACTTTCACCTAATCTGAAATCACCTGCCTTTGCTCCGGAGACTGCCTTTCTGACTTCCTCGGTTAAATCCTTTGTCGTCAGCAGTCTGCCATCAAAATCGAGGACACCCTTTGTATTCTTATCCACCTGGCCTTCTGCATTGGCTTTGACCCACTGGAAGTCTGTCCCCTTTCTAAGGTTAACGATTGCCTTTTCCGCATCATCCCTTTTCCCGAAAGCAAGGCTGGTAATTTTCATCATCTCAGGATAGGTAAACTCCTTGATATGGCCATCATAGTAGCCCTTAAGGTCTTCTTCTTTCAATTTAACATCCGGGGTGACCGCCTTCTGAATAAAAGCGCCGAAGATCATGGAATCCTCATACTCCTTCACCTTGCTCTTATAGCTCTCTGTTTTGTCAATGCCCAACAGGAGCGCCTCTTTTCTTAAAACCCTTTTATCGAGCATTTCCTCTATAGTCTTATCTTTTTTCTTATTTAACCTCTTTGCCTCAACCGCCCTCTCCACGCCGTGATAAAGCTGCTGTTTCATATACTCTGTAAATTCACCCACGGTGATTGGTTTCTCCCCCTTGATCTCTGCAACCACACGATTATCTTTCAAGAGCTTATCAAAACCAGGTTCTTTTGACTCAAAGTCTAAGCTCTTGAGAACCGGCTCGTTTATCTTCGTATATTTCGCCCTTAAAGCCTTGTCATATTTAATCATAGCTTCTCTCTGCTTCTGGCGAAGAGCCTCCATTCTCGCTTTCTCTTTTGCGTCCGGATCTTCAGGAAAACGAATATCTTCGAGTTTAAAGATTGTAAATCCGGACTTAATTTGAGTAATAGGGCTGATTGTACCGCTTTTCATTTTCGAAATGGCGACCGCAATCTCCGGCAACAGATCCTTACTTTTTAGATAATTTCCTTCCTCGCTTCCCTTCCCCGTTTTATCTACAAGAAATTTTCTTAGAGTCTCATCAAAGGCCTTTCCCTCTTTAAGGGTCTTTTCCATCAACTTTGCATTTTCCTCTTTTTCGAACAGGATTGACTTAATTTTAAATTCCTTTATTGACTCCTTATAAAGTTTCTCAACCTCTTTCTCGTCAGGCTTGATGCCCTTGACATGTCTTTCGGTCAATTCATCTCGAAGCGCTACTCTGGAAAAAACATTCACCCTCTCTTTCAATTCCTTTAACTCATCAAGCCCCATTCTCCTTGCTTCCTGGATAAGGAGCCGCGCATTGATCAGTCGCCTGAGGAGTTCTGAATTTTTCTTTTTTTCAACCTTCTGCTCCCCAGCCATCCCCTGGTGCAATGAAGCAATTTCCCTTTTAAATTCCTCCAGGGTAATAGGTTCGTCATTAACAGTCGCAACGGCTTTCTTTCCTTTTATGACCGGTAAATCTTGTCCTGAAGCAATTCCCAATGGTCCAACAAATAAGCTAATTGCTAAAATAATACTTACCATCCAATAATCATTTTTCATTCTGTTCCTTTTCCCTTCTAATGATTTCATTTGACCACTTGAACCCTTGTAGGGTTTCCCAAAATCTTCTCTCCAATCCATTGAACCATTTGAGAGGCCATGGCATGAGCTGTATTGACCCTCCCCCTATCAAAAAAGAAAACGCCATCATCTCCCTCATTATAACTGTTTGACCCCCATGCTATCTCCCGGCTCTTGCGCTCGATTAGAACTGTAGAAAAATCGACCTTCGGTTTTCCCCAGATTCCCTGATAATCCTGATAATCGATCACCCTTCCAGAGAGAATGAGATCGGCACTTAAAATTGCAAAAATGGCATCGGCATTGGCAAGAGAGACCCCGTCTTCCATGATGATTCTCAACTCCAGAAGCTCTTGCCTAAGAATACCGGGTTCGATAATATCGAAATTGTTAAACCTCTTCAGTTGCCTGATAAAATGAAGCACAAGAATCTCGCCGGCATATTTTCTTTCGCTTCTATTAAAAAAAGGAAGGACAGCTACGACGTATTTTCTGCCCGGGTCCAGCACAGGAGACTTATAAGCAATTTTTGGTTTAAATTTTTTTTTCAAACTCCGGCCATCCTCTTCACCCATCCTTGTTGAAAGATAACTGGTCAGAGAGCCTGTCATGGATTTCATTGCTTTTTTCATCAGCGCCTTTGGATCTTCAATCAAGCCCAGCCCAAGAATGCCGGGGGAATCGTCGCCTGCCAGTCCGACGCTATCAATCCATATGATGAAAGGAGAATCCCCGGTCGAAACCAGTCTGGAGATGATTGAGATTTTGGGAGGATTTACATCATTATAGAGTTCGAGAGAAGTGACGAGTACGCCATCAATTCCCATCTCTTCTTTAAAAGCCTTCGCTATCCCTCGATCTATCCCTCCTACATACCGGATACGGTGCTTTGCCATGAATTTCTCAAGGGCTCCATCATCAAGGACCTGAACCCCCTGCTTCGTCAATCTCTCAACAAATGCCAGATTGATCTCCTTTAAGGGTGCGTGCGTGGCGCTCAGATTTTCAACAGGATAGATGGCAATATTAAATTCACGCCCACCTTCGGGGAAATCCTTTTTCCTCATCTCCTTCGCACTTACCAAAACAGGAAGGATTAGGAGCATCAAAATGAGGATGCCTGCTCTATTTAAAAAGTTTGTTAATGAGATCATTGACTGCCTTTTCGGTAATGACATTCATGGGCTGGCCCCCTCCACCAAAGAGCCGGTCCCATATGCTAATGCCGCCTTTTGTCGAGGAAGCCGTCCATACAACCTTTCCTGTCTGGATCTCGATCATCTGAAGACTGAGCGATATGATATTGGCTGAAGTCGTCCCTGACCTGACCTCCCCATATTCTCTCACAACACCGGTGATGACCGCCTGAACTTTGATAATACCTCCTAACTTTATAACATCTTCCCCGGAGGGGGCCGTAGGGTTCTGGATCTCAGTTCTTGCCACTCCTCTAGCCACCTCGCCTGTAGGAAGAACATAAACAGCCCCGGTGGATAAGAGACTGTTGATAAAAACATCTCTCACTCTTTCAGATACAATCGTGTCTCTCGTCAGATTTGAAAAAGGCATGACTGCTACAGTTTTTATGGCTCCGAAATCCATATTTTGATCTATGTAGGTATCTCCACTGGGAGTGGCGCAGGCCATTAATAAAACAAACGCTAAGAAAACAGAGGTCCTTAATAAAAGACTCCATATTCTTGTGATTCCCATAAAAACCTCCTTTAAAAAGCAAAAATCAAAGAGGATAAGAACCAACGATCATCGAATATATATCACACCCTGGATTCTGATCTGTCAATACGAAATAGCCCATTCGCCTCATGCTTTTTTTATATACTTTCTTCGATTTAAAACAGTTTTTACCCTCTGCCCTCTGTTGATGATCAGAAAAAGATCTTCAAGTTCGAACTGATGAGCTGCGAGTTTGTCTTCTGCAACTCACTCTTGCTCCTGATGACCTGGTATGAGAGGTCTATATAAGATCGTTTAGTAATATTCCATCGCACACTTGGAATAAAATTCCTCTCCTTTGCATTGTCTTCGGACCGGAGGTTTTCGTTATAGGCAAGATTGAACTGCAGTGCCCCGTTTGGGAAGGGAGACCAGTTGACAGAATAATTTTGAATGGTTTCTATGTCCATCCCTTCTTCCGCAATGACCTGTATTAACGTAAAAATGTATAATGTTCTGAAGGGGTTGTAATTTACATTAAAGTCCACTCTTCTTGTATAGGTAGAAGAAGCCTCCCTTGCGCCCCCTCTTCGCCTTGACATTGTATCTGAATAATTGAGGCCTAATGTCATGGTCCTGTGGGGGACGATGTTGGCGCCAAGGTTAATCACAATATCCCTTGCCTTCTCACCTGTCTCCTGTTTGGAAAAATTTAGCCCTCCGCTCAAATTAACATCGACCCCCTGGTATAATTGAGCGGTATTATACAGAAATATCGAACGGGTATTGTTGGGCTTTCCCTCAATCTCCTCATTCCTTCCGCTAAAAACAAGACTATTCCGTAATGTCCTCAAAGGATCAGCCGTAATCGAGGCATTATAAACATAAGCAACCCTTTTTTCATCTTCTTCTTCACCGTCCTCCCTTGCAACCCTTGCGGTCCCGGAAAAAATCCTGCTGAACCGATGATTCACGGAAAAACCATTGGAAAGACTGAATCTCTTCTGGTCTTCGGGGAGGGTTTTATTGAAAAAATAGTAGAAATCATAGAACAGGCTGGGGTTATCCAGTATCCGCGCTTTTACGTCCAGGTTGTAAATGTGGGATGTCCGTTCTGTCTTTCCTTCCACATCCGCAGCAGGGGTCCGTCGAAATGCCTGAAGTTCCGTGATAAAAATATCCGGAAAACCTGAAGCTCCGGGAACAGCGGGGGAGAGGGGACTGACAACTACCTTGATGAATCTCGTGCCTACACTCGGAAAGTTCAGTTCGAAACGGTTCTGAAAAGGCCCAAAAGGAGCAGGAGAAATCGTTGTGTAGAGGTTCCATTGCGTGCCGTTTGCGCTCACATAGACATCCCAGGAAAAAGAGTTTGCTATGGAAATGTTAGAAGAAAGATCCCGGTCTATCCAGACGAGAAGTTGGCTCACATCTGTCACATTCAGGAACTCGAGTTCAACGTTTCTAAGATCAGTGGGCTCCCCGGGAGCAGGAAGCCCTATGTCAATTCCGGCATTTACTGTCAGGTTACCATCAACCAAAGCTGGCAAAGCGGGATTAGGGACTAACGGTGCAACATTATCAATAGGTGAATTATCCAGAGCGAAACGGCCGGTAACTGGAAAAACCTGAAAAGTCACAAAACCTGTTCCCTCCGAGGTGGTCTTCACCTCCTGATGGAAAATATCATAAGTTGTATTTACAGACACCCGTCTATTAAAAAATGAACCCCCGTAGGAAACCCTTCCGCTATGGGTCAACTGTTTTACGTCAAGGTTATTCAAATCATCCATGGTGTGTAGAAAAGAGCCATAATAATTGAGTTGGAGCCCTTTGTATGTATATCTCGAAGTGAGGTTGATGGAGTCTTCTTGAATATCCCGGAGAAGTTTATCTTCGTCGTAGTTATTTGATCTTTTCAATCTCATATCAATATACGGCAATCCCTCCGGTCTCCATCCAAGCATTGCGTTATATTCCTCATTGACAAGAGTAATAGAGGGGGAATCTGCGGTCTTTGTCTTTTCCTGCCTCATGATATAGCCAAGACCTGCCGTATAAAGAGGGGTCTCCAGAGTAAGGTCTATATAAGGCCTGAACCTTGTCAGGGTGGTCTTTGTATCTATTCCACCGCTCTCAAAGTCCGTTTTGATTAATTCGGCTATCCCGCCCGCATGCAATTTCAGATTGGGAAAGATCTTCGTGTCAATGTTGAGGGTGAACCGGGGGTTGTAATTGCTTGTATCCGTCTTGGTGGTTACTCCAGCGGCATCTTTCGTTTTTGATGTAAGAAAACTGTAATTGAATTCAAGGACACCACTGACGCCTTCGAGAAGACCTTGAGCCTCTGTTACGCGTGGCCATATTAAAATGATTAAAATTAGCACAAAGAAGGCCACGCGAAAGGATTCAAGGGTTCGAGGATTCATGGGTTCAAGTTTTCTGATTTAAAGATAAGAAAACAAATCAAATTTTTCCTAATTAGATTCTGTTTATAATTGCCCCTTTCCCGAAGAAGGTCGTCATTCCGGTGAAAGCCGGAATCCAGTTCTTTCCCAATGTTATCTTTTACCTTTCCCCCATGACCACAACCCAATATGGCGAATCTCCTACATCAATCTCGTGAACCATTCTTTTTCCTACGAGGCTGTTCACCACCAGGCTCTTTGTATCCTCGTTGACCAGATAAAGATTATTTTCTTCACCATCAATGGCCATATGAACAATGGTTCCTCCTGTCCTGACCGTATCAACGGAAACAAAGGAGGATGGGTCATAAACTTCAACGACGATATCATTCTTCCTGCCCAGATAGACAAGGTCTGTCCGGGTATCAACCTTTATTGAATTCATTCCAATCCTGACATGGAATCTTCTCACGACCGAAAGGGAGGAGGGATTGATCACGGTAAGGAAAGAAGATAATTCATGAAGGACGTAAAGCCGGTCTCCTCTCCTGTTAAACTGTCCCCTTAAAGGCCCCGGATCTGTTGAGAGGGTGGTCACAATTCCTCTGTTCGGAATATCCAGAACAGAAATAGTGCCTGAGAGCCTATTGAAAACATAAGCCCTTCTTCCCGTGATGGGGTCTATCAGGATGGAGTGAGGTCCATTCCCCACATTAACCCTGCCCAATTCAAAAAGAGAGATGGAATCGATGAAACTGACCGTGTTTGAACCAACATTCACAGCGAGGAGAAATCTGCCGTCAGGAGTCAGGGCCAATTCCTGGGGCCGGTCACCCTGATTCAGCCTGACCCTGTTTATGATCTCCCCTCCGGTGACATCGATTACCTCGACGGCATCTTCACCGGAAAGCGCCACATAGACTCTTCGCAGTCTCTGGTCGAGAGCCATCCCGGCAGGTCCTCTTCCGGTCGCAATCGCTCCTGCAACCTGGCCTGATTTCTTATCAAATACAGTGATATTGTTGGAACCCGTATTGGTCACATACCCTGTGAGGCTAACGATGGGTTTGGATGGGATAAGGGGGGAGAATACGGGGTTAAAACGAAGGCCACCGGAGATGGATTCTCCATATTTAAAGGTGAGTGAAATAACGTAAGCCTTCTTTCTAACAACAGAAAATGGAAAATCTAATCGTGCTGGAATCTCGGATACAAGAAGGGCTGCCTCTCCGTCTTCTACTTTTAAAATAGCATTTTTCACTTTAAATGAGAGTCCCATATAGGGGCCTGGTGGCAGTTGGGCGTGGGCAAGAAGACGCTGTCTCCTTGTCTCACTGCTTTTGACCTCACGCACTCGCAACTCCAGAGGAATCTCTCTTCCATCTCCGCTGACAGCATAAACCTGATCAATGATAAACCTAAGTCTCTCTGCTTCCTGAGGAAATGGCTGAAGATAGAGGTAGACCTCTCCTTCTTCCTCAAGAGGAGGCTTCAAATTGAAAAGGGATGCCTGGCAAGCCAATATTCCGAAAACCAGCATAGCGCATAGAACATAGCGCATAGAGTCCCCCTCACCCCCTGCCTACCGGCAGGCAAACATCCCTCTCCCCCAAGGAGAGAGAAGAAATTGGAACGATATGGTTTTTGCTAAAATTTCCTTCATAGGCCCACAATATTACAGAACCCTTTCATAATTCAATAGCAAAAAAAGGGGGCTGGTATGATGACCAGCCCCCTTTTGGTGTTCCTTCACCCCCATCTATTCCATCTGGGAATGGGAGAAAAGGGTTGAATTAGTCTTTTGCGTGGCACTTGTTGCAAAGCACCCTCTGGTAGGTGGCAAACTTCGAAGCGTCTCGATCGTAGTAAGCCGCTTGCCATTCGGCGTTCACCCGGCCTCGGTTCTGCAATGGTCCCCGACCGGTTGTTCCTACTGCGGGGTTGTCACTTCCGATGTATTGCCCACCTTTGACCATGAACTCGTACCCCTGGTCAAAGCGAAGACTATGTAAAAAACCGCTGGCATGGGCCCTGTGGCAGGACATACAATTGACCTGATCTGAGGTTTCTGGTCCAACAAGGGAAGCGGCTGCACCGCTATTACTTGCAAGACCCGCCAAGACAGTGTAATCTGCACTATTCGTAGTGAACGGAACAAGTGAGGTAAATGCGGTTGCTTTAGCACCGGTCATGTCACCGGACTTCACGTAGGTGTTGTAGAGGCCGGCGATCGTAGAGCCGAGACCCTGGTCAACAGGGTGAACATAGTTGCCGGTAGAGTGCATACCCGAATGGCAGGTCCCGCACCAGTTACCCCATGTTGAATGCCCACCCGCTGTAGCAACACCATAAGCCACACGGACCTGGTTGGTTGCCTCAGTCTGGTTGTAGGTGGAAGGGGCTTTTGCAGCAGGAACACCATTAAAAGTGACACTGCCCTTCGTATATCCGGCGCCTGCGAGAAGCCTGTAAACGCCAACAGCCTCGGTCGCTGTAGGTTCATTGGAGGATCCATTGTATGAGCCGGATGCCTTGATAGGCGCTCCTGTCCTTGCAATCGTTCCGCTCAACAGCCTTCTGTATTGTCCATGAGGATCATGACAGCTATTGCAGGCAAGCTGACCTGCAGGGAATGTTCCACCCGGAGCTGTGCCAGTGGCCGCTGTATAACCAAAGTCACCTGCAACGATGTTGTGGCCATGGATTGCGCCATCTTCAGTTTCGGTAGTAGTGACCCCGCCGGAGGTGTATGAATAGGTATAGGTCTTCTTTAACCACCCGAAATCTCCACCAGGGGTTCTCTGCAGGGGAGCCAAGCCGGCAGTTAATTTACTATCTATGGTACTGATATGGTAGCTGGAGGGACCAATATCGCTTGCGCCCTGGTGGCAGGTCAAGCAGGTTGAACTTTGGTCAATGCCAACCAGTAAAAAGCTCCCACCCGCTTTTGGAGAGTGCATGCTGTGGCAGCCCTCGCACTCAGCAACACCGCCTGAGTGAAAAGCGTTGGCAACGCCCATGACGCCGAATATCATCAGGGCTGCTGCCAGTGTAACCAAACCTAATTTCATGACTTTCATTTCATCCTCCTGAATTTGATTTTCTTGCTCCGGCAACCCGGCCATCCTTTTTACAGGACCCGTTGGCTTTGTGCCCCCGCCTTGCAGCGGGTTTACCTTTTTCGGAGGATGGTTAAAGGTTAAAATTTATTTTCTAATACCCCAGCCTTTAAAACTCCACATCATTCTCAACTCTTCATTAAATTTTCTGCCGATCACCCCCTTCATCATCTATTTTCCCTCCAAAACTCCTCCCTTTAAATCAAAGGGAAAATCCCTTATTGATAAGTCAAACGGTAAACACTGACTCCTCTTTTTCTGCTTTGGGTGACATAGATTCTATCATTCTTGTCTATCGTGATATCATCCGGAGCAATAAGGTTATCTGGTTTTAAACCACGGTAGCCGAACTGAGTTAAGAATTTAAAATCCTTGTCAAAAACCATGACCGCGCACTTCAACTTATCAACGACGAGATAATTGCCTTTGCTGTCTCTTGTGATGCCAGCAACCACATTAAATTTCCCGGAAGTGCTCCCTGGTCGACCGAACCAATTTATTTTCCCTTCGGGTGATAGGACGCAGGCCTTAAATAGAGTGGGAACAGTAAATAGAATATTCCCCTCCCTATCCACGCCAAACCCAATAACTTCCATGTTTCCTCTATCCTTTTCTTCAAGCTCAAGAAGAGGGATAAGGTCATAGCCTTTCTTAAAATTACCCTGATTGTCGGCAATGACTATCTTCATTTCGCCTAATGATGCAAAATAGAGATTCCCATCCTTATAAACCATACGGTTGGGCGAAAATTTCGAATATTCATCGGGCAGATTTTTCAATTTGTTCGTTGACTTCGGAACACCCCTGTAGTTGCAGCGGATGATTTCTACCTCAGACTGTTTGAATGCCAGAAGAAGAATGTCCCCGTTTGGTTCCACAACAACGTCAATGATATAGCCAAGATCGAGGTCGTCACCGAACCGATGGATCTCCATGCCAGCATCATTAAATATTCTCAGTGTATTCTGGTAAAGGACATAGACCTCGTTTCTCCCTTCATCTACACTGACTCTTGCCCAGTTATAAGGGATCGGCCCTGTAAAGTCTGAGAGGGCATAAAGAAAGTTGCCTTTTACCGATCCCTGGGTGTAATTGGAGTAACCAAGGAGAAGAATTCCTGTGAGGAAAAGAACTAAGACTATATTTTTTAAATGCCAGCTTTTCATTCTCATTTAGACTCTCTTCTTCAGTCACCTTTCTATATAGCAAGCCCCATACCAAAACCGTTTATTATTGTGTGGTTAAATTCCATTTTGAATTTTCATAAAAATTATTTAATTTCAATATGTTATAGAAACGATAAAAAATAAAAAATATTGCAAATTCTGACTTTGCGAAATAATGTGCTTATTAGCGGAATATCCCCCACTTCTGCGGATTCTCACACAAAAAAGCTGATTTCGGGATATGGATTTTATCTGACTGTCGCAGGAAGGGATTCTGGAATTATTAGGACGAAAACTGTAAAATTGGAATTTTAGGTCACTCCACGATCTTAGACAGGAAGTTCTGGTTGAAGGATTTCCGAAAGGGATAGGAAGTTTAATTGGTCACAGATGATGAAGGAAAACTCCGAAGGCTAAATTAAAAAAATTGTCGGTTATGCTACCTACTATGCGGCTTTAGGAAGGGTCAGGATTCGATGATTCCGAACTTCTGCATTCTGTATCGAAGGGCGTCACGGCTGATATCCAGGAGTTTTGCCGCTTTTGTCTGGTTTCCATTGGTCATCTTGAGGGCCCGCCTTACGAGCGCTTCTTCCACCTTTTCCAGTGAAATCCCTTCCGGGGGGATGCTAATCCCCTCGATCGTCACACCTTCTCGGGAAACCTGCCCGAGAATCTCAATGGGAAGGTGTTCCATGAGAAGCGCCTCTTCTTCTCCGAGGAGCATCGTCCTTTCAATCACGTTCCTTAACTCCCGCACATTGCCGGGCCAGCGATAGTCCAAAAAGAACTCTTCTACCCCTTTTGAGATTTTCTGGATATTTTTGTGAAAATCCTCATTGTATTTATGAATGAAATATTTTGTGAGGGGAAGGATGTCATCGGTCCTCTCCCTGAGAGGAGGGATTTTCAAGGAAGCAACATTTATTCTGTAAAAAAGGTCTTCTCTAAATTTGCCCTCCTCTTTTTGTTTCAATAAATCCTTGTTTGTTGCAGTTACAATTCTGACATTTGCCTGGATATCCTTTACCCCTCCCATCCTGCGAAATGTTTTCTGTTCAACTAATCTCAAGAGCTTGGCCTGAAGGCTCAGACCCATATCTCCGATTTCATCCAGGAATAACGTTCCGCCATCGGCCATTTCAAGAAGTCCCTTTTTCACCTCTTTGGCATCGGTAAAAGCTCCTTTCTCGTGGCCGCAGAGTTCATTCTCGAGAAGATTCTCCGGAAATCCCGCGCAATTGACGGTGATGAAAGGCATATTCTTCCTTTTACTTCGGTCATGGATGGCATGGGCAATGAGCTCCTTCCCCGTCCCGGTTTCTCCTTGAATCAGCACGGTCGAGGCATCACTTTGAGCAATCTTTTCAGCCGTTTCGAAAACCCTTGCCATCTCCTTGCTTACCACAATGATATCTTGAAAACCCACCCAGATCCTCTTTTCCGCTCGAAGGCGAGTCACCTCCCTTTTGAGTTTGGAAGTTTCCAGGGATTTCTGGACAGATATTAGTACCTTAGAAAAGTCAAAAGGCTTGGTGATATAGTCGAAGGCACCTAATTTCATTGCCCTCACCACCCCTTCAACATCCTCATAGGCAGTAATCATAATAGGAACGATCCCTGGATCTATTTTAAGGGCCTCCTCAAGGACTTCGTAACCGTCCATTCCAGGCAATTTAATATCAAGAAGGACGATATCCGGAGCCTCTTCCTTCATCTTTTCAAGCCCATCCTCTCCTGTCTCGGAGAGAATGACTTCGTAACCCTCCTTTTCTAAATTCTGTTGGAGAGTCCACCGGATGAGATACTCATCATCAACAACTAAGATTCGCGCTTCAGCCATTGCTTACTCCAAAACGTGAATCGTAAGGCATAAACAGTGAGGCTAATAAAAAAGGGGGTCAATCTATTATCTTTAACCCCTTGCCCCTTACACCTTACGCTTAACGCCTTATTCTATGCTCTTTGCACTATGCTTCATTTCATTGTCGGAAGTGTTATGATCACCTTTGTTCCCACATTGACCTGGCTCTCCACTTCGATCCTTCCCTCATGCTGTTCGATGATGTTTCTGGTAATTGACAGCCCCAATCCCGTTCCATCCGAACGGGTGGAAAAAAAGGGGTCAAATATCTTGGGGAGATTCTCTTTCCGAATGCCTATGCCTGTGTCTTCGAAAATAATCTGCACTTCACCTTGACCCTCATTGTGTTGACTGAGGTAGCGGGTGGATACAGTCAAGGTTCCCCCTTTGGGCATTGCCTTCTGGGCGTTAAGGACAATATTCAGAAAAACTTGCTCCATGGAACCGGGATCCACCATGATGGTGGGAATAGGATCAAACAATTTCTTTTCAATCTTGATCCCCACTGATATACCCTGTCGAGAAAGGAAGAAAGAAAGGACTTTGGTGACGAGTTCATTCATATCAGTGGGGAGGTATTTGGGATGGGCGGGTTTCGCATAGTTGAGCAGATCCTTTACCAGCTTTTCCAATCTCTGGATCTGTTTTTGAACCTCATCGATCACCTGTCTTCGGCCGTCTTCTTTTGGAAGGTCGTCTGCAATGACTTGAATCGCCCCATGAATGCCGGCCAGTGGATTCCTGATCTCGTGGGCGATCCCAGAAGCCAGCTCACCAATAGTAGCCATCCGGTCGGCCCTCTGAACCAATTCCTGATGATATGCCTCAGCCTCTTCTTTAGCCAGCTTAAGTTTCTCGATCATGGCGTTGAGGCTTCTCCCAAGTTTCCCCATCTCGTCACTGTTTTTTACATCCACGCTTGCATTGAAGTCTCCTTTCTCGACCCTCCCCATCACATCGGTCATTTTTTTTATTGGACGTTCAACAAACCTCACAAATAGAAAAATGAGGGCAAAAGAGAGGAATACGATTGTAACAATAGCCAGGATGATCGAATGGAGTTTTACCTTTGAAACCATTTCATCATTCTCTTTCAGGGAATTGGCCACTGTTAGAACTCCAAGAATTTTCACTTCTTTATTATGACATTGAAAACATTCTGGATGGTTAAAAATGGGGTTATTGGAATAAAAGATCCTCTCCTTTTTAGTTCCTCCTTTTTCATCTTGGGCTATTTCTTCCCGAATAAAATATTTTTTTTCCAGATAGAAGTCCACGTCCCCAATATTTCTGTTTAATTCGCCAATATCGGTTGAAGCCCGGATGACTCCATCGGGGGTGAAAAGATTAATTTTCTTAATGCCCCGGTAAAGAACAAAATTTTGTAAAATTCGCTGGACATCAAAATGCCTTCCTTTCTCCATCGCTCGGACCACATTCTTTTCAATAAATTCTGAAACAATCTTTGTCTTTTCCTCGGTCATTGTTTCGATACTGGCTACGTAAAGGGTTAGGTCCCACCAGTACTTGAAGGAAATGGCGAAAACCAGAATCAGGCTGGTGATGAAAATGACTTTGAAGAACAATGAAGTAGGCCGAATTAAAGAACCCATCCAGACCCCCAAATACGTGATGCTATAACTGTTTACTCTTTAAAAATCAACACCCTGGAAAGGAATAACAGATTAAAAGGTGGATTTTTCAAAAATTGGAACAATAATTGCTATAAAATTGCTATGAACTCGTTGAATACCACTGAGGGGCTACCGAAGAGAAAATCAAATCCTCCCAAACTTATCTTCGGGATTGCCCCTTTCTTTTCATTAAATAAATTACGGATAACTTTTTTTATCTTCTTCGATAATTGCGGTGACATCACGGATAGCTTCGTATTTTCCTCGAAACCCCTCTCCCGTTCGACCTCTCACAAGATAGGGCCGTTGAATTTTAATCCAATGATTCGAAGTCATGATGTCGCCTGCTTCATCCAGAATAAAATAGGCTTCCTTAAGCTCCTGTCCTGATGAAAGTTTTGTGGATTTTCCTCCACCGGGAATCCTATATTCCCTCGCATTACCCCGATAAAAAGCGACGACATTCTCAAAGAAATCATTGGTTATAAAAATGATTACTTTGTGACCCTTTGACATTTTACCACCAACCTCTGATTGCTTTGCCTCATAAATATCTTCCAGCTTCGCCACAGGGTAAACCTTAAATGACCGAGCGAAGGCTATTTCTGGGAAAACAAAAAGCATCACAAAGGCTAAAACAATAGCGCCTCTCTTCGTTTCTTTAACTCTGGAAACTTTCTGGTCATTTCTGTTTATTAATACTTCGTTTAGCATCTGTTTCTCCTCTCCCATCTTAATAAGATATCCCTACCACATACGATTAGTCAAGGTTGCAATCCTCGTAGCAGATAAAAATAACCCAATGGCAGACAGGTGAAGAGAATAAGTGTTGAGGATGTCAATGAAGAATTTTGAATCCAAGGTTTAAAGATATATTTTCTTTCCCGCGAAGTGCGGGACCTGGGACATTCGGAAAAACCGTTCGTGCTAAACCCTTCTGCTCACCGTTCGCCCTTTGAGAGCCTCAGGGTGAACGGTATCGTGCGACCCATTGAAAAGTCGTAAAAACTAAACGAAAGATATCTTTTATGGGGCTGAGTCATCATCTATCTTTCCGTAAAGTTTAAAAACCTTGCAATGCTTGCATTCTTTTTTGATGTTCGTCAGGGCTTCACATCGCGTATAAGGAATTTCCCAACAAGGTCTCTCCGGATAATGATAAGCAGGGCAATTAAGACAGACATATTGAGAGCATCCTAAAACTATCCAGCATGGGGTTTTCCCCTCCCAGTAATTTTTCTCCATTTTCTCCCCCCAATTTCTTCTACATTTTAGATTAATTATTAAGAAAAGCAACATAAAATTTGCCGCAGATGAGTAAAATTCCCCATTTCTCTGTGGGAAAATACCTAATCTTATCGGAACAGAATTTTCTTCAGGTTTTATAAGAAATACAAAAAAACAAAATTTTCATTAATAATTAATTGGTTAAACGATCAATGGAATTTTTGTTCAGCTTCTTCCTCATTAAGGTATATATTTTGCTTGTAAAATGGTGTCAAATCGCATAAAAATGGAAAAGATCAACTTTTAAGCTCAAAAAATTATAAAAAATTGGGGTGAAAAGGGAATCACCGATGTTGATTTATGAGGTCTATTACAAAAATTATCAGAGGAGGGAAACAGAAAGGATAGCCATATTGCCGGAAAGGAGAATTGATCCCTTGAGGCAAAATGGATTGAAGTGGGCGAGGAGGCTGTTTGGAAGTGGGGTTCAAGACCCCCATTCCATTTTTACAATTTGCAGGAAAACAGAGGCAAACCCTTGAATAAAAGCCTCAAAACGATTCTGCTTACCTTCTCTTTATTATTCAGCCTTTCCAACCGGGTCTGGCCTGCTGACCTTCTGCCGGTTGGAGATGGACAACCTCCCCTGATTAGCCTCCCAATGCCTGTCAATCTCGATGAAAAAAGCTATCTTGGCCTTTCCGGGAAAGGATACTTCAGGATTTCTCAGATCAAGGGAAAGGCATTGATACTCAAAGTCTTGAATATCTATTGCCCCTCTTGCCAGAGCACGGCAACGGCGATGACCGAAGTCTATCATTTGATTCAAAACGATGCAGAGCTTAGAGATCAGATAAAAATAATCGATATCTTTGTTGGGAATTCATCTAATGAAGTGAATTTTTTTAAGGAAGCCTATCGTATCCCTTTCCCTATTTTCCCGGACGAAGATTTTAAAATTCATAAGGCGCTGGGAGAGGTCCGAACCCCGTACTTTATTTGCACCGTCAAGGATAAACTCGGTGATCATCAGACTGTTCACACCCATTCGGGCGGTTTCACGGAAGCTGAGAAGTTTCTTGAATCGGTGCTCCAGGCTTTTGAATTGAATGGAAAAGATTCACCAAGGATAAGAAAAAAACTTGCAGTTTCAACAAAGGATTAGGCTTCATCCAATTAATTTATTGATACCAGGTTCAGGGGGGTAGCGCTTATCCACTCACAAAAAGTCCTCATTGCGGATGACGAGTTTTTGATCCGATGGTCTCTGACCAAGGCCCTCACCCAAGAGGGCTATGAAGTCGTTGCCGTGGAGGACGGAAAGAAGGCAATTGAGGCAGTGAGGGCTGTGCATTTTGACTTTGTCATTACTGACCTCATCATGCCGGAATTAGATGGATGGGAAGTGCTGGAATTTGTTCGGCAAACCCCCACCCCTCCTCGGGTTATTATGATCACAGCCCACGGAAAAGAGAATACTGAGAAAATCGCCAAAGAGAAGGGGGCATGGGCCTATGTGGAAAAACCCTATATCATTGAGAATATTAAAGAATTACTAAAGGGAGTTTCAGGTGAAAACCCTGGACATTATTATAATTAAAAGGAGGAATGGAAGGGAGATGAAGAAAAGATTGACGGGCGTGGGAATTCTAATCGGTTTTGTTCTTTCTATTCTGATGGTTTCTGGTGTCTTTGCTGCAAAAGACGAGATCGTCTTTGATGCTTCTAATGGCAAAGTAACATTCAGCCACAAGAAACATAACGAAACACTTAAGATTGATTGCCTGAAATGTCATCACACCTGGAAGAAGGGAGAAACTGCTGGTAAATTATGCAAAGAGTGCCACAAGGCCCAGAAGGAGGGTAATACTCCTTCGGCAAAGGATGCCTTGCATAAGGACTGTAAGGGTTGTCATGATGAAGCAAAAAAGGCGAATAAATCCGCTGGCCCCACAGGTTGCACTCAGTGCCATGTAAAGGCGAAGTAGTTGTGTGACCGAATCCCGAATCATGAGTCACGGATCACGGACACAATTTGACGATGGGGGGACCATCGATTTTTCATAATTCGTTTTTACCTGTTCATACATCTTCGCATTTTCAATGGCGATGCCGCATTGCATGGCAAGGGCGGAGAGAAATTCAATATCATCCTCTGTAAACCGACACCGGATAGAAGTATAGAGGCGAAGGACCCCGATAATTCTCTCTTTAAGGACGATCGGGAAAGAAGCAATGGAGGCAATCCCTTCCTGTCGGGCCGCCTGCGGGTATTGAACCCTCGGATCAGATCCTGCATCTTCGATAATGACAGGCTTGCCCAGAAGGGTATCCGAAATCGATTTATCCGCCAGGAGAGGCCCCTTCTTAACATATTGTTCACTCAATCCATGGAAGGATTTCATCTCCAATCTTTCTCCCCTCTCATCCAGAAGCATTAGGGTGCATCCCTTTGAATAAGTGGTCTCGCAGATGCTTTTCACAATCTTCTGGAGAACCTCCTTAAGATCGAGCGAAGATCCAATGGTTCGAGTGATGTTGATGAAAGCCTTAAGGTAGTTGTATTCGCTCTCTTTCATTCTCTCTCACCTCCTACCCCGTTAGAAAGGAACTCCCCTGTTTCGATTACTCCAAACTTTTTCTCAATCCCTTTTTAATCAACTCCTTAAATGCGACACAGGGAGGGGATTCCTCCGAAGGGGTCACATAAAGGGACAGAAGGATTAATACCGATAATGGAATAACCCAGATGGTGGCAGCAAAGAAGAAGGTCGTCACGATTGCAATCAACCCCTCTAGAAGAATCCCGTATTTAAGGATGATGAACCAGGTCCCTATGAAGCAGATCATTGTCCAGGCAAGGGTTGAATAAAAAATAATGTCTGAAAACCAACTTTTGCTAAAAAGCCTCGTTTCCATTTTACCCTCCTTTCTGTCCTACCCTGTACCGCCAATGGCGGGACGGCAGGTAGGTCTCCTTGACGATGGGTCCCTTATTCCAACCGTTTTGAAAGCGATTTCTGGGTAGACTGAACCTTTCCCTCTGCATCGGATAATATTTTTTGGGCATAGATAAAGTTGTGAACCCCTTTGCTCTTATCTTCATTGATCGCTTTCAGAAGTTTTTCTATCTCTTTTATTAAGGCTTCAACCTTCCTTTTTTCTGGATCGGGGGTCAGTTTTTTCCCGCCCCTTAAGGCTTCAAGGGAGAGTTTCAAGCTCTTCATTCGATCAGAAACTTCCTGTTGCCAGTCGTCTGTCATCTTTCCGTATCGAGTTTCATGACATTGAATACAGGTCTTTTTGACCTCCGCCAGGGAGTGGCGTTGAGAGATGGTGCTGTGACATTCGATACATTTTACCCCATCGGCCATCACATCCGAGTGGGGCTCTTTTTCGCCGAACGCCTCTCCCCGAATAAATTGAGCCTGAACTTCGTGACAGTCAGTACATTTCGATGTCGCTTGATGATGACAGCTCAGGCACTCCATTTTCGTCCTGAGGATCTTCCCGTGCTCTTCTCCGGTGGCATGGCAGACGTGGCAGTTCAATATCCTTGCGATATGCTTTCGATGGGGAAAGGGGTGGTTGTAAATCCTGATCTTCGCGTCCTCAAATCCCTTGTGGCATTTGCTGCACTCCGAATGGGACACCTCCGTGGTCTTTGGCAGGGGAATCGTCCCTTTGGGATGACAGGTAGAACAGGCTGTCCTATCACGTTTGTGACACTCAAAACATGCCTCTTTCGGAGGCCGGAAGGTGGGTGGGTCATGGGGGTCGTGATAGATATTGTAATGGCAGGAGGTGCAGGAGTTTTTTAGTTGTTCGACATGGAAACGGTGTGGAATTGAGATATTGTAAGGGTTAAGGCTGGGGGAAGTCTGCTCGATTTCAAAGACACGCGGATGGCAACGAATGCAGTTCGGATTGATCTGATCCAGTTTGGCAGAAAAGCCGGCGTGCTCCCCTCCGCTTTCAAGGGGGAAAATATTGATGCTCGGGATCAATGCATGACCTGTCGCATGGCACTCCGAGCAGTTGATCTTGGGATGCAGGGTGGATTGCTCCCAGAAGGAAGACTCCTTCTGCTGATGATGACAGGTGATACAGAATTCCTTCTTCGTCGTGGTGTAGGTGGGCAGGGTAATGGCAGCATTAACGGCCAGTATCGTCAGAACTCCCCCTAAGGTCCAGACCCAGAAAGGAAGACGAGGAAGTTTATACTTCAATGTAATGTTCATGACGGGTATGTCACCCACGAACGATGATAATTTCCAAAGGAATCCCCTCTCCCTTGACGGGAGAGGGTGGGGGTGAGGGTGCATAGAAAGATTTTTCCCCCTCCCCTTCATCCCCTCCCGCCGAGGGAGGGGAAAAATTGTTTTTGGGGCTATTTTCTAGGCAATCCCCCATTACTCATTGATAACCCCTCCTGGGAGCCCAGCCTTTTTGCCGATTCCCTGAAGGGTATTGGCAATATCCAAGGTGATGGGAATAATGGTGCTGTTCTTTTCTCCGGCGATTTCGGTGAGCGTCTGGAGATATCGCAACTGGAGGGCAGCAGGCTCAATGGAGATGATATGGGCTGCCTGCCGAAGGGTTTCTGCAGCCTGGTATTCACCCTGTGCATGGATGACTTTTGCGCGTTTCTCCCGTTCTGCCTCGGCTTGTCTCGCCATGGCCCTCTGCATTGGGTCGGGCAACTGAACATCCTTCACTTCCACCACACTCACCATCACCCCCCAGGGTTCTGTATGGTGATCGATAATCTCACTCAAACGTTTGTTGATCTTATCTCGCTCGAAGAGAAGTTCGTCGAGGTCAGATTGTCCCAGGACGCTTCTGAGGGTGGTGAGAGCAATCTGAGTGGTTGCCTTGATGTAGTCGGCTACCTGCAGAATCGCCTTAACGGGGTCCTTCACCATGAAGTAAACGACGGCGTCGACCTTAAGGGTCACGTTATCCTTGGTGATGACGACCTGTGGTTCCACCACCATCGTAACGACACGAAGTTCGACCTTAATCATTCGATCGATGATGGGGATGATCATATTGAAGCCAGGCTCTCTTGTTTTGATAAGTCGGCCAAATCGGAGAACCACGCCTCGTTCATACTGTCTGACGATCTTGACGGCGAGACCCAATAATGTAATGCTGAAGAGCCCCAGGATGATGATTAGAGACAACCACCGGATGGTTTCCATGAATCTGTTCCCTCCTTAAGCAATGATTTAGAATAACCTTACGATGTTTAGCGCCCGCCTAAATCCCCCCAACTCCCGATTTATTCTGGGGGGAGAAGAAATGGGAAAGGGGGGATTTAGACTTTTTCCAATTTGATCACTGTATCCATCCATCCTTGTCCTTCCCCTAAAGGATCTTGATGAATGGGGATGATGGGGTTGGGATGAACCCCTGTCCCGTGCTTTCCCCACCAGAGGAGATCGGTTTCCGGATCCTCACTTCGAAACGGTTTTCCTCGAGCGATCCGACCATAATTCCAACGTCCCACACTGTCAGAAAGAGCCACGACCTTGGGGTGAATGCCCTGAGTGATAAAGGCAGGAGTGACCAGGGAGCCCAGGGGTGAGGTAATCCTAACCTGATCGCCATCATTTAAACCCATCCCTTTTGCAGTCGCTTCATTGATCCAGAGTGGGTTTTTATGGACAATCTCCATGAGCCATTTGCAGTTGGCCGTCTGGGAGTAAGAATGGACATTCCATTGAAATGTAATGAGATGAAATTCGCCCTCTCCCAACCCCTGGTGATGTGGAATTGGCAAATAAGTGGGGAGAGAGGGCTCGAATTCATATTTTCCGGAGGGTGTTTTCAATCTCTTTCGATCAGGTTTTAATTCGGAATTGACCCAGATCCCCTTATCCATCAGAAAATCGATTCCTCCGGCATCCACCAGCTTGGGAATCTTACGAATCATGGCTTCGATATAATGCTCCGTCCTCCCGAATCTGAAATAACGCTCCGTCACTCCACCCACCCGATGGGCAAGCTCAATAAGAATATCTGAAAAGGGGAGGGATTGGCCTAAGGGTTTCAAAATGGGTTGTCTCAGAGCGATAAAAGGTACCCGCTCCATCGGAGGAGGCGAGAGGAGGTCCCATCGCTCAAGATAGGTGGCCTCGGGCAGTAGGAGGTCTGCATAAAAATTACTCTCATTAAAAAAGGGATCAATGGAAACATGGAAAGGAATCTTGCTTTCATCCTGAAGGAGGCCGGAAATAAGTTTGGAATGCGGTCCTTTGTAAACGGGATTGTCCATGTGGGTCATCAGGACGCCTATGCGCTGTGCACCCTGATGGACTCGGACAAAGAGGTTCTGAGATTCCGGATTCATCCTCTTTGATTTTGGAGGCCTCGGATCAGGAGGGTCCAGGAGATAACCCTGGGGGAAGAAGAAACCTCCCTTCGTATCCATGCTTCCCACCATGGCATTCAGAAGCAGGATGCTTTTGAGGTTGGAAGTACCGTTGATATGTTTCAGGACACCCCCTCCCCCTATGGCCAGGGCCGGTTTCGCCTGGGCAAACTCGATTGCAATCCGCCTGATATCAGAAGCCTTGACACCGCTCACACTTTCCGCCTTTTTAGGGGTATAAGGGGTGAGGTGCCGTAAGAGCCGGGCAGGAGAGGTATTGGTCCACCGTTCAATGAATTCCTTGTCCCAGAGGTCTTCATTGGCAATGACATGGGCGATGGCCAGCGCCACCATGCCATCGGTCCCGGGGATGACCGGAAACCACTCGTCACTCTTCCCGGCGGTTTGGGACATCCTTACATCAAAGGTGACTAATTTTGCTCCCAGGTTGATCCTCGCATCGATCAGCCTCTGAATGAAAGGAACATATAGAAAATACGATTCAAATGGATTGGCCCCAAAATTGAGGAGGTACCGCGTATGGGCCACATCGCCCACGCCCATGGAATAGCCAGAGATGTCCTGGATGGCAACGGTCCCATTGGGAGATTCGAGAATGGCATGTTGAAAAGTGGTTGAGCTCCCAAAGGCGGCGGCAAATCTTCCTGCAAACTCATTGCTGGATAAATCCCATGTGTTTCGGACAATTAAATCATGCTGCTTTTCGGCCTGGATGGCCTTGAGCCGGAGGGCAATCTCATTCAAAGCCTCATCCCATGAGATCTGTTTCCATCTCCCCTCGCCTCTTTTCCCGGCCCGCCTCAACGGGGTGAGGATGCGGTCAGGGTTGTAGAGGTGGTTGATCCCTGCAATCCCTTTGGCACAGAGCCTCCCCCGGCTATTGGGATCGAGGGGATTTCCTCCAATCTTTACCACCTTTCCATATTCGAGATATCCTAAGATTCCACAGCTTGCCGGGCACATCATGCAGGCACTGGGGATCGATTTTCGGATACGGCCAGTGGTCCGGGAGACGCTCTTCCCTTTTTCAAGAGGAGCGGCTTCTTCCAGATGGAGTCCGGTGGCCAGGAGGGCCATCCCTCCTACACCCCATTTGATAAACTTTCTTCTGGTAATCCTCGACATCAACGCTCCTTCAACTCAATGGTATGGTCAATCCTCCGACCACCATGATGTATCGCATTGCCAAGATCCCGATCATGACCAGAATTGAAGCAATGGCCAGACCCGGAATCCATCGTTTTGTAAAAGGCAGAAGCAGGAGGAGGAGGGGGATGACCGCTCCTAAGAGGACCTCGACCCCCAGGAAGAGGTAGCTGAACCCCCCCTGCAGGAGCATGACGGCGGCCTTGTATGCCTCGGTGTGGGAGGTGAGAAGGACCGTCAGATCAATCCCGATAAGAATAATATCCAGGATGATACTGACCACCAGGAGTTTTGAAAGATTGTAGAGGAGTGCAGGATCGTGCTCCTCCTTTCTTTGAAGGATATAATCCTTAATAATCACTACGAGGATCATCATGGCAAGGCCTGAAACCATAGCCGAGACGAGAAAGATAGGAGGCATAATGGCCGTGTTCCATAAGACCCTCGCCTTTCCCAGGGCAAGGATAAATCCTGTGTAACCATGGACCAGAAGGGCTAATGGAATCCCGATCAGGCCGAATATCTTAGTCCTTTTGAGGTCTCCTTTGAACATGAAATATCCATAGATGATACAGTTCATCGGATAGAGGGTTAGGAGAAAAGTTCCCCAAGTGATCGGAGAGGTAATTCTCAGATAGAGAATCAGATGCCAGAATCTCATAGGCTGTTCAAGGTCAACGAGTAAGATCAAGGGGGCGATTACCAAAAGAAGGGTTGCCAGCACCACCCCTATCTTCCCCAAGGGCTTGAATCTTATCATTCCAAATCCGTAAGCAAAGGTGGAGATGATAAAAGATCCAGCACTTAACCCCGTCAGATAGAAGTAGAGAGCGATCAGGATCCCGAGGGGCATTTCATGCTCGATATTGTAGATGATATTTACATCCATTCCTTCCTCCCGGCGAAAGGATCCATGGCATCCGCATCCGCAGCAATATAATAGACTTGTGGGTACGTCCCCATCTCCGGCTTCAGTGTCTGAAATGGATGCCTGGAAAGGAGTTTCGTCACTTCATCTTCGGGATTGTTGAGATCTCCGAATATTCTTGCCTTGGCAGGACAGACCTCAACACAGGCAGGCTCTAAACCTGCATAGACCCGGTGATGGCAGAAGTAGCACTTCTGGACGATAGGGATGAGGGGATTGATATATCTGGCATTGTACGGGCAGGAGGCAAGACAATATTTACAACCGACACATCGATGTTCATCGATGATAATGATTCCATCTTCCTGCTTCCAGGTGGCCTGGACCGGACAATTGATGACACAGGGCGGGTGGTCGCATTGATTGCAGAGGGAAGGGAGGAAGTGACGTGTGATATTTGGATACCTCCCTTTCTCAATAATCTTCACCCAGGAGCGAAATACACCTAAGGGAACACGGTTTTCAGCCTTACAGGCAACCGAGCAGCTATGGCAGCCGATGCACCGCCGGAGATCGATGGCCATCGCATATCTTTTCTTGTTCATTCCATTTTTCTTCATATCGATTCGGCCACAAGTTTATTTTTTAAAATAGATTTTGTCTATCGGTGAATCCACCTATATTTTAAAAAAAAAGACCCTATTTTTAAGGGGTGATTTACTTAAAAAGGCATCAGGTAAAAGAGAGAATTTGTAGCGCCCTCATTTAATGGGGGCGCAGCATCCGTCGGCAATACCTGCCTGCCGGCAGGCAGGAATGCCGCCGCTACATAATCTGTTATGTGGGAAAGAGAAGAAGGGTGACAACTCAGGATTGATTGACTTTGGAGGTTTGAAAGCCTATTTTAACACTCTGCGCTATGTTTTATATGCTCTTCGCTATGCGTCTTTTAATATCAGAGTTTGGTGAGCCCCATTCGGATTGCGTATTTGACGAGCCCCACCTTATCATGGATATTCAATTTCTCCATGATGTGCGTTTTGTGGGATTCTACCGTTTTTTTGCTGATGCAGAGAAGTGAGGCGATCTGGGGTACGGAATGTCCTTCTCCGATTAGTTGCAAAATCTCTCTCTCCCTGTCGGAGAGTAGACGGACAATTCCTCCTTCCTCACCAATTTCTGCTTTCCGAATATATTCGTCGATCACCTTTCTCGAAATGGACGGGCTGAGATAGGAATCCCCTTGGGTGACGGCCCGGATTGCCGAGGTGAGATCGGTCATCGCCGAATCTTTGATCAGGTAGCCCGAAGCGCCTGCCTTTAGGATTTGAAAGATCCATTCTTCGTTGTCATACATCGTGAGGACTAACACCTTCATGTGGGGAAAGAGTTTCTTGATTTTACGGGTGGCTTCCAGCCCGTTTAGATTTCGCATTGCAATATCCATGAGGACGACATCCGGGATGATTTTTTTTGCCATTTCAATGGCTTCAACACCGTCCGAGGCCTCTCCGACTACTTCCATATCGGGTTCGGCCCTGAGCAGAGCAATGAGTCCCTGACGGACAATGGTGTGGTCTTCAGCTAATAGAACCCGTATCTTTTTCATCGTCACCGCTTCTTTTTTGATAGGGAACCTCGATGTGGATATGAGTTCCAAATCCTGGCCTCGATTGGAAATCGATATGTCCCCCAAGGAGGGAAACCCTCTCCTGCATCCCAATGATGCCAAACCCCCTTTCTGGGGATTCCGGATGGAGCACCTTGTGCAAATCGAATCCCTTGCCATTATCCACAATGGAGGCACTGATCATCGAATCCCTTCGTTCAAGGGAGATTTCAATCCGATTGGCTGCCGAATGTTTGGCAATATTGTTCAATGCTTCCTGGATGATACGGTAAAATGCGGTTTCAATTTGTGGAGGAAGCTTCTCCTCAAACCCGATCGCCTTAAAGTCAGAGTAAATGTTTAATCGACTGGAAAAATTCTGGATGTACCATCTCAGCGTGGGAATCAAGCCGAGATCATCCAGCATGGTTGGCCTGAGGTCCATCGATAATTGACGCATGGCCGTGAGGGTCTGATTTGATAAGGACTTAGCCTCCACCAACCTTCCCCGGGCAAAGGAGAAATTTTGGGGAAGTTCTTTGTCGATCATATCCAGATTGAATTTAATGGCTGTGAGGGCTTGGCCGATCTCGTCGTGCAGTTCCCTTGAAATTCGTTTCCGTTCATTTTCCTGGGCCTCGATGATCTGGGAGAGATATTTTCGTTCCAGCCTCATCTTTTCCATCAGCGCCTTGGCCATCAGATTGAAAGAGTCTGCCAGGGTCTTGATCTCATCGTCGCTTTTGAAGTTGATGGTTCTTTTGAAATCCCCCCGGCCGAAGAGGGAGGCCGCTTCCACGAAATATTGAATTTTTTTAACCACTAATTGATTGAGGGTGATGCCGATAGCCAGGGTAGAAATCCCAATGGCAAAGAGCAGAAGGAGGAGGTTTTCCTTCACCTCTGCCCGGAGTTGTCTTTCGATATTATTCAGGGTGAAATCGGTGACGAGGACTCCGGTGATCTTCTCATTAGAGTTATGGCAGGTGAAACATTCCTTCCGATTGTAAATAGGATTAACGTTTCGAAAGATTTTTTCTCCTCCGAAGGAGGAGTAGATAACGGTCTTATTCAGCGCTTCCGTCGTTCGGCTGTGACACACCTGACAGGTGGGATCATGGATGTCGATGATTCTCCCTACCTCTTTATCGTTGGTAGAGATGATAATCCGGCCAACCCGGTTGAGGATAAAGATGTTCTTGACATCCGGGTAGTTATGCGCCACCTCCAGGATATATTCCATTTCATTCTTATTCTTGGATAGCATCGAACTTTTTAATACATCCTTCACCATCTGAGTCAGATGAGGGCTGATGTTCTCCTGGAGATTAAGGATCATCTTCTCACGATGGTGAAAATATTGGACAATGAAAAGAATGGTCATGGTGAAGGTGAGCAGGCCGGCCAGTCCAGCGATAATTTTAAAACGAAGGCCTTTATAAAACTTTATCTGTCTCATCGGCTGTTCAGGGAAAGGAAACCCGTTTTATAGAGCTGAGTCCCGGCGTTAAATCCAAGAGAAAGAGATGGATCTCAGGATCGAGTTCTTCGAGTATTCTATTCTGATTTGAGAAAAAATCAATAATAATTTCTCTTTTTCTCCATTCATCACCCCCCCGAAAATGTGTAAAAATGGTCTTGAAGTTTATTCTTCCTTGCCCTCACCTCTCCAATGCCAGGTTAAAAACTCAATAAAATTTGAATAATCGACCCATTTAGGCTAAAATTTCTAAAACTTCATAAGGAGAGAAACTGAAGATGAAAAAAGAGACAGCGATTCTTTACATTGTCATTGCCCTTCTGGTGGGCTTCATCGCCGGTGCGACCGTGGCGATCCTGAAGGGAACAAAAGATACCCCTAAGACAGCCATGGTTCAAAAGTCTCAGATGGCTCCCGCCCCACCTCCGGGTCCTGACCCTGCGGAGGTTGCTCTGAAGGTTCAAACCCTGAAGGATATAGTCAAAAAAGACCCTAAAAACCTCCCTGCCCTGGTGGAACTTGGAAACCTCTACTTCGATGCCGGACAGCCGAAAGAGGCGATCGAGGTTTACAGCCAGTATCTCGCCCTCAAACCGGATAACCCGGATGTAAGGACGGATATAGGAATTATGTACAGGGCCTCAGGAGACTTAGATCGGGCGATTGAGGAGTTTAAAAAGGCGGTCCAAAGCGATCCCAAACACGTCAACAGCCGATACAATATAGGCATTGTGCTTCTCCATGATAAAAACGACATCCAGGGGGCTATCAAGGCCTGGGAGGAATATCTGAAAGTGGACACGAGTAGCGAAAGGGCCCAACGGGTAAAAGCCCAGATCGAGAGAATGAAGAAGATGGGAAAAGAAGTGTCTAAAGTTTCAAAGTGAACTAAAGTGACTAAAGTTATGAGTGACTTAAGTTGCAAGTGTCTAAAGTGATTTATGAAGAAAGAAGAAGAACTCGAAGAAGCAAGGGAACTCTTTAAGGAAGGCCTGAAAAAGATTTTCAAGGCAACCAAGAAAGTCTCGGAGAAAGTTGTCGAAGGTTTCCGGGAAGGCTACGCCAAAGACATCACCAAAAAAGACGAATAAAAATTCTCCCCATCACCCTATCCCCCAATCTCCCCATTCTATTTCATCACTCCCACCTGAACATTCCTGAATCGCGCCGGCGAAGCGCCGTGTCCCACATGGGCTACCTGTCCCGGCTCCCCTTTACCGCAATTGGGTGTTCCCCACATTTGGTAGTGGTCCTTATTGGCAATGGCATCGCAGGAGCTCCAGAATTGAGGAGTAATTCCTGTGTAGGTTGGATTCTTTATCATCTCTCCGATTTTTCCGTTCTTAATCTCCCATCCGATCTCCGTGCCGAACTGAAAATTGATCCTTTTATCATCGATTGACCAGCTCCGATTCGTACTTAAGAAAACCCCCTCTTCCGTATCGGAGATCATATCTTCCAATGTCCATTCCCCGGGATCCAGGTTGATGTTCGTCATCCGTATAAGGGGAATTCGATTCCAGCCGTCCGCCCTCATCGTTCCGTTGCTCTCATTGCCGAGAACATGGGCCGTCTCTCTTGAGGTCAGGAGGTTGACCAGAATCCCCTGCGAGATGATGGGAACCTTCTGGGCCTGGATTCCCTCATCATCGTAGCCGAAAGTCCCCAATCCTCCAGGATAGGTTGCATCAGCCACGACATTGACGATCTCCGCACCATATTTAAATTGTCCGACCATCTCCGGTCTTACAAAACTGGTCCCTGCATAACTTGCCTCTGTTCCGAGAACCCGATCGAGCTCAATGGGATGGCCGATCGATTCATGAATCTGAAGGGCCAACTGGGAATTGTCGAGTATCAGGGTGGTGGCTTTTGATGGGCAGGGTTTTGCGTAAAGAAGTTGCACAGCCTCCTCCGCAATCCTCTCTGCATGATCCTTAAGCGCTAACGCCTCAATCCATTCATATCCCTTTGTGGCAAAATTTCCCCTGAAGGAGTTGGGATAAGAACGGACCTGGATCTCTCCCCCGTCAATCGCAGTGGCTGAAATGCCCGCCCCGCACTCCACAATCTCCTGCTCAATATAGGAACCTTCTGTAGAGGCAAAGGTCTTCTCTGTTTTATAAGATCCCATAAAGGCCTCTGAGATCTTCACATTCCTATTTTTCCTCATAATCTCGTCAGAGGCCAGGAGAAGATTCAGTTTTTTTTCAGGGGGAACTTTAAAGGGATCGATAGAAATGGGAGTTCTGTATTGATCCACCCTTTGTAAGGCAGATGGGTAGAGAACCTCGCTGCCTTTAGCTTTTAAACTTGCCCTAGCAATCTTTAATGCCTTTGCAAAAACAGTCTCCATCTCCGTTTTCGTCATTTTAGAGCTGGAGGCAAATCCCCAGGCTCCCTGGAAGAGGACCCTGATCCCGAATCCAGAATCCTCATCATAGGTGAAGGCCTCCACATTTCCATTCTTCACCCCGATCTCTTCGGTCCGGCGATGGACGATCCGGATGTCCGCATAATCCACTCGTTTCAGCTTCGCCAAGTCAAGAATGTTCTCAATAAGTTCCTTCATCTCTTGCCTATTTAAAGAGTACATGAAGTGAGTGAGCTAAAGTTACAACTTTAGGCACTTTAAACTTTAGTCACTTATAACGCCGAGACTCCCGAAAAATTAAATCCATCCACCTTGATAGCAGGGGCCACTACTCCGGTGATAAAACGCCTCGAGTAGACCGTCCCTTCGGAGCAGGTCCTTCGGTCTTTTGAGATAGCGCTTACGCGAGAGAGAGCCCTGAGGACTGATTCTGTAAACCTCAGATTTTTAATCGGCCCCTTGATCTCGCCCTCTTCAATCAAAAAGGTCCCATCACGGGTCATCCCGGTCAAAACCGTCTTCATCGGTTCGACCACATTGGTGTAGTGAAAACGGGTGACATAGATCCCTTTTCGAACAGACCTGACCATCTCCTCAAGGGAAGATTCTCCCCCCTTCATAAATAAATTGATCGGGATAGGCCCTTCCGAATTGGGAGCAATAAGACCATGGCCGGTGGAATCTTTTCCCTCCCTTCCTCCGGTGAAGGAGTCATAGGTCACCTCTTTTACCACTCCCTCTTCAAAGAAGATCGCTCTCCGTTTTGGAACTCCTTCAAAATCGAAAGGAATCTGCAATCCTTCAGCGTCAAGGCCATCATCATAGATCGTCACCCTTGAATCCACCAGCTTCTTGCCAAACTCATTGCAGAAGAAGCTTCTTCCTTCCTGAACGGCCAGCGCATGAAACCCCAGATAGCCAAGAAAGGAGAGGAGTTCGCTCACTGCATAGGGCTCCAAGATCACTTCATACTCTCCGGGTTCGATCTGAGCCAGCACTCCTCTCGACGCCTTTTGAATCGCCTCTCTAACAAGAGAAACGATATCGAGCTGGTCCGGATCCCTCGACACAAAACCGGCGTAACCTGAGCCTCCATCGTTCTCAACGATCAGATGAAAGACGAGATCTGAATATCTCTGATAGGCCTCTACTCCCAGAGAGTTGACCACCGCCACCTCAACCTCTCCATTTGAAAAGGAACCTGAAGCCTGCAGATCCTTTCCCCTCACCATTTTGAAGAGATCATTGATCACCTTTACCTTTCGATTCGGAGTGAGAGATTTGATATTCTCGTGAAAGGTGTTGATCTCCGGAATGGATTGGGGGGTTGGTAGGGAGACAAAGTCCTCATTGGGATGCTGGACTTCTGTAATGGAGATTGCATTTCTCAGTAAATCCCTCAATGAAGATCGGTTGAGTTGGTTAGTGGTTAGGACAACAATCCGTTTGTCTTTTACAACCCTGAGGATCAATGTCCTGTTCTTCTCTGCCACATGTTGATGGACCGATGATTTGGCAAAACGGGTGAGAGAGGAATCCTCCGTCAGGAGGAGAGCCTCAGTTTGATCAGCAGGGGATTCCTGAACCACATCTTTTAATAAGCGGAGGCAAACTTCTCTTCCGGTCATTCTTGCAGCCCTCGCCTTCTCCTAAGTGAACTAAAGTTTCAAGTGCCTAAAATGCCTAAAGTTGAAATTCCAAAAACTTTAGACCACTTTAGTCACTTTAGTTCACTTTAGCTCACTTTGAAACTTAGTTTAGCTCACTTTCTTCCTGTAATCCGCCACAGCAGCTTTGATCGCCATCTCCGCAAGAATGGAGCAGTGGACTTTTGAGGGTGGAAGTCCACCTAATTCTTTAACGATATCCTCATCCGAAATCTTAAGGGCTTCTTCAATCGTCTTTCCCTTGATCATCTCCGTTGCAAGGCTGGATGAGGCGATGGCCGCACCGCATCCAAAGGTGAGAAATTTGATATCGACGATCCGGTCCGACTCAACTTTGATGAAGAGCCGCATCGTATCCCCGCAGACAGGATTCTGAGCTTCTCCCATTCCATCGGGATTATCCATCTCGCCCATATTCCGTGGATGGTTGAAATGGTCCATGACGATGGGACTATAAATACTGGATCGCTCATCCATGCTTCACAAATTCCTAAAAAGTAGCGTCGGCATTCATTGCCGACGAAATGCTTTGAATTCGCCCTCAGTAAATGAGGGCGCTACATTAACTTGTTCTACGTGTCTTGTTTTTCAATCCGAAATCCGAATTCCGCAATCCGCATTTATAGAACTCTTTTCGCAAACTCCCTCCCAAACTCAATGCCTTTTTTAATCTCTTCCGGGTCAGGAATATATTGAACGGAAAGTTCCTTCTCCCAGATGTCGAACTTCTCCTGTTCGAGACTTCTTCTCATCTCTTTAACCGCCCCCCCTCCCCATCCATACGATCCGAAGAGGCCAAAGAATTTTCCCCTCGGTCTCAGACCCCTCATATAGGTCAGGAAATCTCCCATGGTGGGAAACATCCCGTTATTCAAAGTCGGAGAACCCAGCAAGACTCCCTTAGCTTCGAGCATCTCTTCGATAATATCACTGCGATGATTTGATCGAAGATGGAGTAGCTTTACCTCTGCCCCCTCCTCTATCAGGCCTTTCAATATAGCCTTTGCTAATGCCTCGGTGCTTCCCCACATCGTATCATACACGACGAGGACTTTCTTGCCCGCTTTTCCCTGGCTCCATTCCACATAGGCCTGAATAATCCGGCCGGGATCCTTTCTCCAGATGAGACCATGACTGGGCCCGATCATATCGATGGGAATACCCATCTTCACAACCTCGTCTATTTTTTTGAGGATAAGGGGAGCCAGAGGCCAGAGGATGTTGGCATAATATTTTGCCGCATGTTTCATCACCTCGTCCCCCACCTCATCATCGAATCTCTGGCAGGAAGCGATATGCTGGCCGAAGGCATCATTGGGCAACAGAACTCGATCCTCCTTCACATAGGTGAACATGCTATCCGGCCAGTGAAGCATCGGGGCTTCCACAAAGGCAAGGGTTCGGCGGCCGATGGAGAGAGTTTCTCCTGTCTTCACTACCTTAAAATTCATTGGCCTCTTATAATGTTTCTCCAGCCCCTTTTGCCCTCTCTCTGAAGTGATCACCACCGGATTCCCGATTCGTTCTAGAATCTGAGGAAGCGAACCGGAGTGATCCATCTCCACATGATTCGATACGATGATGTCGATCTTCGACGGATCGATAATCTCCGAAATCCGTCCCAGCATCTCCAGGTAGAACGGAGCTTTCACGGTATCCACAAGAACATTCTTCTCATCCAGAATCAGATAGGCATTATAAGTGGTCCCGAATGGAGTTGAATAGCCATGAAAGTCTCTTCCATTCCAGTCAATCGCCCCAACCCAGTAAATCCCTTTCTTTAGCTCCACGATCTCCATAACTGGCCTCCACCATTCCCGTAAGTGAGTTTTCAATTAACCATAAAGAATTCCCTTCTAAAAATCAACAAACCCGAGAAAAAAATTCCATCAATCGATAAAATTGATGGAATCGATAAAGAGAGCTCGATGATTTATTTATTTCTTTGAGACAACCTCAAAAGAATCCAAAATCTTCTTCATGTCCTCCCGGTCCTTACTCCCTTCCTTCTCCAATATGACATAGAGAATAAAGAGCTGATAGGGCTCTGTAAATCCGTAAATCCAGCCCTGCTCTCTCTTTACCCCCTTAATGGTATAGGTCGCATATTTCTTAGCCGCGAACTGAACACCTTTTAGAACAATGGGCTCTGTTGGACCAACCACGACCTCGACTCCTTTGCCGTGCTCCTCTTCAAGTTCCTGTATAAAACTTCCCATGGCCGCTGTGGTAAACCCTTCGATCAACTCCTGGCTAAATTTTGCATATCGCCCTGCCGGTGTTATATCGATCTGGATGTTTGACTGAGTGGAAGGATTGAAGACAAAAACTTCCGACTCCTCCAACCCCGGTTTTTCGTAGCCCAATTCCAACATAAAAGATGGAAATTCTGTGGCTATCTTCCAATGGGAAAGGGCAGAAACTTTAAACGGGAACCGGATGCCTGAAAATTGATTTCCTTCAATCTTCCCGACAGGGAGGCTGAGGTCCTCTTTGATGACCTCACGAACAGGAATCCCAGCGCATCCCGAAAGAACAAAAATGAGTAGAAAAATAAAAAATAGTCTTCTTTTCATTGTCTTTTTTACCTCCTTTGGAGATTTAAATAGCAATATCCATACCATAAGTCTCACCATCTGTATTGATTCATTAACTATTCGAATTAATAATGGGATTTTAAATTCCAAAAAGCAAAAAAATTTCCGTTCTTCAAATATTTATTCCCGGAAAATGATATTTTGTTTAAAAATTGACAAACATAAACAGGGGATCAGAAATAGATTCGTTAAATCTATAATAATTTCAGCCAATTTCTAAATTGTCTATTTTATGACCCACATGTATCAAATATAATCGATAATCCAAATTGGCAATGGGATTTGACTGCTAAAAATTCAAATGATAATGTGGATTGAGGAGGGTGGGGGATGAAATCAGATCAGAAGCGATGGGATGAAAGGTTTAAGGGAGGGCGATTTGCCTTTGGCAAAGAACCTAACCCTTTTCTAAAAAAACATATCTGCCTTCTCCCAAAAGGGAAAGCTCTCGATATTGCAACAGGCGAAGGAAGAAATGCAGTTTTTCTGGCTCAACATGGATTTGATGTGGATGCCGTGGATATATCCGAGGTCGGCTTAAAGAAAGCTCAAAAATTGGCCGGAGAGATCGGAGTAAAAATCAATACCATTTACGCAGACCTTAACACATATCAAATTGAAAAAGAGAAATATGACCTCATCGCAAACTTCTACTTTCTCAGAAGAGGTTTCATCCCGAAGATAAAAAAGGGGCTTAAAAAAGGTTGCAGGGTGATCTTTGAAACCTATACTCTTGAGCAGAAGAACGTCGGAACCGAAGGCCCTAAAGATCCAAAATACTTCTTAAAACCAAACGAACTGCTCCGACTCTTCAAAGACTTCCGGATCCTATTCTACCGCGAGGGAATTTTTAAGGAAGGTGGAAGAAGAAAAGCAGTTGCCAGCTTGATTGCTGAAAAGTGACTAAACAGAAGTGACTAAAGTTATAAGTGCCTAAAGTGACTAAAGTTTAGAAGAAAGAAAACAAAGAACCTTCTAATGTTGAATTCCGAATTCCAATTTCTGATTTTTTATTTCGTATTCCGCAATCCGCATTCCGCAATTGATTTGCTCCCCTGACCCCTTCAAAACACAAGCCCCAACCCCCAGTAGATTGCCATTCCCAGGATGACTGATCCCCAGAGGCTCTTCACTTTCCAGGCAAAGATAAAAACAGGGATGGCAGAAAGAAGGTAATGAGGCTGAATTCCCATACTCCCTTCTTCATTGAAGAAGAGGATGGGAAAGACAATGGCGCTTAAAATGGAGATGGGAAAATACTCCAATCCCTTTTTAACCCTTTCTGGAAGGGTCCATCGGGTTAAAAACGCCATGGGGAAAAACCGGGGAAGGAAGGTGACCATTGCCATTCCTAAGATGAGTATAAGGATCTCATGTCTCATTCTTTGTCATCCCTATTCCTTCAACTTTGAACTGATATATATTCCTATTCCCGAAGCAAGAAGGGCGGTCAGGATGATATACCAGTTTCCAGGCAATGCCCATTTGAAAAAGAGTGAGAATATTCCGGCTACCAACATGATATAAAAGTGATGAACCTTCCTGACCTGGAGGAGAAGGAGGCAGATAAAAAGGGCTGGCAGAGCAAAAGGAATGCCATACGATTTGTGATCGATCAGTCCTCCGAATAGGGCTCCTCCCACCGAACCCATTATCCATGCGATGTGAGAGGTAACCTGAAGCCCGAAGAGATATCCCGGCCGATTCTCAATCTTTGAGGTATTCGACATCGCCATGGCAAAGGACTCATCGGTCAACTGTGCGGAGAGGAGGCCAAGGGTTTGAATTCGATTTCCGTTGAAATAAAGGGAGAGGGTTGAACTCATGAGGAGATGTCTGAGGTTAATAAGAAAAGTCGTAAGGACAATTGGAAACCAGACCATTCCTTTTGAGATCATCTCTACGGCAATGAACTGACTCGCACCAGCATAGACGAGAAGGCTCATCGAACCTGCTTCGAATGTAGTGAGCCCTGCGTTCCGCGCTAAAACGCCGAAGGCCATCCCCACTGGAAGGTATCCGAAAACAATGGGAAGTGCGGCTCTGGCTCCTTCTTTGAATCCTCTGCTATCCATCTCATTCCATTTTCGATTTAGATTTTAGATTTTAAATCTGCTATCTGAAATCTACAACCTAAAATCATTCTTAGAAGTTTTCCTTAGTGCGGTTAAAATAACCCAATTGGAGAGAGGGAAATTCTTTTTTGAGGATTTCAATCATCTTAGAAATCCCTACTCCCTCCCCTTTTCCCATTGCCTGAAGATAGAGGTCAGGATCAATGTTCAGATTCCGCATCTGGATGAGATCAAGATTCGTCTTTTTGATTAATCCGACCAGCCCTTCTATCTCTCTTTCCCTGTCCGTAAAGCCCGGAAAGACGAGAAGATTGATAGAAGTATAGATCCCCTTCTCTTTTGCAAGAATCAGGGACTTCACCACTTTTCCAAAAGTATATCCCTTCGGTTTGTGGTAACGGTTATAATATTTCGGATGAGGACTGTTGAGGGTCACACGAAGACTATTGAGTCCTGCATCGCAGAGTTTTGCCACCCGATCTGGAAAGCTTCCATTGGTGTTGAGGTTAATTGTTCCCCGGTCTGTCCTCTCCCTAAGTTCACGGATCGACCTCTCCAGAAGTTGCCACTGCATCAATGGTTCTCCTTCGCAACCCTGACCGAAGCTGACAATCGCATCCTCTGCTTCTTTCAGATGGGGTAAGGCAACTCCCACGACTTCTTCCCGGGTCGGCACGAAGCCAATCCTCTCCATCGAGGCCGGACAGCATTCTGAGGGTTGAAGTGAAATACACCCTATGCAGGCTGCATTACATGACGGAGAGGTGGGTAAAGGACATTCCCACCTCCGGAAGAAGACATTCTTCGCTGCAAAGCAATGATACTCCAGGGCGCACCGGGCAAGCTGTCGAAGGAGCCGGTTCCGGGAGTTTGCCTTCAGTGAGATTTCAACCTTTCTTTTTAAAAGGCGATCATCCCCAAAATATTTGGGATCCCAGTGCGGATTGGGGTCGATGAGCAGGCCCGGAGCACAGAATTTTCCGCCTCTCCAACCCACACAACTGTATGCCCACAGGGGAAGCGTAGGAGTTCCTGTTCTCATCTGGGCGGCTGGAAGGAGTGTGCGGATATATCCGGGCGGAAGAAAAGCAGCAACAGCGGTGCATTCAATTTCTTCCTTTCCGATCCTCATCTTCTCTGATAAGGTAAAAGCCCCTCTTTCCTCATCCCATCCAACAGGTTTTCTCCCGGGAAGGGTGAAAAGCTGGCTTCCTCTGGGGAGAGGAACCAATTCCGAGGGGTCGGGAACGATCAATCGATCTCCGGATCGGCCAGACAATTTCAGGTGGGGATGATCGAAGATTTTCCCATTGGGACCGGAAAAGATAAGACTGGGGTATGTAAACTTTGTCACATTAAACCAGGATTGGCAGGTGAGGAGCTAAAGGATCAGGTGGGAAACTTCCGCTCACCTTTCGATTTTCTCAACGAACTTCTCACATTCTTTCTCTTCAAAGCCGCCTTCAACCGATTCGTTTTACCTCTCTTCTTCATTGTTAACTTCCCTCCGTTTTTAGAATGTGGAGAGTGGTAAGTCGAGTGTGGTTTCTTCTTTTCTGATACCCCCTACCACTTTCCACCTCCCACCCTCTATCTTTACCCCGTTAGAAATGTAACCCCGCTGCTCTGCAGCGGGGTTACATTTCAGATTAATTCCGGCCGGGTTTAATGCCCCGCTGGAATTTCTAACGGGGTTTACTTGACCAGCCAGATTCCTGACACAATTAAGGCTGTCCCGATTACTCTCGAAACGCTCACCCCTTCATTGAGGATCAGAACACTTAGAAGGGCGGTGATCAACGGATAACAGGCGGCAATGGGAACAATTTTGGAAGTGGCTTCCATTTTTAGTGCCATATAGTAAGTCCACATCCCGAGAAGACCCGCCATCATACCGCTTGCACCGAAGAGCAGGATGCTCTTCCCATCCAGTGAAACCAATGTTCTGCCCTTACCCAGAAGAAAGGTGAGGATCAAAAGGCTTATGGTCACGATTGTGCTCCGAACGGTAACCCCCACCAGAGGGTCGACCTTTGCCAGGCCAATCTTTTCAAGGATGGGCGTCACACCCCATAATAGAGCAGTAATCGTTAATAAAAGGACAACCACTTCCCTCTCCCTAATTCCATTTGTCCCCAATCAATATGATTGGAAAGATTGATTCCTGACCGCTTTGAGGGCCTCTACTATCGAATAGGGAAGTTTCATCTCCCCTCTTCCTACTCCGACATCTAAACTTTCTTTATCAACTCCATGGTAGTCCGTACCTCCGGTCAGGATGAGACCAAGTTTTTCAGCCAAAGCCTTATACTTAGCGATTTCTGAGGAAGAATGTTCCGGATAATAGACCTCTATCCCCTTCAGGCCCTCTTTGAGAAGGCTTAGGATGAGGTTTTCCATCTCTAAGGATCCATTCAAACCAAGGGTGTTGGGATGACCGAGCACAGCCACCCCACTGGCTTCATTGATAAAATGAATGGCTTCTCTCGGTGTCAATCTAAGTTTATCAACATAGGCGGGAGCCCCCTTCTTCAGATACCGGTCGAAAGCCTCTTGAAAATTTCTGACATATCCTTTTTCAATAAGGACCTGGGCGAAATGGGGTCGTCCCACCTGTCCTCCCCCGGAAGCTCTGACCACCTCTTCATAGGTAATGTTAACCCCCAGCCGATTGAGCTTCTCCACCATCCTGGGGTTTCGCTCTTCTCTTGCTCTCTGGAGATACTTCAACCTCTCGCTTAGAGGGGGGTGGTGAATGTCGATAAAATAACCAAGGAGATGCATGGAACCGGGTGAATGTACCGCACTAATCTCAATGCCCGGTATCACTTCAAGCCCGATCCTATCCCCTTCTGCCAAACCCTCCTCCAGGCCCCCGATCGTATCGTGATCGGTAATGGAAATGGCTTGAAGCCCTTTGGATTTTGCATATCTGACTATCTCGGAAGGGCTCTTAACCCCGTCCGAGGCGGTGGTATGGAGATGAAGATCAACACATCCCATCTATAAATCCTTCCTTTATCCGCCTCTTTGTCGCTAACCCCCTCATTTGGGTTTTAAAAGGGGGAATTGAAAACTTTTTCGATTTCAGGTTCAACTTTATATAAAAGAAGGCCTTCTCAAAGTCAACCCTTGGGATAATCAAGATCGGTCCGATTTCCCACACCCTTTCCTTCTTTTTAAGAGAAAATTTCATAACAAATCCTATCTGAAATTAGTGGATTTCCGTCGCCAATACGTAACAGATTGATATAATTGGATAATTTTATAGATAAATAATTCTTGACAAATGGGGAAGATTTGAATATATTAAAATAAAAAGGATGAATCACCTGAACAGGGTGATGATGATATAAGGAAAGCCATGCAATAGCATAATACCCTATAAATTTAAAGAAAATTGGCCGGGTGGTTCACCCTTTCCATATAATTAAGATTGGAAGGGGTTTTTTATTATAATAAGAAAGGAGTTTGATTCAAGTGAAACAGGGCAGGACAAATGGGAAAAAGAGAGAGGAGCCAACCCTGTCGGTACGACTCGCAACCGAAGAAACATCGTCTCCGTCCGTTATCGATGAGACAGCATCCTCCATGCCTTCCATTGATTCCCCCAATTACAGTGCGGGCGAATTGGATGAAGCGACTCTTGAAGAGTTTGAACTTCAGGCGGGAGAAGAGGTCGTTGTTGAGGAACAGGAGGAGGTTCAATCCGACCAGAGTTCCCAGGATGAACCTTACTTTTTCCCTCATGATATCACCCTCGAATATCTGAAAAGCCTTGAAAAGATCTCTCTTCTGACACCCGAACAAGAGGTGGACCTCGCCAAGAGGATTAAGGAAGGGGAGGAGCAAGTAAAAGACCTTGAGATTAAGACCAACCGTCTGAAGGCACAGCTTTCTTCATCTTCTGTCCCAAGGAACGGAAAGAAACGGGTTAATGAACATTCCCGGCAGGGCCAGAAGGCCAAAGAGAAGAACGGGAAAAAATTGAAATTTACTCTTTCCGAAAAAAGGGAGAAGGGTCGAAAGTATAGGGAGATGTTAACCCGGCATCAGCGAGCCATTCTCGATACCCAGCAGGCGAAGAATGCGCTGATCCAGGCCAACCTCCGTCTGGTGGTCAGCATCGCAAAACGGTATGCCAACCGGGGCCTCTCTTTCCTCGACCTCATCCAGGAAGGAAACCTTGGCCTTATGCAGGCCATGGCCAAATTCGATTATACGAAGGGGTATAAATTCAGCACCTATGCCTCCTGGTGGATAAGGGCAGCCATTCTGAGGGCCTTTGCGGAGAAATCAAGAACGATCCGTATCCCGAACTACCTCTTTGAGATCAAAGGAAAGATGATGAAATCCTTTAAAGATCAGGTGAAGAGGCTGGGCCGGGAACCCACTTCCCAGGAGCTGTCAAAAGACAGTGGCATTCCACTCAATGATGTGGAAAAGATCCTCAATCTCATCGAGGAACCGATCTCCCTCGATTTGCCCATCGGTGAAGAGGATAGCACGCTCGAAGACCTCATCCCCGATGAAAAAAGCCTCTCTCCTTCTGATTCTCTCCTGGAGAAGGATCTGGTCCACCAGATCGGCAAGCTTTTATCCGGGCTTTCACCGAGAGAGGAGAAGATTCTCAGGCTTCGTTTCGGAATCGGAGAAGACGGCGAATGCACCCTCGAAGAGATCGGAAGGCAGTTTGGTCTCAGCCGTGAGAGGATCAGGCAGATCGAAGCCAAAGCCCTTGAGCGATTGCGGGATCCCGGTCGCTATAGGGAGATCAAAGAATATTTTGACTGATAATGGATGAGGGGCATCCCGCATATGGGGGATGCCCCTTTTTTTTGGGTGGGGGACTAATCTTCTATTTGAATGGCCTCTACCGGACAGTTCTCGGCAGCCTCCCGGCAGGATTCGACCACATCCTTTGGAACCTCATTGATTTTTACATGGGCTTTGTCATCCACCATTTCAAACACCTCAGGGCAAGTATCAACGCAGACCTCACAACCGATACAGGTCTCTTCATCCACCGTTACCTTCATTCCTCATCCTCCTTTCCATTTTAAACTTAATTCCTCATGGCCTTCCTCTGAAGCCATGAAAATGGTCCTTGATTTTGGGCAAAGGTTAAGGTTAGGAAACCGGTTTGGGCAAAGTCAAAGGGTTAAAGACCAATGACCTAACCCAACCTCTAAACCGGCGTCTTCACCCTAACCCTTACCAAAGACTTATTTTCTAAGTATTCATCATCGTCTTCTTGGTTCAGCCTTGTTTCCTAAATTTATAGTAGAGGTATCCCAGGATGGACCCCATGCCGATCAGCATGAGAATCGAGATGATCGTCTCCAATGAATCTAAATGACCGGCAACCTTTTCATAAGTTGCGCCGGCCCACCAGCCTACAAAACCGAGAAAAAGACACCGGAAGATCGAACCTAAAAAGGTATAGAGGGTAAAGGGCCTTATGGGAATACGGAAGAGGCCGGAAAAGATGGAGACCAGAGAGATGGGAAAGACAGGAATGGCGCGTGCAAGAAAGAGGCTCCATGCCTCTTTCTTTCCCTGAAATCGCTTCTCCAATCTTTCTATCTGATTCCAATCCACATCTAAAAAACGCTGAAAACGAATCACCAAAGCCTTTCCCCCATAATAACTGATGGTATATCCGATATAGGAACCTAAGGTCGAAGCGATCGTGCCGGGAAGGACGATGAGCCATAGAATTTGAAGAAAAGCATTCAGAATGGAAAGCTCAGGGGAAATGAGGATGGCCCCTGCGCCCATAATGATCATTGGGGAAGGGATCGGGACAATCACCTGTTCGATCATCACGCCGATGAAGACCGAGAGCTGGCCATGGGCCCTCATCAGCTCTAAAATCCATTGCGTAATCTCCGAGATCAAAAGGACCTCCTCATTTTTTTACCCCGTTAGAAATAATGCCCCGCTGGAATTTCTAACGGGGTTTACTTCATAACCCCAGACGAATATTCCGTCAAGCCTGAAACTGTTTAACCAAATCAAGCACAAAATCGTATCACGGAGATGGGCAAGCCGTTCGGAAAGGTTTCGTGGCGCACCTTCCGGAGTATTGGCACCGGCCTTCATCCTGATCGATGGGGCTGGCTCAGATGAAATCGCCCGCTTCTCATTCCATCCAAAAACCGCCATTCGAAACCTTGGAGAGCGGCTTGCCCATCTCCGACTCCGCGGGAACCTCTATCTGGCTAAATGGTTACGAAATTTCATCCTTTTCCCCCGAAACCTGCGATCTCACCTGTGGTCAAAATCTCTATGGCCCGATCGAACCTCGTAATCATCTCTTTTCTCCATTCCTCGTCGATGGAGATCACCCTGTTTGCCACACTTTCGCAATATCCGCACCGGCCACAATCGGTGCGAAGGCAGTCCACTTTTTTAAAATGATCGAGAAAACCATCCAGTTTCTTATTATCGATGTGAACCTTCCCGGGAAAAGGCTCCCGGAGGACAGCCATCACCTCCCCCATCTTTTCGGGCTCGATGAGGTCGGTTCGCTCGATCATCTCCAGGTTGGGCGTCAGGAAGGCTCCCTGCTGGGGTAAGGTCAGAAGTTCAACTAAATTTCCATTGTAATTTCTCTTCTCATAAGCATGGACAATCTGAAGCAAACTCTCCGTCCCTCTGAATCTCTCCACAAGTTTCAAACAGTCGATCCCGATCTCTTCGTAATGGGAGACATCCTCTGGCCGGATCCAGGTGGACTTGATGAGTTCAATCGGCTGGAGAATCTTTAGCCGCTGGCAGGCCAGCTTGCAATAGTCCGGAGCAAAACCGCCGCAGGGATGGTCCGCCTGCGAACCGTGTGAGACCATATTCCTGTGATGAAGATCGAGGAAACACTGAAAGAGACAGCAGTGATTGGCGATCAGCTCAAGCTCACAATCGACTGCCTCTCTGATGAGCCGAAGACTCCGGAAGTCCCGGCCGATCGATTCAGGCAGGATGATTTTATCCGCTCCCATCTCCTCCCAGATGCGGGCCAGGTGAACATTCTGCACCCGTGCGAAAGAAGAGGCCGCCACCTTCAGATGTGGAGATTCTCTCTTTACGATCTCGATGAGGAAAGGAAGGGTCACGGTTACCATATCGGCGCCGGTCGAGGCAATCCATTCGATATGCTCTACAATTCCCCGATACGCCTTTTTCGTAAACTCCATATTATCGAAGCAGGTCCCGTTAATGAGGTAGTTGAATCCCAATCCCTTCTTTTTTGCTTCTCCAATAAATGAGGCCACCTCCTGCTTTCCCACCTTTGGAATAAAGAGGGCCATTCTCCCCCCTCCGAGAGGATCGCCCCATATCTGGCCGTAGAGGCTTTCAACGGGAGTTCCCTTGAGCTTATCGAGAAGGCTAAAATCCCAGTTGGCTGCAATTGAATAACGCATGGCTAACATCTCCTTCAAAACTCGTCTTTCTTCTCCATATCGCACCAGCGAAGAAGAGAGGCCAGAGGTGATATTCCATCATGATGCCACATCATGGAGGGAACGGACATCTTGCCGGGAGAGGTGATTCGCGCCACTCCCAGCTCTCCAAGTATCCTGATGAACTCTTTTTCCCGTTCATCTCCTATGGCTACGGCCGCATTCTGCAGGAACGGGCCAATCGGTTTTAGGGCCGGAGGAACCTGAAAGATATCCTCCACCCCATAAATTCGTATGAACCGATTCAAAGGAGAGGGAGAGAAGACCCCGGGATCTTTCTCATAGACGACTGTCCAATCCGTCTTTGGGGACGAAGCCAACACCAAGACCTCTTCTCCATTCAACTCCCTGAATTCGTATGCGGCTCTGAGTTGATGGATCGTGGATGCCTCCTGAGGAGAGATTCTTCCTCTCGGCATCTTCTGATTCAGTCTTTCCATCGCTACGGCAACGGCCTGACAGAACTCTTTCGGTGAAACCTCACCGCCCTCTTCCAGGTAGTAGACATGGGGGGAAAGGCAGGCCTGCTGATCGAACATGGAGCAATCAAGGGCAACCTCTTCAGCCAACCTCTCCAGTCCTTGACGCTTCATCCTTTGCTGTCCGATTACTCCGAAACCTAATCTGTGGCCATGAACCAGCGTCTTAACCCTGCGGGGAATCTTCTCAAGGAGAGACCTGCACGTCTCCACCCCTCCGAAGAGGACAACTGCATCTGCTTGCCCGAAGAGAAAAGCCTCGATCTCCTCCTCTCCTCCCTGCCAGTAGAGGACGGCCATACATTCCGCCATCTCCGGGTCGATCTCTTCGATCGTCTTTAAATAAAGGGGGGCGAAGGTGGGTTCTCCTCTTGCCACTTTTCCGAGGCAGGCTGACTTTACCAGGGCAGACCTCATGAAGAGGAGGTGCGGAAGGGCCGGGATGTTTTCCGAAAAGATGGAGACAATCAGTTCAGGGCCAAAGGCCCGGCTGTAGCCGCCTAATTGAGGGGAGTATTGAAAATCATTTAAGTAGAGAGGATCCCCGATCTCCAGAGAAAGGGCGCGCCACATGTCCTCTCTGAGAGAGCTTTCCATCTCCGCATCGATGCTCGCCTCCACAACCTCCGGGGAGAAACCGGTGATCAGGGGAATGGTCTTTAGGGCAAGTTTCCTTAAAGGATAATTCTTATCCAGCCATCTCCGGGAAGCCACATCCAGGACATGGACGATCGTCTCAATCGGAAGATTAGCAAGATAGACCCCCCTCTTCTCCTTCAGATGATGGATCAGGGATTGAATGAAGGTTCGATCGATCGAAGGGATCTTTAAGAGGATACGGGTCGACCCGTCTTCATAGACCACAGTTCTGGATATCTTCACCTGATCTCTCAATTCGAGGGGAACATAAAATGCCTCTAATTCAAAATTCTCCATCATTTTCCCTTTTCGATACGGGTCATCTCATCGATCGTCAGAGAACAGCCCCTTCCTTCCCCCTCTTTCGATCTTCCGAAGACCTCGAATCCTTCCGGAGTCATTCTCCCCAGATCATCGGTCTGAATGGCCAGGATGTGGCCTCTGTTGGCAAGGTCGCAGTGCCTGAGCAGGCCTGTTTCACCCGGTGTAAGAGGTTTAAGAGTCTCCGGATCGACCACAACCGTCTTTGTCCAGGGAGGATTGATCTTCGCTCCTGAAAGAAGGAGACCCTTGTGGAAATTCCGCAATGTATTGTCATAAAATTGTGAACTGATCTCCGTTAACCCCAAGAGATTGACAGAGTACTCTTTTTCGATCCCCAGAATCTCTCCACATTCCCTTATAAACTCTTCCCGCTTCACCTCCCTGCTTCTTCCTTTAAATCCGCCCGCATCGAGTGTGCGAGAGCTAGAGGGGAGTTTAAACTTTAACCCCTTCTCCCTGCAATAATCGAAGAAATTGATAAAACCAAAAGAACCTCCACAGATCGTCACCGGAACACCCTCTTCCTCCGAAGAGCGGAGTTCCTTCAGAAGTGTTTCCACTTCAAAACCCTCCCTGCCCACAAGAAAGCGACTCTGAGGCAGACCGAAATAGTCCTTCAGCCGGTTCATCCCATAGGCCATGATCATATGGGGAGCAATCTCCGGAGAGGGAGCAATGATCAGGATCTTCGTCTTCATCCCATCCGGAAAAAGAAAAGAAGAGGCCGCCTCCTCGATCGTCGCATCCATGAGCCTTAGCCCTCCCTCATCATAACCGACCTTTCCTCTCTCCTCAGGCTTTGTTGTTCCGCTTGTCATGAAAGTCCTCACTGTCTGAGGGGGAAACATGGAGAGTTCCATCACCTTGAAGACATCAGTGGGAAGGGCCGGAATTTCCTCCCAGGAGGAGATCTTCTCTGGTTCGATTCCCCTCTTCTCACAGTAGCGCCTGTAAAGTGGAATAGATTTAAACTGGAGGGCAAAGACTTCGAGTGCAAGTCTATTGAACCCCTCAGGGTCTTGTTGGTCCACTCCTTTCCGGATAAAGTTGATGATCTTTTGATCGAGTTCAAGGACCTCTTTTGGCAGTTCCTTCATCGTTCAACCTCGATATGGAAAGTGATCATCTTCTTCTCCACCAATCGTTTTAAAACTTTCTTAAGATCTTCGATGGCAACATTCTTTTTTTCAGCCATCTTCCGGATGGAAAGCTTTCCATTGAGACTTCTCGACAACCCGGCCCACTTCCTTCCCAATAAAGCCTCAATTTCTTCTTTGTCTATTAGGGACTTTGGAAGAAGATCCTCATCGAAAGGAGGAAGCTCTTCAAAATCTGCCGGAATCTGAAAATCCGTTGGACGGTAGGCAAAGAGAGGCGGATAGGTTCCGAATTTTTTATGATAGATATAGCGATAAGCGCTAAGGCCTGCCGCCATTCCCTGTGCCACTGCCCTTGAGAAGGAGTTATACCCTCCCGATGTCACATCTCCCCCGGCAAATATGCCAGGAATCGATGTCTCCATGTCCTGATTGACCTTGATGAAGGGAGAGCCGAATTCTTCAGTTCCAATCTCCATCCTCCAGGCAGGCGCAAGTTCATAGGAGTTAAAGTCCAAAAGAATCTTCCCACACCTTATCTTGCGAGGCCCTTTAGATGTCCGGACGGTTATCCCCTGAAGTCGGCCATCCCCCCAGTACCTTTCAACCCATCCCCTTATGACATCTTCATCCCCTTCGCCCTCTCCCTCCATGACAAACAACAGGGGAGAGCGGCCCTGGTTAATATCCCGGATCAAGGAGATGAGGTTCCGGAGTTTTTCGCTTCCTACGACCACCAGCCTCGGCTTCCATCTTCTGCTGAGAGTTTTTCTCAGATGAGAGACGATAAATTCATAACCCATGCTTGTTACTTCTAAGCCGCGGCCAAGATAGTCCCTTTCATTGACAAGAACCTTAATGCCGGCGGCAATGATAACGGCCAATGACCGGAAGACTTTTCCATCGGAAGTGAAGACCTCTTTGACCTCGCCTTCAAGGTTGATCCGGCTGACTCTTCCCTGATGGACCCCTATCTTCAGATCCTCCACATCCTTCAGGAGGCGTCGAACAACATCTTTTCCTTCCATCTTCCATGAAGGGCCTGTGAAGAGACATCCACGCCAGCCCACCAGCCCGCCCAGATAGGAGTTCTCGATGAGGAGGGTACTGCACGGGATGGCTTTATACCTCTTCACCCACCGGGCCCGGATGGCCGCATTGAGCCCGGCCGGTCCTCCTCCCACCACAATCACATCGTAATCATACCCCATGCTTCTCACTCCGGAGATAGGAGACCAATCCACCCGCATCGAGGATCTTTTTGAGATGGGGATCAATGGTTGAAAAAGGAAACCGTCTCGAGTCCGGGCTCTCAATCCACCCCTCCATTAAGGAGATGCGGACCAGATCGCCATCCTTCACACATCCCTGTATCTCTCCTGACTCAAAGACAGGAATGCCGAGGTTAACCAGGCTTCGCATAAAAATCCTTGCGAAGGACACAGCCACAACCCCTTTGACTCCGAAAGCTGAGAGACCTCTCACCGAAGTCTCACGGCTCGAACCGCAGCCGAAATTCTCTCCTGCCACGATTATCCATCCCTCATCCGATGAATCCGCTTTCACCCCTGCCCCCAATCTGAGCATCCCCTCCACAATCCCTTCCTTCATCCTCTTCTCATTTAGGCTGAAGTGAGAGGGAGGATGGAGCAGGTCCGTATTCACATGATCTCCCAACTTCCAGACACGGCCGGAGATGATTTCAGGAAGGGCCATCACATCACCTCTCTCGGATCGACGATCCTGCCTGCGAGGGCAGAAGCGGCCGCTGTAAGGGGAGAGGAGAGAAATACCCTCGAGGATGGATCTCCCATCCTGCCCTTAAAATTTCTGTTTGAAGTACTAAGACACTTTTCTTCTCTTCCAAGAATCCCTTTGTCAATGCCTCCGCAGGGACCGCAACTTGGATTGAGAACCACTCCTCCTGCCTCTATAATCGCTGAAATATAACCCTTTTCTATTGCCTTCTGGTAAATCCTTTGTGAGGCAGGGGTGATGAGAAGGTTCACTCCCCGTGCAACCTTTCTTCCCCCGAGAAGATTGGCTGCCAACTCAATGTCCCTCAACCTTCCTCCTGTGCAGGAGCCGATGAAGACCTGGTCGATGGCTTCATCCTTTATCTCCTCTGCATCGATCACCTGAGCAGGGCTGTGAGGAAGGGCGACCTTCGGTTTAATTGAGGCGAGGTCCACTTCTATCTTTCTTAAGTATTGTCGTTCCCCATCAAACCAATTTCCCGGGCGGCTCAAATGGCCATCCCTTTCGATCAAATAATTTTCTGTCACCCTGTCAGGCCAAAAGAGTCCGTTCTTTGCTCCGCCTTCAACCACCATGTTACAGATGGCAAACCGGTCATCCATGGGAATGGCTTCATCCATGTCATAAAACTCCAGCGCCTGATAGAGGAATCCTCCCTCTCCGTATCTTCCCAGGAGGTCCAGAATGACATCCTTTCCCATGATATAGGGAGGAAGTTTATCCCTGAGATCGATTCGGATTGCTTCCGGTGGCTTGAGCCAGGTTCTGCCCGTAATGAGGGCACAGAGGATATCCGTCGAACCCATGCCCGTAGCCAAGCACCCGAGGGCTCCTCCGGTTGTGGTGTGGGAATCGGCTCCAAGAACCAGCATCCCCGGTTTTAACCACGGCCCCTCTACCAAGAGTTGATGGCAGATCCCTTGATAGACAGAGAGGTGAGGCAGTCTCTTCTCCGTTGCAAAGGAGAGCACCTCTTTCACTATATTGGCCCGCTCAATCGAGGAGGGAGGGCTGAAGTGATCCACCGTCAGAAGGACCTTTTCTCTGTCCCAGATCTCTTCTCCGGATTCTTTTAACTCCGGAAGGAGAAGCGCAAAGGTGGGGTCATGCAAGAGGACGAAGTCAACTTCTACGGAAAGGTATTGCCCCTCCCTTCTTCCATCTGCGTGTTTCTCAATGATCTCACCCGTAAATCCTTTAGCCATCTTTCCCCACATCATTTAATTCTTGTAACTGTTTGGCCAAATCAAGCACAAAATCGTATCAGAGCGGCTTGCCCAACTCCATTCATCCCTTAGCCACCCTTCCTTAAAACCTCTTTCACAATCTCCCAGAAGACCTCCATCGGGAAATTGAGACTCTCTTTATAATATCCCTCCAACTCCTCTGCCATCTTCCTGATCCCTTTTTTCCCTCCGGCCATCTTTCTCTCCTTCACCCTTCGAAGGATTTCTTTCAACTCCTCTTCTTTTGCTTCATATCCTTTTTGCTTCAAAAGGTGGAGGATCGCCTGGGTTCCCGTATGTTTGCCTAAGACAAAAGACACTTCTCTCCCCACTTCTTCTGGATCGATGGCTTTGTAGGTCAGGCTATTTTTGAGAATTCCATCCACATGGATGCCTGATTCGTGGCGGAAGGCATTGAGGCCCACGATAGGGGCATGGGGAGGGATAAAGATTCCCGAATATTGCTCAACCAGGCGGGAGAGTTGATAGAGCTTCTTCATCTCAATCCCGTGCTCCCGATGGAAGATCATCTCCAGAGCTAAAACGATCTCGTGAAGAGGCGGATTCCCTGCTCGCTCCCCGATCCCATTGACCGTCACCGAAGGATAGTCTGCCCCTGCCTCGATGCTCGCCAGGGTATTGGCTGTGGCAAGACCCAGGTCATTGTGGCAGTGAACACCCAACCCCATCTCTGCGGGGATTTGGTCTCTCACTCTCTTCACCAGCTCCTTCATCCTGAAAGGTTCCATCACTCCCACGGTGTCGCAGAGAAAAGCTCTTCGGGCTCCCCATCGAGAGGCATGGCATAGGATTTCATTGATAAATGGAATTTCAGCCCTTGAAGCGTCCTCCGCCACCAGATTGACCAGAAGTCCTCTTCGAGAGGCATAGCCAATCACCTCTTTGGCAAGGCTCTTTACTCCCTCTTCATCCGTGCCGAGTTTTAATCTGCGGTGAAGGGAACTCACAGGGCAGATGATGAAGACCTCTTTCACATCGCATTGGATGGCCTGATCGACCTCTTCCTTCTTCAGCCTGATGGAAACTCCGATTGATGCCCTGAGGCCCTGATGGGCAATGGCGGAGATGGCTTCCCTCTCTTCGGTTGAAACGGATGGCATGCCTACATCTAATATGGGCACACCCAATTGATCCAGCGCTCTCGCAATCTCAACCTTCTCGTCCCGGGTGAAATAGACGCCAGGAGATTGCTCGCCTTCTCGCAGGGTTCCATCCACAATATAGATTTTATTCGCTAATTGCATAAAAACATTCCTATCTGCCTTCCTGATACAATTCTAGGATTACCCGCCAGTTGCAAAATACAATATCGAAACCGGGCGGGGGTACTGGGCGGCTTTGCCGGGAAGTCGCCGCACAATGCGGCGGGTATTTTCCCAAAGCCTTGCGGCGGCACCTTTGGGAGTCGGCTATTTGCGTTTCCAGGTAAAACCCGGACTTCACGTAAAGTGAGATCCCTTGTAACCCTTAATTTTCTAAAAATCCGCAATTGCAAGGGTTTGTAAGTACCCCCGCCCGGGTTCGGTATTGTTATATCTGGGATTACTCATGGCCACCTTTCGATCGCCAACTCATATAATGGCAGAAGAACCTGCCCCAAAAGGGATTGCTGGCTTTCACAGGATTAGGATGAAAAGAACAGAACTCCCTGCACTTTGCCTCTCTTAAGATCGCCTCAAATCCCAGCTCATTGAGTTCTTTTCCATCTCCCCTGTAGTCAGGAATAAAGTAGCCCAATCCCCCGCCTCCGGGAAAACTTCTGCGATAGAAATCCGAAAAGGACTTTTTCGTGGAGACGATGCCGAACTCCTCGGGATGGAGGTGCCAGGGAGAGGCAGGCTCAAGGGAGATGGGACTGGACCAGATCCTTCCGATCTTCTTAAATCTTCGCTTGATCTCTCTGCGAAGGCCAGCGGTTTTTAATAAGTCAGCATACCTCTCGCCCGGAATACCCATGGAGAAGAAAAGATCGACTCTGATTCCCAGTCGTTCAGCCGCAGAGATCGCCTTCATCAACGCCTCATTCGAATAAGAAAAAGTTTTATTCCTGTGCCTCACGCCTTCATCTCCGGATTCAGGAGAGAGGGCGAGGATGGAGCCATCGAGGATAAAGGTCCTGGCAAATTCCTCAAGGAAGGGCTCTGTGGGAAGGGAGAACGATTCGAAATAGACCCTTGCCCTCAGATGATTCTTTCTCAACAGAGGGAATAGTTCTAAGTAATATCTCGACCCCTCCTTTCCCGGATCGAAGGCGATGTTAAACATCTCATATTCCATCTCCACTGCCCCGGCCATGCTTTCCATCACAGCCTCTGGAGAGCGGAAGACCACCCTCTTCCTTCCATTGACCACCATCTGGGCCTCGGCGCCTCCCCCGCACCAGGTGCAGTTTCCCGTACATCCCCTTCCGATATTAAGGGGAAAGATGGGATGGCCCAGATGGAAATGTTTTCGATTCTCCTCTTTAGATAACCCTTTGGCCCAGACAAAAGGCATTCCCATGGAATGGATGTAGGTTTCTCGATGATGGAGTAGAGAGAGATTCGTATAGGAGGATTGATCCAGATCACTTTCAGAGGCCACATAGGAGAGGGGATTCTCCCTTATTTCACCATCCTTTCTCCAGGTGAGGTTGGGAATCTCTTCCAACCCTCTCTTCTCTTCTAAGGCCTTCATCAATGCGATGAGCGGGACTTCTGCGTCCCCGCGAATGACCGCATCAATCTCCGGAAAGGAAGAGAGAATCTCTTGGTGAAAGAGGCTGGCTGTGTATCCGCCTGAAAGGATAAAAGCGTCCTTTTTTTGCTCCTTTATCTCTTTGGCCGTCTTAATCACATCGTAGGCTTGCTGGTGAAAGTGGAGGGGAATGGCTACGACCTTGATATCTCTTCCTTTCATAAAACTCACCGGAGAAAAAACTCCATTCTCAATCCATTCCAACCCGAGATGCAAGATCTTGGTTCGATACCCCGCCTGACTGGCAAGATCAGCAAGGGCAAGCGTTCCCATGGGAATGAGATTGACCGTCATATACTGGCCAAACGGCCGGTAAAAGTTGGAAAATTTTGGAACATGAATGAAAAGGAGGTCTGGCGATTCCATGGCTGTCTTGGCTAAGTATTATAACCTACCTTCTTCCAAATGGAAAAAAGCGGACACAAAAATGAGAAGCCCCCATTGTGGGGGATAATGAAGAAGTGGTAATCTGGGCTTATCGAAGAAAATCTATGTCAGAGGTAAAATGCGGATTATGTTTTTTTCTCCAATTTTTTAATCTCTTCTTCCAATGCTTCGATCTGTTGGAAGAGTTCCGGGGACATCGAGTGCCCGGTATGCCCGACAAACCCTTCTGTCCCGGAGCAGTGAGAAGGGTCCCTGCTCTTTAACTCCTCAAGCTTTGCTTTTAACTCCTTCAATTTTTCCTGTTTCCCCATGAATACCCCTCCTACCTCGATTTTTCTTTTGTGAACCGTATGGACCTCACCCCAGGTCCATTTTCTATCCAATAAAATGTTTTCTTGTGGAAACGAGCGGCAATATAACTGCAATTAAAAAAATAGTGTTAAGAATTACATTGATATAAACATTGAAATAAGCAGAAAATCCAGTATCGATCATGAACCATACAAGGACTCCCGATAATAAACAATTCCACGACCATTTTTCTTTCCTTTGAAACGGATAGTGGGCAATAAAGGTCACAAATATTCCCCAACCTGCTACCGTTGCTCCCCATGCGCCATAGATCCATTTTTGAAACCCTTTCACACCATGAGCAACATCAGCGGTTCCCCAGAAAATAGAATTGATGTTGCTGTCGAACAAATAAAAAAGCGCTGTCCCGCTAAAAAAAGATATGAACATTCCAAAAATCGAAATGACAACTCCAACAATAAATAACCATCTTTGCCAGAATAAAAATCTCTCCATCAGTGATTCCCTTCTAACATAAAAACAACGACGCCTGACGAATGGGGTAGAAGCAAATGTTCCATATTTTTGAGGCATTTATGCGCTTGATATCTGAAGGACGCGATCAGGCTCTTTCGTATGCTTCAAGAAAATCATCTCGTGGAATTCCTGCCTGTGTGCAAATTGTTCTCAGCGTTGATGATTTTATCTTTGGATGGTTAGGCATGGTAAGAGGTGTTTTTGAGCCGTCTGGATTAATACGCTCCATTGAGATATGTTCTCTCTCTCGAATCAAATGGAAACCCAAAAGCTCCAAAGTTTTTATGACCCTTTGCTTTGGAGCATCAACTGGAAACTTTAAGATTGCCACTATATTCCTGCCTCTGCGACAAATGCTTCAAGAACAGGCGGTTCAATTTCAAGGACATCTGTCCCGAACGTATCAATATGAAAGCGGATCGCAGATTTTACATCCGAAAGTGCCTCCTCATATGTATCACCCTCGCCGACAACAACCCCTTTTACTCCCAACGGGTATGCTACATAACCATCGGAATGTTTCTCTACTATGATTTTATATTGTCTCATTTAAGGTATCCTCCTTCAATAAGAATTACTTAACGGTAATAATAGCATAAAAACATCATTTTTTATAGCAGCTTTCAGATAACGGCTGGCGGGGGAGCGAAGTGCCCTTTTAGGGCATTTTGGTTTCATCCGCTCATTCGTCTGTTGGCCAAAGTGACGCTTTGCTAAGCACCTACAGTTGTTAGAAATACCTTCGGTTGATTTTTGGATGAAGCCTTGATTCACATTCTGTTCATCACTTCGTGCCGCTTGCCTGCCAGCCGTTGACCAACATGCGCCCCGATCCTTCGGGACGAGCGAAGCGGCATTTTGGTTAACGGTTAGGCCAAAAGAAGTGCGAAGTATTTTGACATTAATCTTTTGGCTGGTGTTAGGCGACGTGCCTTTTTAATTCAATTGAAAGAGGTTTCTGCTCCTTTAGCGCACTGACTTTCAATATGGAGAAACCTATAATGTTCCCTTTATCATCGACTTTTTCCATCACTGCATCGTTCTCGGTCTCTTTGAAATAACCGGCCTTTCTTTCAAAGAGAACTTCAAGGTAGTCTCCCTCTTTGTCGTACCAAACTTTTATTGCTTCCGCCATAGTGTTTCACCTCTCTTCATGGTATCAGTAAAATATGCAGTTATAATAAAGAGGTCTTTACCTCTTCCTTTAACAATAACACACATGTACTTGTCTCCGACAGGCGTTTCCGAATAATACCGATAAAAAAGCTCCACCTCCGAATCTGATCTTGATCTGATAACGATCTCAGGGTTTTGCAATGTCTCCGCTATTTTATCAATCTGACCAGACATTTCAGGATGGTCAAGCTCAATGTGTTCCAGACGCTCATCCGTCAAACGGATATTTCTGTTGAAGAGATCTTCAAACAACTTCATATCTTTTTAACCATTCCATCCATTTCCTTATTAAAACATGTTGCCAACTTAGTTATTACCGGACAGATTCGGATATACCCATAAAGTTGGAATGATATCCGAAGTGTTACGGATATCACCATTCTGGCTATCAGACAACCTTCGTGCTTTCTTAAGTTAAAAGGAAAGGACAAAGTGTTTATTTTTATACACATAATATCATGACCATAGAATGTGTCAATTATTTTTCTCAGGCTCAATCATCTTTTTCAGGCGGTTTGTATCGTAGCCAAAATGGATCAATATTTCCTCGGTTGCTTTTACGAGCAGATCCAGATACTTTTTGACATCGTAGGTGTCGTCCGGTCCTACCAATGGAAAGGGTCTCACCCGCTCCGATTTATCTTTCGATAGAGCATCTTTGATCACATACTTCACCTTCTCTCCGGGATGGATCGGAATTCCCGTATCCTCCAGTTGCTGGGCGGCGAGAGCGGTGAGGCTATCCACCTTGTAGGCATTCGGTTCTCGAGATATCCTCTTTGCAATGGTCAGATCCTCTTGCTTCATCCGGCCATCTTTTAACATCAGGCTATATTCGAGAAGGAGGTCTAAAATCTCAGGAATCTTTGATTGAAAATCCTTCTTGTTTTTTGTTCCTGATAAAACCTCCAGCATCCGGAGCTGAGCCTCCTGAATCAGAGGAGGCGTATCGCTTCGTCGGAATGCCAATCCCCTCGCTTTGATCTTCCCATTTTTAAAAAGACCGAAATATCTATTGGCCACAGGGCTTTCCGGATTTCCTTTGGAAGGAAGAAAGGCCATCCATCGATAAATCCCTTCCAGACTCATCATGACCCCGGTTGCCTCGCTGATCTTTCGACAGAGTTCAAGAACCTCTTCTTCCTTCAATCCTTTTTTGTGAATCCAGAGAGAGTCGGTGATGGCGTGAAGGAGCTCAAACCCTTCCTCCTCACAGACCTCCTTCGCTTGAAGGAGTTTCTCCCTTCCGAAGGCAGTGACCGCTTCGTGGGCTTCAATCCTTCCAAAACGAGCATTCCGATAACCCAAATATCCGAAGCACGTAACCAGCATCCACTTGAGCGCCGTCTGCTTCCGGTTATAGATTTCTCGTTTCTCTTGATTCTCTTTATCTATTCCGCAATCCGCATTCCGAATTCCGCAATCTTGCCTGCCTTCTGCCTCCTGCCTTTTGTCTTCTGCCATCTTATCCTTTTCTCCGAACTCCCCGCCTGCCAAAGTACTTGTACGGCGGGCAGGCGAACTCATAACTCCGAACTTTTCTGTTCCACCTTCTAATTCTTTGGCTTTCTTCTTCAGCCACGCCCTTCTTTCGAGAATGGGTTTAAGAGTTTTCGGCACGATCCCTTCTCGTTTTTCGCAGATCGTATAGCCTGCTTCCGGGACCCGATGGTTGTGAAGCTCCCCGGCCACAGGCCGGGGCTTCCCGGCAAGGTAATCTCGTTTCATATTGTGCCCCTTGACCCCGCCTATCCCGCCAGAGGCGGGACGGGGCTTGCGGGGCACGTTCCAGTCACAGCATCGACAGAGCACGGTCTCCGCAGAGATATTGTGAATGGCCATGATTGTTGGATACATCGAAGCAAAGTCGATCTCCGCCACTTCCTCGAAAATCCCCAGCTTCGGCTGAAAAACAAGACCGCCTTTATCCGCAATGAGCAGATCCCAGGCTGTTTTAAACTGCTCAGGCTCACCCTTCCTCCAGGGAATGAGAATGCCATCCTGAAAGGCCCGGTCGAGCTGCATCGAGGTGATAGCTGTTCCCGGAGAGGTGCGGGCCATCCGCTGAACCGGAATCTTGGCCAATCGCGCCAGTTCGATCACCCCTTCCATCCCCGACTCCCCATAGATGAAGGAGTTGCGCCGATCAATGTGCCATCTTCCGAAAAAGAGACGGGCAGGAGCCCGGTAGTAGGTCCGGCCATAAGAGAAGTAGGAATGGCCTCTGGAATCGATCTGCCTCCGGATGGGATGGGGTTCCCGGTCCCAGGGAATGGAGGTCTTCCCTCTTCTCTCTAATGAAAAGAGAAGAGGGAGAAGAGAAGCGTCGCCGTCATCACTCAGGATCACATCGGGATCGAACTGTTTGATAAACTTCCTGATCTCTCCAATATCCACATCCTCCATCTCTATCCGATACCCCTCACATTCCAACAGGAGCACCTTCCTCCATCCTGAACCGTTTTGGTTCAGGATGCGAAGTTCCATCACCCGGAGGTCAGGAAGGTCTCCTTCATCCACCCACACGCTCTCGGATTTGTCGGGCTGAATTCCGAAGATTCGAGTTCCCTCGATTTCAGCGACACATCGACCTGTTGGGAAGAGTCTCTTTTCGTAAAGGTAAGCCTGAGGGGAAGGGATATCGCAGTTATAGAAGGTTATTCTCTCCTCCCACTGAGGAAGAATTCGGGGAAGCTGGGCATAATGTTCCGGATTGGCCATTTCGATTTCCATCACCTCCACTTCGTGCCCGCTCCAGAACTCTCTCTTTTTAGTCCACTGATACCCTATGGCGAGCCGTTCTCTCTGGAGAGAGCAAAACAGGGCAAGAAGATCTTCCCTACTGCCCTGCGCATAGAATCGAGGTCGGAAAGGATCTTCAAATCGATGAAGCAACCCATCTTCGCCTTTGATCCAAAGAATCATCGAGGAGTCGAGAGGATAGAGGTCGAAGAGCCATCCCCGGAGTTCCATCGGTTCCCTGACTGTCAATTAGTTCGGAGTAATGAGTTCGGAGTTCGGAGATCAGAAAAAAGAGAAAAAGTCCTTCCGACACTTCCGTGGGTCCTATCTTTACCCCTCCCCTTTGCTAAAGGGGAGGTTAGGAGGGGTTACTTTCAGCGTCAGTTCAGCCAGGACGCTTTGTATATCAAGCAATACCTCATGGTTCCAAAACCGCGTTACGTCAATTCCCTGCGCTTTCAGATATTCTGAACGAGCTGCATCATACTCCTTGCTCTCGCACTGATTGTGCTGCCCACCGTCCAATTCTACTGCGAGTTTCATGGTCGGACAGTAGAAGTCTAAAATATAAGGCCCGATGCTGTACTGGCGAAAAAATTTCATCCCATAGAACTGTCTGTTTCGCAAGTGTGCCCAGAGGATCTTCTCCGCCTTAGTCTGATTGCGTCTCAACTCTTGTCGCCGTTGCTTTAATGTCGGATCATTCCGTAGGAATTTCATAACTCCCCCTCCCCCCTCTTACACTTAAGAGGGGAGAAACACCCACACAAGAGCCGGAAGAGCCAGAGAAAATAACTTGGGGGTCATGGATATTACTCCTTTTGCTCCTTTTCTTCCATCGACCTTAATTTCGATTTCAATTCCACTAGGGTCTTCTCGTGCTCTAACAGGATGGAGATCAGGATCGTTTCAAAAGGCCAGGGCCTCGAGGCATAGACCCCAGCTTGCACATGAATCCTCGCTTTTTCAAAGAGCCGATCGAGGAACTCCTGATCCTCCTTACGCAGGCCCCTTCGAAATTTTCGCCATTCCTGGACTTCCTGTTCTAAAACCTGACTGAAAGGAAGAACGGTCCGTCCCATCATAAACCCCTTAAATCCGAAATTCGAATATCGAAATCCTAAACAAATCCAAAATCCCAATGTCCAAATGACCAAAACAATCAAATTATCTCCTCTCCCCTTAGGGGAGAGGATCAAGGTGAGGGAGAAGAGAGGGAGGAAAAAATGTTTTATGATTCGATATTAATCCTTTTTCCAAAACCATCTTTGTCCCTTGGTCATCCAAATTGATCCTCCAGACCAGATCCGAAAACTGGGAGAGCCTTTTCGTCAGATAGGCTCTCCGGGAGTCAGATGGCACAGAGGGTTGGAACAGAAAGAAAGGAATTCCTCTCAAAGCCATCTCCTCCATTTTTTGCAAAGACCTATCAAAGAGAGGCCGAATTTCTTTCTCCGACACATCCTCGTCCAAAAAGGTGGTGATCGGTCCCAGGAGGATTACCTGAGGTTTTCCCCCTTTGGGATTTGTTCTCTCTTTGTCGAGCAATGAAGGCAACTGTTCTCCCATCAGGGTTGCCATCTGGTAGCAGGTGAAGGCTCTTGCTATCCGAATCCTCTTAAGAATCTTTTCCGGAGGAATCAACGCCTTTCTGGCGAAGGATGACGCTATATAAGGATTAAAGCGATTTGCACCGTCCAGGACGATGACATCCATCCCCTTGCCTGCCATCCATCCCGCCACATAGGAAGCAATTCCTCCTGTCCCTTCCCCCCGGAAAAGAATCTTCTTCGGTGAGGCAGTCTGAACCTGCAACAGAATTTCATCGAATAGAGTGATCAACGCTCGATCCATCTTTCTACCTAAATGAGGTTACCGGGTGACCAGAATATCAGGTTGCAGGGTATCAGTTTATCAGGGTATCAGGTTTTAACCCTGGTTTCTTCATGTCCTGATATCCTGGTTTCCTGCTACCCTGCTTCCTGGTTCCCTGATGTCCTGATAGCCTTAAGCTTAAACCTTCCGAAACACCCCAATCACTTTTCCGATGATCTGAATCTCTCCTTCCCCCTCTTCAATCCGGATCGTCTCCCAATGCTCGTTATCCGGCTTCAGCTCGATCTTGCCCCTCCTTTTGAAAAACCGCTTCACAGTTGCTTCTTCGCCCATCAGGGTCACCACCACATCTCCGTTCTCAGCCGAGGGCTGGGAGCGAACGATTACATAATCATCCGGAAGGATATAGGGGGACATGCTGTCGCCTTTTACCTTCAGGAGAAAGGTCTCCTTCCCCTTTGCCCATTCCACCGGAAGCGGAATACTCCCTTCTACATTCTCCACGGCTAAGGTGGGTTTCCCTGCCGCTACCCTGCCTAAAACAGGAATGTCCCGGACTGCTGGCCTCTCCCCTCTTCCATGAAGCCTTTCTCCCTGAAAGATGAGAAGCTCAATGCCCCTCGACATCGAACCCTGCCGTTTCAAATAGCCTTTCCTCTCTAATGCCTTCAGGTGATCAAAGGCCGCCCGGGGATAAATATGAAAATGCTCGCCGATTTCTCTTATCGAAGGGGGATAACCCCTCTCCTTGATGAAGGCCTGGATGAAGCTGAATATTTCTCTCTGCCGCTCCGTCAGTTCCATAGCCACCTCTTCATTTTTAATTTGTTTTCCAAACTCCCCGCCTACCGGACGGGCAGGCGAACTCACCACTCCGAACTGTATCCTAAGTGTCTGTGTCATTCTCTGTTGTCTACAGCCTTCTGCCTTCTTATCCTTTTCTCCGAACTCCGAACTCATCACTCCGAACTGTATTTTAATAGATACTATACATCTGTTTAGTTGTCAAGGGTTAAATAAGGGTTTAACAAGCCTTTGCAGTTTTAGTTTCCAGGGCGTCGTCGACAAAAAAATGATCCTTGAATTGGCAGTGAAAAGATTCGGAGGAAAGTTTCTTAAATAGCCGGTTTTATCCACTGTACGTGCAGCTTGCGGCCAATCCCTGCAACGTCTTGTTGTCTAAGATGATATCATGCGGAATGAGCATATATAACTGGAGATTGCGTTAACGTAGGAGCCGTTCATTTCTTCTTCCTCCGGCCCTTTCGCTCAAGTTGCCTGGCGATCTTCTCAAATTCCTCTTCCTCCTTAGCCGCTTCTTCGACAAGGCGGCGCTGGTTAAATTTGTCGTATTCCTCCAGAGCCAAGGTCTTGGCAATCTCCATGGACACTTTTCCTGCATCTTCCAGAATGGCACGTTCGTTGAATTTCAGAAAAGCGTCAATTTTGTCGCGCCAATCATGCATGTAAAGAGGTTTTCGGCGATGGGCCTGATCCTCGGCATAATCAAGGTACATGACGACGATCCTATTAAGTTCGCCAATTTCATCGATGCTCAGATAATTCTTGGCAACAGCAACATCGGTCCTACGTACCTTGGGCCCTTTCCAGCTCGTTAACCCCATGTTTGGTTTGGAAGAATTGGCGCGTTCTGAAATCAACTCCGCTGCTGTCTTGCCGGTAATGGCCCAGTGAAGTTTGTTCTGTACGATCTGGAAGAACTCCTTTGTTTCTTCCGCCTCGGCGTCGTAATCAATCGCCAATTTATAGATGTCTCTGATTTTCTGGTAGAAGCGTTTTTCGGAGGCACGGATGTCACGAATGCGCTCAAGTAGTTCATCAAAGTAATCTTCCCCGATGTTCCGGCCTTCTTTGAGCCGCTCGTCGTCCATCGTAAAGCCCTTGACCAGATACTCCCGCAATCGTTCGGTCGCCCACCTTCGGAACTGCGTGCCGCGATGGGACTTCACGCGGTAGCCCACAGCGATAATGACGTCCAGATTGAAGAAATCAACACCTCTCTCAACTTCTCGTTTCCCTTCAGTTTGAACTATCCGGAATTTCCGGATAGTTGTCTCAGGAGCTAGTTCCCCCTCCTCGTAAATATTTTGTATATGCTCGTTAATAGTGCGGACATCTTTCTGGAAGAGTTCCGCAAGTAGTCTTTGAGAGAGCCAAACGGTATTTCCATCCAGTCTCACTTCGATTCGGTTCCGGCCGTCTTCGGTTTTGTAGAACAGAATCTCTGAAGAGGGTGGCCGTTTTCCCGGAAGATGATCAGTCATTTCTCTTGCCGCCTTTCCCGCCGGACAGATTGTTGCTCCAGCCGAACTTTTTCGTCATGCGGATGTAGAACTCACGTTCCAAAGGATCGTGACAACGCTGGAGAACGATTAGATTCTGTGTCCATCCGATTTGTGCAACCAGTGGTTGCACTTTTGGTAGATCGCGGTATGCAATGTAGAATTCCCGCATGTAAAAGACGTTACGGCGCGAGAATCCGCTGACGCCTGGGAATTCCATCCGTAGGTCAGTGGCCAGTTGCTCTACCACGGCATCGCCATGCATTCCTGTGACTTGGCGCTTGGATATCATCCTTCCGATATCCCAATAGAGGGCCACCAATTCCTTATTCACTGCGCGAAACGCAGCGTATTGTGCCGCCCGGACACGCTCCTTAACTTCGGCAAGCAGACTGGCATACTCATTCGTCATCAACTTGTTCATATTCCCAGCTCCTCAAAGTTCTCCTGAATTTTCGCCGCCAGCACTGCGGCCTCCTTGTTGAGATCAGCCAGCTCGGTGTGGATGTCGCGAAGTGGGGGTTGCAAAATTAAATGTCTCCCCTGTTTTTGAATTCCTTTAATTCTATTCCAATCACCCTCCGGGAGTTGAACCATTTATACTAAAAATTTAATTTTATCGCAATTTTTTGGGGTGGGCACTCGTACACTGAAGCCTCTGAGGATAAACATCGGACGGAACACACCAGAAATAGAAGATGTGGCGGACTGGAAAAGGTCTGATGAGAAAACAGCTCAGATGAGAGAGCTCTGAAAAATTACCCTTTGCTCTCTGATTACACAGATTTTAAAAAACGATTTTACAGATTTTTCTTTATTTATCAATGCATTTCCAATCTGTGTAATCGGTTCCTAATCGGTGGAATCAGAGATTTCTGGACTTTTTCAGAAATCTCATAAAAACCTTGACAATTTCTTCAAATTCACTATGATACAGGCACATTGATAGATATCTCATACATTGGATGAAAGGCCCTCAAATGTGATTCCTTAATCTACCAACTGTTTTTGGACTGAACATTTAACCACCACAAGATGGGGGGAAAACGGTGGGAAAGAATGATAAAGCCTGGCGCTCAAAATACCGACGTCAGGCTTTATTTTTTTGGGGCAGTTTATTAAGGCGTTAAAAAAGACAGGGGTGACATCGAATATCATAGGAGAAAGGGGGTGATGAGTAAATTACCCCGCAGCAGAGCTGCGGGGCATTAAAAATCAAAACTCAACTGCTCGTGGTGCTGATACTTTATGTATCGACGTATGACGTCTGAGGTTACCTTGTCCCCAACAGACCGAACAAAAT